>Ga0307477_10002330_pt1 | contig 14777 bp, 12 predicted proteins | sample atmos_gasesECM2C_FD_203316 | JGI IMG/M metagenome (GOLD analysis project Ga0307477, IMG submission 203316) | Hardwood forest soil microbial communities from Morgan-Monroe State Forest, Indiana, United States - atmos_gasesECM2C_515 | ecosystem: Environmental > Terrestrial > Soil > Temperate...
AAGGCCGTGCTACTGAGATTCGGGGATTGTTGTTCTGGTGGGTTGGCAGCCTGCAGTATTCCAGTCTCCAGGTTTGGCGCGGGTAGTACGCCAAGTGTTTTTCCGCACGTTGCGGTGCCTTCCTTCGTCGAGTAGGGAGCCACCCCGCCTAGGCGGGCAGACCCTCCACGGCGGGCAAGCCGAAGCGTGAAGTTTGCAGGTTCCGGTTTTACCGGAACTGTTTGTAATTGAGGAGGATCGTTGAGTTCCACGGGTACGCCCATCGCGGGCACAAACTGGTTTCTGGGTACGGGCCGCCGCAAGGAATCGATCGCGCGCGTATTTTTACGCGCCGGCTCAGGCAAGTTCACGATAAACAAGAGGACGGTCGAACAATACTTTCCGAATTTCGCGTGGAAGCATGACGCCACCGAGCCGTTGAAGTTCACCAGCCTGGTGGACCAGGTGGATGTGGTAGTGACCGCACGTGGCGGCGGCGTCGGAGGGCAAGCCGGCGCGGTGCGCATGGGATTGTCGCGCGCAATTGCGAAGTTCAATCCGGAGCTACGGCCTTCGCTGCGAACGAACGGTTTTCTGACGCGCGACTCCCGTATGAAGGAACGCAAGAAGTACGGGCAGAAGGGCGCGCGCAAGCGCTTCCAGTTCACGAAGCGTTAGTTTTTTGACGCCCTGCGGGCGTTGACGAACTCCGTCCCGGTTTACCGGGACGAGATCATGGCCGGCAAGCTGCCGGCAAGAAGGCTGCTCTGCAGCGAATCGAGGTCGTTTCGATGCGCTGCCGCAAGCAGCAATCCTTAAAGGAGGAAACTTGGCAGTTGAAATTACGATGAAGGAGCTGCTGGAGGCGGGAGTTCACTTTGGCCACCAGACGCGCCGTTGGAACCCGAAGATGAAGGAATATATTTTCGGGGAACGCAACGGTATCCACATTATCGATCTTCAGAAGACCCTCAAGATGTTCCGCGAAGCGAGTAAATTCGTGAGCGAAATCTCCTCGCACGGCAGAACGGTTTTGTTTGTGGGCACCAAGCGGCAGGCGCAGGAAGCCGTGGCGGAAGAAGCCAAGAAATGCGGCGCATTCTTCGTGAACCACCGCTGGCTGGGTGGCACGCTGACCAACTGGTCGACCCTGCAGAAATCCATCAAGCGGCTGAAGCTGCTGAAAGCCATGAACGAAGATGGCCGCATGGCTGAGCTTTCCAAGAAGGAAAGAGCGCGGCTGGACCGCGAAATGAAGCACCTGTTCCAGAATCTCGAGGGCATCGAGAACATGGCGCAGCTTCCCGACGCGATGTTCGTGATCGACTCGAACGCGGAAGAGATTGCGGTAAAGGAAGCGCGGCGCATGGGCGTGCCGGTGGTTTCGGTGGTAGACACCAATTGCGACCCGGACGTCGTGGATTGGATTATTCCGGGGAACGACGACGCGTTGCGCGCGATTCGTTTGTTTACCTCAAAGATTTCGGAATCAGTGCTGGAAGGGCACAACCTGTACCAGCAATCGCAAGTGGCGGACCAAAAGGCCGCGGCGGATCAGGCTCTGGTGGAAGGCGTCGAGTACGTCGACACCAGCGCGTACGAACAGTACGAGAAGCAAGAGGGAGATTTCGTCGAAGGCGAAGTGCCGGTGGAAGCGCCGGAAGCCGCCGAACCCGCGGAAACAACCGTTCCGCCGGACGAGGAATCCCGGTAAGCAAACCGCGCTGGCATGGATTTTCAAAAGGCCCGGCGCTGCAGTCCAACCCAGGCGCTGGGCCGTTTTGCAAATAAGCGCGTCTGATTGCATCACAGGGCGGCATCGCCGGGAACCAAGAGATTCGCATACGCGAGAAAGAAAAAGGATGAGTACACAACAATCAGCCACGCAAATCCCAGCACATCTCGTGAAGGAGCTGCGCGAGCGCACCGGCGCGGGATTCAGCGATTGCCGCGCGGCGCTGGTGGAAGCGGCAGGTGACATCGAGAAGGCCATCAACGTCCTGCGCAAGAAGGGTCAGGCGGCTGCCATGAAGAAGGCGCAACGCGAGGCCAGCGAAGGGCTGGTGGGGCACTACATTCACGCCGGCGGAAAAATCGGCGTGATTGTTGAGGTGAACTGCGAGTCTGACTTCGTGGCGCGCACCGCCGCATTTCAGCAGCTGTGCCACGACATCGCCATGCACATCGCGGCGCTCGATCCACGCTATTTGCGGCGCGAAGAAGTCACATCGGAGATGCTGGAGAAGGAGCGCGACATCTATCGCGAGCAGGCGCGCGCGACGGGAAAATCCGAGCAGGTGGTGGAGAAGATCGTCACCGGGAAGATGGAGAAGTTCTACGAAGAGAATTGCCTCTACGAACAGCACTACATCCGGGACGAGTCTGTCACCATCAAGGAAATGATCGCCCAGGCCATCGCCAATCTCGGCGAGAACATTGCGGTGCGGCGCTTCGTGCGGTTTAAGGTTGGCGAAGTAAGCGGCACTACAGGTTCGACGGTAGAAACGGCGTCACCCTAGTCTATTCTCATTAAGTGGCCAGAGAGCGTCCCGAAGTTCGGGACGCTCTTTCTTGGAGTGCGGCGGCTTGCCGCCGCTTTTACGGCCTACCCGCGCCGTGGAGTTTGTTCCTAAGGACTGTGCGGTGAACTCCAGGCTCACACCGCAAAAACGGTAGCAAGCTACCGCACTCCACAAAGGATAGCCGCTTGTGCGGCGGCTGGCATTGTTTGTTACAATTCCGACGGATTTTCGAGCGCATACCGGAGAATCATGGCGAAAACGACAGCCGCGAAGCGGGCCTTGAGCAAAGCTCCGAAGAGAGGCGAGCTGGTCTATAACCGCATTGTGCTGAAGCTGTCCGGCGAGTCGTTTCAGGGACCTCAGGGATTCGGGATACACGGCGAGACCATTCAGGCCATCGCGCGCGAGCTGAAAGAAGTGCACGCGCTGGGCGTGCAGATTGCCATCATGGTCGGCGGTGGGAACATTTTTCGCGGTGCCCGGCAGAAGGGATTCGAGATCGATCGCGCCACGGGCGACTACATGGGCATGCTGGCGACGGTGATCAACGCGCTGGCCCTGCAGGATGCGCTGGAGAAAGACGGCGTGTTCACTCGCGTGCTGAGCGCCATTGAGATGAAGCAGGTGGCGGAACCGTTTATCCGCCGTCGCGCCACGCGGCACCTGGAGAAGGGCCGCATCGTGATTTTTGCCGCGGGCACCGGCAATCCTTATTTCTCGACGGACACCGCGGCGGCGCTGCGTGCCATGGAAATGAAGGCCGACGTGATTCTGAAAGCCACGCGCGTGGACGGAATCTACGATGCCGATCCCGAGCAAGTGGCGGACGCGAAATTCTTTCAGCGGATTACCTATCGCGACGTGCTGCACCAGGGGCTGAAAGTGATGGACGCGACGGCAATTTCGCTGTGCATGGACAACGGCATGCCCATCGTGGTGTTCAACATGAATACGCACGGAAATATCAAGCGCGTCGTGCTTGGCGAGCGCGTGGGCTCGACCGTCACGCCAGCGTGAGGCAATAATTCTGAGGACGAGGATATGACGACGATTGCAACAACCAGGGACGCGATGGCCGCGGCGAAAACCCGCATGGAAAAGGCCGTGGACGATTTTCGCAAGGATTTGGCGACGTTGCGCACCGGGCGCGCGAATGCTTTGCTGCTGGATAGCATTCGCGTGGATTATCACGGCACGCCCATGCCGGTGAACCAGCTCGGCACGGTGACCGTGCCGGACCCGACGATGATCGTGGTTTCGCCGTGGGATCCGAGTGCCGTGCCGCTGATCGACAAGGCCATTCGGACTTCGGATTTGGGGCTGAATCCGACCAACGACGGGAAAGTGGTGCGTGTGCCGATTCCATCGCTGACGGAAGAGCGCCGCAGGGATATCGTGAAGCAGCTGCACAAAGTGCTGGAGAATCACCGCACCGCAGTGCGCAATATTCGGCGCGATTTGAAGGAAGCCATCGAGAAGCTGGAAAAGGACAAGAAAATCAGCGAAGACGAAAAAAAGCGCGCGCTGGACGAGCTGGAAAAGGTGTCGCACGCGGAGACCAAGAAGATCGAGGACCTGAGCGCGATGAAAGAAAAAGAAATAATGTCCATCAAGTAGCTATAGTGGGACAGCTATTTCTGGCTATCCGCGGTCCCTAACGCGAGCTTTTCCCTTTATCCAGCATTTCTCAGCGTACTCTGCGTTAGTTTTTCTTCGCTGAATTTTCCGATCTCGTCTGCTGAGAAGCCACTTCGCCTCGCTCCAACGTGAACTCCTGAGCCTCATCGCTCTGCACTGCGCGGACGAAGGTGTTGTAGTCGGCGGCGCGGTCGGCGGAAATTTCGCGTAGGAGAAAATCCAGGTGGCGCGAGGCGGTGACCGCTCCGCTGCTGGCCTGATATTTCGACGCGAAGGTCGCGTAATCGCGCTCAACCGATGTCCCCGTGGGCGTGCGAACGGCAGTTCCCTCCGGCAGATGCAAGGTCAAGTGAGTCTCTACATCCAGAGGCGTACCGAGGTCTATTGCACCAGAAGCGGTTTTGCCCGGCGGGTCGGGCAGTCCAAGCTGCGGCAGCAGCGCCGGGATGCGGACTGGCTTCCTGGACCAATCGACAAATTTGGGCTGGGTGATTTCGTATTCGACGGTGAACGGCGCTTCTGTCGCGTAAGGGTCCGATGCAGTGACGTTGGTGACATTGCCGCGAAAGTCGTCTGACAGCGCAAGAAGTTGCGCGACCTCCTTCCATTTCTCCTTCGGCGACTGATGAAACGCGACGCGCAACAACAATTCATTATCGCCACGCATAGAGTATCTGACCTTGGCAGACAGCGTTCCGTCCGTAGTAACCGCCGCGTCGACATTCACACGCTGCGTTGCGGCAAATGGCAACGCGGTGGAAACTTTTTCAAGGAACTGTACATCATTAGGCGGGTAAAGCAGCAGCGCCGGCTTAGCCCGCAATTCTGGGCGCACCATTCCGAAAGGTGCGACTTCCACGGAGAGATCAAGCCAAACCGGACCTGTGGCCAGGCGGGCAACGTTGAGAATGTTAGTTAAAGCAGAAGGATTAGCCCCGTGCAATAGGGCGCTTTGGGACAAAAGGATTAAAGCAGGAGCCGCGTCAACGCCGATGGAGGAGGCCATTACGAATAACAGAAACGACTTGTCTTCCGGGACTCCGTAGCCGGAAGCGAGGACTTCGGCGGGATCTCGGAGTCGAAAGCCTGTAGCGCCGACCGGCAAATCGACGGTTCTTATTTTCTGCGAAACGAAATCGTATAGCGTTTTCAGCTTGGCTTCCGAAGTTCCGACCGAACTCGTTAGAGCTTGAACCTTCTCCTTCACCGCTGATGCCGATGGGTCGAATTTTCCGAAGGAGTTCTTCAGGGGCTGCACGAGATCACGCCACTCTAGCGAGGTGAGTACAATGTCCGACTGCGGAGCGAGAATTGGCGGATTGGCTAGTGCGATCTTTCCCGAAGCGCACTCTTTGCCAGGCGCGTCGGAGATGCTCGGCCATTTCCATTGATACAGCACGCGGAAGCTTGCGTCCTCCTCGGATTCCGTCGTTTTGAACGTCCGCGCAGCGCATGACGTAATTGGCGCCGCTTTCCTTACCGATGGAAGGTTAACCTCAAAAAGTTCCTCGGAAACGAGATTGTCACGCGCGACATCATGTGAAATGAAAAAGGGGTGGGATGAGTTCCTGGTGACCGTCCGGTATTCAAGCGTATCGCCGGGGGCGAGGCCGAGGATGCGGACGGACTTCACGCGGACGTCTTGGTAGGCAGGTGCGTTCACGACGGCGGGATTGGGTTGGTCGGAGATGGCGCTGGGCAGGATTTCGACCGTGCCGCCGCCGGCATGGGTGATGCGCACGAGCGGGAATTCAATTTGCTGGAAGGAGCGGTTGTAGTCGAAGGAAAGCCGCGCGAACTGGCGGGCGCCGAGTTCGTTGTTGATGTGCACGCGGGTGTGCACTTCCTTGCGGCTATCGCCATTGGCTTCAACGCGCACGCGCGTTTCGAGCAGCTCGATCTGCGCGGGCAGCTCAGGCGCCTTCTCGGAAACTTCGGCCGATTTTGGCGCTGGCTTGGGCGCAGAAGGAGCGGGTTCCCGGCAGCGCGCGGGCAACGCGCTGAATGTGCAAAGCAAGATTAGTCCGCGGAGCAATCGCGGTGACAAAAAATCGGGAAGTTGCCTCACCTGTGCCTCGTTGGCAGTGTAGGTCGCGCCGAATATCAGGTAAAGCGACGATTCACGCGCTAGTTTCCGGAAAGAAACATCTCCGTGTCCCGAGTTCAATGCCCGCGGTGCTAAGCGTTTCTCTTCTCCCCGAGCCTCAGCGCCCTCTGCGTCTCTGCGTTAGCCTTTGAATTTCTTTTCGTACCTCGCGCAACTGAAACCGAAACCAGTCGCGCGCGTCTGACGTGATAGTCTGGAGTGCGCCCAATGGCGCAGAGGAGTTGAGCTGATGCGTAAGTTGCTAGCGAGTGTCGAAATGTCGGTCCTGGCTTTGAGCCTGGCGTGCGCAGGGTTGGCCCGAGCCGACGAGCGCTTCAAAGGTCCCGACGAAGATGGCACCAAGCCAGCGCTGTCGAAGATTGCCGGCGAAGGGATGATGAACTCGCATGCCTTCCAATATCTGACGGAACTGAGCGACAACGTCGGCGCGCGAGTCACAGGCACTCCCGAAGCGCAAAAGGCTATCGACTGGGGCATCGCCAAGATGCGCGCCATCGGCCTGGAAAATGTGCACGCCGAAAAATGGCAGCTCTGGCGCGGCTGGAAGCGCGGCACCGCCAATGCGGAGTTGCTTTCGCCGACGCGCCACAAGCTGCATGTCGACGCCATGGGCTGGACCGGCTCGACCCCCGCGAGCGGCGTGGAAGGCGAAATCGTTCCCGTGAATTTGCTCGACCTCGAACAGGAGTCGAAAGATCTCTCACGGCTCAAAGGCAAAATCGTGCTGGTCGTCTCCAAGGGCTCGCCGAAGAAAAACTTTGACCTGATCTTCGCGGACTTCGGCGACTTTCTACGCGCCGCGCACAAGGCGAGGGCGCTGGCCGTCATCGGCGGGCAGGGCGGCTCGAAAGCCAGCGGAATGAATCTGACGCATACGGGCATCCTCGGATTCGACGCTGACTTTGCCATCCCGGTCGTTTCCATGACCGCTGAAGATCAAGGCCAGCTCGAACGCTACCTGGATGCCGGACTAAAGCCGCGCGCTCGCCTTGATATTCAGAACACCTTCACGAACGGACCGGTGGAAAGCGCGAACGTGGTCGGTGAAATTCGCGGCCGCGAAAAACCCGAGCAAGTCTTTGTCGTGGGCGCGCACCTCGACTCCTGGGATCTCTCCGAAGGAAGCACCGACAACGGCACGGGTTCGGCCAGCGTGCTGGGAGCCGCCGATGCGATTGTTCGTTCGGGAATGAAGCCGCGGCGCACGATTCGGTTTGTGTTGTTCACCGGAGAAGAACAAGGACTGGACGGCTCATTCGCTTACATCAAGCAGCACCAAGCCGAGCTGGCAAATCACCTCGGAGATTTGGTGCTCGACGAAGGCCAAGGCCCGGTCAGCGAGTTCCAATTGGGCGGCCGCGACGATCTCGTCGGCAGCTTTCAACCATTTTCCAAATCGCTCGCCAATATTCGGGAAATCAAAGTGGACGAAAAGGTGGAATCCGGAACCGACACGCTGCCGTTTTCCATGGCCGGACTGCCGGGGATCAACATGAACCAGGACTCACCGGACTACAGGTACACGCACCACTCCGCGGCCGATGCCCTCGAAGCTGTGAAACCAGACGTGCTGACACAAAACGCGACCCTAATGGCGCTGACCGCCTTCTGGATTGCCGACAGGCCCGAGCGCTTTGCGGCTCCGTGGCCTGCTGAACGCACCGCGAAAATGCTACGCGCGCAAGGCCAATACGACATGCTAAAGGCTTTTAACCTGTGGCCTTACGGGGATTTGGGCGCCGGCGAGAAGCCCAAAGAAGACTAGGGCCCGAAAATTGGGCGCAGTTTTGGCTGTAACTTGCAGATTTTTAATGGTTTAACAGGTTAGGGGTACAGACGCGGCAAGGCCCATGCCAAAGCGCCGTTTTCCACAGAGTTTTCTTGCGGCTCTGTAGCGAACTGATTTGACAGAATGGGGTGTTTTCCTTATACTTCGTTGTTTGTCAGGGATAAATTAGCCCTGTAGTTGGTAGTTGGAAGGAATATCTTCGGTCCCGGAACATAGCAAGACGGAATGGGACGGAAGAGCGGCCGGAATGGGGCGCCAGCCCCGCAAAGCCGAGTAAGCCTCTCCGAATCGAAGCCAGAAGCGTATTTCTGCCTTCTGGAACGCGTACGGAGTTTCTTGCTGGGGGTTTTTCTCCGGATTCGCAGTAGACCTTTCAGCCTAGCTGTGCGCTCTCGCGCAATTTTGTGTGCGCGCCTGCGGGAGCCGCGCCCTTCGCATCGTGTGTTTGCGATGCTGGGGGACAAAAATTTCCGCGCGCGATGGGTCGACCGCCGTGCGGTCGCATGGAAGAGGGAGACTGTGCCGACGTTTTCGCAATTAGTACGCATGGGCCGCGAGAAGGTCCAGGTCAAAACGAAGTCGCCCGCGTTGATGGGCTGCCCGGAAAAGCGCGGGGTGTGCATTCGCGTGTACACGCAGACGCCGAAGAAACCGAACTCCGCGCTGCGCAAAGTCGCGCGTGTGCGGCTCACCAACTCCATAGAGGTGACCACATATATTCCCGGCGTCGGTCACAACTTGCAGGAGCACTCTATCGTGCTGGTGCGCGGCGGCCGCGTGAAGGATCTGCCGGGCGTGCGCTATCACATCGTACGCGGAACGCTGGACGCCGCGGGCGTCGAGAATCGCAAGCAGGGACGCTCGAAGTATGGAGCGAAACGGCCCAAGGCAGCGCAGAAGTAAGAAAAGCGAAATCTTAGGAGCGAGCGAGAAACATGCCACGCAAAGGAATCATCGCCCGGCGCGCACAAGCCACGGACCCGGTGTACGACAGCGACCTCGTCGAGAAGTTCATCTGCTCGATGATGTGGGAAGGCAAGAAGTCCACCGCGCAGCGCGTGTTTTACGGCGCCATGGATCAGGTTGCCAAGAAGAGCAACGACGACGCGCTGAAAATTTTCAAGAAAGCCGTCGAAAACGTGAAGCCGGTGTTGGAAGTGAAGACGCGCCGCGTAGGCGGTGCGAACTATCAGGTTCCCGTGGAAGTGAACCCGTTCCGGCGGCAGTCGCTGGCGATTCGATGGCTCTTGCAGTATTCGCGAGAGCGCGCCGGCAAGACCATGGTCGACAAGCTCGCCGATGAATTGATCGACGCGGCCAACGCGCGTGGCGGCGCCATCAAGAAGAAGGAAGACGTGCACCGCATGGCCGAAGCCAACAAGGCGTTCGCGCATTATCGCTGGTAAAGACTTAGGAGATAGAGGACCAAGTGGCAGAAGCAGTAGCAAATCGGACAAGCGAAAAGAGGGCGTCAGGGGCCGTGGGACGAGTATTTAAACTCGAGGACACGCGCAACATCGGGATCATGGCGCACATCGACGCCGGGAAGACCACGTCGACCGAGCGCATCCTGTTCTACACGGGTGTGACTTACAAGATCGGTTCCGTGGACGAAGGCACCGCCACGATGGACTGGATGGAGCAGGAGCGCGAGCGCGGCATCACCATCACCAGTGCCGCCACCACTGCTTCCTGGGACCGCTTCGGCAAGAAATACCGCGTCAACATCATTGATACACCCGGCCACGTGGACTTCACCGTCGAGGTGGAGCGTTCGCTGCGCGTGCTGGACGGCGCGGTGTGCGTGTTCGATTCCGTTGCTGGCGTGCAGCCGCAATCGGAAACGGTGTGGCGCCAGGCCGACAAGTACCGCGTGCCGCGCATTTGCTTTGTGAACAAGATGGACCGCATGGGCGCGGATTTCGATCACGTGATCCGCACCATCAAGCAGCGCCTGGGAGCGCGTCCAGTTCCGCTGCAGTTCCCGCTCGGGCGCGAAGACAATTTCATCGGCATCATCGATTTCCTCGAGCAGAAGGTGGTTGTGTGGCTCGAGGAGACGCTCGGCGCGAAGTTTGAGATTTTTGCAGTCGAAAAGCTTTGGGATAAAGCTTTCGTCGATTCCCGCCCTGACGTGGCCGCGGCGCTCAAGGGCGCGGCTATCGACAAGAAATTTTACGAAGAACATCGCAGTAAGGTTGTCGAGTACATCGCCGAGCACGACGATGAGCTGGTGGACAAGTATTTGAATGGCGAGACGCTAACGCTCGAGGAAATGCGCAAGTCCATTCGCAAATCGACGCTCGCGCTCAAGATCGTTCCGGTGCTGGCGGGCTCGGCGTTCAAGAACAAAGGTATTCAGCCGCTGCTTGACGCCGTGGTCGACTATCTGCCTTCCCCAGTGGACGTGCCGCCGGTGGAGGGCATCGATCCGAATAACGATGAAACCGTATTGCGCCGCGCCCGCGATAACGAGCCCTTTTCGGCCCTGGCCTTCAAAATCATGTCTGACCCGTTTGTCGGCCACCTGACCTACATCCGCGTTTATTCCGGCGTCCTGAAATCCGGCAGTTATGTTTACAACCCCGCCAAGCGCACCCGCGAGCGCATCAGCCGCTTGCTGCAGATGCACGCCAACAAGCGCGAGGAAATCGAAGAAATCTACGCCGGCGATATTTGCGCCTGCGTTGGCTTGAAGAGCGTAAACACCGGCGACACTCTGTGCGACGAGCAGAAGCCGATCATTCTCGAAACCATCGACTTCCCGGCGCCGGTCATTTCCGTGGCCATCGAGCCCAAGACCAAGGCCGACCAGGACAAGCTGGGTGTGGCCATGCAACGGCTCGCGCAAGAAGATCCGACTTTCCGCGTGTCCACGGAGCCCGATACCGGGCAAACACTGATTTCCGGCATGGGCGAGCTGCACCTGGAAATCATCGTCGACCGCATGCTGCGCGAATACAACGTGCAAGCCAACGTCGGCCGTCCGCAGGTCGCTTACCGTGAAACCATTCGCAAGAAAGCGGAAGCGGAAGGCAAGTACATCAAGCAGACCGGCGGGCGCGGCCAGTACGGTCATTGCGAAATTATTCTGCATCCGATGCCCAGCGCCACGCACGAAAACATGCACGAGATGTCTACCGACGAGCTCGATGCACTGGCGAAAGAAATCGTCGGCGGTCCGGGCGGCAAGTGGCGCTTCGACAAAGATCATCGCTTCCTGTTCATCGACAAAATTGTTGGCGGCTCCATCCCGCGCGAATTCATTGCGCCGATTGAAGCCGGGATCCGCGAAGCGCTGGATAGCGGCATCCTTGCGGGCTTCCCGATGGTCGACGTCGCTGTGGTTCTTGTCGACGGCAGCTACCACGATGTGGACAGCTCGGAAATGGCCTTCAAAATCGCCGGCTCCATGGCTTTCAAAGAAGCCTGCGCGAAGGCCAAGCCGGTTTTGCTTGAGCCGATCATGAAAGTCGAAGTGGTCGTCCCGGAAGAATATATGCCGGCTGTTTTTGGCGATTTGAATGCGCGGCGTTCGGCGATTCAGGGCACGGAAAATCGTGCGGGCAGCAACGTGATTCGCGTGGAAGTGCCGTTGTCGCAGATGTTTGGCTACGCCACCGATTTGCGCAGCCGCACCCAGGGACGCGCCACCTTCACCATGCATTTTTCGCATTACGCGGAAGTGCCGGCTGCACTTGCCGAAGAGATCGTGAAGAAGGTGCGCGGAGAGAAGTAATTTGGGTTCCAGAATTTTCAAGAAATTAGATTGAGGAGCGGAGAGAGATGGCGAAAGAGAAATTCGAGCGCAGTAAGCCGCACGTGAACATTGGGACCATCGGTCACATTGACCATGGCAAGACCACGTTGACGGCGGCGATCACCAAGGTGTTGTCGAAGCACAACCCCAAGGTACAGTTCCGCGCATTCGACACGATTGATAACGCGCCGGAAGAGCGCGAGCGCGGCATCACCATCGCCGTTTCGCACGTGGAGTACGAAACGCCGAACCGCCACTACGCGCATATGGACTGCCCGGGTCATGCCGACTACATCAAGAACATGATCACCGGCGCGGCGCAGATGGATGGCGCGATTCTGGTGGTGGCGGCCACCGACGGTCCCATGCCACAGACGCGCGAGCACATTTTGCTGGCTCGCCAGGTGGGCGTGCCGGCCATCGTGGTGTTCCTGAACAAGTGCGACATGGTGGAAGACGCGGAGTTGCTCGAACTGGTTGAACTGGAAGTGCGCGAGCTGCTCAAGAGCTATCAGTTCCCGGGCGACACAATTCCGGTGATCAAGGGCTCGGCGCTGCAGGCTTTGAACGGCGACGCCAAGTGGGAAAAGACCATTGATGAATTGATGGAAGCGGTGGACAAGAACGTGCCGTTACCGGTGCGCGACATTGACAAGCCGTTTGCCATGCCCATTGAAGACATTTTCTCGATTTCCGGCCGCGGCACGGTGGTTACCGGGCGGGTGGAGCGCGGGAAGGTAAAGGTTGGCGAAGAAGTGGAGATTGTGGGCTTCCGTCCGACGCAGAAGAAGGTGGTCACCGGCGTGGAAATGTTCCGCAAGCTGCTGGATGAAGGCTTGGCGGGGGACAACGTTGGGCTGTTGCTGCGCGGCACGGAAAAAGAGGACGTGGAGCGCGGGCAAGTGGTGTGCAAGCCGGGCTCGATCACGCCGCACACCAAGTTCAAGGCCGAAGCGTACGTGCTGACCAAGGAAGAAGGCGGGCGGCACACGCCGTTTTTCACGGGGTACCGGCCGCAGTTTTACTTTCGCACCACGGACGTGACCGGGGACGTGAAGCTGCCGCAAGGGGTCGAGATGGTGATGCCCGGCGACAACGTAAGCTGCGAAGTGTCGCTGATTACGCCGGTGGCGCTGGAGAAGGGTTTGCGCTTCGCCATTCGCGAAGGCGGCCACACGGTAGGCGCCGGCGCGGTAACCGAGATCGTTGAGTAACCGTTAGTCAGAGACTGGGAAGAGAGACAAAGTCATGCGGGAAACCATTACGTTGCAGTGCGGGGATTGCAAGAACCGCAACTACACGACAACGAAAAACAAGAAGAAGCACTCCGACCGTTTGGAGACGAAAAAGTTTTGCAATTCGTGCCGCAAGCACACGGCGCACAAGGAAGTGAAATAGGTTTCGGGGGGATCGGGTTTACCCTTCGGCCGCAAAGGCTGCGGCTTCAGGGTAATCGCCAAGGGCAGGCGATTCAGGGGAGTCGTCCAACGGCTAGGACTCCGGTCTCCAAAACCGGGTATGGGGGTTCGAATCCCTCCTCCCCTGCCAGAATTGGGCGCCCGGTTGAGAGCGCAGTCGGAAAGACGCTTGAGCAGGGGGCGCGGGAATCGAGAAGGACGGAACAGTGAGCAGGCCTGTTCCGGGAAGTGAAGAGGTTTTCATGGCCACGCAGTCGGTAAAAGTAAAGAACGACGAGTCTGGCAGCAACGCCATCACCGGAGCGGCCGCGGGCATCGGCCAGCGAGTTTCCGGAACGGTCGCGGACACGCGTGAATTCTTGCACGACGTACGCGTGGAAATGAAGCAGGTAACCTGGCCAAGCAAGGACGACGTGGTCTCGACCACGACGGTGGTAATCGCGACAGTGTTCTTCTTCGGAGTGTTTTTGGCGATCGTCGACTGGCTGGTGCAGCGAGGGGTGTCTTACGTCTTCAAAATCTTTGGTGTCTGAAGGGAATCCGACGGCGATGGCGATGCAGTGGTACATCATCCATACCTACTCGGGCTTCGAGAAGAAGGTCAAAGAAAGCCTGGAGAGCCGCGTGGCCGCGTTCAATTTGCAGGACAAGATTGGGCGCGTGCTGATTCCGATGGAAGACACTGTCGAAGTCCGCGGAGGCAAGAAAGTGGTCGCGTCCCGCATGTCGTATCCGGGCTACGTCCTGGTGGAGATGGACCTTGACGAAAATACCTGGCACATCGTGCGCTCGACGCCGCGCGTAACCGGATTTGTTGGTTCGGCGACATCGCCTTCGCCGCTGTCCGATGCGGAAGTGGACGCGATCATCAATCGCGTGCACGTGCCGACGGATCGCCCGAAGCCGAAAGTGGTTTTCGAGCGCAACGAACAGGTGCGCATCGTGGACGGACCGTTTGCGAATTTCAACGGCACAGTGGAAGAGATAGATGGCGACCACAGCCGCTTGAAAGTTTCCGTGACGATTTTCGGACGTTCCACGCCGGTGGAACTGGATTTTGCGAGCGTCGAGAAACTGGGTTAGCAAGCTGGAGGGGCTGGGGCGACCCAGTGCAAAAGAAATTGATTCCGACGGTCGGGTTGGCTTTCGCGCGCGCGACGCAGATTTGAGGTAGGGATAAGGACATGGCTAAGAAAGTACAAACGACGATCAAGTTGCAGTTACCGGCGGGCAAAGCCACTCCGGCGCCGCCAGTCGGCACTGCGCTTGGCCCGCATGGCTTGAACATCATGGATTTCTGCAAGCAGTTCAACGCCAAGACGGCCAAAGAACCGGACGGAATGATTTTCCCGGTGCTGGTGACGGTCTATACCGACCGCACGTTCACCTTTATTTTGAAGACGCCGCCGGCTTCGATTCTGCTACTGCGCGCGGCCGGCATCGTCAAGGGTTCCGCGGAGCCGAATCGCAACAAAGTCGGCAAAGTCACGAAGAAGCAAGTAGAAGAGATCGCCAAGATCAAGCTCGTGGATCTGAACACCACGAATATCGAATCGGCGGTACG
>Ga0307477_10002331_pt1 | contig 14775 bp, 8 predicted proteins | sample atmos_gasesECM2C_FD_203316 | JGI IMG/M metagenome (GOLD analysis project Ga0307477, IMG submission 203316) | Hardwood forest soil microbial communities from Morgan-Monroe State Forest, Indiana, United States - atmos_gasesECM2C_515 | ecosystem: Environmental > Terrestrial > Soil > Temperate...
CGGTCCGACGCGCATAGATTCGGCGATCGGTGCCTGGAGCGATTCAGGATCAGGAGTTGGTGCTTGAGGAGAAGCGACTCCGCAACGATGGAACGAGCGCCGCCAGGTCCGAGCAAGCGAGCCAGGGTAGCGATGAAGTGGATGAAAAGAACGACCAGATCGCGCATCACAGAATCGTAGCAGGACGGGGAATCCCAAGGAATTATGGGCCAAACAACAATTCGCCAGCCTCAGGGACACCATCAAGTTCGACGCCAACCCCGGCGCATCGAGCACGCTGAGCCACGCCGTCGTCCGCTACGGCGGCGCCAATGAGATTCTGCTTTTGGTACTGAATTGTGAGAATGTTCGTGTTTTGTAACAGGTACATTTCGCAGTTGACAAGGTGACGTTCGGAGACTAAATTCCCACTAATTTTTCGAGAGAAGGCCAATGTCTCACTCGTCGGGGCGGCGAGGGGCTCTAAATCACTAAATCAACGAGGTTCCTCCCGTGGCTGATAAGCCCGTTGTAGGCCAGTCGCCGATTTTCTTCAATGTCGGTTGGATCTTACCTAATAATCCCTCTCAGGCAAGACGCATTCTTCTCTGATTGACATGAGACGTCGACTCCTAGTCGTCGCGCAGGCCGCTGGTTGGGAAAGCCAACTGGATCCGGTGATCCTCGCGATCCCTGAATACCATTGGGAACACGCTCAATGGGACAATCACCTAGAAAACAGAGTGAGGACATTTTGTCCACACGCGATTGTGGCCGTCGCGTCAAGTATCCCGTCGGTAGGTGCGGAGCAACTCCAGAGGCTTCGACCCTATACGGCCTCTTGCTCCAGGGTCGCTATTTTGCCTGTGTCGGTAGACGAATCATTGTGGAGCGAAGCCCTGCGTACGACCGATGATTTCCTTCTTTCGCCGGTGCGTGCGAGCGAATTTCGTTGCCGTCTTCGGCGTTTGATAGGAGGGCCGGGCGAGGACGAGATGAGCGGCAACGACCTCTCACAAATTCTGGGTACAGCCGAACTCGTGGGCCAATCGCCGGTCTTCAAACGGGTCGTTGAGCAAATTCTCGACTTGGCGCGGGCGAATGTGGTGGTGCTGATCACCGGCGAAACTGGCACTGGAAAAGAACTCTGTGCTCGCGCCATCCATCATCTTGGCAAGCGGCGAAATCTTCCTTTCATTCCTGTGGACTGTGCCTCACTCCCGGATCACCTTTTTGAGAACGAAATGTTTGGTCATGTTCGGGGAGCCTACACCGATGCGCGGCGGGATCAGAAGGGCCTCATTGCCCTGGCGGAGGGCGGAACTCTACTACTCGATGAGATCGACGCTCTCTCCGCAAGCGCCCAGGCCAAACTGCTGCGTTTCCTTCAGGAACGTACTTATCGGTCACTAGGTGCCGAGAGATTTGTCCGAGCGGATGTAAATGTGATTGCAGCAAGCAACCGCGAACTGGACAGCTGCGTTGCGGCCGGTACTTTCCGCTCGGACCTATTCTTCCGACTGAACGTTTTTCGGCTGCACCTGCCGCCATTGCGGGACCGTCACAACGACATTCGAATGCTGGCGCTGCATTTTCTTCAGCGGTTGTGCGCTGACAGCGAGCAACCCTGCAAGAGCATCTCTCCGGCCGCTTTGCGCGCACTGGAGTTGCATACTTGGCCAGGCAATGTGCGAGAACTGCACAATCTGGTGCAACGCGCGGTGGTGCTGGCACGAGGAGAACAAATCCTGTCCTGTCACCTGCAAATCCCGACGTCTCTCGAACCTATGACACACGGCAGAAAGACGTTTCGCGATGCGCGCGCCTCAGCGATCGCTGAATTTGAACGCCACTTCTTGATTGATCTCCTTCGTCGGCACGGCGGCAACATTACGCAAGCTGCGCGCGACGCGGGAAAAGACCGCCGTGCCCTGGGGCGCCTTGTAAAGAAATACTCGTTACGATCGTCTCTCGCCTCGGGTCAACTCTGACCCACCCCCGGGATTGTTGTAACCCATGGTCAACTTTCTGTGTATCGCGTTCATTGAGCGCCTTCATAAAGCATTCGATTGAAATGGCGCCGGGACGCTGCCGACCCATCGCCATATGAATCCTTGGCCCTCTTGGAGCCAACGGACTGATTCTGCACCCCCAGAAAACGCCTTCGTAATGGTGCTTAACGTGCTTGCCTGACACTTGTAGCGCCGGGGGAACCGGTTTGCCGCGATGCTTGGACCACGACGAGCTGAGTCGCGCTAGGGAAGTGCTGAAATATTTTCTCCATCATCCGCGAGCGGCCGACGACGTTGTAGGACTCGTCCACTTCCGATTGCTTGAGGAGGGTCAGCACAACGTCGATCAAACGAGATCGGTGTTGATTGCATTGGTCGAGATGGGCTTACTACTCGAAGACTCGGCTGTCGCCTCCGGCCCGATCTATCGCCTGAATCCCGATCGCATCGACGACGCTTTGCGATTTGTCTCCGCCAGAACGTCGTGGACACCGGGCTACTAAGCCGTGTGGAGGACGTCTCCATTATTTGGAGTGTGCCAATCACTTGATCAGGTTCAAGGATGAAACGGCGAGCACCGTGGGGGGCCGGGATAAGTCTAGCCAGTTAGTCTCGAAGACACTGGGATGAGCGGCGACCTTAGAGGAAGAGGAGTCCGACGGGGTTCGATTCTGATTGGAGGCACGATGACGCGGTTGTCAACGTCAAGTCTTGAAGGTTTGCGTTTTACCGTTCGTCCTGAGCATGCAGCTCTTCCTGCGGAAGACCTGGAAAGCCTTATCGAGGCTTCAATTTCAGGCTTGCCTGCTGGCACAGCCGAAGATTTCCTAAGCACGCTTAGCTCGTTCGGAAAAGCCGCTGGTCCGGCGCTGCAGCGAGCAGCTCCCGATGTAGCGCAGGGAGCTGCTACCGGCGCCACGTTCGGCCCCTATGGAGCAATAATCGGCGCTGGCGCTGGGCTGGTGTCATCTCTCATCAAAAGTCAGGAAAAGCCTGCGCCTGCGCCGTCGAGGCCTCCGGCCCCGGCGGTGAGTGCTCCTCAGCCGCCGGCATCTGCTCCGTCGTCGAGTGCTCCCCCGCCGTCAACAGTTGGACCGACGGCTCCAGTAACCAGTGCTCCTCAGCAATCTGCTCCGGCTGCACCTGTAGCTCCTGCATTGCCGACCGGTCAGGGAGCAGCTGCCACGCTGCTTAGTCTTTTTCAGAACCCAACGGTACAACAAGCCCTTCTCAGCCAAGTTTTAGGTTCTTCTGGTAACCAACAAGTTCAGACTGACTCGGGAACAAGTCTTCCCCGGGGTGCTGTCAATGCATTATTGAGTCAGTTGCTCAACAATGCTTCAGAGGCGTTAGCCGAATCCGAGTCAATTTCCGAACAAAACTACCTCCAGGACGCAAGCGGAGAATACCTGGTTGATCCTGCATCTCTGGATCAGCATGCCGCGCTCATTCTGTCTCACCTTCAGCGCAGAGCTCCGGCTGACGATCGTCTCGAAGCGGTGGAGTGGGGGCTGGAGGCTGTGTCGGCAATGGACTCTTCTGAGGAATGGCCCGAGGTCGGTGAGAGCTTCGAATCGGTCTCGTTTTACTGATTGTCAGAAGGGTGCGGACTGACGATGGAAACCCAGTCGATAGGCAAGTTAATCCCGAAGGTGTTGTTTCCGTACGCGCAACAATGGGCGGAGCGCTCCGGCATGCCCCTTCTCTCGAAGCTTCTGGAGGACGAGCATGTCCACGCCCTGGTGGAGAAGTACGGCAACGAACTCGCGTTGCGAATGTCAGCCGGGACTCCTCAGTCGCAGAACGGGAACGGCCACGTAAATGGCAACGGCAACGGCCACAGCAATGGCAACAGTAACGGACACGTCCCAGTTTCGAGGAACACTAACGAAACAGGAGCCGATGCAGACGCCCGACAATTGGCGCGGCTTCAGGATCGACTCTCGACACTGGAGATTCAGCACGAGATGCAACAAGCCGTGTTCGATGATCTGCGCCGCAGGATTCGTCCGCTCGCATTGGCTCTCGGATGCTGTCCGGAATGTTTCGCGGGTGTCGTCGGATGCCAAAAATGCGGAGGGAACAGCCGTGTTGGGCTTTATCCCCCGGATGAAGCACTGCTCGAGGAACAGATCGTAAGCCCGCTAGTAGCACTCGGAGTTCAGCTAAGGCTGGGAGAAACGAAAGCCGCAGTCAGGGGTCGTCAATCAAACGAATCAACTGCAAAAACAAAGGAGACCAAAACATGGCAGAGGAAATGATCGAGAGTGTCCCTTGGGAGAGTGAAGAGGCGGAGTTTCCCGAGGCCGAAGAAGCTATTGCTGAAGCTGAAGAGAGCGAGGAGGCCTACCGGCGGCCCCGAAGCCGGACGAGAGCCTATCAGCCGTTACGCGCTGGTGTTCAAGGGATCACGATGCGAGGCCGAGATGGTGCTCGCACTCTGCAATTCCCGGCAAAATTGGCAACGGTCGCGGAGACAAATCGCGGTCTGGCCAGCCAGGAAGTTGCTCGCCGTGCTCTTGACGAGAAGCTTGATCGGCTAGAGCTGAGATTTCGGGCACAGCAGAAAAAGGATGTCGCAACAACGGGAGTCGTAGCTCTTGCCATAGGGGGTGGCCTATCTGCGATCGGAGCATTCAACGCGGCAAATAAGCCAAGCGGATCTGCCCTTGCAAACTGGGCGGCAGAAGACGTAACGAAGATGGCCGCGGTCGTATCGGTTACGCAGCTCGCCACATCGGGAGCTAAGCTGGCATTCAATGGTCGATACATTCGCAGCGGGTTTGGTATCGCCGCCGACGCTTTCTCGTTATTACAAATAGGTCTGTTTACATTCGGAACGCTGCATCGCACAAAGTCCGTTCAACTCGTGACCGGTGGTGTAGATGCCACAAAGGCTACCTTGTATGCGGCTGGTACACAGATCTACGATCTGGACAACAAAAAAATGTTCGTCGTGATTCAAACGAACGCCGGGAATTACCCAGTGGCAGCATAAACAGCATGATCGGGTGAGTGCATCTGAACAACTCCTTGTTCAGATGCACTCACATTCGTTTGTTGTCCGGGATGCACAGGTCACCACAAGACCTCCGCCGCGAGAAATTAGTGTGCCTACGAGCAGATTCGCGGAATTCAATCTTGATCCTGCGCTCGCGGAGGCGGCCGAGTCCGCCTCTGACCAGGAACTTATTGAAGGTGTAGTTCGCCTCGATGATCCAACCCAGGTTCCCACCCAGTTTCGTGTGGTCTCCCAGTTCACGCGCATCTGCACAGGAAGGTTTCTAGCTCAGGATACGTGGGCAATTCGGCGTCATCCGAACGTAGTCAGTCTCAAAGCGGCACGCCCTCTGGGAGTATTCGAAAACGACAGGTCCACAGAATTCCCGAGCTTCAACTGTGCCACTTGCCGGACCGGCCAGCCCCTCTTTTTCACCGGCCGGGGCTGCATCGTGGCAGCGCTCGATTTTGGGCTGGATTTTGCTCACCCCAACTTCCTGAATCCCGACGGCACTACACGGGTCGTGAGCTTCTGGCATCAAGGGGCAACCTACGATCCAACCAAGCCCAACGAGTACCGCTATGGCAGGGTGTTCTCGCCGGATGACATCAACCAGGCATTGCAGACTCCGAATCCGTACGAAGCTCTTGGGTATCATCCTGCGATCAGTGACACTGGCAACGGTAGCCACGGCACACATACTTTGGACATCGCAGCCGGCAATGGACGAGCAATGGGATCACGCTCGGGGATCGCTCCGAAAGCGGATCTGATGTTCGTTCATTTGTCGACACCGCGTCTTGGAGTAGTCGGGGATCTAGGCGACTCAGTGAGAATGCTGGAGGCCCTCGATTTTGTCCACAGGACCGCGGGTGATCGTCCGTACGTAGTCAACATATCGGTTGGGCGCGAGGCGGGCAGCCATGATGCAACCAGTCCTTTCGAACAAGCCATGCACGAGCTTCTTCGAATGGAACCGGGAACCAATCGAGCTATATGTCAGTCGGCAGGCAACTACGGATCGGCCGATTTGGCCGTAAACGGCTGGTTGCGGGACGGCGAAGAGCGCGATTTGGATTGGATCGTTCACCCCACGGACATTAGTCCGGAGATTGATGCCTGGTATTCGGGCAATGACCGCTTCGTAGTCGTGCTGCTGCTGCCTGATGGCGGGGACACCGTAACAGTCCAACTCGGTGAAGTTGCTGACATCAGGCACAATGGCAACCTTGTTGGACGCATCTATCATCGCCGGAACGATCCCAACAATCGAGATAATCACATCGAAGTCTTTCTTTACAGAGGCGCTCCTGCTGGAGTTTGGACCTTAAGGCTGATCGGCGACTATGTCATCACCGGCCGATTCCACGCCTGGATCGAACGAGCCATACCGGGAGCCCAATCTCACTTCGACAACAAAATCACATCGCGCAGATACACCTTGGGCACTATCGCTACTTCTCCATTGGTGGTCACCGTGGGTGCCTACGATGCGAATGCGGATGGACAACCGCTAGCCCACTTCAGTAGTTGCGGACCGACACGTGACGAGCGTCAGGACAAACCGGAACTTCTGGCTCCGGGTGTGAGCGTCGTTGCAGCGCGCTCTATTCCTCGTGACGCGTTACGGCAGGAGGGTTTGCTAATGGCGCGCTCCGGCACATCGATGGCGACACCCCACGTGACAGGCCTGATTGCCACGATGTTCGAGGCTGCCGGACGCCGGGTTTCCATCGGCGAGATTCGCGATTGTTTAAAGCAAAGTTCAGAACCGGTGACGAATGCAGAAAATTCGAACTGTTGCGCCTGGGGCAGGCTGAATTTTGCGGGCGCGATTGAAAAAATCCTCGAGCTGACCTCGGCCGGTGCGCGGCCGGCCGAGCCTGCTGTTTCTAGCATTTGGTCAATGATCCCCGAGTCTGCGGCTTCCCCTGAACATGGAGCACACGGCGAAAGGACATTGCAGCAGATGATCCCGGCGGAGCAGCAGAGGATTGATGCATTTGACGATGCCCAAGTTGAGTTGCCTCCAGATCAGGGAGCACTTATGGATTCTGACTGCACGGGCCGATTTCTTGAGCGGGCCGAGCGAGCGTCGCAATCCAGCTACGGCGGAAGACGTCATTCAGAAACACTTTTTCTTCAGCAGCTCATCCGCGACCTTGGTGGTGACGTTTTCGCTTCGGAGTTGTCGCCGGCAAGTATCTTTCGCGCGGCGGTGAAGGATTCGTTGCAGACACAGAACTCACAAGATCTGCTGAAGATTGTTGCCATGCCATTGAGGCAACCTGGAACTCCCCTTCGCGCTGGTGACTGGATGCTGCGCGTAGTACCTGGAACTGGAGACACAGGACATGTTGCGGTCCTCGCTTCGAACGATCTCGTTGAGTTCCCCGCGCTCGCTTCGAATGGGGTTGCTGCTGAGGAAGCGCGGCCCGGCTACTACGGAGTCGTTATTGAAGCCGGCGCATTTCCACACAGTTCCAAAGAACCGTTTGCGCGGCGATTCCTAGATAGACACGGCCGTGTGCCGCCAAATACGTTGATTCTGCGTCCCAACTATCCTCCTGGACAGATTCAAGATTTTCCTGTCGATGACGATCCGCCACACATGGGCAGCATAGAGCCTTACCGGCGCGCGGTGGCGGCACAAGAACGCAAGTATCGACTTGCGATGGCGACCGGCGAAGCGGACGTGTTTGAACTTGCATTGCTTCGTGTCACTTGGCAGATCATGCTCGATGAAATCACAAATGCACCCGGGTCTGTACTCGTGTGGGACCGGATGGGGCCTGAGCCCAAGTTTGGGCTCACTGGTGCCGACCGCTGGGCGGCGGTAAGTTTGCAGAAGGCAAGCGAACAAGTTAGCCCGCAATACGGCTCGCCGGACCAACTCGCGCATAAGTACGAAGAATACCTAAATCTGACTTTGGAGATGTTGCGCTGGGGACAAGTCAAACAGGAATTGATCGTCGACAAGCAGGCCGGCAAGCAGTACCTCATTCTTGGCGCGAATCCGCTCGTAGGCAAGGTTTTGCGGCTGTTGGGTAAGGAACTCCTCGAGTGGTTCAAGGCGCAGCCAAATACCAAGTTCCTTATCGAATCGTCAGCCCGTGTCGGGCTCGGAGCAATGCTGAGCCAACGGCCAGACCTTGCAACGTTACTGAGGACGGCCCAAACCTTGCCACCAGATGTTGAGGTAAGTGCCGCCCCTGTCGATCGGCCCGCGATGATCGAGGCTCTCGAGTTCGCGATCGGCATGGTTCCAGTTGTTGGCAATGTCGTCGCCGCGTATGAGGCCTGGAGCGGCGTGGACTTGTTTGGCTATCGCCTAAGTGACCTCGAGCGCGGGATCCTCGGTGCTTCAGTTCTCCTCCCGATCGCCGGCCGACTGGTTAAGGGCGGCCGCATTTTGTACACCGAGGCTCGACTGGTCTCCCTGTATGGGCGCGATGCTGCAACCTGGTCCAAAGCGCTCGGCGCCAGTACGCGCGCGACGGCGGAGCGAGAAGCGCTTGGGGTCATTGAGAAAGCTGAGCGCACCTTGCGTTTTGAAAAATCTGTGACCGGGGCAATAGCCCATGACGCCGCTGTTGCGGTGCCACGGCTCACCAAAGGGGTGGGCGCAGCCATCACTCCGATTGATCAGGCGATTGCTGACGTGCTTCAAGAGCTGCAAGCAGCACATCCGCAGCTTCGTGGACTTGATGCGCTGTCGCTCGAACGGGTGCTGGCGAAAGGGCCAAACATGGACCATCTTAAAGGCCAGTTGCTTGAAGAACTCGTGGAGTCTCGGATCGTCCCTTGGTTGAGCACGCGCGAAGGATCATTTGCCCTTGGAATTACGGTGCCAACCGGAAAGAAGCTTGAGTTTATTCCCGGCCATCTCATCAGAGATACGGCGGGCCGCCAGATTAGTGACGGCATGCTCGTAATCCGCCAGGGTGATGAGCTTGTAGTCGCCGCCGTGTTCGAGGCAAAAGCCGGTAAGAGCGCCGCTCGCGAGCTGAGTTTCAACCGTGCCAGCATCTCGACACTGACCGATGCTGAACGCACCGAGTTGCGAGCCAACGCCAAGGACGTGTGGAAGGAGCAGCTTGCCGAAGCAAAAGCCGCGGGCTTGCGATACACGAAGACCATTGAGGACGTCGAGAAGGAATTTGCCCTGTCCGAACTCGGAGGTCAGGTCCGTCGTGACATTGAACGTTTAGCAGAAGGGACGACTGGGTCGGCGCGCATCCGAGTCGGTACCCAACAGTTCACAGTGCGCATGTCGCCCACAAAGACAAAGTTCTTTGGCGTGCTACCTCGAGATGTGCCATCGTCGCTCATCGAGCAGCAGCTAAAGGAGAGCAGATTTGCATTTGAGATCTTAGGTGTAGACATTAAGGCTGATGCACTGAAAAAAATTGCAGCATCCCTGCAACCGCTAGCAGAAAAGCTCGCCAAAGCTGCACCCTAGTCATCAATCAAACTGCAAGATGAGACACCATGGACGACATGCGCCGACTAGAACGGTATTACGGCGGAGCATGAGCAAGACAAGCGCGACTTAATCGAAATATCGAGTTGTCTCCAGATCGAGGAGTAGTTATGAATTCTGACCAAATGAGCCGCTTTCTCGACAGTGCCGAGCGAGCCTTGCAATCTAGCGGCGGCGGAAGACGTGAATCGGAGACGTCCTTTCTACAACGCCTGATACGCGAGCTTGGCGGGAATATCTTCTCTCCGGAATTTTCGCCTGCAGCTCTTTTTCGCGCGGCCGTGAAGGATTGGCCCCTGATGCGGAATTCACATCTGTTAGAGATCGTTGCCCGGCCGCTCACGAAGCTTGAAACTCCCCTTCGCGCCGGCGACTGGATGCTTCGTGTTGTACCGGGAACCGGAGACGTTGGACACGTTGCCGTCCTGGCTTCCAACAATATTGCTGAGCTGTCCGCCCTCGCTGCGAAGGGGATTGCCGCCGAGGGTTCCTGGCCCGGTTACTACGGAGTCGTTATTGAAGCGGGCACATTTCCGCACAGTCCCAAAGAACCGTTTGCACGGCGATTCCTGGATGGTCACGGCCGTGTGCCGGCCGGTACGGTGATCCTCCGTCCCCGGTTCGAATATTCAGATTCTTCAGAAGGCTACCGGTCTCCTGCCTGGCTCAAGACTGAGCAACGGACCGCGCGAGGCTCAGCGGAACCGTATCTCGACCTTGGAGAGCAGAACTTCACCGCTGCGAGTGCGGCAGAGGGATCAGGGGATCGAGTCGTTCATGTGCGCGTGAACGACCTGGCTCATCCGCTTGGCAGCAAGGCCATTTTGCGGAAAGTTACGGAAACCTATGCCAATGTGGGGATCAAGGTGGATGTGCAGTTCGGATCGTTCGTCAAGCAGGACTTCAGCGCGCGCCGTGACCATATCCAAATCACTATTCTGTCGCCCAATATGGATGCTGATGACGAAAATGCGATACGGGATGCGTTTGTGAACCAGGGCTATGTGAAGCCCGATAAAGAGGTCGCACAGACCGTGTCTGTGCTGCGAGGAACTGCCTCGGGGTTTTCTGCCGGTTACAAGGTCGATCCTCTAGCGAAACTGATCTTTATCAAGGAAATCACTCCGCAGATGCGACGAGACTTATCGAAGGCGTTCAGCCTGATGTACCCCAATTCCGATCAAGCGGCGGAAGCCCTGGACGTATATTTCTACGCGGACACGATAATCCATGAACTCGGCCACACCTTCGGCCTGGACGGCCATACTGGCGATACCGGCAACTACATGTACGCCCCGCCAGAGGGGCGATCCCAATATGACCGTATGACGGATCTCGTCAGCCGGCCGCAAGCACAAAAGTTGATGAGTGACCCATCAAAGTGGGGAAGGTGGGTGAAGAATGAGCTTTCGCGTTCGGAGCGATCTTTCACCCAAGATCAGGTCCAAACGATGGAAACGACTCTAAAGCACTTTATCCCTTCTGAGGGCTGGGGCGAATCTCAAGAACCTGCTTCGGATGGGTTCACGCCGCCATCCTGGCTCAAGATCGAGCGTCGAACTCAACCACGGAAACCGTATCTCGACCCTTTCCGTAAGCCGCAAGATGGGCCGTCCCCACAGGAGTCATTTGACCCATCGACCATTCCACCTGAAGTCGCCGATGCACTTGGTAAGAAAGATTGGCCTAAAGCTTTAGAACTGGCACTCAAAGCAGGCTGGCACGATGAGAACGATCTAACCGACCTCATTTTTTTCAACCGGCATCCGGATCTGCCAATCGCGCCGCTGGACCCTGGCCTGCCGAAGATCAGACGGCTCCAAAATGAATGGAGGAGTATTCGCGACTCTGAAATTCGACCGGCAATTGAGAAGGCTTCAGCCGACAGCTCTCTCCAAGTATCGGGCAACTACGTTGCGGAGCGTGACTCACAATTCTGGGGCAAGACCGGGCAGAAGTTTAAAGAGCTGGTCGAATGGGCAGCCACCGAAGTGGATATCAATCCGGGATTCTTAGCAGCGGTTCTGCTCGCGGAATGGGATCAGAGCTCGACCTATATGAGCGGGGGAGAGGTTCGTTCATTCTTGAGTGGAACGGATGACTTCTTTGAAGCGAGAGCACAGCTTGCCGCGAATGTTCCGGCCTTTTCCAAAGTGCATTTCGACGTTACCAAGAAGACGACAAACATAAATGAACACGGCCGCGTAGTCACCACGATCCCATTCAATTCTGGCAAGGATGCAACGTTAGCAACCGCTGTCTATCTGAAATACGCCGAAATAAAACTTCGAAAAGGCATGAAGAAGAACGGTGGCGACTTCGATAGTTTGCCCGCCGAAACGCGATTTGCGCTGGTACGGATCGCAATGGCTGCCGGGCATGGCGGGATCGATACGGACGGCACCCTGATTCGATTCAAGAAGAAGAATGATCAGTGGGTGGCAGTTGGCAAGGGGGAAACAGGAGGCGTGCTGGTCGGAGTAGCGACGCGTTTGGAGAGAGTCTTGAAAGGGCAGGACATTTTGATAAGGGTCAATGAACCTCGGGGAGAGCCCACCCAGAGCGCGCACATCACCGATCGCAACGCAACGATTCTCGCGGCACAGGCATTGCACTTATCGGACTGGATTTTCGGCAAACCGCAGACGGCGCAACAACCCGGTGTCAAGGAATCGGAGAACTGGAGCGAATCTCAAGAACCTGCCTCGGACAGGTTCACACCTCCATCATGGCTTAAGATCGAACAACGGGCGCGACACCGCTATTATCCATCCGAGTTCGAGGACACTGAGGATTTCACGTATGAACCCACCGGGAAGCAGACTGATTTTGGACCGAAACTTCGCGAAGCTTGGCACGCGATGATTCGAGCTTCATTTCAGATGAACATCGGCAGCGTTACCAGTTGGATCGGGGCGCGCTTGGCACTTTCCGACGCAGATGCTGCCAGACAGCTCCGTTTTTTTAGTGCCGCTTCTCATCCACCTGGCATATCGCTCACACGCGGAAATATAACCTGGCGGGCGTTTCCCACCAGCTCTGGATCACCTTCGCCCGCGGTCTACAGTCAGATGGATCAACCCCTACTCCAAAGACAAATAATCATCAAGAAGGAAGAACTAGTTCGACGCCAGGACGAGTACTGTGAATGGGAGGTGGTCCGAGACGACAAAACCAATAAAATCACGCGTGTGGTGTTCACCTCTGAGCCGCCTGAGTACTGTATGTTTCTTTATGAGACCGGGGTGCCCACCTTAAAGACGTTCGCTCGTAACTTACTGATAAGAATCTACCAGCGAAGGTGCGACGAGACAGCGATCAAATTATCTGATCTAGAAACAACAGATGATGACGGAAATACAGTATACGACCCTGGAAACAGGTGGAATAACAAATGCTGCGTGCATCTGCAACAGCCGAACAACACACTTGGTGCGGAAATCAACATTGCAGCTCTTGCAGCAATCGTGCGGAAACAATCCTCGGGCACGTCGATATCCGACATAAGCGAGTTGCTCAAATGTTCATTGGTCCCATTGCTCAAAGCCGGGGACGCCTTCGGTGAACCGAGCCGGCAGAGTGACCCTGCTATTGGCAGCAAAGTGAATCAACTCGCGAGGGAAAACCGGTTTATCACGCTTGAGAATCCGGTCGGCTTGTACATGGCATCTCTCGATACCTCAGGATGGACTACACCTGACGGCACGGATGCACAAGAGTTCTGGCATGTGATCAATGGCATTGCGGACAAAGACCCGAGCAAAGCAATGATCGTGCGCGCCGAATACAAAGTACCAGCAAGCAAAGGCTACACGGTATCCGACATCAAAATCGGCGGCGTTCCGATCGGTTTCGGAGGTCAAATTGCCGAACATCTGGAAATGCGGCTTGGGGCCGCCTTCGGCCCGAAAGATATCGATCTTGACGGCAGAAAACTGGCACCCCTCATACCGGTGGGGTGCTGAATGGCGCCTCCCACGGACGAACCGCTGCTAGCCCTGGACGAAATCCAGGGCAACGTGATTCCAGGCTTTCTGAAGGATCATCAGCACTTCCTGTTTTTCTCTATCGCTGATGCGTCTGCTGCGAAGAAGTGCTTGAGCAATCTGAATTCGCGATTATCCACTGCATCGGAGGTCTGCACAGCTCATGCTCACTTCAAGAGCATGCGCGAGAGACTTGGCCATGACCCGGATGCTGCACACTTCGTTTTCAAGAATATCGCCCTAAGCGCCACCGGCCTGCGGAAGGTGACGAGCAAAGACGAAGTCGATCAGTTCGGAGATGATGCTTTTAAGATTGGCCTGACCGAACGCTCCACACTGATTGGAGATCCGAAAGTCAAGACCGAACCCGGGCACGTTTCCAGGTGGTTGGTCGGAGGTAACACTCATCCCGTGGACCTGGTCTTAATCCTTGCCAGCGATGATCTTCAGTGGCTGCAGGACGAGTCCAAGAAGCTGGTCTTAGAGTTCTCCGCGTGCGGGATGAAAATGGTTTATGAGGATAAAGGCGATGCCAATGCTGCACCGAAACATGGGCACGAGCAGTTCGGTTTCAAGGACAACATCTCGCGTCCGGCTGTCCGTGGACGATGTCCCAAAGATCCCTTTGAATACGTATCTCCACGCTTACTTCCTGCCGACAAAGCATTCGACAAGATTCGACCCGATTTCGCCAGACCGGCAGATCGCCTTGTCTGGCCGGGCCACTTCATATTCGGCTATGGAAGGCAGAAACGCGATGAACCCCGAACCTACAATCCAGCAGATAAAGCCCAAGGACCGAAGTGGGCTGACAATGGCTCATTCATGGTGTATCGCAGGCTCCGTCAGAACCCAGACGAGTTTTGGCGCTTTGTAACCGAGACAAGCGAATCGCTGACCAAGAAATATCCCGCTGCAACAGTGGACAAAGAGCGATTCGCCGCTCTCTTGATAGGTCGCTGGAGATCTGGTACCCCCCTGGTCCGAGGCCCAAGTACGGACATAGGCATCAATAAAGACGGCCCGCTCAACTTCTTTTCTTATGTCGAGAAGATGCCCACTTTGCCAGGGGACACATGGCCAAACTCCCCAGATGCCGATGGATCATTGTGTCCGTTTGCGGCTCACATCCGTAAGGTAAACCCTCGAGATCAGTCCACCGATCTGGGCCTCCCGGAGCGAACTGTGCCACGCTCAATCTTGCGAAGGGGAATTACGTATTCGTCTCCACCAGACGATAAGGGCCTGATTTTCGTTGCTTATCAGAGCTCGATTGTGGACCAGTTCGAATTTCTAATGACGAATTGGATGAAT
>Ga0307477_10002332_pt1 | contig 14773 bp, 13 predicted proteins | sample atmos_gasesECM2C_FD_203316 | JGI IMG/M metagenome (GOLD analysis project Ga0307477, IMG submission 203316) | Hardwood forest soil microbial communities from Morgan-Monroe State Forest, Indiana, United States - atmos_gasesECM2C_515 | ecosystem: Environmental > Terrestrial > Soil > Temperate...
TTGTCAGTCAGCAGGATGCCGTTGCCGTTCGTGTCGATCGACGCCGTAACGCCCAGGCCCTTGGCGTTGATGGCGTTGATCACGTCGCCGATTCGGGTGAAGCCAGACTGGGTGACGGTAACGGTCGCGGAACTCCCGGCGGCGTTGGTAATGGTGAAGCTGCCCGGGGTGACGCCTTTTCCGCCGTTATAGCTGCTCAACAGCGTGTTCTGCGAAACCCACTGTAGCTGGAGATTGCCGCCATCGACGACGCCCTGATTCGTGCCGAAGGTGCCGGCGATGCCGAGGCTTTCGGCCGTGCTGCCGCCGCCTGAATCGCCGATGACGAGGTTACCCGTCCCGCCGCTGGCATCCTGGATCTGAATGCCGGTTCCCGCGGAATTCAGCGAGGCGGTGACATGAACGCCCGAGGTATTGTTGATCGTGTCGAGAATGTCCTGAACGCTTTTGGCGGCCGAGAGGTTGACGGTCGCACTGGCGCCGCTGCGGTCGGTGACGGAGATCGAGCCCAGCGAGATGCCCGAGCCGCCCTTGAGATCCTTGATCAGCACTGAGTCGATGCCGGCGAGAATGGTATCGCCGTTGATGACGCCGCCCGAGCCGGTCTGCTGGATGCCCAGGTCCTCGGCGGCGTGAGAGCCGTTGATATCAGCGACCGAAAAGCTTCCGCCGCCGCCGCTCGTATCGGTAAGGGTCAGGCCCTTGGCGCCGGGCGCGAGGCTGGCCTTGAGCTTGCCGCCGCCGGCGGTGTTGATGGCGTTGATGACGTCGCCGATAGTCTGGGCGGCCCCGAGGTTGACGGTGATCTTGGAGCCATCGGAAACCGTCACGGTGAAATCGCCGGTGCCGCTGGTGGTGCGGATGCCAAGCCCGTCGTTGAGCGATGAGAGCGCGGTTTGGGAGCCCAGATCGTTGATAATCGAGCCCGTAAGGGTGTTGCCCGCGGCGCTGCCGGCGATTCCCAGGTCTTTGGCGGACGTTCCGCTTCCCAGGTCCTGCACGTTCAGGCTCCCGCTGCCGCCGCTGTTGTCGGTCAGCACGAGATGATCGTTCTGGATCGAGGCATGGACGCTGATGTCCAGAGCATTGTTGATCTGGTTGACTACGTCGTCGAGGTTGATGGCCGACGAGGTGTTAATGACGTCGCTGTGACCGCTGCGGTCGGTGATGCGGAATTGCCCGCGGCTGACGCCCGCACCGCCGTTGAGTGCGGCCAGGGTGGTTTGGGGATTGAGGTTGCCGCCGCCCATCTCAAGGGTGATCGTTCCCGCCTGTACCGGCGAGGTGGAGTTGGCGTACCCGTTGCTGATCGACTGCTGCGAGCTGACGAGCTGGGCGACCTCGAACTGATACGTCCCCTGCGGCGCGCCGGGGCCGGTCGTGGCGGTGAGAACGCTCGGATCGCTGCTGGTCGAGGTGGTGGCTAAAAACGTTGTGGGCCGTTCCAGCGCCTGTCCGATGGTTTGCAACTGCTGGAGCTGCGTGAGCAGGCTGTTGTAGGCGTCCTGCTGGGCCTGGGCGTTGGTTATGCGAGTCTGGAGCTGGGTGACCGGCTGGCTTTCGATGGACATCAATTCGTCGATGATTTGCGACGTGTTGATGCCGCTGATCAGGCCGACGCCGGAGGTGATCTGGGCCATATCGCTTATCTCAACGTGCCCGAATTGGGCAGCCGCCCGCGATCATTCATCGGCCGTATCTCCGTGGCCGTCCAGCGGAAGTGCGGGATTTGCCGATCTTTTTGACACGATGGATCCTTGACAGGTCGGCCGCCATTCGGTCGAGCGCGGGCAGGATGAACGTCTGTTCCATCGCCCATAGCCGCACGAAGCGACTGCTTGCCCGTTGTATGGTTCGCAACTGTTCCGCCAGCATCGTCAGGTCGCGCAACGTCCGCCTCCGTTTGTTTCTCGAAGGATTATCGGAACCTTGGCGGTTGGCGCATGAGGATTTCGCGCCGATCCGGCCGGCCCGGATCGGCAGATTCTGCGCATCGTTGGATGGACGATGGCACGCTGGCCGCGTACAAGATCGCGTCATGTCACATCGGGCGCGCCGCACCTTTTGCCTTGCCGCGTCAATTGTGTTGCTGATCGGCGCCGTGGGACTGGTCCGCGGCGACACGCCCGGACCTGCGACTCAGCCGATCTATACCACGACTCGCCCCAGCTACGACGGCATCGGCAAGGTCTACATGGGCCGGGAGATCGCGCAGGTGATGGGCCACGCCGGGGCTGACTGGCTCGAGCGTGACGACCGCGAGCACGAGGAGGCGCCGTCGAAGGCGATCGCGCTGATGGAACTGCTTCCGAGCGACGTGGTGGCTGACATCGGCGCCGGCACCGGATATTTCAGCTTCCGAATCGCGCTCCGCGTGCCTCGCGGCAGGGTCCTGGCCGAAGACATCGACCCGGACATGATCCGCGACATGCAGACGACGATCCGCAAGAACGGCGTCGGCAACGTCACGCCCGTTCTTGGAACCGTGGAAGATCCGAAGTTGCCGCACGGCGCGGTTGATGTCGTCCTTATGGTGGACGCGTATCACGAGTTCGATCACCCGCGCGAGATGATGGAAGCGATCGTCAAATCGCTGCGGCCCGGCGGGCGCGTCATCGACCTCGAATACCGCGGCGAAGATCCCCTGGTGATGATCAAGCCCCATCACAAAATGACCGAGGCGCAGGCGATCAAGGAAATGTCCGCCGTCGGGCTTCGCCACCTCAAGACGGTCGAAGATCTTCCGCAGCAGCATTTCATGGTCTTCCGTAAGCCGCAGCCGGAGTCGCGACAATGAGCGCTGGCGCGGGTTCACCGCGGCTGATTCTGGCCAGCGCCTCGCCGCGCCGCCGGGAGTTGTTGCGGGAAGCGGGTTATGAGTTCGTCGTTCATCCGTCTTCGGTCGATGAGCGGGACGTGCCACCCGACCTTGGTCCCGGCGACCTGGCCCAGCACCTGGCCCGCCGAAAGGCGGATGATGTTGCCGGCCGGTTCGTGCGTGATGTCGTGCTGGCCGCGGACACGGTCGTGGCACAAGGCGATCTGGTCCTGGGAAAACCCGAAGACGAGGCCGACGCCCGGAAAATGCTTCGGCTGCTGGGCGGCACGGTCCACGCCGTCATCACCGCTGTGGCGGTGGTTCACCGGGCCGCGGCCTTTGCCCGCCATGCGCGAATCGTCTCGCAGGTCCATATGCGGAAGCTGTCCGAGGACGAAATCGCACAATACGTCGCATCGCGGAAGTGGGAAGGTAAAGCCGGCGGCTACGGCATCCAGGACCCCGATCCCTTCGTTACGCGTACCTTGGGGTGTCATACCAACATCGTCGGGCTGCCAATGCACACGACGGCCGATTTCCTGGGGCAAGCGGGAATAAGCCCGGTAGCAAAGACCCCGTGACCGCCGATTCCGTCACCCGGCCGCCTCGGCCTCAGCTCCGCCCGACGATTAGCTTCTCGAGCTCGCCAAATGTATCCGAAACGGCTCGGCGCCAGTTGTAGCGGTCGATCACCAGTTGGCGTCCGGCAGCGCCTTGACGCGCCAGGCGCGGACGATCGGAATCAAGCTTCAGCAGCGTTTGCGCCAGCAGCTCGGGATTGTCGTGCCCGACGAGCAGATCCGTCTGCCCGAGCTGCTCGAAAACTTCCCGCGCCTGCGGCTGTTCCGTGCTCACTACCGTCAGCCCGCTGGCCATGTAGTCAAACACCTTGAGCGGCGAGCTGAAGTCGGAAGGGCCGGGCCGGTAAACGTTCAACCCGACGTGCATCGCTGACAGCCATGCCGGCAGAAACTCGTACTGTTCCGGCCCGTAATAATTCACGTTCGGCGGGGCATCCCGTATCCCGCTCATTCCCTGCCCGATCACGTGAAAGATGATGCGGCTGCCTTGGCCGCCGTTCCAGATCGACCACGCGGCATCCCGCAACAGCTCGAAATTGTGCCACGCGAGATTGGCCGAGCCGATCCAGACCACGTTGAGCCGATCGTCGCGCCTCTCAATCCGCTTCACGGGCGGCACGTCAGGCCGAAAAAGAGCGGGGTCGGATCCGTTGGGCACGGTCACGACGTTGCGAATCGGAAAGTCCCGCCGCAGGTATCCCGCAATGGCGTTGGAGACGCAGAAGGCGATATCGACTCCCGACGCCAGACGCTTCGTTTCGGCGATCGCTGTCTGGAGGACCTCCTCCGGCACGCCTTGCACGCGGCCGTACTCCGGCACCGTATTGAATTCCCACGCCACCAGCGGATTGCCAACGAGCTTGCGGTAGGGGGGCAGGATCAGCTTCGCGCCCATCGGCGGCTTCCACTCGATCCGGTAATACACCACGTCCGCAGTGCGAAACAGCTTGATTCGCCCCAGCCTTCCCGCCGGGACCGGCCTGGCACGCGGATGAAGCTCGCCGTGCCATTGATAGATTTCGTGTCCAAGCGCCGTCGCGTGCTCAATGAATTGCCGCATGTGCGCCGGCCCGCCCTCGGCGCTTCGATGCTGGTATTTCGCGTTGGCGTAGATGAGACGCATGTCGATCGGTGCAATTCAAGTAAAACGCAAAGACGTAAAACGTAATGGAGCCAACTACGTTTTACGTCTTTACGTTTTACTTCTGCCGTTACCCAACTTTCGCCACTTCCCACGCCCCGTCTTCCAGATAAACACACGTCCCCCTGAACCATCCGCCTTCGCGGTCGCGGCCGTACATCACCACCTCGAAGGGACAGACCCCTTCCACCATGTCGAACTCGCGACCACCGGCAAACTCCTTGAAATGAACGCGGAGCGTGTAATGCCCCATGTAAAGCCGCAGGCTGGGAATGGCGCAGACCAGGCGATACGTTCCCGCCTCGCGACACATCGGAAACTCCGGGTCGTGCGCCCAGAAGTGGATCACCGGATCTCCCATCGCATTGCAGGCGTGAAACGACACCCGCGCGGTGTCGATCGGCACGGGTGTGCTCACCTCAATAATCGCCTGCATCGGCTTTCCGTTCAGTTGAACGTTGTTGGGCTCGCTAGTGCGAAGCTCGACGCGCGTGATTTTCGGGGCGTTGGGAGACGCCGCGGCACAGTAGACCATGTCGGGGGTCGAACCACCCTCCTGAAGGTACGTCGAGATGACGTCGGCGGTCGGTCCCGCGGCGGCGATCCGACCCTTTTTGAGCAGGAGGCTCCGCTGCGTGAGCGTCGAGACCGCCTGCATGTTGTGACTGACGAAGAGGACGGTCCGTCCTTCGCCCGCCGCGACCTCTTTCATCTTTCCCAGGCATCGTTTCTGGAACTGCGCATCCCCCACGGCCAGCACCTCATCGACAATCAATATTTCCGGCTCGAGGTGTGCCGCGACCGCGAACGCCAGCCGCACGTACATGCCGGATGAATAGCGCTTGACTGGTGTGTCGAGGAACTGCTCGATCTCCGAAAACGCCACGATCTGGTCGAACTTCCGCCGGATTTCTCCGCGCGACATTCCCAGGATCGAGCCGTTGAGGTAAATATTTTCGCGGCCGGTCAATTCCGGATGGAATCCGGTTCCCACCTCGAGCAGCGATGCCACGCGTCCGCGCAAGACCGCCCGTCCCTCGGTCGGCTCGGTGATGCGGCTGAGCAGCTTCAGCAGCGTACTCTTGCCGGCGCCGTTTCGTCCGATCAATCCGATCACTTCGCCGCGGCCGACTTCGAAGCTCACGTCCCGCAGTGCCCAGAAGGCATCTTCGGTTGCGTGGGTCGGCGCGATCCGCTCGCGCCACCGCCGGACCGGTGCTTTGACCAGCTCCGCCAGCGCATCGCGAAAGGTCCGGTGGCGATCGACCTCCCGCCCGATGAGGTATGCCTTGCCCAAACGTTCGATGCTGATGATGGGTCTCATTAGGCGATGTCCGCAAACCTTCGCTCGCTTCTTCGGAAATAGAACAAGCCCAGCAGCAACAGGACGGCGGTGATGGCTATCGACGTCACGAGGAATAGCGGGTCCCATCCTGTGATGGCGTCGGGCGCGCCGCCGAGGATCAACTTCCGCCACGCGGTCACGATCCCGTACATCGGGTTGAGCGCCAGCACGATGCGCCATTTGGGTCCGACGATGCTGGGGGGAAACGCGACAAAGCTTGCATACATCCACACCTGCCCGATGAACGGAATCAGAAATCGCCAGTCGCGGTACGTGATCGTCAGCGCCGAGAACAGGAACGCCGCACCGAGGGAGCAGGCCAACGTCAGCGCCAGCAGCAGCGGCAGCAGAACGATCCAGGGCGACGGCGGCACGTGGTACCAGGCCATCAGGAAGATCACGAAGACCAGCGAAATCGCCAGGTCCAGCAGGGCCCCGCCCACCACTGAGGCGGGGACATAAAGCCTGGGGAAGTAGATTTTGGTCAACAGGTTCTGTTGCGCCACCAGCGATTGCCCGCCGGAATTGAGGGCGGTGGAAAACAGTTGCCACGGCAGCATCGCGGCAAAGACGAACAAGGCGTAGGCGTCCCTGTACTGAGGCCCGAGCCGCTCGCTGAAGTTGGCGACGCGGCCGAAAACAAGCGTGAACAGCACCATGTTAAAGAGCGGCTGCAACACGACCCACGCGGCCCCAAGGATCGCCTGCTTGTAACGCACCTTGATGTCGCGCCAGATCAGGAAATAGAGCAGCTCACGGCCGCGCAGCAGTTCGCCCCAATTCACGCCGATCCACCCGCGGCTCGGTTGGATCACCGTCTCCCCGGCTGGATCGTGTGCCGCCGGTGCAGGCGCGGGCCGCGTCACCGTGGAAAACATCGAGCTGTCCGTCAATTCCTGCCGCATCCAAACAAGCGCAACATCGGCGTTGCGACCAGCCACCCTCAACAGTTTCAACGCCGAACCCTAAGACGGGGATATGGTCTGGTCAATGCGCTTTATCGCGCTGCACCCGTTGGGGCGAGGGCGCATCGCGAGGTCTGATAATCACGATCCCGGCGATTGTATCTGCAAGACCTGCTTCAGAAGCAGATGCGGAAATCGCCGGTCCCAGTTGAGTTTGCGCGCCAGGGAGAAACATTCGTTCCGCGCGGCCGTGTCGCGCAAACCCTGCGCGGTCACGAGCAGCAGCTTTTGCGAAGGCGGTGCGCGAAGGTGAAGGAGGTCGCCAAGCGGGATTCGCGCTTTTCCCGACAGGGCGTCGGCAAAGGCCCGGCTCACGTAGTCGCCGTGCGACATCAGGTCGGTTGCCCGCTGAAGATGGCGGGCGGCGACCGCCGTCTGTCCCGCGTCCGCGGCGGCGATGTAAAGCGGCTAATTTCGGTTGGTCGCGCTGCGCCAAGTCGGCGTCCGCTGCCGCGATCTCGCCGCTTGATAGGTGTGCGACGAAAAAATCCACGTCTTCGAAGGCGGTGGCGTTGCCACGGCAATACGCGGCATTGGATGACAACCAACGGCCGCTCAACTCCATGACCTGTAGAAGGTACAGTTTAGACAATCGCGCTTGCAGCGCGCACGGGTGCAGCGCGGTTGAGCGTCGGGTCCTGTTTAAGAGGAGCCATCGTCCCCTTGTCAACCCAGGCGCCGGCCAGCCAGAGGGCGGCCGGCCGCGCCGGCGTTTCGCGCAGCAGGGAGACGACATTCTCGGTGATTTTACTGCAATCAACGAAGTAGCCGCTGCATGCGGTTTGCGCACAGGCACATCCGACGGCGGCGAGGGAAACCCGGCCCGGTACCTCGATGGCGCGGCGTTCCAACGCGGCACGGGCAGCGGCGGCGTCGCGAGCCGAGCCGCACACCAGCGCCGTCACGCCATGCTCGACGAGGCTGGCCGCCTCCTTGGCATCGGCGGCTTCGATCACGGCGTCCGCCTTGTAACGGGCGGCCGTTTGGCGAAGCGTCTGGGCAATCAGCGTGCGGCCCGCAGGTTCCAGCGCTCCCAGGCAGCGGTGCCCGCCCAGCATCAGGTCCCGACCAAGCTGCGACACGCCCAGGGCAACATCCACCAGCACCGAGTGCATGGAGTAAACCTTGGGCTCCTGATAAACCGCGACCACGGGTATGTTGCGGACGAGCAAGTCGCGAATGAAAGCCTGCGGCGTGGATGCAGCGAGATCGATGATTGCGGTAAACTGATTGACGAAACTGGGCCGCAGTTCCTCAACCGAATCGAGCGTCATCAACTCGGGAGAGAATTGGCGGAGGCAATCGGCTGTACAGGAGCTAACTTCCCCCGGATCGCACAAGACGAGCCACCGGCCGGTGGATACCGCGGGGACCGGGGCGCTTCCCTTGATAAATGTCCCGCGGCCGATGCTTCGGTCGAGCAGGCCCTCGGCGGCCAGGTCCGTCAACGCCTTGCTCAGGGTTTTGGCATTGACATGGAAGCGCCGGGCCAGTGACCGCTCGCCGGGCAGTTTGCCCGTCAGCTCGCCGCAGTGTATGGCCCGGCGAACCTTCTCGCGCAGTCGTTGGAACTTATAGCTCATCCCGGTGTGCCGTTTTCGAGAGCGGCCCGATTCCATCACAGGTGCGTTCATCGCAAACCCCAGATCGACGGACGCACTCATCGCGTCCGCGGTCCAATATGACCGGGAAGCACATCATGGCACCACATCTGCCACGCGCCTACCCAGTGCAATTCTCGGACAGGAGATATCATGAGCTTGGAGAAAATCAAGTAATCTGCCTCACTTTAGACGGAATTCCGACGCAACCCCTTTCCCCCCGCGGCCAATAAACTTTGCTTGCCAACTATCGTTTGGCCTGATCGTAATACCCAATGAAGTACAGGAAGCGGTTCTGATTCATGATCGGGACGCTCAGTTCCTGCGCCCTGTTCTCGACCGCCAGATACTTGTCAATGTTCTCTTTCGCCTTCTTGCGGCGAAGCTCGTCTCCGGGGTTGGTCGGATCCAAATTGGTCGGCATGGTCGGCTCCGCGCCCATCACGACGAAATCGGTATCGACATCAATGTGGTCCTGAACATGTCCGCCCCATTGGGTGATCAGTCGTCTAACGATCTCCGTGTCGCTTGGGGTGGGCGCGGACGTGTTGCTGAGGTCAAAGTCGCCGTAGACGACGAAGTTATACCTGGTGTTGGGGTCATAGACGAGGTTCTGGATCAGATCGCCGATGACCAGTTGTTCGCCGGATTGTAGCTTGATGACCCGGCATTCGCTGCTGTCCTGGCCAACCTTGAACACTTCGATGGACCCTTTGCCGACCGGCATGTTGGCGTCACTCAAACCCTCGCCCAGGGGCGGGATTCCCTTGTTTTTGTCAAATACCTCGAACGTCAGGCCGGGCGTGACCAGTTGGCGGGCCCCAAGGTTGATGAAGCACGTGTTGTTGTCGGTCAGCCGCAGGATGTTCCCGTCGGCGTGTTGGACGATGGCCTCACCGGGATTTACGCGCGAGATATGAAGCTTGCCCTTGAGACCCTCGATCTGCGTGCGATCACTGGCGAGTTGTTTGTTGGCGGTCGCGAGCTGTTTGGTCAAATCGGCATTGGTATCCTGAATCTTCTTGATGCCTTGGTCGGCCGTCTGCTGTAGCTGGGTGCTGGCCAGCGCCGCCTGATCCTGGTACTGCTTGACCTCGGCCAGTGCCGCCGACGCCTTGGCTTCGGCCCCCTGAATCTGCTTGTCTTTCTGGTCGAGCTGTTCCTTTTGAGCGGCAATCAGCTTTTGCTTCTCTTCACCCGCCTGGGCGAGCTGGTCGTCCTTGGATTTATTGGATTCGGCAAGCTGTTTGACTTGATCCGCCAACGCCGCAACGGTCTGGGCCAGGCTTGCGTTGGGCGGGAGAGTGAAATTGACCAGCTTCTTGGTATTCAGGTCGCCGATGGTGTTTGAAGCGCTGGCAAGCACTGTGCGAATCTGCTTGATCGCCTGGTCCGGCGGCACGTCGGAGCCGGCCAGCTTGGCCAGTTGATCGGCCTCGGCCATCGACACTTCCAGAGCGGACATCGACTGATACTCCGGCAGGCTCTGTGATCCTGACGATGAAGCCAGTTGCTTGAGTCTCTCCACGCGGGAATCGCTGATATCGGATTCGGTGACCACCGGCTTGTAGACCGTATTTTGGTTGCTTAGCTTGTTCTCGGTGGTGCTGTTCTGTTGCGCGAAGTAGACGGCGACCACGATCATCGCCACCGCGATGATGAGGGAAAGCACCATTCCCGTGATAAGCCCTGAGCGGGAGCCTTGCATGGGGTTGACAGCGGGGGGCATGCGAACCTCCAAAACAGTCACTCTACCGTTAGGTGATTGCAACCGTCAAGAAAACCGCGGGTTTTGAGCAATTTGACCGCGCCGCTTCGACCGGCCGGACCAGCGCTCCTGCGGCGTCACCGCGCAGCCGACGAGGGGGATTCAGGTTTGGCCGAAGACGATGCGCGGTTCGGCAAGGCGCTGGCCGCCGCCACGGCCGTGCGGACATCGGCCAGCGCCGCCAAGGTTCGTCTCCGATCGGCGGTTGCCCGGACCGTACCCTGAAGCGACGATTGCCCGACCGGGTCGCACAGGTTTCCCCGCGCCGCCACCGGCCGCAGCGACGCCCGGCGAACCGCCAACTCCGTCCCATCGGCGGCATCTTCAACCGAAATGAATGCGGTCCCAGCGTACTCGATGATTTGAGGATCAGAAGGGCCCGCGTTGCCAATCACGTACCAGTTGATCGTGGCGTTGGAGGTCCAGGCCTGGTCCACGTTTGCTTCGCGCAGCGGGTTCCAAAGGACCCGGATGTGCATGATCTGCCGAACCGGTCCGACAGGCCGGCCGCCTTCCAGGACCTTTTGAGTGTCATGGTCCACCAGCACAAAATCCGTGTTTCCCCGGGCATCTCGCCAGCAATAAACGGCAGAAAATGCTTGCGTGAAGGTCCTATCCTGCCGCAAAGATCGCAAAGTTAGAGTTGTAGGCGGATCGCTGGCGCACCCGCCGATGGCGCTCAACAGGCAGGCCAGCGCCAGCACTCGCCAGGCGCGGGGCAGAGCTGCGGACAGGGTAATGAACTTCATGATTAGCAAGTTCAGGAAATGCCCAGCAACGCCAGGGCGTCGCGTTCCACTATCCCCCGCAGCGACTCACGCGGCACCAATGGCAGATTTGTCCCCTGCGCCAACTGGTTGATGCTGTACAACGCCTCGATGCACTCGATCGCGCTGGTGTACGGGAAATCGCTGCCAAACAACAATTTATCGATGACCCCGTGCTGATACGCCGACACCAGCGCGGTATACGCCTGCCAAGTCCGGCCCAAAAGTCCGCTCACGTCTGCGAAGAAGTTGGCGTGCTTGCCGAGCAACACGATGGTCTCATCAATCCACGGCTGTCCCAATTGGGCGATGATGACGCGCAGCTTGGGGAACTGGCGGCCCACTTCGTCGAGGAGGAACGGCCGGCCATACTCGAGCTTGCTTCGCTCCGTGAATTGCCCGCTGGGATGGAAGAGAATCGGCATCCCGAGCTGCTCGGCGGCCGCATACACCTCCATCGCTCGTGAATCCGACGGGTGAAAATCCTGGTTTGCCGGCGATACCGTTATTCCCTGTAATCGCAACGCTTCCCTAGCGGTATGGACTTCCTCGGCGGCGCAGTCCTCGGTCGGGTCGATCCCTGCAAACCCGATCAGCTTCTGAGGAAAGCGGCCCACGTATTCAGAGACATAGCGGTTGGGGATTTCGGCCTGCAAATAGCGGCTCTTGAAACCCAGCACGATCGACTTATCGACGGTGCCGCTCTGCGCCCAGTGATGATCCGGGTCCGCGGCGGGCACGGTCCGCCATCCCGCCCGCTCGACGGAAATCCGGCCCGGCCGCGTCCTCATCCAACGCGGCGAATTGCCCAGATCCATCTGACCCAACTGCTCGGGTGACTGCCAGATGTGGGTATGACAATCCACGATCATACGATGGTCCGACAGTCTAAGGATTTTGACCCGACCGTCAAAACTTCCGGACGCGGCTCCATGTCATGCTGTCCATGCTGCGAATTCCGCAATCCACGCGCATCGACCTGTCGTCGTGGCAGACCGCCGCGCCCGGTACTGCATTGGTTATCGGACGTTTGATGGCGATCGCGGTAGAAGAAACGTAACCCTTTAATTATATGAGACTAACGGTCGACCGCCCGCAGGGATCAGAGTTTTCATCCCCAATGAAATCGGCCTGACCTTGCTGGCCGCCCAAGAATCGGCTCACTGTGGGGTTGGTTTCGACGCGGCATCACCTCTGCGTGCGTAAAGGTAGTAGCTTTCGTCTCTTGCGTTCTCGTCGAAGAGGTAGTTTGAGGTATGGTAGATCAAATGATATCCGGCATTTTCGGGGTCGTTCAGTGGGGTTGTCGCGGTCAGAATCAGGCATGGACCGGACGGAAAACGCCGACGGACCCGCCCAATGATCTGGCCGTCGGTCAGCGCGTAATCGGCACCCCAGTTGCGCTCCCACACCACGTAAGTGCCAAATTCCTGAGATCCAATGTACCAGAAACTCGTTCCCGGCAGGTACGGCAACAGCGCTTCGGTTTGAGGAGCGGGGATTGCGGCAATCGGGATGCTCGTCAGTGAGTTGTCACGAATGAAGGCCGCCGCGGCCTTGGCGCCTGAATACTCCCAACGGATGTCGCGATAAGACCAAATTGCCGCCGCCGCGCAGGAGATAGACAAGCTTGCCGCGAAGGCCAAAAGGGTCAGCGCGCCGACCGCGCTGGTCCGTGGCCGCTGACCTGCCGGTTGTTCACCCGGCTGAGGCGATCTGGACATCCAGAGGCCAAAGACGACCAGCGCAAAGATCAACCCCGCGTGTCGCTCTCCGCCATACCATTTGGATACAGATATGTACAAAACCGCAGCGCAGGACAGGACGACGATCGCGAGTGCATCGCGTCTGCCGTGAATCAAAAGCAGGACCCCAAGGAATATCATGGCGGCCAGGCAACGAACGGCGACGTACGCGCTCCAGGCCAGCGAAGGCCACCTGTGAGCGTGTCTCAGGAAGAACCCGAAATGAGCCGGGATCTGGGGGAAAAAGGCTTGGCTGAACGCATCGCCAAGCACCGCCCAATGGGCGCCGGCGTACGGCGGCCGAGCGTGGGCCGGCGGCAAGAGCTGGGCAAAAGCCAGCACACCTCCGGCCAGCGCGATCAACGCACCACCCAGTACGGCGCGAGAGCGATCCCCTCGCCGCACAGCGCCGACCGCGGCGACTACGGTAATAATGCCGCCGAAGAAAAAACCGAAGGCGTTAGTGTTGAACAGCAGGAACAGGAGCGCGCCCAATCGCCACGGTCTGGATATCCGGGCCGTAAGAACTTCAGCCACGAGCAACATCAACAGCACGGTGAGCGCGTAGCTGCGGGCGATCACGGCGTATTCGTAGCAAAAATAATAAGAAAAGATGATCAGGAGCCTGAAGATCGGCGGGAATGGCGCCCGCCGGGCGATCAAGGCCGCGGTCGCGATCGAAATCGCCACGTGCAAGAGCGTCATCGCCTCGTATGGGGCGCCGAGTTTTGCCAACGGCATGAGCAGCACATACCACAGCCCCGGCGTGCCGGCCGCGCCCAGCCAGTGGAACAACTTGATCGGGGTCATGTCGCGCGCCGCCAGCCAGGCGTCCGCCTCGTCGCGCCACGGCTCGTGGCGGAGCGCCACCACCAGGACCAACGCCGCGTACGCCAGGCACGAATAGACGGCGAACCGCCGCCCTCCCGCCAGTCGATACAATTGTGTCGAGAATAGTCGCGTCAGGAGCACCCTCCCAAACCTGCGGCAGGCCCGCCCCAAGACGACCTCGAAGCTGACCAACCCTGTGAGCGCCGGCCCCGGCCAGCCGGCGCCCGAATTATCCTGCAATGATTGCGCAGGAGGAACCGTGATTTTTGTCGGTCAAGTGTTTGACGGATTGTAAGGGCGGGTACATCGTGTCCTGACGACAAAGCAATATTTAATCAATGCGGCATATAAATGACAACCGCCCTTACAAAAGCCGGGCGTTTTGGAGCATTTTGATACATTTGATGATTTATTGCTCGGGACGAAAATGGCCCGAATTCGATCGCTCCAGCTCCGGCGTCGCCCCGGCCGGCCGGCGGGTGATACACTTGCTGCGTCATGGGACTTTTCAAAAGCAAAGACGAGCGGCGGGTCGAGCGGGAAATGAAAATCCGCCAGGGGATGCGGGCCATCGAGCGGTCGATCCGCCAGCAGGAAAAATTCGCCGACGACTTCATCAAGAACGCCCAGCACGCCCGCAAGATCGGCGACGACGGGCAATACCAGTTCATCCGCAGCGCGCTCAAGAAGACCGCCGCGGTCAAGAAGATGCTCGAGCGGCAGTTGCTGGCGATCAAGAACGCGATGTTGATTCAGCAGCAGGCGCAGGCCAGCCAGCAGTTCGCCGAGTCGATGAATCTGATGGCGCGGGAAATCGGCCGCGTGTTCGGCGAGATGGATTTGTCCAAGACGCAGGCGCAGTGGGAGCGGGCGGTGGCGCAGGCCGGGAGCATGGAGGAACGGATGGAGTTATTCCTGGATTCGATGGAGCAAAGCGCCATTGCCGGAGGGCAGACTACAACGAAGGAAGAATTGGTCAGCGACGAGGAAATCGACCGGATGATCCAGGCCGACGTGCTGGCCGCCGAGAAGCAGGAGCTGGGGAAACTCGACGAGCTGGAAAGCGAGATCGCCAAGGAACTGGGGGCGACGAAGCAGAAGGATTGAGGTCCATGCGAATGACCGGGATCACGTTCATTTTCCTTATCTTTCCTCTGTGGCCCTCCGTGTCCTCGGCGGGTGGCTTTTACCGGGCCGCCGCCGAGTAATCC
>Ga0307477_10002334_pt1 | contig 14764 bp, 14 predicted proteins | sample atmos_gasesECM2C_FD_203316 | JGI IMG/M metagenome (GOLD analysis project Ga0307477, IMG submission 203316) | Hardwood forest soil microbial communities from Morgan-Monroe State Forest, Indiana, United States - atmos_gasesECM2C_515 | ecosystem: Environmental > Terrestrial > Soil > Temperate...
GGCCGTCGCCACCATGACTCGAGACCAAGCGCGCCTAGCTGCACGAAGTCCGTCATAATGCGATGCGGATTTGTAATCAGCAAGTCCGGTCATGCTCCGGAAACTGCCGCGTATATCGACGATGACGGCCCGCCGCACGATCCTGGTTAGCGTCTTCGTTGGCGCGTGTGCTGCCACTTTGCACGCGCAATGCGGCTACGGCACCGCCGTTCGCCTCAGCGTTCCGGCGGGCTCGCTTTCCGTCGCTGCCGGTGATCTCAACGGCGACGGCAAGCTCGATCTCGTGATTACCGGCGCGTTTCCGTTCGCGATTTTCTTCGGCGACGGAAAGGGCTCATTCACCGCAGGCCCGACGTTCATCATACCGAGTGCAACGGCCGCCATCGCCGACGTCAACGGCGACGGGAAAGCGGATCTCGTCGTGTCGACATTGGACGGAAACATCGCGGTGATGTTAGGCCACGGAGACGGCACATTCGCCGGGCCCGTCGGATATCCGGTGGGTGGCAGCGCGGTCGCGATGGCGGTGGCGGACTTCAACGGCGACGGCAAACCCGATGTCGCAGTCGCGAACCTCGAAAACAACGTCTCCGTCGTCCTCGGAAAAGGTGACGGGACGTTTGGTTCTCCGATCACATTGGCGATGCCGAACGGCGCATACTCGCTCGCGGCCGCTGATTTCAATCGCGACGGCAAGCTCGACCTCGCGGTCGTTTCCCGCACTTCATCCGACATCGCAATCCTCTTCGGTAAAGGCGACGGCAGTTTCAGCGTGGCGCCACCGGCACGAGCGAACTACGGCGCGTTTTCCGTGATCGCTGCCGACTTCAACGGCGACGGCATTCCGGATCTCGCCACAGCTGACAGCTGTTGCGCGTCGGCATCGGTGCTCTTGGGCGCAGGAGGCGGAATGTTCGCGCCGCCCGTCGATTTGGTTCTTGGCAGCGGCGGCGCATTTGGAATCGTTGCTGCCGATTTCAATGGCGACGGCAAGCTCGACCTCGCGCTTGCGGACCGTTCCGATCGCATCCTGGTTATCCCAGGCAACGGCGACGGGACGTTCGGGGCTGAGACCGCCTATCCGGCTGGCACGACGCCGGTCGGAATCGCGGTCGGCGATTTCAACGGCGACGGCCGCATCGATGCCGTCGCCGTCGATCAAGAGTCAAACGACGCCACGCTCATGCTGAGCCAATGCCATCCGCGCACGCGCGCGGTGCGGCACTAGAAGATCAATCTCTACCGCCGAGCGCCCACTTCCGAGGACCTAACCTTGATCACCTGCAGCAGGTCACCGGTTCAAGTCCGGTCAACGGCTCCAGAAACCTCAGCAACTTACGAAGAGAAGAGCGGTCCGTAAGCTCATCAGAAACGACGACCTGCTGCGACAATTGATGCGCGATCTGTCGACGGCCTATGTCAGTGACCGCGAACTGGCAGTGATCAATTGCGCAATCCCACACGTTGACACAATTTGCCGAATCGTGGATCCGAACGAATTGGATCAAGGCGTGGCTCAACCTGCAGGTACGCGAGCCAGCCTGAGCGTTCATCGAACGTCTTGTCGAGCCATTCGAAGGCGTGGTCGATGTCGCCGACCCCGATGTAGACGATGGCACGATCGTACGCTGGGACGTACTGAGTGATGGCGATTCGATCGAAATCGTCGAGAACAGCCAACGCTTCGTCATGGGCACCCTTGCTCCCCAAGACATGGGCGAGGGCAGCAGCCGTATAGGTAAGCGCAGGCGCTCGTGCTCGCGCTTGACGGAATTTCTCCGCGGCAGAATCGAACTCCGATTGAAGCTCGTATCCAAGTCCTCCGAAGAAGGGCGGCCAGGGCGAGTTCGGTTCGAGCGTGGCAGCCTTGCGCGACTCTTCGATGACGTACTCCGGCTCGCGCACCAGCCAGTAGTGCCAGCCGAGATGCAAGGTCGCGATTAGATCCAATGGGTCGAGGGCGGCCGTCTTGAGGCTCTCGTCGAGCGACTGATCGGGATTGCGCATGGCCATATGGAGATGCGAGACCCAGTGGTGCGCGTTGACGCAGTTCGGATTGAGTTCAATGGCTCGGGTGAATGCTTTGCTCGACTCCTCCCAATCCCAGTCGTAATGCAGAAGGATGTAGCCTAGCGATGCGTACGGATCGGCCAGTTGATCGTCGAGCTCGATGGCGCGTTCGGCCGCCGCCTTTGCGCGCGGCATGGCTTCGCGCGGCCACATCAGCCCTAATTCCCAACTGCCCAAGGTCGCGTAGACGTCGGCGATTCCGGAATACGCCAGCGCGAACAACGGATCGCGTGTGATGGCCTGCTGAAAAAACTCAAGTCCTTTCATGAAGCCTTGCTGCGGGCGCTTGTTCCACCAGAACCGTCCCTGGAGGTATAGCCGATAGGTGTCGGGATCGATTTCGTATCGCCGAGTCAGGTGTTCCTTCCGGCTGGCGGATAACTTCACGCGCAAATGTTCCGAAATCGCGCCAGCAATCTCCTCTTGTGCGTCCGGAATTCCCCTCAGGTCGCGTTCGAATCGCTCGCCCCAGAGTTGCACGCCGTCGCGTGTGTCGATCAACTCTGCGTCGATTGATAGCCGGGCTCCGAGAACTGTGATGCGTCCGCTGACGATTGCTCCAACTCCGAGCTGCCGTCCCACTTGTAACGGATCGATTTGTTTTGCGCGAAAGCGAAACACCGTGCTCCGCGCCATCACACGCAGGCCTGGAAATTCTGAGAGTCGGTGGATCATCAACTCCGTGATGCCGTCGACGAGATACTCGTTCTGCGGATCGCCCGTGGCGTTCTCGAACGGAAGCACGGCGATCGAAGGGCCTACGTTTGGCGAGCCTTCAGTTACCGACGCGATCCATCGATAGCCGCCCTTGGGAATCGTCTCGATGTAACGAGGGTTGTGCGCGTCGTCCCCGAGGAGACGGCGGAGTTCGGAGATGGAGCGGGCAAGCGCGACCTCCTCGACGGTCGTGTCGGGCCACACTCCTTCGAGCAGCGCTTTTTTGGAGACCGGTTCGCCGGCGTGCTCGACGAGGTGCATCAGAACTGCGAGCACTTTCGGCTCGAGCCGCACGACCTCGCTTCCATTGGTCGCGCGATGAAGCGAGGGCTGGACGAGCCAGTCACCAGACCGAAAGTCGTACATGGTCTCCGTTTGTCTCCATTCTTCGAGTGCCCAGTAAAAAGCGAAGAATTTCTCAAACTTTCCCGAAAGACTCCGAGGTCAAAGAAACCCAAAATATACACCGCGCGCGAAGTACTTTGGGCTGTCGGCCAACCATCGTGACGATGTTCGAGGTAATGAAAATCCTCGGAATCTTTTGAGCATTTCTCGAGGGTCTTTGTGCCTCCCTGTCCACCTTCTTTCAGACAAACATTAAGGAGGCATTTATGCGAGGAACAGGATCTTCGAAACGGTTGCCGTTGTATATCGGTTGGTTCGTTTCCGCCCTCGCGCTCATTCCACTGGCTGCGCTCGCCGGACAGAATCGCTGGAGCAGTTCCGGACCCGAGGGCGCTGCGATCACGCAGATCGTCGCCGACCCCGGTGATGCCGCGATCGCTTATGCGGTAACGGCGGGCGGCGGAATATTCAAGACTTCCAGCGCTGGCGAACGCTGGAGAGCAGTAAACGACGGCCTGCCGAGCCTGGCTATATCTGCTCTAGTCGTCGTTCCAGACTCGCCGGCAACTCTCTATGCAGCGACTAGTAACGGCATCTTCGTCGGCACCGACGCGGCGGAGCATTGGTCCCCGCGTGGATCGATCGAAGGCTTCCGTGTCGGCTCCCTCGCATTCGGTATTGCTTCGCGGACTCTTTACGCCGTGATCGCCGATGAAGGGGCATCTTCGGGCGTCTACACCAGTGCCGATGGCGGTCAGACGTGGAGAGAGCCGCCGAGTTCAGTGCGCGGCGTGAACTTCAGTTCGCTCGCAGTGTCGCCGGACGGGACTGCCTACGCGATGAGCAGGGACTCCCGGCTCTTCCGCAGCAGCGATCACGGCGAGACATGGGCGATCGTCGCCAGCCCGTTATCGGATGGTGGAGTTGTCATCGACCAGGAAAGCTCGACCATCTATCTCACGGCAGAACCGGCGGTCTTTGTCAGCGTGGACAGCGCGGAGAGTTGGCAACCGCTTCCCACCCTCGGCAACGTCACGATTAACTCCCTCGTTCCGGCAGGTGCAGGTCACCTCTACGCCTCGACGAATCGAGGGATATTCGAATACAGCGATCATTCTCGGACTTGGACCTCGGTTGGTACATCACTTTCCAACGTTGACACCCATGCGTTGGCGATCAGTTCGTCGAATCCGAGACGCTTCTACGCCGCGAAAGATTTTGGCATCGTCACCAATGTCGAAGGCGAGAGCGATTGGATTGCGGCAAGCAGCGGACTTCCTGGCGCCAATGCGAATGATGTCGCGGTCGCAAGCTCGGAGCCGGCGGTCGCTTTCGCCGCCACCTCTCCAGGCGTCTTCAAGACGGAGGACAATGGACAGAGTTGGCATCAAATTCAGCTGAACCCGTTTGCAAACAACGTAAACCACATCGAGGTCAGTCCGGGCACAGGCGATACCGTTTACGCTTCCAACGATGGCGACGTGCTGAAAACGACTGATAGCGGCGCGACGTGGAAAGTAGTGGCTCCCAACTACGCCTCCGTCCTCGCGGTCGCTCCATCTGATCCAGCCACACTCTATGCGGCGCTCACAAGCGCCATGTCAAAAAGCAAAGATGGCGGACAGACGTGGCTACCAATCATGTCCGGATTACCTCCGACCTACTATGAGTCTTACGGTTTCCCTTTCTCTGCGACCTCAATAGCCGTTGATCCCTCGAACTCTTCGATCGTCTACCTCGGCAGGGAGAACGGGCTTTACAAGACAACCGACGGTGGTGCGAACTGGACAAACGCTTCAAAGATGTTGGTGAACGCGCTGGCCGTTGAACCAGATTCATCGAACTTATACGCCACGCCTTTTGCCACGGGGATCTTTCGGAGCACGGATGGAGGGGCGACGTGGATTCCAGAAGGGTTGATCGACAAGGTGGTGAGCGCTCTAACTCTCACATCCACAAATCCACCAGTTCTCTACGCTGGAACCACTGATGGACACGTCTATCGTAGTAGTGATGGTGGGCAATTTTGGCGCGGAATCGACAATGGACTCACCCGCGCGTTCATTTCACGTCTGGTTGTCGACGCTTCCGGAAACCACCTTTACGTGGCGACGAGCGCCGGTGTGTATACCTATAACGTCATCGATGAGGACATTCGAGTCGAGCGACTGCCCGAAGATCCGCTTCGCCTCTCCCGACTTATTGACCAGTTATTGGGCGCATCGGCGAAGCCACCGGAAGCATTATTAGGAACCGCATTCGTCCTCCCGATCGCCGGGACAACAACCGGGGTGGGTGGAACGGTGTTCACAACCGACGTGACGCTGACAAACAACCGGCCTTCGGCTCAGGAAGTACTCGTCGCCTGGCTACCGCAAGGGGGCGTGTCCGATGGCGTGACGTCATTCCGACTGACGCTTCCTTCATCGTCAGACGCCAGCGGCGGCGTGTTGCCGGTGAGAGATTTCGCCGAGCGTCTCGGAATGTCGGGGGTGGGCTCACTCGTCGTCATCGCGCTTGATGAAAGCGCGAATCTCGATGCGAATGCTTCGATTGACGGCACGGCGGACATCTGGACGCATCCGCTCGGGGGGCGCGCGCCATTCTCACAGTCCCTTACGGCCGTTCGGTCGACGCTCTTTTTCGATCACGCGCGTGCCGAGGCGGCTGGCCTGCGTCATGACGCCGCATTTCGCACGAATGTCGGCATCGTGAATCTGTCAAGCGACGTGCATCAATTCACCGTTAGTATCAATGGCGAGCGGGCGTCGGATCAGTTCACCATCGCCGTGCCGCCATTCTCGCTCGTGCAGACGGCGGTACCAAACGGTGACTACGGAACATTGTCACTCGTCGTTGTCGCCGATTCATCGAGTGCACGGTGGCTGTTCTACGGCAGCACGATTAACAACATGACCGGCGAGGCCAGCACTACGATCGGAACACCATCAGGGGATTGACTCAACCATGTCGCACCGAAAGCGTTCCGGTCGCAGCCAGTCCGGCAAAGCAAGGAGCGTTTATTAGCCGGTGCGAATTGGCAGGATCTCGACTTCGTCTTTGCCACATCAATTGGGACGCCGGTCGATGCTCGAAACCTCATTCGGCACTTCGAGCGGGCGCTGATCCGCGCCAAACTCCTGTTACGTACAGTCACGTGATGCGATGGATGAAGCTCTCGGAACCGGGAAACGATGACAGCAATCCTGACAGCAGAGCCGGTGACACTCGCCACCACGGAGCGACGCGCAGCGGACGAACTCCGAGAGAAAACGAACGCGGCGACACTGCGCGACACGCGCAGGACGGCACTCCGTCGAATTCGTAATCAGGAGGTCACCGGTTCAAGTCCGGTCAACGGCTCCATTCCTGCATCACACCGCCGCATGCGCTTGTTCTCGCATGCGACCCTCCTTCTTCTCGTTTCCACCGCACTCCGTGCCCAGTGCCCCGCTTTTTCTGATGCGGTCTACTACAACAACATGCCCGGCGAGCCGCGCGCGATTGCCGTCGCGGACTTCAACGGTGACGGCAAAGCGGACCTGGCGATCGGAGGCAAGGATTCCGGGACGATCCAGATCCTTTTCGGCGACGGAAACGGTGCGTTCCCGAACTCGGTCCTGCTGGATGCGAAAACCCCGATCAACTCGCTGATCACCGCGGACTTCAATGGCGATGGCAAGGCCGACATCGCCGCGGCGACGATCGATGGAATCGTCATCCTGCTCAACGCCGGAGGCGGTCAGTTCAGTGAGACCATCTATCACGCGGGCGAGTTTCCAGGCGCCGTCGCCGCCGGCGATTTCAACGGCGACGGCAAACTCGATCTCGTCGCCGTCAACACCGCCTCCGCCGACGCCACCGTCCTCCTCGGCAACGGCGACGGATCGTTTCATGCGATGCAGCAGACGTACAAAATGGAGGCGCGGCCGCTATCGGTCGTCGTTGCGGACTTCAATCGCGACGGCAAGCTCGATTTCGCGGTCGCCAAGGCTGGCTCGGCCAGCATCTCCGTGTTTCTCGGCAACGGCGACGGCACGTTTACCCCTGCTCCAGTCGCGAGCGGCCACTTTCAACCGGAATGGATCGACAGCGCTGATTTCAACGGCGACGGCAAGCCCGATCTCATCGTCTCCTATGCGAACACCGCACTCGCCGCGATCTTTTTCGGCAACGGGGATGGCACGTTCAGTTCCGCGAACGACATCCCGGGCGGGGGGGCGTTATTCGTGACTGTAGCCGATGTGAATCGCGACGGAGTGCCCGACCTGCTGATGCCGATCTTCACCGGGCAGGATGTGCAGCTGCTCCTGGGGAAAGGAGACGGTACGTTCTCAGCCCCGATCAGCCTTGCTGCGCCGCTGCAGCCGTCAGCCGTCGCCGTCGGCGATTTCAACGGCGACGGCCAAATGGATCTGGCGATCACCAATCAGGGCTCGAACTCTCTCGCCGTTTTCCTCGGAGACTGTCCGGCGATCACCCGGAAGCATGCGGTGCGGCGCTAGACGGCCGCCATCGCACATCGCGAGATCGCGGCGCGCAAGGCATCGATGTCAAACGGCTTGCTCAACAGCTGACACTCGGCAGGGATGTCGGACGGCAGCTCGCGATCGGGGAGTCCGGTGAGGATGACCACTCGGGATAGCAGCGCCGGTTTGTGGCTCCGCAGGTAGTGGATGAAGCCGACGCCGCGTCGCGCGCCATCTTCGAGCGTGCTCGGGGCAATCGACACGTCGACGATGAAGGCGGTGAACTCCCGGCGAGCCAGCAGGCGCAAGGCTGCGTTTCCGTCCTGGACGAACGCCGGATCGTAGCCGTCGCGCCGAAGCAGCGCTTCGAGCAGCCCCTGAAGCGGCTCATCCGTTTCGAGGACGAGCACCGGCAGCGCGCGTGACATCCTGAAGATTGGACGTGAAATAATGGTTGCCGGTTACCAGTTCGGGCTCATCGACAATCTGCCAGCTCCTTGGTCCCGTCCCGCGGGATCCGCTAGGCCAGAAGGAGGACATATGAGGACTTACGAAGTCCTGTTCATCCTTTCTCCGCAAGTCGCGGAGGAAGAAACGACGACGCTGATCACCGAGTTCAAGCGCGTCGCAGAGGGCACCGGCGCCAAGCTCACCAACGAAGAGGCCTGGGGCCGCCGCCGCCTCGCATACCCCATCCAGAAGTTCAACGAAGGCAACTACCACCTCTTCGTGTTCGATACGGACGCGTCGCTGTCCGAGCTCGATCGCCGCATGCGGAACTCCGACAGGATTCTGCGGCACATGATCGTGCGCACGGACCTCGATCACAAGCGCGCCGAGAAGCTGGCGAAGCGCAATCCGAAGAAGGAGCGCGTGCGCCCCGCGCCGGCGTTCCCGGCTGCGGCTGCCGCCTCTGAACCGGCCCCGGTTCCGGAACCCGAAACGCCGGCCGGCGAGTAAAGGAGACTGACGATGGCAATGCAAATGGGGAGACGATCCTCCGAGGGCGGTGAGCGTGGCCGCGGCCAGAGTGGCGGACAGCAGGGCGGGAAGAAGAAGTTTTTCTACCGCCGGAAACGCGTCTGCAAGTTCTGCGTCGAGAAGATCGAGTACATCGATTTCAAGGATGTGAAGACGCTGCAGCAGTTCATCCCGGAACGCGGAAAGATTCTGCCGCGCCGCATCTCGGGAACCTGCGCGCTGCATCAGCGCAAGCTGCAGAGCGCGATCAAGCGGGCGCGCATCGCCGCGCTGCTCCCGTTCGCGACAGACTAATGACCGAAACCTCGCTGCACACGGAGCCGGCGGCGATCAGCGGTCCCTCGATGGGCCGCATCGTGCGCCAGATTGCGGGCTACGCGATTCTCATCGCGGTGATGCTCGTCTCTCCGCTGGTGAAAGTGTTCCTGCCTGCGGCGATTTTCCACTGCTCCGTTCGCAACGGCCGGCGGATCACATGGATCGCACTGTTCCTCGGCACGCTGCTCGCCGGTGCGGTCGTCGTCGCCGGTGCGCGCTCGCCGCAGATCACGATGGCCGAAGCGGAGATGAGCGTCGCCTATCTGGTGATGCTCGTCCTCGCCGTCGCATTGCCGTCGATGGCCATTGTGCCGTTGATCGAGCGCGCCGAGTCATTCGGCCGCGTCCTGCTGACGGCGATCCTCTTCGCGATGATCGGCCTCGGAGCGACAGAGTTCGCGATGCGCGTCGGCGCGGGTTTTTCTCCGTTTGCCCAGCATGTCGCCGACTGGCGTCTCATGGCCGATCAGTTCCTCGCGAGTTATCAGCGCGCCGGCGTTCCGGCCGACGCGATCCCGGGGTTACGTCACGGGATGGACGTACTCGTGTATTGCCTGCCGGCGCTTCTGATGATCGAGGTCGTGATCGTCTTTGTGCTCAGCCTCGTGCTGTTCGGGCGGATGAAGGCATGGCGGGAGATGCTCGAGCGCCGCGAGGCCGACCTCACCTCACCGTATCTGTTCCGCAATCTCTCGCTGCCGGACTGGCTGCTGTTCGCGTTCATCCTCGGCGGCCTTTCGCCGCTGGCGACGGGATTGGCGCAGCGCGTCGGCGCGAATGTGCTGGCGCTCGTCGCGTTCCTGTACCTCCTTCAGGGCCTGGCGATCTTCCGCTGGCTCCTGGTCGCGGCGGGCGCCGGATTCGTCGGCGTTCTGTTCGCGTACACGATTCTCGGCGTGCTGACGCTCACCGGCATCGCGCCGCTGCTGCTCAGCATCACCGGTCTGTTCGACTCATTTTTTGATTTTCGAAAGTTCACTCGAAAGGATCACTCCGATGAAAGTCATTCTGATTGACGACATCCGTGGCCTCGGCAGTCGCGGCGACGTGGTCAACGTCAAGGACGGCTACGCCCGCAACTACCTGCTGCCGAAAAACCTCGCGCGCGAGGCGACGACGGGCAATTTGAAATCCGTCGAGCAGGAGCGCAAGAAGTGGGCGCTCCTCGCCGCGAAGGAGAAAGAGCAGGCCGAGAAGGCTGCCGGCGCGGTCAAGGGCACGAAGATCGTGGTGCAGAAGCGCGTGGGCGAGAGCGGCCAGCTCTTCGGTTCCGTCACCGCGAACGAGATCGCCGACGCGCTGACCGAGAAGGGCTTCGAGGTCGACAAGCGCCGCATCGAGCTCGGGCATCCGATCAAGACCCTCGGCACGCATGACGTCGAAGTGCGCCTGCACAAGGACGTCACCGCCCAGATTCAGGTCGAGGTCGTTCCGATCGGCGTCGAGAAATTCGAAGAGCCTGAACCGAAAGTCGAAGCGGCGCCGCAGCAGTGAACGACCGGTACGTCGACTCCCCGCCTGCCGGCGCCGAAGGGTGGCGCGAGGTGTGGGAGTCGGACGTGCGCTTTCGGCCGCGCCCGTCGCGGTGGGAATGGCTTCTCCGATCGCTACGGCGGATCTTTCGGCGCGCGGTCGAACCAGACACCGACCGGCAGAAGAATTTCAACATCGCGCTGCTCGACGTCCTGAAGGACATTCGAGTCGAGATTGCCACCGCTCGCGAAGAGTTGAAACGGGATCTTTCCGCGGTGCAGATCGATGTCCGCAACGCCGATGAGGCGCTGGCGATCGAGCTCGCGCGTCTCCGGGAGCTGATTCCGGTGGCCGCCAAACGCAACGACGCGCTCATCGCGGCGCTCGATCAGAAGATCGAGACCATCGCCGCGCGTTTGAGAGATGTCACCACACCGCTTCTCCAGACAACCGACAACCGACAACTGACAACCGACTTTGTCTACCGGCGTCTCGAGGATGCGCTTCGCGGGCCCGTCGAGGTTGAGGAGTACGTCCGCCGCGCGCGCGAGAGCCAGCCGGTGATCGACATCGGCTGCGGCCGCGGCGAGTTCCTCGACGCTTGCAAGACGGCGTCGATCGAAGCGAAGGGATTCGACGTCAACGAGCGCTCGGTCGCCGATCTGCAGAAGCGCGGACTCGACGTCACGGTCGCCGGGATCCCCGAGTGTTTCGAAGGGATCAAGCACGGCTCGGTCGGATCGGTGCTGGCGATGCACGTGGTCGAGCATTTGCCGGTCGAGCATCTCTTCGCGCTCTTCGCGCAGACTGCGCGCGTGCTACGGCCGGGCGGCCTGTTCATGATCGAGACTCCGAACGCCGAGTCGATCGCGGTGAGCGCGACCGATTTCTGGCGCGACCCGACGCACATCGCGCCGCGCCATCCTGCCGCGCTGACGCTGCTCGCGCGCGAACACGGCTTTGCAATCGAGGAGGTCCGCGGGATCCATCCGCTGCCCGCCGGCAACGAGATCGAGCACGGCCCCGACGATTCCGAGGCGGTGCGGCGCATGATCGAAGTGGTCAACGAGCGCGTCTTCGGGCCGCAGGACTTGCGTTTGATCCTGAAGCGGTAGGGCGTGCCCCTACTCCGAGCCGTAGTGCTGCGGCGGCGGGACATCGATGACCATCGCGCCGGGCGGCGGGGGTGGGACGCGATGCGGCAAGAACCCGAGGAGCAGGCCGGTGACGAGGCCGGCGATGTGAGCGGCGTTGTCGATGAACTTCACCGAGAAGCCGATCACGATGTTGACGAGGATCCAGAAGACGAGCTGGCTGATCAGACTCTTTGTCCACGGCTGGCCCCTGTACTGCGGTGACCGGCGAATCGAGAAAATGAATGCGCCGAGGATGCCGAAGATCGCGCCGCTCGCGCCGACGGCGGGACCATGTCCCATGCTGGCGCTGGCAATCGAGGCGATGATTCCGCTGACAAAGTAGATCAGAGCGAAACGTCCCGACCCGAACAGCGTCTCGTACAGCGTTCCGAGTTGATAGAGCGCCCAGCAGTTGAAGAACCAATGCAGCCATCCGGCGTGCAGGAACATCGCTGCGAGGAGCCGCCAATACTCGTGGCGCTCGAACAGCCACGGCACGATCGCGCCGAGATCGATCATGCGCTGGTCGCTGAGGAAGGCGCCGGTTGCGGCCTCATACAGGAAGATGATCGTGATGATGACCAGCAGCGCTGTGGTGACCGGTGTGAATCGACGAATCATCCCTACTCCAGCAGCGCAGAAACGCGCCGCATCAGAAGGTGCGCGATTCGCGGTGAAATTTCCTTGAGCCGCATGTAGACCGCCGCGGTGAACGGCAGAATCCGGCGATAGCGTCCGTCCTCAGCCGAGTTGCAGATCGCTTTCGCCGCGCGCTCCGGCTTGATCGCCAGGATCAGACGCGATGCGCCGGGCATCTTCCCACGCTCGGCCGTCACGAAGAAATTGGTGTCGGTGGTGCCGGGACAGACCGTCGCCACGCGGACACCGCGGCCGAGGACCTCGTCGCGCAGCGCTTCGGTGAAGCCGATCATCGCGAACTTCGTAGCACAATAGCCGCCCATCCCCGCGTAGCCCATCAATCCGGCGATCGAAGCGACGTTGACGATCGTCCCTTCGCCGCGCGCGAGCATCGCCGGCAGCGCCGCCTGCGTGCACCAGACCGCGCCGAAGTAATTCGTCTTCATCATCTGTTCAAGATCTTCAGGATTCGCCTTTTCGATCGCGTCGAAGACGGCGAAGCCGGCGTTGTTTACCAGAATGTCAAAACGTCCCGCCGATTCAATGAGACGCTTGCAATCCTTGCGAACCGAGACGTCAGCAACGATCGTTGTGCACTCCACGCCGCGCTCGCGGCATGCGCGCGCGACCTCGTCCAGCAGCTCCCCGCGCCGGGCGGCGATGACCACCTTCGCCCCGCGGCGCGCGAATTCGAGAGCCGCCGCCCGCCCGATGCCGCTCGAAGCGCCCGTGATCACAACCGTCTTGCCGGAGAGTCGCAATGGCAGGTTTATAGCATTGACTGTATTGTTCGGCGGTATCTATACTCGCAGCATCCTCGATCAGTTCTCAGCGATGCCCCACGACCGCGCCTAGAAACCAGGAGGCCATCCGATGCCGTTCGAAGAAGTCAAAAAAGTCTGGATGAACGGGCGGCTCGTCGATTTCGCCGACGCCAGGATCCACGCCTTCACTCACGTCATCCACTACGGTTCCGGCCTCTTCGAGGGCATTCGCTGCTACAACACCAAGAATCAGGGCCCGGCGATTTTCCGCCTCCGCGACCACATCCGGCGACTCTACGACAGCTGCAAAATCTATCGGATGGACATCCCCATTTCGCCCGAGCAGTTCGAGAAGGCGTGCACCGACACCGTCGCAGCGAATGAATTTCAGGACTGCTACCTGCGCCCGGTCGTCTATCGCGGCTACTACTCCCTCGGCGTCGACCCGACGAAGTGCCCGGTCGACGTCATGATCGGCGCCTGGAAGTGGGGCAGGTACCTCGGACCGGAAGCGCTGGAGCATGGCGTCGACGTCCGCGTTTCCTCCTGGAACCGGATGGCGCCGAACACGTTCCCGCCGCTCGCCAAGGCGACGGGCAATTACATGAACTCGATCCTCATCCGCCAGGAAGCGGCGATCGACGGGTATGCCGAAGGGATCGCGCTAGACGTGAACGGCTACGTCAGCGAAGGTTCGGGCGAGAACGTTTTCCTCGTCCGCGACGGCCGCATCTTCACCCCGCCGCTCGGAGCATCGATCCTCGCCGGAATCACGCGCTCGAGCGTCATCAAGATCGCGCGCGATTTCGGGTACGAGGTCATCGAAGGGCTGGTCCCGCGCGAGATGCTCTACATCGCCGACGAAGTGTTCTTCAGCGGTACGGCCGCCGAGGTGACGCCGGTTCGCAGCGTCGACCGCGTGCAGGTCGGCAACGGCAAGCGCGGACCGGTCACCGAGCGCATCCAGAAGGAGTTCTTTGCGTACATCGGCGGAGAGATTCCCGATCGCTACAACTGGTTCACGCGCGTGTATGCCGAGCGCCCCGTTGCGGCGCCGAAGCCGGCGCTCGTCGCGCGCTAAAGCCTCGCCAGATATTCCGCAAAAACATCGTTGAAGAGCGCGCCGGGACGGCGCTCGCGAATGCGATCCACGATCTGCTGTCCGCTGCTGCCCAGCTTGTTCATGATCACGCCGGCGACGAGCGCGGATCGATTGAAGCCCATCCCGCAATGCGACAGGACGCCATGGCCGGCGCGAATGAGTTGCGCGCCGAGGTTGCCAATCGCGTCGAGGCGCTGAAGGTTTGGCAACTGCTCGTCGTAGATCGGGAAGTAGACGTACAGGCAACCCTCGGGCGTGGTCGGAATGCACTCATCGAGGCCCGCGTCCATGTCGATGACCGTATCGATTCCGAGCTCCGCGACGGGCGACCACTCGCGAATCGCCGGCGAGATGTACAGCCGGCCGTCGTCGTCGATGCGGTAGAACTCGACCGCGGTGAGCATCGCTAGATTGTAGGGGAGAGCTCGTCATCCTGAGCCGCGAAGACGGCGAAGGATCTCAAATTGCGACGATGTTCGTATCTTGAGATCCTTCGCCGCGCTCCGGCTGCGCCTCCGCCGGCTCAGGATGACGGGCTCCCTACAGCAATCCGCGGCCCCTCATCGAGCAATACCTTTGCGCGCCGAGGATCAGGTGATCGACGAGCTCGACATCGACGAGCGAGAGCGACTGCTGCACCTTCTTCGTGAACGACAGGTCCTCGGCTGACGGCGCCGGATCGCCGGACGGATGGTTGTGGAACAGCACCACTCCGACGGCGTTGACTTCGAGCGCCACGCGAACCACGTC
>Ga0307477_10002335_pt1 | contig 14761 bp, 21 predicted proteins | sample atmos_gasesECM2C_FD_203316 | JGI IMG/M metagenome (GOLD analysis project Ga0307477, IMG submission 203316) | Hardwood forest soil microbial communities from Morgan-Monroe State Forest, Indiana, United States - atmos_gasesECM2C_515 | ecosystem: Environmental > Terrestrial > Soil > Temperate...
TCGTAGTTCGGCTGATCACCCAGTTCCTGCCGATGTTTCATGATGCCGGATGGATTGTCGAAGATAAGCTGACGGTGCAGGCGGGCGTCGTAATCGCGGTAGATGCTTTGCTGCTCTCCGTCCTGGTACGTTTCGCCATAGAAATCCGCGCCTATTTGCTGCTTCGCTTTGCGGCCATTTCATCGGCTCCAAGGCAAGGGTGACAGACCCAGGATCGAAGTACGGCTCTTCCCAGTGATGCTCCTGAATCACATACTGACCCTCTCCTTGGCTGGCCTCCTCAATCAGGGAATTCCAGTGATCCCACGCCTTCTCCCATTCTTCTTTGACTTTGGCTTTGCCAGGGACTGGCGGACGTTTGGAGCTGTCCGCATGCAGGACTCCCCGTAGCGCACTGGTTGTTTCATGCCCCACCCGCTTGAGCAGACGATCCACCCCTGCATGATCCAGGTCGCTCAATGCCCCCGCCAGCACACACCGGATTTCTTGCTCTGAGAGCCCGGCGGAAAGTCGGTTGAGCATATCCCCCTCGTTTTCGGGGTGGCTCTTCATTTCTTTCTTCTTGACCATGTTTCTCCTCCGAGGGTCGGCCTTCGGTCAGGCGCAGCGCAGGGCCAAAAGAGGATGCTCTACTTCCGCGCACCCGCTGATTCTAGTCCCTACGCGATTCTCATTTTGACAGCTGGGAGCGACTCGGCTTCGAGCGTCTTAAGGTCCAGGCTCTCGGAAGCGTGTTGTCGAGCCCTACCACGTTTCCGCCCGCGTCGAAATCGGTCGCCAGTCCTTCGCTGATTTCCCGGGAGCCTGTGCTCCGGCCATCGATTGCCGCTCAGTTGGGCTGACCGCGTCCTGTGGATTTGGATCTCGCAGTGGTGTCACGATTTGAACGATTGCCGGTCGGCATTACTCATCATCCAGCACGAGACTGTGATCGCCTGGCATCCCAAAGGCTTTCGACTCTATTGGAAGCGGAAGAGTCGGCACCGCGAAGGCCCGTCCAAGTGTATCCCCAGAAGTCCGTGAGCTTGCGGCAAGGGTTCACAGGCCAGGATTCGATAGACCACGATGTAAGGCAGCGGTGAGAGAACAAGCTCCCGCGTGTTTTCCTTTCCTGATGAACCCACGACTCTGAAGGAGCCTCCCGTCTTGGAAGACCTCCCGCATCTCCGCCCGCTCAGTTATGTCTTCCCGAAGGACGTAATGGAGCAGATTACGAATATTGCTCTGATGGTACAGATGTCAATGGGCGTAACTGGTCAGGAGACCAATTGATCGGCATTTGCAGGCTTTGCCCTCCGACGCGCATTCTAACTGCTTAAGCAGCATTCCCTCTGAGTGTGTCCTCGTCTCCTCGGCCGATCAGCTCATTCGCCGCGGTGGGCAATTCACCAACCGATGTTGCCCCACGATGCCAGCAGTCACGGGCCTGAGCAAAATCCAGCAAGTCGGCCCGATGCTCTTGCGCGCCAACAAACATGCTAATGGAGGCATCGCGGGTGGTGAACAAGGAAACGGAACGCCCCCGCTATATTTTCAACGCATTAGCAGGTCAAAGACCTCGAGCGGCTGTTCAGGCCCGTCTTGATCCGTGCCGCTCGCGGGCAGGTAGAGACCGAAGTGCCACTCTCTGTTCAGCGCTGGCCACACGCCGTGCGGTACCCAAATGCTTCGGCCGGTCATAGTCCGCGAAATCCGCAATCGCACGATCAACCTGATGAGCGAAATGCTCAGCTGGCGTACCGTCAGCGAGGCACCGGAAGTACGCCGCCAACGCAGCCCGCCAGTCGACACCCACCTGCCATGAGCCGCCCTCGTCGGCGAAGAACACCACGCTGTCGGGATCCCTGTCGAGACGCCTGAGTAGCGCGAAGAGCAATTCGAAGGCCTCACGAAGGGTGGACAATCGCCCCTTCGCTGATGCGCGTATACATTTCTCGATCAGCCGCCCGAATTCCACTATGAAGGCGTCGGTGCCCTTCGAAGTGTCCATATAGTTCTTCGAATTCACGTCGAAGCTCTCAAAGTCGTCCCCACGCAAGCAGGCGTCGTGAAATGTCCGGACTTCGTCAAGCAGCGACGCGGCATCGCGCGTCCCCTCGCTAAGCAGATCGAGCCGAACTATGCCCGCGACGAGCGAACCAAGTCGCGCTCGCGGTACAAGTTCGATCGCCCGGCTCGCGATGCTGAGGAGATTGCCGCGGCTCATGTGCCGAAGCGCGGCCCGCAGCTTCTCAATATCAACTCGCTGACCCATCGCCGTTGAGGTCATGCTCAATCATCTTCCCAGTTGAGTCTTTCCCGGAACGGACCGATCAGGCCCCGCACGCCTTGATTCGGCCTCTTCGAACCGACCCGGACGCCACCAGCATGGGCCGTGCCCGTGCATGCAGCGGAGAAACGGCCGGTTGTCGACGTCACCCCACGGGAGAAGCCCTTCGAAGTTCTGCCCCAATGACAGTTCGCCAATCCGCACGCCCGCCTTGTAATGACGAGGCCTCCGCCGGCCGGTCGAATACTAAATTGCCAAAGTGGGCATGAGCAACCAGGCACCTGATGTCGGCCTCACAGAGTTCCATCGGTATCTTATACGCTGCCGCGATCCTCGAGTTTCAGGTGGACGAACCCGGCGGCCATTTCTGTGCGCCGTGCAGAATGCGGAGAATGTGGACAGCATCACCGGCGATTCGATAGACCACGGTGTAACGAAGCGGTGAGAGAACAAGCTCCCGCGTGTTCTCCTTTTTGCCAGGACGCCCTCGATGGGAAAAGTCAACAGAGCGGAAGGGGCTTTGTAAATGGCACGCACCAGTTCAGGAGCGTGTTGCGGTGTTTCTTCGAACAGATAATTCGTGATGCGTTCGAGGTCGCTCGCCGCTTCCTCCGACCAGCGCAGTTGCATTTAGCGGTGCGCCTGCTTTTCGACAATGAGCTTTTCCAGCCACGCGCCTACGTCTTCGTGGGTTAAAAGCTCGCCTCGGTCGGCGGACGCCAGGCCCTTCTCCACTTCGCGGATAAACCACTCGTCGTAATCAACAAAGCGTGCAATGGCTTCTTGAACCAGCGCCTCGGTATTGCGGCCTTGCTCGGCGGCAAGGCGAGCGAGTTTGGCTTGCATGTCGGGGTTGAGGTGCACTTCCATAGCCCTCAGGGTAGAGATTCTAAGGTGTTAAGTCAACGAACTTGGCTGAGCAGAGCATGGGCTCCTCCTTGCGTTGGCTCCCTGACGTTGCCTGAAGCTGGAATGATGGTTTTGGGGGCGTTAGGACAAAAAAGCCCGTGGATCATAAGTTCCGCCGGTTCTGGATGCTCAAGGTCACGTTCCACAAGGCGCCTGAGTCACTGTGCCGGGTTCTAACCTGATCGAGTTCTAGATCGGCTTCGGAAACGCTGCTGCGCAGCGGCTGAAGGATGACACGTCACCCCAGAATGGGTGCTGCAGGTAGACCGCAGGTAGCTGTGCGTAGACTTGTTGAAAACAAACCAAATAGAGGCCGTAGAGCACCGGCCAAGTCTACGCGCGTAAACCTGTTGATTCTTTTGGGGGTTCGTGTGGAACCGCAGTCCCGTTCTTTCCATAGCGACCGTCCAGCCTGGGGAGGTGAAGAGTAGTAAAGCCGCCTTCTCGGACCAAGACCCTGAGCACGAAAGTGAGCGAGGAAGAGTTCAGGGACTTGGAGGCGGTAGCCAGCAAAGGCGGGCTGACTCTGAGCGAGTGGTGTCGGGAGGCCCTGCTGGCGAGCGTGAACCGCCAGGAGCCGAAGTCTGTCACCGATTCTGTTGCCACTGGCCAGCTGGCACTCCTGGCGGAGTTGGTGGCGCTCCGAGCGATCCTGCTCACCTCCTTCATGCTCAACGACCGCAGCCGACGGCGAAACTCTTGCCCGTAGATCTTGTCCCGGTCGCGAATGACATAAGTCTTACTCTCGCCTTCCCAGAACGCCTCTACCATCTGTTGACCCGTCCATTCTGCCGTCGGATGCTCCGTGATGCCGAAATGCAGCACTCTTCGGCGTCCATGTTCCATCACCAGGAACACGAACAGCACCCGTAGCCGGATCGTCGCAACCGTGAAGAAGTCAATCGCTACCGTCTCTCCCATGTGGTTCCGCAGAAAGGTTCTCCAGTTCTGCGAAGGCCGCCGGGGAATACTTCGCAGCACCCGCGACACCGTTCGCTCTGACACCGCGATTCCCAATTTCTTCAACTCGCCATGAATCCGCGGCGCACGCCACAACGGGTTGGCCTTCGCCAAAGTCTGAATCAACCTGCGAATCTCGCGCTTGATCGGCGGCCGCCCAATTCTTCCCGGTTTACTGGACAGACCTCCCCAGTGCCGGCGAAAACGCTCCCGCTGCCAGCGCACCACCGTGTCGGGATGGACGATGAGCAGAGCTTGCCGCCAGTTCTTCCACATCACCGAGACCGTCATCCAGAACCAGCGGTCTCCCCCGATCAACCGTGGACGCTTCTGCTTGCGTTGGTAGATGGAGAGCTGCTGACGCAATGCAAGATTTTCCAGGACAACGTCACGATGACCTTTTCCGAACAGCCAAACCAGGCGAAACAGACTCAGAAGCAAGGCGAGCATGTCGCTCGATTCTTTCTTCTAGCTCATTGAAAAGTCAATGTGATCTGGACGATCCAATTTTGGCGAAGGACACCCTCCCCAGACCCGGACGGGCGGGGGGCGGTCAGCAGATGATCGTCCCTACGGCGATCTCATCGTTCATTGCGAATTTGGGTTCAGCCCCACTCTAAAATCGCAAAGGACCCGTTTTAGAATGGGGCACCCACGCTGTCGAGTTTCGCTCGACGAGACGCCGAGGGCGGCTGTCCCTGCATGTTTATTTAATCTACTTGGCCGGGATCAGATCGAACTTGCCAGAGGTTTCTGTATAGAACAGGGCGCCATCTTTCTTGTCGCCGCCGCTCCAGTGTTTATGCCCGCCGGGGACGCGGAGGAAGTCGCCCGGGCCTACGCGCTTCTCGCCGGCTTCGTCCTTGTAGAGATAGGCACCTTTGATGCCTACGATCCATACATCGGCGGTGTGGGTGTGCCAGCCAGCATCCCATCCGGGGACGAATTTCGTGTACGTGCCAGCCGCGCCAGCGTTTGGGTCTCCCCAAAGCGTCGCGGAGGAAACACCTGCTCTGCCGCCACTCGGCAATTCAGTGAAGGTCGCGTGATTCGGATCAGCGAAGGTGACCTTGTCCCCTTGCGCCTGAAGGCGTCCAATGGACCATGCCGCGATGAGCCCCAAAGCAATTGCAAGCATCCACAGTGATCGACGCATACGTCCTCCTTTTGTTTTGTTGATTGTTAGTGAGGCGGACGCATTGTACACCTCGGCGGGAGCGAAAGATGGAGCTCCCCACCCTGTCGCCTATCTGGCGAAGAAAAGGCGCAAAGTTGTGATAAGGCCTGATCTATAAAAGGGGAAGTCAAGAAAAATATTTCTCCCTCGACCGGAAGTGGAGAACAGTAGCTTAACTTCCAGCCCCCCATACTTAGCCGCATAGAACTTCGCACACCGTCTCTCCACAAACTCATCGAACTTCTCCCCCTCCAGCAGTTCATTGAGCCGCTGATAGAACGGATGTCCTGGCGCCGCAGGCAGCTCCGTATGAGAAATCCAAATGTCTTCTTGCTTTTCCCGCTGCTTGCGCGTCCCCATCGCCATACGCGCATTCTACGAATCCTACCTGTGGATCCTTCAAACTCTTTTGCTTACGCATCCGGACTTACACCCCGGGCTGCTAGTCCAGTTGTGGACCAGATGGCATTTCGTTCTGTGGGTGCGCAGGTGCGCATACAACACTCCCATGTTCAGAAATGGGCCTAAGAGCGGCGCATCGGTCAAAATCGACGAGGCGCTTGTGAATTGACATTGGGGCCGCTACTCTCATTATCAAAAACCTCGTCCGCATACGATCACCCCATAGTGTCCGGAAACTCTATCTGCATAGATCTGCAAGAGATCGCCGGGATTGCCTTGCGGTGGCGTGATAATGTTACTTTCCTCATGACAAAATCCCTGGCCCCGTTCCGATTCCTGCTGATCGCAGCGGCCGGCTGGATGAACCAGCAGCAGTTGCAGTTCATCGACTACCCTCGAGAAGAGAACCGAGTCCTGCGTGAACAATTGGGCCCGAAGGAGACACCAGAAGGCCCAGCTTGAGATGAGCTCCGCCGCAACTCGCTTCTGGCGCCAGGTGAGATTCTCCTTTGCGATGCGCACAATCAATTCGCTAATCTCACCCCAGAGGGATGGTCGGCCATGGCGCAGCGCCAGAAATGTTGGAAACCTTTGCGGTGCCAACCGATCAGGATGTCCGGCTTGGCGATTACCAGAGCGTTTCTCCAATCGAACAGACGAGACCACAATACGAGAATCCAACGAGCCACGTCCGTTAGCAGTTGGGGTTTCTGTTTGCGTTCTTGGTAGAGGGCCAGCCGCTTTCGCAAAAACAAATCGCGGCTATCAAAGACGTTCGCAACCGGAAAATGACCATCAAGAAGAGGATATCCGATTCGCCATGCTGTAGAAGAGTCTCCGTCATCGCGTAAATCATGCGAGTCCCATTCCTAGGCTGTGGGCTTGCTGCTGTTCGTCGGGCCGTACTTCTCGCGGGGAAGCTGGTTCGATCTTCGGTGCCGTCGGCTGCTGTTCTACATGCGTCGCTGTAGGTTGCGAACTCTCGCGGCTGAGGCTGTGCGAGAGCCTGCCGCCATCATTCGTGTAAATCTGCACATCGTGTTGGGCTCTTGAAACTGATACGTATGCGAAGCGGTTATTAACCAACACTTCGCTTTTCTCGGTGTCCACATTGATTAACACCCGCTCCGCGGTCTGTCCCTGGCTGCTATGACTGGTGACAGCGTATCCGTGGTCCAGGTGCGCGTGCTCTCGGATGTTGAATAGAACCTCGCGTCCCGAGTCAAGGCGGACTTCAAGGTCACCCCTGGAGCTGATTTTCTTGACAGTGCCGAGTTCGCGGTTTGCGACCTTTAGTCCCTTCGATGGTGCCGTGAACTGGATGCGGTCGCCCTTGGAGAATTCCCTTTCCACCTCGCGATGGACAGACACTCCGGAGAGCCGTCGCGGATCGTAGCTCTGCAGTGTTCCGTTCTCGCGCTCGATCGTTATACGGTTTTCCTTCGCGTCCACATGACTGACACGCGCGTACTCTCCCGCATCGATCTTCAGGGCCTCACTTCCGCGCGAATAGCGAACCACGTCCCCGACTTGATACTGCCCGGCCCACTGACGGTCTGCTCCCGTCATTTCTTGACGCGACTCCAGAACCTGAAGTTTGTGCTCGTCTTTGCTCACGTCTCCGTGATTCTGCATTTCGCGATGGATCAGTGAGTTCAACTCCCTTCGGGATTTATTGTCGGGCGAGATTACCAGGGTTCCCTCTGGGTGTCGTGAATACTCGCGGGCAATTGCGCTGAACCGTTCTTGGGGATTAACGATCTCATGCACACGGCCCTGTCGTTCGAGGTTGGCAATTCCGCTGCGAACGTCCCCGCGGGCTAGCTGCTCCACCGTCTCCCTGAGAGCCGGGTCCTTCTGGCGTAAAATCTCATCCAGCTTTGCCGTCTGCATACCAGCTTCTTGCATCTGCTTGTAGGGTCTGCCAGCTTCTACCGCCTCATGTTGCCGCGTATCGCCAACCAACAGAACGCGGTCGGAAGTGTGCAGACGGTGAAAAAAGTCGTTGATTTGTTTTGTACCTGTGAGGCTCGATTCATCGACAACAAAGAGTCTTTTTTGGCCTTCGCTCGGCTCGTCTGGGCGCACCAAATGACGTTGCAGGGTACCGGATTCAATTCCCGATTCTCCCAACTTGTACGCAGCACGCGATGTGGGAGCGAGTCCGATCACCTGGTAGCCTTCGTACTCCGCAGCTTCGCGGATGGCGGAAAGCGAAGTGGTTTTTCCAGTCCCCGCTACGCCTTCAAGGCCCATGATCTTGTCATGGCCCGACAGGATCTGCTCCACCGCGCCGCGTTGGCTTGGGCTCAAGTGCGCGTGACTCCCCTGAACTTGCTGCCAGGCTTGCGAGCTTACTAGCGGGCCATTCTGGCCTTGTCCCTTTTGCACTTCCGACACGTTGTCGCGTTCGTACTGAATCATCCTTTCGGTAGTGAAGGCGCGGCCTGGCGATTTGTTCTCAACTTCGATGAAGTCACCTGACTGAATCCGCTTTTCGAATCTTTCTCTTATCTCGGAGAAGCTTGCTTCCCCCATCGAACCGCTTCAGCGCATCACGCATAAGCTCGCGCTCGTCAGAAACCGCGCGTCTCTCAAGGTTCTTGTCCCTGGCATAGGTCAGCGCTGATTCGAGAATTTGCATACTGGGATCGACCTTCTCGACCTTATGTGCCTCAGCATGTGCCTCAGCTGCGCGCATCACCTCCGCCGGCTGATTGCCAAATCGGTCAGCCATTTCCTTATGCAACCGCTGCATTTCTGCATGGCTGATGGTTCCCAGTTTGCCGTCGCGCGTCTGGTGAGCTGCGATCTGTGCCGCACCAGCGCCTCTCAGGCCTTGTTGTTCGAGATACGCTTGGATCTGTTGGCGTATGGCTTCTGCCCAGCGGCAATACCCGTCGGGCGTTCTCCTAACCCTGGCTGGCTGATCTCTTGGCTGGTTGGAACTGCAGTTGGTTCCGGTGCTTCCTTGCCTATTTCCACGACCCGAGGTGCGGTTGCTCTGGGAATAAATCCCTGTTGAGGCTTCAGTGGCGCTGTGTAGGGAAAGCCGAACGGCACGACCATATTGCCGACTTTCAGAAACGCATGAAGACGTTGCAGGCCGGTGATTTCTGATGGCAGGACAAGGGGTTCCGTTCGCCTCTCTGTGTGATAGCCCAGCGACTTGGTGACCCGCGCAAGTGGCCCAACGTATTTGGTTTCCTTGACCCGCTCCATCTCGACTTGGCCAATCGCGTCCGAGATCCATTTGGCTGCTCGAGGTTCGCTGGTGTGCAAGAAAATCTTCGTCGCCGGTTGAGACAGCATCGTTTCGGCTTCGTGGCCGTACCGCACCTCAAGCTGGCTGCGTCCCTGGAATCCGATCACAACGGGATTTTCGGATTTGCGATTTTCGGTCAGTGCAGTATGCAGTTGCGGTAGCCGCTGCAGGCTGGCCAGCTCGTCCAGGACGAACCAAGCGTGACGCATTGTGGGATCACCCTGATTCATCAAACGCAGCACTAACGTGTCTAGCCATAAGCTGGTGAGAGGCAGGAGTCGCTCGCGGAATCTTGGAGTCGAAGTCAGAAACAGCCAACCGGTCTTCTGTCGCGCCCATTCCTCGGTTGTCCAACGTTGCTTCGCGTCGCTCTCTCGGGGGAGCAGTTTCAAACTGTCCGCCACCATGTTCAGAGCACCGAGAACACCGCCACGCTGCGGACCTGCCGCACGATAGACAAACGCTTCCAACTCGGTGCCCTTTAACAGCCGGTCCAGTTCCTCCTCGTGACTCATCCACCCGACCAGCTCTGCCGGAGTGGGTTTTAGCGTGAGCAGGTGCGCAAAGATTTTTCTTGGACCTTCGACAAAGAACTGATTCTCGTACGGCTTATCCGGGAACAGTGACTTTGCTAAGGTGAGGGCTTCCGCTTCGTGGATGACTTCGTCCGAAGGCGACCAATAGGGGCACCTTGCGTCGAGAGGATTGAGGATGAGGTCGCCCCGTGCAGGGTTGAAAAATTGAGGTGTGTATTCTAGCGCCGGATCGTACACGATTGCAGTTTCCCCACGCTCGGCGACCTGGATGAGGACGTGTCTTTGAAGGACACTCTTCCCGGCGCCCGTGTCGCCCATGATCATGATGTGGCTACTCTCTAGGGAGCGAGGGATAGAGAGCGATCGCTTTCTTTCCGTAGTCAGGAAGTTGATGCCGTCGGCTCCACTCCATCGGTTGAATTCTTCAACTGTAACCAACTGTGGTCCTTTGAGCCTTGTTCCTTCATCTCTTTGGCGTCGTCGGGCTCGGTCCCGAGGATTGCAAAGGCTAAACCAATGACGAGAAACCCGAAAGAAGCGGCGCAGGAGGGAAAAATCAAGTCGCCGACTGACCGGTCGGCGAAAATCTCCCCACGCAAAATCCCCTCCACCTGAGCACTGCTGTAATGAACTGTTTCAAGATTCAGCTGAATGGCACCTTGCTGCCGTGCCTGATCGGAGAGCTCGAACGGGAATAGATAATGCCGACCTCGAAAGTCGGAAACCACGTCGCTATTGCCGGCAACACTGTGATGACCATTCCGGTCAGTCTTCATTAACAGCCAATAGTTGCCGCGCGTGGTGGGAAAGTCGTGGCTCAACGAATACTCATTGAAGTACCATCGTTGCAGGGGAGTCCAAATGTAGAACTCCTGGCATGTGAAGGTCCCGACCCGAGCACGAAAGCGATAAGGACAACCGCGACCCTGGATAACGGCCACTTCGCTTGCCAGCCCTGAGGGCCGGTACGATCTGGCGTTCTAGTCACAGCTCACCCCACTTTGAAGCCGAACCCACAGCGTTCACGTTTGTTTCGAATCCAATGCCTGTTCCAAACGCTCGCGCGCCTTCCGGACCTTTGTCCGAGTCTGCGCGGTCGATCAACCCTTGCATCTCCTCAGCCGTGACGGTTTGGCCGTTCGCTTGCCTGAAGAGCACATTGAGCAGGATCGCTCGCAGCGCCACCAACTCCGCCAGGAGTGCCAGCTGGCCAGTGGCAGCGGAATCGTTGGCAGACTTCGGCTCCGGGCCGTTCAGGCTCGCCAGCAGCGCCTCCCGACACCACTCGCTCAGAGTCAGCCCGCCTTTGCTGGCTACCGCCTCCAAGTCCCTGAACTCTTCCTCGCTCACTTTCGTGCTCTAGGGTCTTGGTCCGAAAAGGCGGCTTTACCACGCTTCACCTCCCCAGGCTGGCCGGTCGCTATGGAAAGAACGGGACTGCGGTTCCACACGAACCCCCAAAAGAATCAACAGGTTTACGCGCGTAGACTTGGCCGGTGCTCTACGGCCTCTATTTGGTTTGTTTTCAACAAGTCTACGCACAGCTACCTGCGGTCTACCTGCAGCACCCATTCTGGGGTGACGTGTCATTCTTCAGCCGCTGCGAAGCAGCGTTTTCTAACCCAATCTACAACCAGATCTGTTTAGAACCCCAGCACAAGTCACAGGCGCCTTGTGGGAACTTGACCTTCGCGATTCAGGAACCTGGCGGAACTCCGTCTAGGCCTAATAATGAAGTGGCATTGGTGTATATTTACGATTGCTTCGAATAGTTGCATTTGCTGCGAATGAGTGTTAGATTCTTAGTAAGCCTTGAGAGGGAGGAGGTACGGCTATGGCTCATCCTGCTTTGGCAGCGACGCTCCCTTCCGAAGAGGAGGCGGGGCTTGCAAAGGAAACCAGCCGTTTGCTGGCATCGCGCCTTAAAAAGGGCGCTCCGATGAAGCTTCGAATTCTGGACGACGATGAGGGACAGGCGACGGTACAGCTGCCGGCGCCGGCCGTAGGTCTGCTGCTCCGCATTCTTGAAGAGATGGCGCGCGGCAACGCCGTGACGATTATCCCCGTGCACGCGGAACTGACGACGCAGGAAGCAGCCGATATGCTGAACATTTCGCGGCCGTCGCTAATCCAGTTGCTGGAGGAAGGAAAGATCAAATACCGGCGGGTGGGTACGCACCGGCGGGTCCGGTTCGAGGCCTTGATGAAATACAAGCGCCATGCGGATGAAGAGCGGCGCGTGGCGCTTGATGAATTGGCTGCATATGACCAAGAACTTGGTATTTGAAGGTGGCCAGTTTCACGGCGTTCTACGATGCGGATGTGCTGTATGGATCGCAGTTGCGGAATTTGATGATGCACCTGGCGATGACGGGGCTGTTTCGCGCGAGATGATCGGACGGCGTGCATGAGGAATGGATGACGCGGCTACTGAAAAACCGCCCCGATCTAACGCGTGAAAAACTGGAGCGGACCCGGATGCTCATGGACCAGCATGCGCAAGATGCGCTTGTGACGGGTTACGAGGATTTGATCGAAGGCCTGCGCCTCCCTGATCCGGATGACCGGCATGTCCTGGCCGCCGCAATACGTGGCCGTGCGGATGTGATTGTCACACGGAACACAAAACATTTCCCGGACGATGCTCTGAAGCCGTTCGGTATTGCGGCGCAACACCCGGATGAGTTCGTTGTGCATCTGCTCGACCTTGCGCCGGGGCTCGTCATCGAGGCTGCGCAGCGGCATCGGGAAAGCCTGAGGAACCCCGCAAAAACAGTCCAGGAATACCTGGAGATGCTCGAGAAGGAAGGGCTGACCGAAACAGTCGCCGTTCTCCGTGAATACATGACTGCGGAATAGCGGGCAGGAGGAGAGCCGTTGGTTTCTACGAAATTGGCCCTGTTGGTCTTTCTCGCAGTACGCGTCCCTAACCTTTTTCAACAGCAGTATTGATGCCCCGGTCCCGGTCTTTGCCCTTTGGATCGATAATGGGCCAGTCGTCACGTAGCAACCTGGGACGACGGATATTCATCACCACAACCCATCGTGATCAATAGCGAAGCATCGTTAACTTTTGGAGTTTGGCTGAACTGAGATGATCTATTCCTGCTTCGCACATCGTGCTCACCCCTGCAAGAAGATACTGGATTTAGGTTCGCGAACGATCAGCTCTGGGAGATTATCAAGCGTGGGGGCGAAATTGCTTTCAGCAAAATGCACGCGGAAAGGGGCATCACCCGCGTCCGACGAACGGCATCTTCGTGGCCATCACCGTCATGAACAACACATTGGCATCCAAAGGCAGACTCGCCATGTACAAGACTGCCTTAGCAACATCGGTTACCTCCATCCTGGGTTCAGCCACCACCGTGCCGTTGGCTTGGGGCACACCGGCCGCCATGCGATCGGTGAGTTCCGTGGCCGCATTGCCGATATCGATTTGGCCGCACGCTATGTCGTACTTGCGGCCGTCGAGTGCGATGCACTTTGTTAGCCCCGTGATCGCGTGCTTCGTTGCAGTGTAAGGCGTGGAGTTAGGGCGAGGAGCGCGCGCTGAAATTGAGCCATTGTTGATAATTCGTCCGCCCCGCGGTTGCTGTGCCTTCATCAGTCTGATCGCTGCTTGTGCACAGAGAAATGCTCCAGTGAGATTGATACCCACAACTTGAGTCCAGTGTTCGTACGTGAGGTCTTCCATCGGGACACTGGGCGCGTTTATACCGGCATTGTTAAAGAGAATGTCCAAGCGGCCGAAAACCTCCTTTGTTTTGGTAAATGCTGCTTGGACGGAATCAGGCCGACTGACATCTGTTGGCACAGCCAGCATCTTGCCATCACCAGGGGTCGCCAAGGCCGCAGTCTTCTCGAGTTCCAGAAGCCTGCGTCCTGCCAGCACTACTGAATATCCTACGGATTGAAAGGCGAGGCTGACGGCACGGCCAATACCGCTGCCCGCGCCGGTGACGAGAGCAACCTTCCCGTTACTTGGCATTGATTTAATCTCCAGTCCTATATATTCCGAGCCTTGGGTCGACTGACAGCCACCAAGCCTAATCGCGAACGGAGACGACGACATTATCCAATCAAGACTCCTGTCCGATACGCTGCGATGAAGGCCGCCGGGGGGCCTCGGCGCTTCGATTTTTCCGTTAGGACATCAGTGTTAATTCCTGGAGAGATGCTGTTCTGCGTGCTACCAAAAGACTACAACCCATCTCATAATGCCTCGACTCCCCTGTGGCCGAATTCTTGCCGTCTCACTTTTGTAGTTGAACTTTCGGTTGGCCCGTCATCCACGAAGTCGTATCGTAGAGTTGTATATACCAGCATGTGCGGTTTGAACCGGTCGGGATCGCTTGATCGCTATTGAGCCAATCACGCCGCAGAATTCTCTCGTCTTCAAAGCTGGTCGCCTTCGTGCGCTGCAGGATGCGCCGCATGCATTCATCTCCACCCGTGCAAAGGAGTCGCAGTTCTCCGACCCTGAGTGGCTGACAGGCTTAGAGCGAATGAATGGTGAAAGAGGGGCCGGATTTTTGGCGATGGACGGGAAAAGTCCCTGCGGCATTGTTGGCTCATTTCTCGACCAGAACGATCCAACTCGAGCATCGATTGTCTCCATGTGGACGGCGCCTACAGACCGTCAGCAAGGTATTGGCCGCCTCCTGGTGAAGGAAGTTGGCGGCTGGGCATGTCTGCGCAGAGCCATTGCCTGCTGTTAATGGTCACGAGCAATAATGAATCCGCTATTCGCTTCTACGATCGATCTGGATTTATTCGAACTGAACGGACCGAATCAGATCTAAATGACCCTGCCGTTATCGAATGTGAAATGGGCGCAGGATTCCGTAAATGACTGTTTAGCCTGACAAATAATTGCTTGATCCAGCGTGACTCCAGAGTAGTTGGCACCCCTTCCTTACCGAATTATGAAAGGGTGGTGCGTTATGCGCCCGCGAAGAGCGAGCGTCAACCAACTGGCTAGCCTCTCACAAATTGATCTTAGAAACCTTCTAGGTCATGCAGCAACCTGCGACTGCGAGCTTTCATTGCAGGTGTGCCGTTCCGCCTAGCTTCTCGCAGGATCTCAATCACTGTGGATCGAATATCTGCATCATCCTGGCCTCAGCGATCAGGCAAAACCGGCCAATAGAGATCACCTCAAAACCGGCCAATGAGAGACCGGGACGTTGACAGCGACGAATGGCTCTGTAGCCTTTCGTCGATATGAGCAACGCCTTGAG
>Ga0307477_10002336_pt1 | contig 14761 bp, 11 predicted proteins | sample atmos_gasesECM2C_FD_203316 | JGI IMG/M metagenome (GOLD analysis project Ga0307477, IMG submission 203316) | Hardwood forest soil microbial communities from Morgan-Monroe State Forest, Indiana, United States - atmos_gasesECM2C_515 | ecosystem: Environmental > Terrestrial > Soil > Temperate...
GATAGGAGCCGCGTGGCGGCCATGCTCCTTGACGGCGGCCAGAGCGGAGGAAATCCGACTCTATCTGCTGATGCTGAGGGCTTCTGCCAATGTCGTGCTTTCGGTCTGCCTTTCTGTGGTCTCCTCATTGCTTGGCAGACCCCTCGGAAAAGGGGCGACTTTTTTTCTTACTTTTCCCCGTTTGGATGTTCCCTAGTAAGTAGAGGCAAGCGTCGCAACATCGGCCTACAGGGAAAGGATAAAGGCACTCCACGTCGCTCAGGGCAGAATCACTTGTGTGGGCGTCGGCTGCAGTGCCCAGAGAGCGGGGAGTACGGGTGTTCCGTTTGGATTGATGCCGGTCGCGAGCCCTGCGACCGAGAGGTTTTGCTTGGTCCCCGGCCTGCCAGCGGTGGCGGGAAACACCAGTGTGACTGTTGCGGTTGCGCCTGGAGCGATGTTAAGTGCTGGAATTGCTGAGGAATCGAGCTTGGTACCCAGAATACCGCCGGGCGTGACCTGACTCGCTGCAATGTCGCCGTTATTGGTTATGGCGAGTTTGACCACGTAGGTTCCGTTGCTAGCTAGCGTGATGGAAGTCAACTTCGCGGTGACGCTCAGGTGGGAGTTAACGGTCAAAACGGTGGAGCCATGAGTACTGCCAAGCGTCGCCGTGATGGTGGTCGTTCCCAGGGTGCCTAAAGTATGGCCGGTGGCTGCAGTGGCGGTACTGCCATTCATCGTGGCTACAGCATTGGTTGAAGACCAAGTTACAGCGGAAGTTAGATTTTGCGTACTCCCGTCGCTAAAAGTGCCGGTCGCCGTAAACGCAACGCTCGCGCCTTCCGCGATTGTGGGATTCGCGGGGGTAACAGCAATCGATTGCAGTGTGATAAGGGAGACTATGTCATTGACATGAATCGTCTCCGGATCGAATACGTCTGGGAACGAAACCGCATCGTTCACTTTGATTGTCTCGGAGACCGAAACAATCGCTGGCGGGAGAACTGGCCCGTTGACGGTTAGAGATTCCGGCGTTGCTCCGCTGGAACAACCGTTCTGATCTGTCGCGATGATTGCGAAGGAGTAGGCATTTGCGGTGGTCGGAGTGCCGGAGAGCAAACCGCTTGGCGAAAGAGTTAGGCCGGGAGGCAATGTTCCGCTGGAGGACCAGGTCACATTTCCAACTGCCCCTACTTGCGAGAACTGCTGTTGGTAAATTGAGCCAAGGGAAGCCGCAGCAAGCAGACCGGAGGGAGACACGGTAATGCTCTGGCACGCCGCAGAAACTCCCAGCACATAGTTCTGTGTCGCCGAGTCGCCGAGCGCATCGGTGACGCTTATGGAGAAAGTGTATCCCGAGCTTGCAGCCGTCGGGGTGCCCGACAGTGTCAAGGAACCTGCTCCTGACGCAAACCCCATGCCAGGAATACTTCCACTCTCAGTCAGCACCAACGGCCCTCCGGCCCCGCCAACTGCACCAAATGTCACAGACGGATAGGGATTGCTTACCACACCTGGCTGCAGCGGACCCACAGGACTGATGATCAAAGGCGCATACGCGCGCACACTCACAGTGTCTTGCACATGAATTGTTTCCGCGTCGAAAACGTCGGGGAACGTCGGTGCGTCCGCCACGGTGATCGTCTCGCTTACCGTGACGGAGACGGGCGGTGGAGGTGGCGCCACAACTACAAAGCTGCTCGCCAGCGTGGCCGACTGTCCGTCCGGGTTTGTGACGGTAACACCCACTGCGCTCGCGCCCCCGATCACGTTCAGCGCGGGAACCACCACACTGAGGCTGGTTGACGAAATAAACGTCACTGGTGTCGCTGGCGTTGAACCAAAAAAGACAGTTGCACCGTTCTGGAAGCTTTGTCCCGCGATGTTGACTGTCTCTCCGCCACTCGCTGGTCCAGAGCTCGGTGTGATGCCTAGAATCGTCGGAGGCAAAGCCGTGGCTGGCGTGACCGCCAACGAGTAGAACTGACTGCCGGAGTCTCCGTTAGTATCTTTAGCTGTAATTGTGAAAGAGAAAATTGAAAATTGCGTTGGCGTGCCGGAAAGCACGCCCGCGGAACTGAGAGTGAGCCCTGGCACCAGGACACCAGATGAGACGGTAAACGTGACTTGCCCGCCGCCTCCCGTCACCTGGATCGTAAACGGGCCATAAGGCGTACCGACCGTCCCCGCCGCGAGCACCGTAGGTGTGAGCGTTAATGGTGTTGTTCCTGCGGACGGGGCGCCATTCAGAGTGATCACCTGCGTCAAAGAAGTGTTCGGATTGAAGCTCCCGGTAGAGATCTCGATCTCAGACTGGAAATCGATATACGCCGTTGAGCTGAGACCAGCTGTGTTCAAGGTTACGAAGAGGGCACAGGAGGTATTCGGGGAAAGCACAGGAAAAATACTTAAGCAGGGGCTGGAGGAGGAGACCGAAAAATCAGCACTCCCCGATCCTGTAATGAGCGGGCTGGGCATCGCGAATCCGACTGAACCCTGCACTCCGGAAACCGGGCTCGTGAGATAAATCGTTTGCGACTGGCCCGCCGCGGTGAAGTCCGCGAGGGCCTTAGTGACGTCCACCTGGCGCACCGAAGGCGGCAAAGTGCCCGCGTCTGCGAACCATATGCTATTGGAGAGGTCGAGCGCTAGCCACGTAGGACTCACCAATCCAGTCTGCGTGGCAGAAACTCCCTCGCTGAATGGGGTCGTGGTCCCGTTTCCCGCCACCACCAGGATGTTCCCGTGGACATCCATCCGGTAGATCTGGTGCGTGCCGATATCAGAGAAATAAAGGCCGTTGGAAGGATCCAGCGCCAGGCCAAACGGCGACTGCAGCGTCACGCCCGGTGTGGCCAGGACGGAGGCGCTTCCACCGATCGAGGTAACGATGATATTCCCCGGCGAAGAACTTCCTGACGCAGGCGCGTTCGCAATATAGATTTGCAGCGAGATGGGATTCACAACGATGCCCTGAAGCGATCCGATCGCGGGCGCGCCGGGAGTGGCCGAAGAAAAGATCACGGAGGGGAATGTGCCATCGGGGCGCAGAGCCACGACCCGGTTGTTTCCGGTGTCGGAGACGTACACTTCAGCGCCTGTCTCAAAAATCCCCGTCGGCGAACCAAACCCCACTGCCAACGCTGGCGTAGGCGTGATCACAGAGACTGTCGGGGTCGTGGTGGCAGGACCCACCACCTTGACGAGCTGGTTGTTTCCTGTATCGGTGATGTAAAGGTTTCCATCCGAGCCAACCACCATGTCACTCGGGTTATTCAGGCTCGTTGGAAAGCCGACGCTTGGAATGAGCGGTGTGCTGCCACCGCCGCTGTCGAAGCGCGTTACCGTCCCCGCCGCGCTGTTCAGGAAATAACGATTGCCGCTCGCATCGAAAGCCACTGCTCCAAGACCGCTGAAGGCGGTCGAGAGCACGCCCGGCGTCAATGCCACTGGATAGGTGGATAGAGGTATGTTGGGAATTCCGGGATCGGTGCAACTGGCCCCGCAGACCGTAACCGCAAGTGGCGTGGAAGTGCTGCTCGGGAGTACGCCGTTCGGGTCGGTGGGCGAGTCGGAGTAAATTGCCGCGACCGAGTAGGTACCTGGAATAGGGAAAGAATAATTCAGCAGGTTTGCCGAAATAAGGAAAGAATAATTCGTCAGCGAGGTAGTGCTGGACCCGTTCACCAGGACTGTGCCGATTGTCACCCCCCCCGGCCCGCAAGGATTTGTGGAGGGAGCTACGGCAGCGCAGAACGAAACTTCGCCCTGGAGCGGACTGCTGCAGCTGAAGCAATTGTTCACAAATACAGTCGAGTAAAACGAAATCGTTTGGGGCGCCGTCACCTGCATTGCGGATGAAGTGAGAGATATTGTCGTTGTGGTTCCACTCGCACCGCCCGGGCCACTCGTCCCCGTTGTGCAGCTCGCACTGCTGGCAGTGGCGCTATTCAGGACTTTGCGAACCCGGCCGTTGCTGGCATCGGCAATGTACAGAGAACCGCAACCATCGAACACCATACCGGTAGGATTATTCAGCTCGGCATGCGTGGGCAGAAGACCATCCCCGCTGAAGCCCGCAATGCCATTGCCCGCAAATGTTGTTTGTGCTCCCCCGAATTGCGGAACGCTTGTCACATAGACAGTTGGGCTGGCCGCAGCCGCGGCTTGCGTCACATAGAAATTGCCATTGGCATCCAGCGTCAGGCGCGAGGGGTTCGTCAGTTGACCGCCCGTGCTGATCGTTTGCTCGGTGGATGACCCACCGGAAGAAAATAGTTCCACGATGCCGCCACCCTGTGAAAACGAGGGCATACCAAGCCACCCCTGGAGCACCGAACTTGTTTGAAGGGCGAAAAGGTCTCCTATGCCGTCTACTGCAATTCCGGGATAAGCAGTGTTAAATAGCGAAATCCAGTTCTGCGTCGTTTGGCTGCCCGCTGGTATCTCATCCACCGATCCATAGAAGCTGATTTCCGCAAGATAAAAATACGAGCTGACGAACACATTTCCGCTGCGATCACAAGCGAGAGCCACTGGAAACGTCGGGCCTGATTGGGTGGTCACCGACGGCGTTGGCAGCGTCGTTAGATTACCTCTGGCATCTATTTCGTAAATTAGTCCTCCAACCGGAGGGGAGCCTGAATTTGTGAGAATCGGATCAAAACCATGCGTTGCGAAGTAAACATTCCCGTTGCAGCTTACAACATCAATGGGATATTGAAGCGAGAGCTGCGCCAGATTCGTGCCCGAACCGGGCGAGCAATTTCCTGGGATTCCGGCAAACACGCTCGAAACGCCGTTGGTAATTTTCCAGATGACGCAATTGCTGGTGTCCGCCACGTAGAGATTGCCTGTCGCATCCACCGCCACACCCGTGGGCAACGACAGCGGAACCCCGGCCGCGCCTTGGCCTGCCACCGTCGTGATCACGTTCGTTTGCGCAAGGAGTACGCTCGGGACAAAGAGCATCGCTACAAGCAAACAAAGGCAGCCGCTGACGACCCCGCATACACCCCCTGGCATAGTTGGCAGTCTTACAACCTGCGGCAATGCTTCCCGGGTTTTGGCTTTCCTCTCCACGGCCTGCTCTTTCTTCGTACTCCGAGGTCAGACAACGATTGTTGGCACGGAGCACACGATGTCCCGCTCCGCATAGCCGTGAGCTAGTTGAAGCTGAATTGCACCGTTACGCTGATAATCTGGCCGACGGTTAAATTTGTGATCGCGCTTGCAAGGGTTTTTGAGGTGAGTGGGGATGGGTAGTTCGAAGCCGAGAGGTTTCCAAAGCAAGTGCTCGGAGCCACGTTAGCTTGGCCCAACTTACCCGGCCCAAGAGTACACATGTTTAGGCTTGTGACCACCTGGGTGATGCTGCTCGAAGGTTGACCAACCAGCGCGGTGCCTTGGAGGGTGAGCCCATTGGGCAAAAGGAATTGCGCCACAGGAGTGACGGTTACCGTTGAAAAACACCCAGTCCCAGTTGTTGCCACACCTTGCGCGGGACAACCCCCTACAAGTTCTCCGTTGAAACGCTGCGAAGGTGTCGAACCTAGTTGCAACAAGTAACATCCAGGTGCCACAAAGCTTCCGCTTGGTACTGTGGAATTGACTTGGTTTGCACATGGAGCAGGATTGCCCAGCAAGGCGATTTCCCAACTCTCCGGCACAAAGTATCCAAGCAACAGACTGGCAAGCGTCTGTTGACCACTGCCATCCACTCCCGTAATGAGGTCGTTTTCAAACTCTCTGTGTTCCGTCAAACTTCCGTCGGGGTTCTTGACGTCGATAATCCAATGGCCGTGAACGGTGATCCCTTCATGGGCACCTTTGGCAGAAGGCTTTTCCTCTTGCGAGGATGGCACCTCATTGGACAGAGCTGCTGGCTTCTCGGCTGGCGTTTGCGGATGAGCTATGGTCGCAGCTGGCGTTGCGCTTTTCGCGTCTTGAGTCGGCGCGGTTGTCGCGCTTGACTGCGCACGACCGGCGGTAGCGCAAGTTAGCGCTATGGCGAGAAGAGCGACAGGTAACAGACCTCGCCGGACGATATGTGCAATCACTTCGTGTTTACCGTTCGTTTTCATGATGCAGTGTCTCCTTCGTTCTATTTTTTCTTGCGGCCTCGAAACTCGTTCGGCGCAGAAATTCGCGCTCCGCTGCTTTTTCGCGCAATCGTTGGCGCTCGGATTCCAAGACCGAGGCCAGCCACTCCTGAAATTCCGTTTCGTTCGCGATGGGGGCTAACCGTTGCATGAGCCGTTGAGTCCGGGGACATTGTGCGGGAGTGTGCGCGGAACGCTAACGATCGTCAATGTACTGAGGAAAATTTAGTTCTGTAGTAAGTCTTACTAGGCAGCCGTCTGATAACAGGGGGGTTACCCTGCTTCCGCGAACTCGGCTCCGCAGCACTGGTTCCGTGCTAGACTTCTCGTGAGTCCCCCGTATTCCCCTAAAGGAACTTTCATGGAGCAGGCTCCCAGCTCGCCAATGCTCAAGTTCGGTCCTTATCTCGTAGACCTGACAGCAGGGGAAGTACGCAAGAACGGCTCCCGCATCCGGTTGCAAGAAAAGCCGTTGCGAGTGCTCGCACTTCTGGCCGAGCGGCAGGGCCAATTGGTCACCCGCGAGGAACTGAAAAAGCATCTATGGCCCGAAGACACCTTTGTCGATTTTGAAACCGGCCTGAACACCGCCGTCAGCAAGCTCCGCGACGCCCTCTCCGACAGCGCCGAAACTCCCCGCTACATTGAAACCATTCCCCGCCGCGGCTACCGCTTTATTTCGCCCGTTGAAATCGTCAACGGACACCACCCAGCCGCCGGAGATTCGGGCGATGGCGAAAAGCCGCAGCCCGCGCCGACGCCGACACCACCTGCTGACGTGCTCCCAGGAACCCAGCTGCGAAGGGCGCCCGGCACCAAGTCGGCGATCCGGGCCACACTTTGGATTTCTCTCGCCGCCGCCGTCCTGGTCGTTGGCGGTGGCGCTTACTGGCTGACACACGGCCGTCCCGCGCTTTCCTTCCACTCGCGTGATTCCGTGCTCATCGCCGACTTCGAGAATCAAACCGGCGATCCGCGCTTCGATAACGCTCTCGCCACGGCATTTGACGTAAGCATGGAGCAGTCGCGATACGCAAACGTCTATCCCCGCATGCAACTCGATGCCGTGCTGAAACGAATGGGCAGAACGCAGAACGAGCGAATCACTCCCTCGTTGGGCCGCGAAGTTTGCCAGCGCGAGAGTGTACGCGGCTTGATTGTCAGCAGCATCACTCGCACGGGACAGGAATACGCACTTACCGCGCAATTAGTCGACCCGCAGTCAGGCGAGACCGTGCGCTCCTACACGGAACGCTCCTACGGAGAAGACCACATCCTGGATGCGCTGGACGTGTTGTCGCGAGAAATTCGCGAGGCCCTGGGTGAGTCGCTCTATCAGATACATCAGGCCGGCAAGCCACTGCCCCAGGTGACCACGCGGTCTCTCAGTGCCTTACAGCAATATGCCGAAGGCTCCGCCCTCTGGCAGCGCGGAAAACATGATGACGCGCTTACTTTGTTCAAAGCCGCGGTCGCCGCTGATCCTGACTTCGCCATGGCGCATTCGGCCCTCGGCAATGCGTACTACAGCTACATCGCTAACGCACCCGAAGACGGAAAAAAGGAATACGAGAAGGCCCTCTCCTTGTTATCGCGCACCACAGACCGCGAACGAATGATCATCGAAGCACAATATGCATCGATCCGGAATCACGTGAGCGAGGCAGATCTGCTCTATAGTGCTTATTTGAACCACTACCCGGACGACGCTGTGATGCGATTCGATTACGCCACCTTGTTGCGCAAGAATGGCCGCGAAACAGACGGTATTGAGCAGTACAACCAAGCCCTTCGTGTCTTACCCGACTTCGCGCATGCTTATATCGGAATCGCAACCGCATACAAACGTCTCGGTAGATATCCCGATGCTCTTCAAGCGTATTCAAAAGCCTTCGAAATTGAGCCACAATTGCTGAGCAGCGGGAACATAAACCGTGAATACGGATTCGCGCTTGTTGCCAACGGCGAAGGTGACAAAGCCCAACAGGTTTTCTCGGTCTTGCTCGACAAACCGGAAACCCGTGAAAACGGGCTGCGGTCAGTGGCTTTCCTGGATCTCTATCACGGCCGATACGCCAGCGCTCGCAGCCGTTTCGAACAATCACTCGATCTCATGAAGGCAAAAGACTCGCCACTCGGCGTGGCGCGATTGCACCTCTTGCTTGCGATTGTGGCGGAAGGTCAAGGCGACACCAAGGGACAACGGCAAAACCTCGACGCCGCCATGGCCGGCTTAAAGGTCATTCAGGAGAAAGTCGTTTTCGGCGCCATGCTGGGCGACGCCTTTGCACGGACTGGCTTCGTAGATCAAGCAGCGAAGATTGTCGCCCTAATTACACCTCTGGCGGATCAGCATAGCCTCGAACAGATGGGTTATGTGCATCTTCTCGATGGGGAAATTGCCTTGTCGCTTGGACAGCACGACAAAGCAATCGAATTACTGAAGCAATCTGCCAAAGAGAACCGCACGGGTTTTTCTATTGAGGCTCTCGCGCACGGTTATCAGCAATCTGGGCAGACAGGCGAGGCCGTTGCCTCCTACGAAAAGATGCTCAGCTCCATTGATCCTTCGCTCGGCTGGGAACCGCAGCAGCGTTGGCTGGAGGCCCGTCACGCGCTGGCTTTGGATTATGCGTCGCGCGGTGAAAAGCAGAAAGCTCGCGATACGTTGGCGACGTTGCTGAATCTCTGGAAGGACGCCGATCCCAACCTCCCCCTCTTAAAACAAGCCAAGGCTGAATACGCGAAGCTGCAGTAATTCAGCTTCGTATAAATCGCCAGGGGCGTTGGGTAAGTCGTCGGCTCGCCATCCGTGCCGTGAGTTTCGTGTCCTACACGCCGACGCTCTTCGCTCTTATTGCTGCCTTTTGCTGCCTCGCGGAATTCGCAAGTCCTTTGTAGAGAATGAGAAGACTGGTAGGGGCGGTGGGGATCGAAAATTGAATCTACTTTCACAAGTCCTGAGTTGTCAAAGGCGTAGCACCGCTGCCCTTCTTCCAATTGGTGTCAAATGGTGTCAAGTTTCAAGGCACTACAAGCACGCGTGGCCAAGCCGACTTGATTGTCTGGTTGATATGCTCGTCGAAGAAGGAGCCGGAGTTCGGTTCGTACGCGGGACAGCTCGGTACCGGACATGGTGTGCCGTAGGCGACTTTATCAGGGGTTGACTGGCAATTCACCAAACACAACTTCCGCGTGGTCCGTGTGTTTCACAGCTAAGACATGCGGTCCTTACTCTCCATATTTCTCTGTCTTCTTGCCATCAGTTCCACTTGCGCACAAACCAGTACGAAACGCCCCGCGATTAAACAGACGAGGCCGCCTGACAGCAAGCCACAATATTTCCCGGTCGGCCTGTTCAGTAAGTATCCTGAACTTAGCGAGTGGGAGGCCCGATGGTATGCGAGTGAACTGCGCCAATTACGGGAGCCTTCTCTCCTAGAAGGGAAAAACAGGCACGGCTATTCCGTGTACCGCTTTCTGCTAATACCCTCCTTCTCGCCAAGTTTGGTTATTCGGCTGGTGGTAAACCCTGACGGTACGGGAACGCTGGCCGCAAAATTAAGGACGAACATCCGGGGAAAGGATGAAAATGCCCCACGGGAGCAGATTTTCGCTGTTTCGTCTGGTCAGGTGAATGAGTTCTTTAACCTGCTTTATGAAGCGAATTTCTGGTCGCTGCCTACTGCAAAATCTGGGTACGGTTTTGATGGGGAGGAATGGCTTTTAGAGGGCAAGCGGAATGATAAATACCACGTGATCGACAGGTGGAGTGGGTCGATGGAAGCAACCTATGTTCGCGCCTGCAACTATCTACAGGAACTCTCCCCCTTGAAGGTGGAGCGACGGCGAAGAAGGCGCGAGACTACTCAAGACTCGGCCCCAACTGCTGATTAAACGCGGAAATCGTCCATTTGAAGTTCTAGAACTTGACTTGTCCGGTTTGGCGAACTAATCGGGAGTTGGTGTCTGCTTTCCGCGAGGGCGAGTTTACCTTGGCTGATTGCTGCTCACTTAAAGTGTAGGGTCGGATATGCGGGCAGGCCGTGGCTCTACCGTGAAATGAATCTTTCCCTCCTCGGTAGTCACAAAGCTCCGCGCATACCCACAGCCGCGCCATAGTGGGTTGACCTGAATCACAAATCTATCGACTGGTCCGCCAGAATTTGACATTGACGCAGCGTAAGCGATTTTGTAGAGCCTCTCGGTGGATTCGGTATCGTCGCCTTTAGAAATGGTCGGCAGGCTTGCAGGAAAGCCTTCCACGGGATGCTCTCTTCGATAAGAATCAGCCGCCTGCGACAACCTTCGGAGGTGCATGACCGCTCTAGCCTCTGCTGCTCCGATGGGGAACCTGTCCACATTCACATTCGCATATGCCAGGAGAACGAGCATCGTACATGCGAGAAGAGCCAAAGGGCCGCGATTGCGAAAAAGGAAGAACAGTAGAATCCAAAACCACATCAAGCCAGAGATTGCCAACATCCAACCGGCACCATTGACAAGCAGAAAACACCGATTACTTGCCTGTATAACGAACACTATAAATGTCGTGAGAACGGTGCTCCACAAGACTGCTTTCAACCAATGCAGATATTTTCTCCGTGTTTGAGTCACGATTTCCGAGTCTACACCTCCCCGCAGGCAAATAGGCTTTGCGCGTACCGAACTGCCGCGAACAGAGTATCTTTCATGATTGCTAAGTCCATCTGAAGTTCTAGAACTTGACTTGGTTTTCAACAAATCAGGAGTTACCACGCCGCTGCGCGCATCGGTCCCCGCGAATTGTTGCCAAATCCATTAGTAGGGCAACGAAACCAGTTGGGGATACAATCCTACCGATGGAAGTACAGGAGGAACATAGTAGCCACCTACGAGAAGCAACCATTGAGCGCAACGTCGAACATGGTTTATTGCAAGCGCCTTACCATTGCCCTCGCACTGCTTTGCGTACTTCCAGTCCGGACCCTGGCACAAAAGGAAGATACGGCTCAGAACCCTCCCCCGCCTCTGGGCAAGTTGGTCGATGTGGGCGGCTATCGAGTCCATCTCTATTGCACGGGTACGGGGAGCCCTACTGTCGTTATCGTTGGCGCAGGGTTCTCTTTCAATTGGGGACTCGTTCAGCCGACTGTCGCGAAACTTACGCAGGTGTGTTCCTACGACCATTCAGGAATTGGTTGGAGTGACGACGGTCCAAAGGATTCATGCTCGCTTAGAGTTAACGAGGTACACGCCGCTTTGAAAAACGCTGAGGTCAAAGGGCCATACGTTGTCGTTGGGCACTCACTTGGTGCATTAGTTGCGCGCCTTTACGCGGGGCGATACCCCGACGAAGTAGCGGGAATGGTTTTTGTCGATCATGCGATTACGTTTCCGTTGAAGTTTCTGTCCCCTCCCAGCGGTGCGACGGCTCCGCCTCGGCTGCCGCCTCCGATGCCTTCGGCCCCCAGCGGTGGAGGAGGAATCGAAAGCGATCCGAACTTCAGTAAGTTATCTTCCCGCGATCGCGAGCTTCACCTTTGGTTTATGTCCCAAATCCGAAATCAAAGAACTCTGCAATCAAACCATGAGATTATGCCGGAATGCGTTGCCCAGGCCGACGCAATCAGCAAGGAGCACCCTCACCCCCTCGGCGACAAGCCTCTCGTGAATGTCAGCACGGATGAGGGCACTCATAGTCCCGAGTTCGCCAAACTCCAGACTGACCTGTTGTCCCTTTCCGAAAACAGCAAGCAGGTCGTTGCGGAGAAGAGCGGGCATTTCATAATCATCGATAGGCCTGACGCTGTAACTGATGCGATCCGTCAAGTGGTGCAGTCGGTCCGCAATAACTCCAAGCTCTAAAACAACGCTCTACTGCAGAATTGAATGCTTTGAGAATTAAATCTTAGGTACCCGTGCGGCCAACCCATCTTCCGCTCTTAGATCGTAAACAACAATAATGTCCGGCGCGGCTCAATGTGTCGCGGAAAGGCGGAGGTGCGGGATGAACCGGAAGAATCACGATGTCGAGAAGCAACGGTATTGGCAGAGGACGATTGGGGATGCAGCGCGGAGCGGGATGTCGATTCGGGAATTTTGCCGGCAGCGCCACGTGAAGGAAAGCCAGTTCTATTGGTGGCAACGCAAACTGAAAGCCGGCCGTCAGGAGCGGAACAAGCCGAGTGTTCAGGGCAGAGCAGCCAGTTTCGCCCTCATCAGTGAAGACGGTATAGAAATGCCGGCCGGACTGGAGCTGGTGCTCCAGGACGGTCGTCGGTTGCGCATCAGCCAGGGAGTCCAGGAAGACACCTTGCGAGCGGTTCTTGCGGCCATGGAGTCGGGGAATAAATAAGGATGCTGAGTTTTCCGGCGGCGATTAAGGTCTACCTGTGCACGGTGCCGTGTGACATGCGCCGTTCCTTCGATGGGTTGTCGATGATGGCCGAACACGTAATCCGCTGCAACCCCTTCTCGGGACACCTGCTGGTTTTCTGTAATCGCCGCATCGATCGATTAAAGATTTTGTACTGGGATCGCGATGGCTGGGCGATTTGGTACAAACGGCTCGAGGCCGGCACTTTTCAATTTCCTTTTTCAGAGACGGGACGGAAGGAAATCGCTGCCTGGGAATTGGGTCTGCTCCTGGAAGGGATCGATTTGAGCAAAGGCCAACGAAGGAAACGCTACAGCCTGCCAGAGACAACGACGCTTCAGGAAAATCAACCGATGGATGTCGCCGAGAAGCGTTCTTGAAAACTTCCCACCCCTTTACTTAGCCCGCTGTTTAAACTCCGGAAAGCGCAACGTGGGATTCGTCTTTGCATACTCCTCATCTAGCGTGGCCCGAAAGAGCTGGTAGTGCTTTTTGAGGCGCTCCACGTAACCAGGAGACTGCAGGACCCACTTGAACAGATTCAGAAGCGCCGGTGCGTAGGGAGTCTGCGCGCTCAGGGGATCAAGCTCCGGCCCCTGCCATTCGGAGCGATCCGAGGCGGGAGCTCCGGCCCATTTCTTGTAGAAGTTCACACTTTCCCAGCCGTAGTTGATGACCGCCCAAAACTTCCAGCCGGTCTCGGGCCGGAGCACGACCACCACCACGCGCCGGCAGTCACAGTTGGGTTCATTGCAATAGAGTTCGATAAAACCGTACTCCCCGCTTGGTAGATCCTCTTTGTCTGGGACGGTCACCGAGCGGGTCTCACGAGCTCCCAGTTCTGGAAACCTGTTCATAAACGGCGTCATGGGCATGGCGGAATTGTATCGCCAATGGCCGCGGCGGCAAGGTGGCAATCGCCGGGGCTGAGGAGAAAAATCAAGAAAGTTCGGGATTTTGAAAGAAAGTGCTTGACAATATCCTATAGCACTATAATGAACGCAAGATCGAGCGCCTAAAGCAGCAGCTCGCCGGGCTCGGGCCCATCCATCCGGGCAGCCTGAGCGAGCAGTACAACGTATGCGGCAAGGTTGGCTGCCGCTGCAAAGACGCGAAGAACCCACAAAAGCACGGCCCCTACTATCAACTCAGCTTTACCTGGCGGGGCAAGGGCCGCACTCGCTTCGTGCGCGCCGAGCGCCTGGCGGAGATGCGAGAGAAGCTTGCCAATTACAAACGTTTTCGGGAACTGACCGACGAATGGGTGGACCTGGTGGTAGAACTGGAGCAGCAGGAGAGGGAGCGCAACCGATAGATGGAAATCGATCCTCACAATCTGCCGTCGGAAGTGAATCTTCTGCAGCAGATCGTCTTGCAGTTGCTGCAGGCAGTGGAGGACAAGGACCAGCTCCTGGCGCGCGTACAACACCAACTGGCACAACTGCTGCGCTATCGCTACGGGCAGAAACGGGAGCGTATCGACGAAAACCAGTTATTCCTGTTTGCCGCGCAGATCATTGCTGCCAGTCAGCGGGCGAGCACTGCACCTTCAAGCGAAGAGCCGGCGGCAGATTCCTCTTCCCGTGCTGACGGCGAAGAAAAGAAAGAAAAACCAGAGCGCCGCGGACACGGCCGCAAAGCGTTGCCGGAATCACTAGAGCGCCGCCGGGTGGTGTTTGAGTTGGAAGAGTCGCAACGCCAATGCGGGCAGTGCCAAACGCCCATGCACAAGATCGGAGAAGATGTCAGCGAGCGACTGGAGTTTATTCCCGCTTCCTTGCAGGTCATTGAAGAAGTTCGCCCCAAGTACGCCTGTGCGAAAGGGTGCGGTGTGGTGGCGGCACAGAAACCGGCGGCGCCCATTGAGAAGGGGCTGCCAGGGCCGGGCCTGCTGGCGCACGTGGCGGTCAGCAAATATGGAGATCATCTTCCGCTGAACCGCATGGAGTCGATTTTCCAGCGCCACGGAGTGGAGCTGTCGCGGAAGACCATGTGCGACTGGATGGCCGCTTGTGCGGAGTTAGTCAGTCCGGTGTGGGAACGCATGAAGGAGGTGGTGCTGACTTCGAGGGCCGTCCAAACCGACGATACGCCAGTGCCAGTGCTGGATCGAGAGCGAACCCGCACGCGCACCGGCCGGATCTGGACGTATGTGGGGGATCGCAGCCGTCCTTACATCGTCTACGACTACACAGGCAATCATAGTCGGGAGGGGCCGGAAGAGTTCTTGAAAGGCTATAACGGTTACTTGCAGGCGGACGCCTATCGCGGCTATGACGCGATGTTCAAGAATCGCAAGCAGAACTTGACGGAGGTTGGC
>Ga0307477_10002338_pt1 | contig 14750 bp, 14 predicted proteins | sample atmos_gasesECM2C_FD_203316 | JGI IMG/M metagenome (GOLD analysis project Ga0307477, IMG submission 203316) | Hardwood forest soil microbial communities from Morgan-Monroe State Forest, Indiana, United States - atmos_gasesECM2C_515 | ecosystem: Environmental > Terrestrial > Soil > Temperate...
GCATCAGCGAGCCCAGTGGCCCGCCGTGCTGTCCGGCCATGGGGGCCACCGCGAGCGAGGCCCGCAGCCTGCTCCTGGCCGCGCTAGCCACCCCCGGCCCGTAGGCCCGGCGTGCTCGTGGCCCCCGGTCTCTAGCCTCATCCCGCTCCCAGGCGCTGGGGAGCGGCGCCCGCGGTCCGCGGCCGTGTACGCCCGCGGACCGCTGCTTTGAGCTTTCTGGGCGGTTACCCCACTCACATGCCCCAGCCCTTCAAACGCCTCGCCGCCCACCGCCCCGCGCGGGCACTCGCCGCCCGCCGCGCCGCCTGCGTCCTGGCCGCCGCCTGCCTGGGCCTGACGGGCTCGGTGGCGGGCGGGTCCCCGGCCTGGGCGCTCGACAACGGGGTGGCCCGAACTCCGCCCATGGGGTGGAACCCGTGGTACCGGTTCGGCTGCAACGTAGACGAGCTGGTGGTGGCCCAGACCGCCGACTGGATGGTCGCCTCCGGCATGGCCAAGGCCGGCTATCGCTACGTCAACCTCGACGACTGCTGGATGGCCAGGACGCGCGACGCCAACGGCTACCTCCAAGCTGACCCCACCCGGTTTCCCCACGGGATCGCCGCCCTGGCCAACTACGTCCACGCGCGCGGACTCAAGCTGGGGATCTACCTGGACGCCGGCACCACCACGTGCGGCGGATTCCCGGGCAGCGCGGGGCATTTCGCCCAGGACGCCGCCACGGTCGCCAACTGGGGCGTGGACTACGTGAAGATGGACTGGTGCAACACCGGTAACGCCGATGCGGCCTCGACCTACGCCCACGTGCGCGACGCCCTGGCGGCCACGGGGCACCCGATCGTGCTCAGCATCTGCGACTGGGGGCTCCAGCAACCGTGGTCCTGGGGAGCACAGACCGGAAACCTGTGGCGAACCGCGGGCGACTACAACTGGTACGGGGCTCCGGCCAACTTCTGGGCCGCGGTGCTGTCGGTGGCCGGGCAGACCGCTCAGATCACCCGGTTCGCGCGCCCGGGCGCGTGGAACGACCCCGACCTCCTGCTGGTGGGCGACAGGGTTCTCACTCCCGGCCAGGAGAGGGCCCAGATGAGCCTGTGGAGCATGATGGCCGCGCCCCTGCTGGCGGGCAATGACGTGCGGGCCATGCCCCGCTCCACCCTGGCCATGCTGACCAATGCCGACGTGATCGCGATCGACCAGGATCCGGCCGCCTACCCGGTGGCCCGGGTGGGACAGAGCGGCACCTGGCAATCCTGGATCCGACCCCTGAGCGGATCGGCCCGAGCCCTGCTCCTGCTCAACCTCGGCACCACCACGGGCACGCGGGAGATCAGCGTGCGCAGCACCGGTGTAGCCTCAGCCTCGCGCTACGAGGTCAGGGACCTGTGGACGCACCACGTCACCATCACCACGGACCGCATGAAGCTGCGGGTCGCCCCCCAAGACGTCGCGCTGCTGCGCATCAAGCCGCTGGCCGCGCGCCGATGAGCCGGGCGGGCCGGTGACCCCGTTCACCCCGTCCGCCCGTGGCCAGCGCGCTCTGCGATCGATCTGCGAGAGCTTTTCACCGCATGCGGCCGACCCCGGCCTGCCCTCGGTGGCCGAGCTCGGGGTGACCGACGCCCTGCTCGACGCGGTGGGGCGCAATCCCCGTCGGTCCGAGCAGCGGGCGCTCGCGGCCCTGCTGGCCCTGTGGGACAGCCCGCTCACCACCGCCCTGGGGGGCGGGGGACTGCGGCGCTTCAGCCGGCTGGCCCAGCCCGACCGCGAGCGCGTGCTGCTGTCGTGGTGTGACTCGCGAGTGGCCCAGCGCCGGGCCACCTTCCAGGCCCTGCGCAAGGCCGCGCTGCTGTTCTACTGGATGTCGAGCCCGGACGGGGAGCGCAACCAGGCGTGGGACGCGATCGGATACCCGGGCCCGCTGGGTCCCAACCCCGACGCCGGGCCGAGCCCGCTATCACCGGTGTCGATCGAGCGGGACACCGAGCTCGAATGCGACGTGGTGGTGGTGGGATCGGGCGCGGGCGGTGGCACGGCAGCCGGAGTGCTGGCGGCCGGCGGGCTCGACGTGATCGTGCTCGAGGCCGGCGGCTACTACGACGACCGAGACTTCGACGGATCCGAGGCCGGGGGACTGACCCAGCTCTACCTGGGCGCCCCGCAGGCCACCAACGACCAGAGCGTGGGGCTGCTGGCCGGGTCGTGCCTGGGGGGCGGCACGGTGGTCAACTACACCACCTCGTTTCGCACGCCGGACGACGTGCGCCAGGAGTGGGCCGACCAGGGGGTGCCCGCCTTCACCGAGCCCACCTACGACCAGAGCCTCGACGCGGTGTGGGAGCGGCTCGGAGTCAATAGCGAGTACAGCTCCCCGTCCTCGCGCGATCGCCAACTACACGAGGCGTGCGTCGCCCTGGGCTGGCACGTGGACTCGATGGCCCGAAACGTGCGCGGCTGCGACCAGGGGATCAACTGCGGCTACTGCGGGCTCGGGTGCCGGCTCGGGGCCAAGCAGTCGACGGTCAAGACCTGGCTGGCCGACGCGGCCGGGGCAGGCGCGCGGCTGATCGTTCACGCCCGAGCCGAGCGGGTGACCACCGAGGGTGGTCGAGCCCGGGGGGTGGAGGCCCGGACGGCGGGCGGTCACCGTCTTTCGGTTCGCGCCCGGGCCGTGGTGGCCGCGTGCGGCGCGCTCCACACCCCGGCCCTGCTCAAGCGGTCGGGCCTGGCCAACCCGAACGTCGGTCGCCACCTCAAGCTGCACCCGGTCACCGTGGTATGGGGGATCCTGGGCGGCGAGCTGCGGCCCTGGGAGGGGACGCTGCAGGCGGTCTACTCGGACCACCACCGTGATCTGGACCGCGGATACGGACTCAAGTACGAGACCGCGCCCCTGCATCCGCATCTGCTGCTGCCGTTCGCGCCGTGGCGCGGAGCCAGGGACAGCCTCGAGCTGATGCGCGCTCTGCCCCATACGGCGCCAGTCGGCATCCTGCTCCGCGATCGCGACGGCGGCGAAGTGAAGGTGGGGCGCGATGGCGAGCCCGTGGTCCGCTACCACCTGTCGCCGTACGACGCCCGTCACCTGCGCGTGGGGGTGGACGGCGCCGCACAGATCTTCGAGCAGATGGGGGCCGAGCGCATCTACAGCTCCCACGCGAAGTGGGTTTCCTACTCACCGGGGCGGGACGGGAGCCGGGACCGGTTCATGCGCGATGCCGACGCCTGCGGCTGGGGAGCGGGCCAGTGCCAGCTCGGGTCGTTTCACATCATGGGTTCTGCCCGGATGGGCGGCTCCCCGGCGCACTCGGCCTGCAATCCCGCGGGCGAGACGTGGGAGGTGCGCGGGCTGTACGTGTGTGATGGGTCCGCGTTCCCCACCTCGTCCGGGGTCAACCCGATGATCTCCATCGAGGCCATCGCCCACATGAACGCCCGCGGGATCGCCGCCGCGCTGAACTGAACAGGCCCGCCAGAGGGGCGCGCGCTCGGGGCCCGTCAGAGGGGCGCGCGCTCGGGAACCTCCTTCAACGCGGCCAGGACCTCGTCATCGTGGGTGGCCGGCGTGACCTTGGGTAGGACGCGGGCCACGCGGCCGGCCCCGTCGATGACGAACGTGCTGCGCTGAACGCCCTTGTACCGCCGGCCGTTGCGGGACTTCTCCACCCACGTCCCGTAGGCCTCGCTGACCGAGTGATCCTCGTCTGCCAGGAGGGTGAAGTTCAGCCCGTACTTTTCGTGAAAGTCCTTGAGCCGCCTGACCGGATCCGGGGAGATGCCGAGCACGACGGCCTTGGAGCGGTCGTAGTCGGAGGCATGGTCGCGAATCCCGCACGCCTGCGCCGTGCATCCGGGCGTATCGGCCTTGGGATAGAAGTAGACGACGACGGGCTGGCCGCGGAAGTCGCTCAGGCGGACCGCCCTGCCGTCCTGGTCGGGGAGCTCGAAGTCCGGCGCCTGTTCTCCCTGCTCGATCATGGTCATCTCCTCACTTGAGCAGCCGCGACAGGCGGCGATCCTTGAGGACGCGCCCGCCCGTCTGGCATTGGGGGCAGTAGCACATCACGTAATCCTCGTAGTGAACGGCGGCCACCGGGGTCCCGCATCGAGGGCAGGGCTCGTCCTGGTGGCGGTGAATCTCCAGCGGCATTGGGAGCTTGTCGGGGATGGGCAGCTGGATCGCGCGCTCGTAGTGCTCGATGGCCCGGTCCAGGCAGGTCACGATCGCCTCCCGAAGCTCAGCCGCCTCCTCGGGGCCGAGGTCGTCTCCGCGCTTGAACGGCGACAGCTGGGCGGTCCAGAGGATCTCGTCCACCCATGAGCGCCCGATCCCGGCCAACACCCGCTGGTCGCGCAGGAGGGCGTGTAGTGGCCGGGGCGAGTCCAGGCGCTCCTTCAGGTCCTCGGTGTCGGGCGGGTCGGGCCACGTCTCGGGCCCGAGGGTGGCGATCGACTCATCGGACTCGAGCGCCTCCGGGCGCAGCACCTTGACCCAGGCCGCCTGGCGGGTGCCGAACTCGCGCAGGCGGAGCTCGCGGCCGTCCGTCAGCCTCACCAACAGGCGCGAGGTGCGGTCGCGCAGCCCGGCGCGCTTGTCGTAGAGCTGGAGGCGCCCGGCGGACATGAGGTGGACCAGGACCACGGGGCCGCCCGCCGTCTCGATCACCAGGTGCTTGCCCCGCCGGCCGATGGCGGCGATGGCGCGGCCCTCGAGGGCGGAGAGCGGGGGATCGAAGGTCTTCAGCGCGTTGATGCCCGGGGCCAGGGCTGATTCGACCTCCGCCCCGCGCAAGGCGGCATGCAGCCGCCGGGCGGTGATCTCCACCTCGGGCAGCTCGGGCATGAATCGATGCTAGAGGGCGCGACCACGCCGCTCCCGATCGGTCGGCCGGCCGGGCGGGATCAGTAGGTCCGGATCGGCGGGGCGGCCGGGATCAGTAGGCGCGGATGGGTGGGCCGACGTAGAGCGTCTTGTCGGGCGAGGTCCAGACCACGCGCCAGTGCCGGCCCTTGCGGTTGGCGGAGTGCCCGCTCCAGTAGCCGCCGCCGTCGGTGTGGGCGGTGAGCACGTTCTGCCACTTCTTCGAGCCCGTGTCCAGCGACTGGACCTGCACCGTGCTGTTCTCGCCGTTGGGCGGGCGGACCTCGCCCCACAGCGAGACCCCGCCCCCGCTGGGGTGCACGACGAGCGGAATGCGGAAGCCGGCGAAGGAGGGCTTCTGCTTGCCGTTGGCCAGCTCGAGCCCGGACTGGAAGCCGACCGTGCCGCCCCGGATGCCGGCGCCGGGCTTGGAGACGTTGGGGTCGTCCCGCAGCAGGTACTGGGAGAAGGCCGCGACCCGGGGGTTGGCCCACGCGATGTGCTCGGAGATCTCCTGGTACTCGGCCTGCTTCGACAGGGGGACGCCCAGGAACGGGTTGGGCTTGCTCTGGATCCCGAACTCGGTCAGGTAGATGTCCTCCTGGTGCGGGAAGGCGCCCGCGTGCCAGGCCGCGTCCAGGGCGTGGACCAGGCGCGAGAGCACGCCGATGGTGACGTCGTCCTTGGGGGGCTTGTAGAACGGCCCGGCGGTGGTGGTGTAGGCGTGGTGGGCGTACCCATCGACGGGCAGGGCCGAGCACGAGGCGGCGCGCTTGTACTGGTTGTTCAGGCACAGGGTGTCGCGCAGGAACACGAGCGGAGCCACGTCGTGAGTGGTGCCCACCGGCGCGGTCTCGCCCATCAGGACCTTGGCGCTCGTGAGGCCGGCGTTGTGCAGGCCGGTGACGCCGGCCTGGACCAGGGCCCGGTAGATGCGAGGGGAAGCCGGGCGGTGCTTGATGTACTGGGGATCGAGGAACTGCGGGTGGTTGGGCTCGTTCCAGATCGACCAGATCTGGACGTCGGTCCCGTAGTGGCGGCCGATCGCGGTCATGAACTGTTGGAACTGCTGGGGGTCGGGCCGGGTGGTGTGGTCCTTGCCCCCGGACGTGGCCCACTGGGGAACGGGGCCCGAGACGGTCATGAGCACCGGCCAGCCCCGCTGCTTGGCCCCAGCGATGAACGCGTCGTACTGGCCCCAGTTGTAGTTCTTGGGGTCGGTGGCGTCGAAGTTGGGCCGGGACTTGGAGTTCGGGCTCGGGGCCACGTTCTGCCAGTACAGGACGATGCGCAGGGCGCGCACGCCGAGCGAGTTGAGCTGTGAGAAGGCGTCCTCGCGGTGGACGGGATCGAGCAGATCGCGCGGAGCCTCGAAGTAGGTGGGCTGATTGTGCGAGGCCACGGCGGCGGCGGGGTAGGCCGCGCCGGCGGCGATCAGCGCGCAGGCAAGGAGCAGGGCAGCGACATTACGGGACACCGACAGCGGCCTCCGGGGGTCGTTGTTCGAGTTGCTTGGCGTCGGCCGTCGCGGGTCCCCTGGCAGCGACGGACGGGACGACAGGTAGTAGGACACCCTAGCGACGGGATGGTTGCGCAGTTGTTCCGGGCGATCTGGAACGCGGTCGGGCTCCACTGGCAGCGGCTGAGAAGATGGCTGCCGATGTTCGAGCGCTTCACCGACGAGGCAAGGCAGGTGGTGGTCTTCGCCCAGGAGGAGGGGCGCACTCTGAACCACAGCTACATAGGGACCGAGCATCTCCTACTCGGGTTGCTGCGCGCGGAGTGGGGGGTCGCGGCCGAGGTGCTCGAGGATGTGGGCGTCGGGCTCGAACGGGCTCGGGCGCAGGTGGTCGAGCTTGTGGGCCGGGGCGACGGTCCCCCTCCAGCCGGGCAGATCCCGTTCACCCCCCGGTCCAAGAAGACGCTCGAGCTGTCCCTGCGGGCCTCGCGTGCCCGCGGAGGGAGCTACATCGACACCGAGCACATCCTGCTCGGATTGCTCGACGAGGATGAGGGCATAGCCGTGCGCGTGCTGACGGACATGGGAGTGGATCCGGGACGGATCCGCTACGGGATCACCCAGCGGCTGGGCGGCAGCGGCGATCCCAAGGACATCGAACGCACTGCGGAGCGGGCCGTCGCTCACGCCGTGCGCGGGCGGGGAGTGTGGCCCGCGCGCTTCTGGTCGGCGATCAACCAGCTCGGGGTCGAGGTCAAGCGCGACCTCGGGCGGAGTCCAGACTCCGGCGACCTGCTGGTGCTCCTGTCGTGCCTCTCCGAAAGCGTCGCCGCGGACGCGCTGGGCCGGCTGGGAGTCGAGGAGCAAGCCCTGGATGACGCGCTGCGCGGCGCCCGCGAGGAGCGCCTGAGTCGGGCCATGCAAGGGGAGCCCGAGCTGGCCCGGGTTCTCGCCGCCGTGCGCAGCCGGCGCGAGAAGGCGATACGGGAGGGAGACGGCGCGCTGGCGCAAGCCCTGGCCCAGGTCGAGCACATCCTGGCCCGGGTCCATGGTGAGGCCGACCGGCTGGACTGGAAGGGACTGATGGAGCGCCTCCGCCGCCGGCTGGGCCTGCGGGGCGCCGAGCCCCCCTCCGAGCCTCCGGCCGCACCCGGGGGCTGACAACCAGGCGCGCGGAGCGCGCCCTTCCCAGTGGTCAAGCGAGGGCGCCCGAGCCGGCGATGACCACAGGCCAGCGGTGGCGGAGGAGTCCGGCGATCGATTACCGTGACCGCCGATGGCGCAGGTCGAGCACCGGCACAACCTGGCCCCCGACGACGTCGTGCGCACGCACCAGGAGGGAGCGGCCAACCCGCGCGCGCCCCTGCTGGTGCTGGACCCGCTCGAGGCGTTCCTGGACGGCCACGGGCTGGGGTCGGGGCCCGCCCGGGTGGAGCCGGTGGGCGAGGGCCACTCCAACGTGACCTACCTGGTGCGTCGGGGCGAGCGCGACGTCATCGTGCGCCGGCCCCCGCGCCCGCCCCTGCCCCCCAGCGCCCACGACGTGCTGCGCGAGGCCCGGGTCCTGTCGGCCCTGGAGGGTCACGCGCGCGTGCCGCGCGTGCTCGCGGTGTGCGACGACGAGAGCGTGATCGGGGCCCCCTGCTACGTGATGGAGCGTGTGCACGGGCACGTGGTGACCGACTCGGTGCCGCCCGAGCTCGACACGCTCGCGGACCGCCGGCGGATGGGCGAGGAGCTGGTGGACACCCTGGTGGAGATCCACGCGGTGGACTGGCAGGCGGTCGGGCTCGAGGGGTTCGGCAAGCCCACCGGCTACCTCGAGCGCCAGGTGCGCCGCTTCCTGGGGCTGTGGGAGCACAACCGGACCCGCGAGATGCCGGCGGTGGAGACGGTGGGGACGTGGCTGCGCGAGAACATGCCCCAGTCGGGTCCGGCCACCGTGGTCCACGGGGACTACCGGCTGGGGAACACGATGATGGCTCCGGAGGCCCCGACGCGCTTGGTTGCGGTGTTCGACTGGGAGATGGCCACGATCGGGGACCCCCTGGCCGACCTGGGCTACCTGTGCACCCTGTGGGTGGACCGCGACGATCCCCCGATGGGGGTGTTCGAGCTCACCCGGGGGGTCACCCGGGCCGAGGGGTTCCCCAGTCGGGAGGAGCTGGTGGCTCGCTACGAGGAGCGCTCGGGGCGGTCGATGACCGACATCCGCTGGTACCAGACCCTGGCCCTGTGGAAGTCGATCGTGTTCATGGAGGGCAACTACAAGCGCGCGGTGAGCGGAGCGACGGACGACCCCTACCTGAAGAGCTTCGGCGAGGGCGTGGTGGCCCTGGCCGAGCGGGCCGAGGCGATGGCTGTTGGCGAGTGACGGGTCGCCCACCCGCGCCGATCCGGGCAAGCGCTACCGGGGGCTGCTGGTGGACTTCGGAGGGGTGCTCACCAGCGACGTGTTCACCTCGTTTGAGGCCTTCTGCGAGGCGGAGGGACTGGAGCCCGAGACGGTGCGCGAGAAGTTCCGGGCCGACCCGTCCGGGCGGGAGCTGCTGTTCGGGCTCGAGCTGGGGACGGTGCCCGAGGCGGAGTTCGAGGCGCGGTTCGCCGAGTTGCTGGGGGTGTCGGCGAGCGGGCTGATCGAGCGGCTGTTCGCGGGCATGGAGCCCGATCAGGAGATGATCGAGGCGGTGCGGGCCGCCCGCCGGGCGGGGGTGCGGACGGGCATGGTCTCCAACTCGTGGGGCCACGGCCGCTACGACCAGGACCTGCTGCCCGAGCTGTTCGACGGCCTGGTCATCTCGGCCCGGGAGGGGATCCGCAAGCCCGATCCGGAGATCTACCGCCTGGGGGCCGAGCGCGTTGGGTTGGCGCCGGATGAGTGCGTGTTCGTGGATGACCTGCCCGGCAACCTAAAGCCCGCCCGCGAGCTGGGGATGGCCACCGTGCACCACCGGGGGGCGGCCTCCACCGTGCCGGAGCTCGAGCGGCTGCTCGGGGTGGAGCTGGAGGGGTGAGGGCGGCCCTGGGGCCGGGCGCGAGGGGAGGGGAGGGGTCGCGCTCAGGGCTTGGTCAGCGCCAGCACGGCGGCGACATGACGGGCGACCGAGCGGCGCGAGAGCCGTCCGGCCGGGAGCTCCACCACGAACGCCGTATCGCCCGGAAACATGGCGTCCTGCCAGTCGGTGATGCTGCCCGGGTACGGGCCCAGCTTGCCCAGCGGGAGCCCAACCCGGCGGGCGTAATCGGCCTCGACCGCCCGGTTCCCGGCGGAGTCGTCGACGAGCCGGGCGTGCTGGTGGTACCAGATGCTCACGTTTGGGTGGATGCGCTCGACCAGCCGGTTGATGGCCCGGGACTCCGGCTCGGATAGCGGCCTCGGGCCGGAGTAGTAGGTGCCGCCCGGCCGGTCGAGCGGACGCCAGTGCCACGGCGAGTTGCGGTTGAGGTCGACCCCGTGGGCGTTCTGGCGGGTGTTGGCCCGGCGGCCGTCAGGGTTGAACACATCCACCACCCACAGGGCGGTGCCGGAGGGTGCGACCGTGCGCCGGAGACGGCGGGTGATCGCTTCACCGGCGGGTTCGTTGCCGTGCACGCATCCCACCACCAGCGTCGTGCGGACCGGGTTGGGGGGCCCGGTGTGGTACGCGCGGATCGGCCGCCCTCGCACGGAGTGGCCCACCACGGTGGACTGCCAGGCGCCGGGCGCCTGGGTGGGAGGCGAGCTCGCCGCCTTCGCCGGGCGGCGCGGGGACCCGGGTGACGCGGTCCCCGCGTCGGCGCACCCGGGCGCCGACACCAGGCCCAGGGCGACCGCGAGCAGCGCTCCGACGAAGCCCGCTCTACACAGAGGAGCCCTCGATCCGCCGGCGCAGCTCCCCCCCTGCTCCGGCCGCGACGGCCCGCGCGGCCCGCGCCTCGGTCAGAGGAACGCCGCGGGCGATGGCCAGGTCGAGCAGCTCCTGACGCTCCTCTCCCTCGCGAGCCGAGCGCAGGAACAGCCAGGCGAAGAGGCATATGGTCACCAGGCTGCCCTCGACCATCATGATGGAGCCGGCCACCACCTGATCGTTGCCCGGCGATACGTGCCAGTAGGCCTCCCCCGCCCGGTAGAAGGGGTAGAACACCCCCCCGGCCCACAGGAACACGTTGCCCAGGACGGCGCCCGTGAGGCGGACGGCGATGATGTAGCCCAGCCGGGCCAGATTGCCGAACCAGGTCGGCATCGGAAGGGGGCCGAACAGCGGCATCCACATGTTCACCCCGCAGGCGATGAACAGCCCGTGCTCGAGCGCGTGGACGGCCGGGTGACGGAGGGCCGCCTGGTAGAGGACCGGTAGATGCCAGGCATAGAGGTCGACCGCCCACAGGGGCAGGGCGATGGCGGGATGGGTGAGCACGCGCAGCCGGTCCAGCGCCCGCACGCGCAGGGCGGGGGCCAGCAGGGGTCCAGTGAGCCCGAGGACGAGCAGCAGCGCACCGAGGTCGGCCATCAGCAGGTGCTCGGCCATGTGGGCCAGCAGCAGCTCGTCGGAGAGGTGGCCGATCGGCGATAGCAGGGTCCCGACGATCAGGACCAGCCCCCCGTAGAAGCACCACTGGCGCCAGCTCGGGACCGGGCGCCCCTGGGCGGCCAGGGTGCGCGCCCTGATCGCGTACAGGACGGCCAGGGCGCCCGGGATGATGAGCTGGAGCGGCTCGAACGGCCCCGGCGCCAGGTGAGCGAGCGGGGAGGGTCCCAAGGCCCGATAAGGCTACGCCGCCCGCCGAGGCGAGCGGCGCGGTGCCGGCTCGTGGAGCGCCCGCGGGCACTGCCGGGCAGGAGCTCACCGGGGGAGAGCCCCTGCCCGGGTCAGGGTCAGGAGGTGGCTGTGGGTCCCGCGCCCGGGTCGGGGGGCGCCGGGCCGGGCCCGGTCCCGGTCATGAACCCGACTCCTCCCTGGCCGTCTCCTTCTGCGACGGACAGGCCGGGCGGGGCGTACTGACGGCACGCCTGGAATGCGGCCTGAAGCGTCGCCTTGCTGGGCGGCTGGCTGGGGGGCTGGCCGGGGGCATCGGGCAGGTTGACTCCGTGCGCGCTGAGGCACTGGCGCAGCTGGGCCGGCGGGCCCGCCTTCCCTACTGCCACTTGCACATGGGCCCCGGCCGGCAGGTCCTGCCTGCAGGCCGAGAACGCCTGCTGGAGCTTCTGGGGGTCGGGCGGGTTGGCCCCATCGCCGGGCGCCCGGAGGGCGGTGGGAGGCGGGGCGCCGTGCGCGCTCAGGCACTGCTGGAAGGCCTGCATCTGAGCGAGCTTCTGCTGGGCGGCGGCCGGCAGGTACTGCTTGCAGGCCGACATCGCCTGCTGCAACCTCTGGGGGTCGGGCAGGTCCTTGGGCCGCATCGGGACGGGGGCCTGGCTCGCTCCCGCCGGGGGGCCGGGGGGCGGGTTGATCCCGTGGGCGCTCAGGCAGTCGCGAAACTGCGGGCTGGCCTCGGCCACCGGCCCACCCACGGCAATGGCGGCGCCGAAGACCGGATGGAGGGGTCGAGCCGGTGCTCCGGTTGACGGTGCTCCGGAGGACGCGAGGGCGGTGACGCTGAAGGCGCCCAGGCCCGCTAGCGCCGTCAGCCCCAGCACCCATCGAATCAGCCGGCGGCGGGGCCGCGGGGTGTCTTGATCGGTCATGAAGGTCATCTCCTTGAAGCGGGTGTGCGCGGTGTGCAGGAGATGAAGCCAGCTAACGATAAGAGGGGTTTGGTCGTCCCATAAGGAGTTGGTAAGACCGCGAAGAGCTCGTCCGGTCACCCGGCCGAGACGAGCGCCACCCCGGCCAGGGCCCCCGCCACCCCCGCGGCCTGGGGCGGCGACATCCGCTCGCCCAGCAGGGCCCGGGCCAGCAGCAGGGTCACCACCGGATACAGGGACGCCACCACCGACACGATGCTGACCACCCCGTGGCGGTTGGCGAGCGAGAGCAGGGCCGTGGCTCCTCCGTCCAGGGCCGCGACCCCGAGCAGCGGGGGCAGCTGCTGGGCCCGGGGAATCACCGCCGCTCCCCTCAGGCCAATGACGACCGCCAGCGGTACCAGGGCGGCGGTCCGCGTGAGGAGCAGGAACCACAGCACGCCGTCACGGCTGCCCACGTGGGCGCCCACGAAGAAGCAGCCGATGCCAAGGGCCGCGACGATGGCGAGGGTGACCCCCCGCGAATCGAGCCGGGCCTCCGGGCCCGGCCTCCCGCGCGGCCGCGCCGCCAGCACGACCCCGGCGATCGTGACCGCGAAGCCCGCGCCCTGAACCAGGCTGGGATGGTCGCCGGTGGCCAGTCCCGCCACCACCGGGACCACCGCTCCGGTGGCCGATATGGGAGCCACGAGGCTCATGGGGCCCAGGGCCAGGGCCCGGTAGAGGACGGTGAGACCGGCCAGCCCGACCAGGCCCGCGAGCACCGACGCCACGATCGCCCGGGCGCCAGGGACCGGAGCGGCGGTGGCGATGATCAGCGGCACGATCACCACCAGCGGCAGGGCGGTCACTCCGGTCATGACCGGCACGACCCCCAGCCGGCGGGTCTGCAGACCCCCGATGAAGTCCGAGGTGCCCCACGAGCACGAGGCGGCCAGGGCCAGTGCTACCGCCAACACAGCGAGTCAGGCTAGGTGGACGCTCGATCGGGAGCCGTCGCGCGCATGGTTCGTTGCCTGCCGCCGGAATCGTGATCTCGACCCAGTACTGTCATTGAAGGCATGGGGGAGCCAGCCCAGGACCAGGGGGTATCGACCACCGACGTCGACGCGATGCTCGCGGAGCTGGTCACGCTGCGCAAGGAGGTGGCCGACCGGCGCACGCAGGCCGCCGCCGCCGAGCGCCAGCTCGACCGCTACGCGGCCGATCTGCGGGCCACCTTCATCGCCGAGCGGGAGCGGACCGAGGCCCTGCACCGCTCGTACATGGCCACCGTGCGCGCGCTCAGCAACGCGGTCGAGGCCCGTGACGCCTACACCGGCAAGCATGCCGAGCGGGTGGCCTCCTACGGCCTCGAGATCGCCCGGGCCACGGAGTGGGAGCTGGCCACCCAGCCCGAGATCGAGTTCGGATTCCTCCTGCACGACATCGGAAAGGTGGCGATACCGGACGCGATCCTCTACAAGCCGGAACCCCTGAGCGTGGAGGAGCGCCGGCTCATGGAACGTCATCCGGTCATCGGATGGGAGATCCTGCGCGACATCCACTTCCTCGGGGAGGCCAAGGTGGTGGTCCGCTCGCATCACGAGCGCTGGGACGGGACGGGCTACCCGGACGGCCTGGCCGGGACCGCCATCTCCCTCGCGGCCCGCGTGTTCGCGGTGGCCGACACGCTCGATGCCCTGACCAGCGACCGCCCCTACCGTCCGGCGTCCCCGCTGTCCGAGGCCCGGGACATCATCGTCGCGGAATCCGGGACCCATTTCGATCCCGACATCGTGACGGCGTTCCTGACCATTGACGAGGGGGTGCTCGAACGCATACGGCTAGAACAACAGTGACTGCCTCCCCTCCCAGGACCCGCTCCGTCGTGGTGGTGGACGACAGCCACGCCATCCGTCACCTCATCGTGGCCACCCTGGGCGACGTGGGCGACTTCGAGCTGTTCGAGGCCAGCGACGGCCAGGAGGCGGTCGAGCTGGCCCGTCGGGTCCGGCCCGCCCTGGTCCTGCTCGACATCCACATGCCCCGGATGGACGGGGTGGAGGCCTGCCGGCGGTTGCGGGCCCTGCCCGAGACCAGGGAGGCGCGGATCGTGATGCTGACCGGCACGGGCATCGACCAGGAGGAGGCGGCGCGGGCGGCCGGGGCCGACCTGTTCCTGACCAAGCCCTTCAGCCCCCTCGATCTGCTGCGCCTGGTCAGCGACCTGAGCGCCGTCGACCGCGAAGGCGCGGGGCCGGCGGCTCAGTCGCGCTTCCCGCGCCCGTAGAGCAGGCGCAGGAGCCCGCTCAAAAAGCGGGTGCCCCGCTTGGTGTACGGGAACATGTGCAGCTCGCGCTTGAACGCGAGCCGGGGGGTGACCAGCAGCGACTGCTGGGCGCAGAACTTGCGGATCCCCCCCGCCCCGTGCCTGGATCCGAGTCCCGACGCCTTCCAGCCGCCCATCGGAAGCTCGAGGGCGGCGTAATTGATGAGGGCGTCGTTCACGCACACCGCGCCGGCCTGGATCCGCCGGGCGATGGCCTCGCCCCGCGCGGTATCCCGGGTGAACACCGATCCCGCCAGCCCGAACTCGCTGTCGTTGGCCAGGCGGACGGCCTCCTCGGCGTCCTTGACCTTCATGATCGGCAGCGTCGGCCCGAACGTCTCCTCGCGCATGATGTCCATCGAGTGGTCGACGTCGACCAGCACGGTGGGCTCGTAGTACAGACCCGACCCGTCGCCCCGATGGCCCCCGGTGAGCGCGCGGGCCCCCTTGGAGA
>Ga0307477_10002339_pt1:5000-14749 | contig 14749 bp, 15 predicted proteins | sample atmos_gasesECM2C_FD_203316 | JGI IMG/M metagenome (GOLD analysis project Ga0307477, IMG submission 203316) | Hardwood forest soil microbial communities from Morgan-Monroe State Forest, Indiana, United States - atmos_gasesECM2C_515 | ecosystem: Environmental > Terrestrial > Soil >...
CCACTGTGTCAAATGCGAAATCAGCCCGATTTTCGCTTTTCTGTGAGCAGTTCAGCAATGCAGCCGGAACCAATCACAGGAACTCAGAACGGCCAAAGTCCGAGTCTATTTGGGCCGAGCCGGGCAGGTTTCAAGGCTGTGGCCGGCGCTCCGGGAGGTTGTTGGCGGTCAGCGGTTTCGGCGTGGCTGGGGAACCGCCCTGCACAACATCCGTCCGTGCATCCGCGCGCGCGGGTGGACAACTCGAACCGGTTCCAAGAGCCGCATCGCTCTGCAGCGGCGGCTGGGGTGCGGAAGCGGTTGGGGGAGCGCTGCCCGGGGTTATCATCCGGGCCGCATTCGCCGCGGGGCAACTCGCACCGTTGGGGACAATTGTGGCTGTGCTGCCGCGGGTTTCCACATTCGCCACCCTGATAAAAACCGGACGCGCGTGGGAATCGCGGATTAAACCGGTATCCGAGGCAAATTGCGTCCGATGCAGCGGGGAAAAGCTGACCGCCGGAAAGGCATTATCATCAACCAGCAGCCACGGTCCCGCTTGCGATCCCAACATTGACGCTGCGCACATCAGCGCCGAGGCCCCAAGGAACAGCAATTTATGCGAACGATCTTGCATCTTACCCTCCCGGAAGGCTCGGCGGGAAAACCGGAAGGGCCGGCAATTCCCGGCCCCGTCAGTTTTTCCGGCCGCAGGCGATTAGAAACGCGCCGGCGTGCTGTTGAGTTCGCCGTAGTTAAGGCCGCCCACGAGGATATTACTTGCCGGGTCGTAACGCAGATTCCCGGCGTCGACCGCAGCCTTCTTATTGCCCAGCCTTGTCACCGACTTTCTTCCAGATACGCGTTCGTCTGCGCATTATAGGCATTGAGCTTCCGTCGATAGTCCTGCCGCTGCTGATCGTATGCGCTGCGCTTCTGCTGATAATCATTGAACTGACTATCGTATTGCGATTGCGCCGCGGATTGTGCCGCCAATGCGGAATCATAATTCGCTGTGGCAATGCCGTCCGACGCGACAACGGTTCCGGGAATTGTTGCGATGGGCCCCGACTCGGAGGCTTGCTGCTCATTCAATGCGCGAGTTTGGGCCATTTCGGCAGGGGTGGAATACCGCGGGAGCGATTGGGCGTAACTTGGAGCGGCGGCAACGCACGCCAGGGCGAAGCTTGCCGCGCTGCCCAGAATAAGGTTTCGCTTTAACATGGTTTCATCTCCTTGGCTTGGCATTGACGAGCCGCGCTCGCCATCGACCTCACTCAAAGAAACGTCCCGCGAAAAGCGGTGTTCCGGCGGACCTCAAGCCAAGCCGTTCATGTTCAAGCGATTTTACGGCTGTTGCCCGGATCCGGAGTGTGCGCTGCTCAGGCGCTCGGCATCGGGCGTTTGGGCCAGGGAGATTTGCGATTGCGTCGCGATGCCCGATTGGGCGTTCGGAAGATCGGGTTCATAGATCAGGAAAATCCCGGCGCCGACGGCTATGGCGAAGGTTGCGGCGGCTATGATCAGGGTAAAACCGACGCCGGCTTCCGTAGGAATATCGTGTTTCATCGCCGACTCTCTTTGTCCCTTCAAAAAAACGACAGAGCGGGACTTTTGGTTGCCGGCTTAAGCACTGCCATAATCTCCTCACCATGACAGTGCGTACACGGATATTTCAGCCGGTGGCGATGTATTCCTTGAGCGCTTGGGCTTCCCGCATCGCTTCATCGATGCGTGTTTTTACGACATCGCCAATCGAGACAATGCCGACGACGCTGTTTCCTTCGACTACCGGCATGTGACGGAAGCGGCATCGCGTCATGGTTTCCATGATCTCCGCGATGGTGTCGGTCTCTTCGCAAACCGCCACCTCTGTGACCATGCGCGATTCGACCGGAAGCGCGAGAGCCGCCGTTCCTTCCTCGGCAATCGCGCGGACGATGTCGCGTTCGGATAGGATACCCCAAAGCGCGCCATTCGACGTGCGCACGACAAGAGCGCCAATCCGATGCTTGGTGAGGACGCGCGCGGCTTCGGCAAGCGTCACATCAGGCGCGATTGCCAGAACCTCGCGGCCTTTTTCACGCAGGATATGGGACACAAGCATGTGTGGCCTCCATTGCAGAAACACGTAAGATTTCGCGCAAAACGCGCACGCTTACATACGCACGCCGCTGCGCGAGGCCTTTGGACAATCGTGCGCCCATTGCGACGGTCATGCAATCGGCAATTGCGCACTTGAAAAGAGTCGTCGCATATGGCGCCTTTGGCATGACAGAGTTCCCCGCCAGCAGAGGCAATGGCGTGCGCAAACAAGGACTTTCTTTGAAGGGACCGGCGCTGCTCGGTTTTACCGCTCTTGTCATCACCACGGCGTGGATATGTCTGTTCTTCTTCGTGATCTTGCCGCTTTCCCGTTGAGCATCCGCGAGCAACGCGCGCCTTCGGCCGGCATTCTTCTCTGCTCGTCAGCAACCGTGCTGTCATCGGCTGTGTCAATTTTTTGATCAGCCAGGCGGCACGAGATATCTCGGCGTGTCGGCCGCGACATCGATGCTCGCATGTCCGCGTTCCAGCGGAGTGCAGTTGAATTCCAGCCTATCAACCATGCGCTCGCCGCCAGGCAAGCCTACGGTGGTGGCTTCATCTCTGCTGAGATAGCCGCGGAAGATTTCGCGCGTGCGGCCATTGCCGAAGGTCGCGATCACGCTGCTGCACATGACGTCGGCATTCCGCGCGGTCAGCAGGAGCTGATCGCTCAAGATCTGCAGGTGCTCAACATCGTGCTGATTAATCGCCGAAACCTCGGCTGAGCGGAGCGGCCCCAGCGCGGCGGTTGCAGGAAAGGCCAAGCCGCTCCAAACCAGAGCAGCAAAGGCGAAGGTTGCAGAAATTCCCATAGCAGATTCCTTTGCTCGCAAGCCTCATAAGGAGAACGGGCCAGCGAACTGGGCTGTTTCCTAAGCGAGAAATAAACTCGCTCAGTCGTGCGTTGGACCGGGCCGGCATTGAGGCGCCGCAATTTTCCAGTTTGTTGCGCTTGCGTTCGTGGTAAACGCTTGACCTTGTCGATGCGGAGACGTGGCCGAGAGGCTGAAGGCGGCGGTTTGCTAAACCGTTATACGGTCCTAAAGCCGTATCGAGGGTTCGAATCCCTCCGTCTCCGCCATAATATTTGCCAAATATTTCAAATACTTATGAAAATTAGGCTCGCTAACAACTCCCGGAAATGGCGGTTGAACTCGCTATAGCGAACGTCGCGACGCGTGCTTAGAAATCCGGTTTGCCGGCTCTCGGGACGGGCGCATTCCGAATCGGAAGTCTGAAATCAGCCGTCAGAAATCGGGCGTTTCGGCGGTCGGAATAGGCTCGGCGGCCAGCTCGAAAAAGCCGGAATTGTTCTCGGCGCAAACATTTTCCTGCATCGGCCCCTGCTCGACGCGGCGGTAGTGCTGCATCCCGCGCCACACCGTAGTAAAGGCACCGGGATCTTCCACCGTCGCCGTGGCCTCGATGGCCTTGCCGTCCTCAATAAGGCGATAGCGTTCGACGACGTGGAGCTGTCCGGAATGCGGCGTGCGGAACTGATCGACGAATGTTCTGGTGTTCAAGCCGATTGTATCGATGACCAACGTATCGCCATTCTCATAATGGCCAATGGACTCGCCGAACCAGGAGGGCCTCACATTGGCCGAATGCTTGTCGGTCAAATAGACGTGGCGGAACATATGATCCTCCTGCCAGATCATGGTCACGATCTTCGGAGTCTGAAGAAAATAAATGGGTGTCACCGGATAGAGCAACCAGGCCGGCACACCGATCGGCCAGCATCTTTCCTTGGGCGTATAAACCGCTTCGCCCGCCAGCACGCGCTGATTCACTTTGCGCAGCTCCTCGCGCACCCAGGGCTGGAGGATCGGGTTGTTGAGATCGGCGACATGGAAGGTCGGCTGCCTGCCGATCCGTACCGCATATTGGTTGTCGATATAGGGATGCTCAGGATCGGCGGTGACCGGACCGGGACCGCTCGGCGGGGGCAGGAAATCATCTCCGATCGGTTCATTGCTTCCCGGCACGCCGGCGATCCATCCCACGCGGCTGTCCATGCCGAAATTCGGCACGGGCGAAGTGTCGGCGGCGCGCGCCGGCCACAAGGCGACGCCCGCAAGAAAAAGCACCGCCAAAACAGCGGCTCTGTCGTTGCGCATCTTTCCGATCACCCTTTGCGTGCCTGCGATGGCACTTGAATGCCGGCAGGCCATAATAATGTACTGCTGCGACGCGGACGAGGCTAAGTGAAAAATCACGCGCAATCCGGTACGCCCGAAGGGCGGTTCGATCCCGCGCGCTCCGTCTTCAGCGTCCAGGAGCGAACAACCTTCCGCCGAGATTCTGCAAAAGACTTCCCGGCGGCTCCGGAACGTAACGCCGGCTCCTCAGGCTGCCGATAAAGCGTAGCGATTGCTGAAAGCGAACCATGTCCGACGACACGGCGGCAAAGGTCGAAGCGGGTGCGGTCGCTTCGATCTCATACAGCCGGTCATTGCGGAAATAGACGGCCGCGACAGTGTGGCTGCCATCCCGGTTTTCGAAGCTGAGATACCGCCCCCAATGGCCCTGAACCTCGGCCGCAATATCGAGGCTGACTTTACCTTTCTGCCGCAGCGTCGCGGCAGCGCGGGCGATTGCCGCCGGTTCGCTGATCCCTGCTCTCAGCATGTCGAACACCGCCACGACGAAATTTCCTCTCTCCTGCTGCTGCAGGTAGTAGGCGGTCTTCGTCATGCGTGACGGGGCGCCCGCATCAGGGTCGATTTTTGTCACGGATGGCGGCGCGGGAAACGACACGGCGAATTGTTGGTCCGGATAGGCATATTCCCGCCACTGCGGATCGGCTTCTGCCCGGCTCGCGGCAAGCATCAGGGCGGCAATTGCCGAGAAATACCTCAAGGGCTCCTCACATCGGTTCGCCAGTTGCACATGATAACCGCCTGGGGGCGGAATCGCAGCCAAATTCGGCCCGGGCGCGCATTTCAATGCCACCTGGCGGCTTGATGATTCAAGCCATCACTTCGCGGCGCAATTCCGGAAATACGTGCGAAACTTTGTTCAAGAGATAATCGCCGTACGTGCCTGAGAAACCGTGCACGCTCTGGCGATCCCACCGCGCCTCCCGGTCATCGACAATTACGCAAGCGCGCTCAGGCAACGGGCGAACCACGGCATCAAAGGCGGGGTCGAAGAAGAACGGGAATGACAGCCGCCCTTTGCCGCTGACATTTTTCGCCCGGTGCGGAGTCGAGCGATAAAGGCCGCCGGTCAGGCGATCCAGCATGTCACCGATGTTGCAGACAAGCGTACCCGGTATCGGCGGCGCCTCGATCCAGCCGCCTGGCGTCTTCACCTGCAGCCCGCCGCGGTCATCCTGAGCCAGCAACGTCAGAAGCCCATAATCCGTATGCTCGCCCACGCCCCAATCCGGTGAAGAATATTCGATGCTCGGATAATGAAAGATGCGGAAGAGGATCGTCGGATCGTACGTGTAGTGACGATAGAAATAATCGGCATTGAGTCCGAGGCTTAAGGCGATGCCTTCCATCACCGCGTGGGCGGTTTTGGTGCAGGCCGCGATGTAATCCAGCACGACATTGCGCAATTGCTTCGGCCGTGCCGGGAACAGATTGGCGCCATGCAGCGGCAGGCCTCGCCTCACGCGTGGATCGTCCGGCCCAAGCTCAGTTCCGAAATACAGCCCTTCCTTTTGATCCGGCTTGCCGGAGGTGAGCTCTCCTCCCACCGGAAAATAGCCGCGCCAAGCCCGCCCGCCGCGTGCCATGGCGATCTCGGTTTTTTCCTCATCGGAGAGGGCAAAAAAGATTCGACTCGTATGGTCCAACTCGGCCAGTAGCGCCGGGTCAATGCCATGCCCTATCACGTAGAAGAAACCCGAGTCGCGGCAGGCGTTGCCGATCGCCCCGGCAACGGATGCGCGCTGCGATGCAGTGCCGGAAAAAAGAGACGCTATGTCGATGACAGGCAGAGATGCGGGATTCATAGGCCGGACACGCTTTGGCTCCTCAATCGCCAATTAGACAGCAGCGCTCTGCCCATTGCACATCAACTGTGCGCGCTTGTTTCGGCGCCGGCAGATTGGCAAAGACTTTGCCGCAGCTGCGATAGTACCCGCTTAGCGTGCTTCGCCGCGCTGCGCCTCAGAAGTCACGCTTGGTGGCGTGGGGAACCGGCACCGCACCAGGTACCGGAATGAGGCCGTCGCCGGCCTCTGCGCAGATATCCTCTTCCCAGTGGTCGGTGCGTTCGTCGTATCCCCGCTCGAATTTGACCAAGCCGTTCCAAGGTGCCGTGAAAGCGCCCGGATCTTCGATGTGAACCTCGACTTCGAATTTCTTTCCACCGTCGGTCAGCTTGAATCGCTCCACCACGTGCAACTGCCTGGTGTGCGGCGTGCGAAAGCGATCGAGGGGCCCCTTGTCATCCAATCCGATCGTGTCCACGACCAGGGTGTCGCCGTTCTCGTAATGCCCGATGGACTCTCCGTACCAGGAGTAACCGGGATTTTTGCTATGCGGCACGTCCAGGTAAACCCTCTGGATTTGAGCGTCGCGCTTCCACAGAAGCAACACTTCCTTCGGAGTCTGTAGAATTTCCATCGGCTCACCGGGAAATAGCAGAATTCCCGGCACGCCCCCGGGAAAGCACCGCGAAGGCGCATTGAACGCAATCTCTCCGGCTATGACCTTTCGGTTGGCGTCATCCATGACCTTTTTCGCCCAGGGCTGCAGGAGCGGATTGTCGGTCACTGCGACCGGGTCGACGATCTTCGGCCGGTATTTGTTTGTACCGGTTACGGGCCCAGGCCCTTTGTCCCCCGGGACCTTCTGGTAGGTGGGGCCGCCGGCCAGGACCCACATTTTTCGACCCGAACTGAAGTCGGGAATGGCATTTGCTTTCGCCGATGGTGCAGGCGTTTCGGCGCTTTGGACAATCACTGGCGGCGCACAGGCAAGAATGACGACGAAGGCTGAACTGGCGGCACGCCTCGCGAGGCGCGAGGTACTTATCATCGGCCATTCCTCCTATGGCTATGCAACAGGGTCACACACGCCAATTTCACATTCATCCGGAGTACCGTCATTGCGGCCTCACGCCTTTGACCGAAGAGAGGTCACGGTGTTTTTCACCGCAATTGTAATCCACGATTCGAATATCGGGCCGCGCCTGATAGACGAAGCGGGCGGTCCAGTCCTTCGTGAACACGACAGGGTCGTGGATCGTGACTACGTCTTCCAGAATTTTGCCGTCGTCGAGCCTACGGATGCGCTCAGTCGTACGAAGTTGATCGCTGTGCGGAGCGCCCGAATTGTCCAGAAATGTTGCGTCGTTGAAGCCCGCCGTCTCAATGACGAGCGTGTTGCCGTCCCAATGTCCAGCGGAATGTCCGGCATAAAACGGAAGGACCTGCAGCTCCTTGTCGGGGGGCAGAGGCTTCTGCATGTCGACGCGCCGGATCATATGGTTGATCTCGTAAATCAGATAAATTTCGCCGCGGTTGAGGGCCTGGACAATCTCGAACGGATACGGGCTTTCGAGAGCACGCGGCACGCCATCCGGCAGGCAATAACTGCGTGCCCTATCATCGAGCTTCGAGGCTGCAAGATCGGCCATATTTTTCTTATATTGCGCCATCGCCTCGGGTTTGTAGGGCGGACTTCCACCCGTAATCGGATCGATGCGGGGATTGTAGCTCGTCGTCCAATAGACTCCGCTGATGTCGGGCACAGCAGGCGCCGCGTGCACCGGGTTTTGCCCAGCAGCCAACGCCCCCAAAGCAAGCGCTGCCACGGCAGGCAACAAATGCTGGATGCGATGATACGTCATTGACCCTGAGACCCGGGAAATCGCGATAAGTCGAAAGCGGGGAAACGCCGGGCTCAGGTATCGCCCGCCGCGCGATGCGCCGCGCGTTCTTTTTGGCGCTCCTGGGATCCGCCGTCATTTTTGACCATGTTATGGCCGCCGCTGTCGAGGGTCACAAAATCGCCGCCGGGGAGGCCGCTCTTCATGGGGTGCACGGTAAGGCGAATCTTGTCGCCGGGCTGCAGGGTCTTCGGATTCCACCCGAGCGACACTAGGATAGTGAGTGAGCCCATTTCGACGGCCCATTCCTTCTGCTGACCCTTGGAGTCCATCACCTCCATCCGGATCCAGCTATGCGGATTGGTCCACATGAACTGCTTCACCGTGCCTTCGACGGAGATCTTCTTTTCCACGTCGAACATGGCATAGGAATGATGCGCCGAAGCCGGCAGTGATCCTGTCGCTGTAGCGATCGCGATGGCCGTTCCGAGTATATGCGTGCCGAGCTTCACTGCTCCCTCCCTTGGCGAGCTGCTTTATTTGGCCCCCTTATCATATTCCGATGGAACCGCGTAATCCATCCACAAGCTCTGCTCAAGTGGGGCCGATCAAATATTCCAGTACCATTTCTAGGCGCCGTTACAGTTTTACCCACGGAATCGCTGTTCTTCCCGGGAAAAGTTGTAATAGCCAGCGAAACTCACTATATCGAGTGGGCGACAGCGTCCCGTCAGATGAAGCGCACTGTTCAAACCCGTCTCGCATGAGTGCGCGCGCGGACAAGACAGCCTGACTTCCCGAACTGATGATTGCGTTCCCTCGCGCCGCTTTGAGCGATCGGCTTGAGCGGAACCAATGCATCAGGAGCAACCTATGGCTATAGGAACCGTGAAGTTTTTCAATATCAATAAGGGCTTTGGCTTCATTTCGCCGGAAGGCGGCGCAAAGGACGTGTTCGTCCATGCTACCGCGGTCGAAGCGGCTGGCATGCGCGCTCTTTCCGAAGGTCAGCGCGTATCGTTCGATATCCAGCCGGACGCGAAGGGCTCGAAAGCCGTGAATCTGAAAACAGCATAGTTTCGCGGGCGATCATGACAACGGGCGGCGGAAGTATTGCTCCCGCCGCCCGTCTTTCGGAGACGACATGATGAACGAACAGTCATTTGACGATCCATTTTGGCCACGCGAAGCGGATTTCGCGGCGGAACGGCGGATCGAAACAGACCGTCTCTATCTGCTCGACCTTATCAGAGTGCTGAAACCGCATCCCGCCGGGTTGCGGCGTTGGTCGGTAATGCGCGGAATCCGAAAGTACCGTGAGGCGGCGGGACTTCCCATTCCACAGCGGATGGAAGACGCCGTTGAGCGCGTATTCCGCAATCACTGTGCCGATGCGGAGAAATTCAAAAAACGCGACACTGCGCCGGACACGGCGCTATTTTATTGGCCACAGGGAAAACTCGGCGGTGTTTGGGCGGTGCATGCCGATCGCGCCGAAACGTGGCTGAAGACCGAAGGTTTCGAGGTTTGAACCAATGGACAAGTCAGTCGCGCGGCAGAATATTTCCGAAAAGGGCGGGCGGAAAAGTTTAGCGCGTGAGTTGGGGAGTTGGATTCGGAGCATGACTTCAGTTCGAGAGAAGTGGGAACCGAACGAGGACCATGCGCCATACAGAAAATGCCCCGCGTGCGGCGAACGAGATTTTCGTATCAGCGACCGGCAAAGGGCGCGGCCGGAAGTGTATGGCTCGCGCACATTCTGCGTGAAATGGCTCTGCCTCACTTGCGGCAAGCGGGAAACCGAAACGATCGAGGAGCCGGCGTGACCCAAACCCGATGCTCAGCCGCCTAGGTCGAGTGCTCTATTGGGGAGGCCTCACGGGTTCGGCACT
>Ga0307477_10002340_pt1 | contig 14743 bp, 12 predicted proteins | sample atmos_gasesECM2C_FD_203316 | JGI IMG/M metagenome (GOLD analysis project Ga0307477, IMG submission 203316) | Hardwood forest soil microbial communities from Morgan-Monroe State Forest, Indiana, United States - atmos_gasesECM2C_515 | ecosystem: Environmental > Terrestrial > Soil > Temperate...
AACCAGCCGAAGATCTACTCCGCTCAGGCGGCCGGATGCAATCCGGTCGTCACGGCAATCCACAAGGGCGTTGACATCATCGAGCCGCAGAAACCTAATACGATCGCCAAGTCGATCGCGATCGGCAATCCCGCCGACGGGTACTACGTTTACCAGGCCGTGAAGCAGTCGGGCGGTTGGGGCGAAAGCGCCTCCGATGCCGAAATCGTCGAAGCCATCAAGCTTCTGGCCCGCACCGAAGGGATCTGGACCGAGCCGGCCGGCGGCACGACCCTCGCCGCGACGATCAAGTTGATTCAGCAGGGACGTATTCCCCGAAACGAGAGTATCGTCGTGTGTATTACCGGAAACGGGCTCAAGACCCAGGAAGTCGTCGCCGGCGAGCTGCCCTATCCAGTGGTAATCGAGCCCCGGCTCGGCGAATTCGACGCGCTGCTGGATCGGCTGACGCCGCGGGAGGCAGTTCCGGAAGTGGCGCCGGTTGCAGTTTGAGGCGCGTTGCCCCTAAGATGAGACGAGATCAGCAGGTAAAATCAATGAGCGTAAAAGTTCGAATCCCCTCCCCGCTCCGCAGCTACACCAACGGCGCCGACGTCGTCGAGACGCAGGGCGCCAACGTCGGCGAAGTGCTAAACAACCTCAAATCCAAGGCTGGTGGCATCGAGACCCGCCTGTTCAAGGGCGAGAATCAGCTCAACCGCTTCGTCAACGTCTATTTGAACGACGAAGACATCCGCTTTCTGAAGAACCTCGAAACGCCGGTGAAGGAAGGGGATGAAATCAGCATCGTCCCCGCCATCGCCGGCGGGTAAGGTGGAGCGCGCCATGCCCAGCCCGTTTCCGGGTATGGATCCTTATATCGAAAGCCCGACGCACGGGTCGGACTTTCACCATCGCTTCATCGGCTCGCTCAGCGAAGTAATCTCTGCCGCGGTCCCCGATCGCTACTACGCCAGGATCGGAGAGGATGTCGTTTTAATCGAGCCGGAACTGCCGCTGCGGCAGGGGCGGGTTCCGGACGTGCTTGTGACGCGAGACACCGGGCGAGCCGGTTCAGTGATTGAGGCGGCAACGCCTGAGTCTCGAATCAAACCGGCGACGCTTGCCAACATTGAATTTATCGACCCGCATACCGAGACATTCATTGAAGTCCTGCGCCTTCCCGAGCAGGAAGTGGTTGCGGTCATCGAGATACTATCCCCCACTAACAAGTCGGGCGACGGGCGAGGGTTTTATATCGAGAAGCGACAACAGCTCCTGCGCCAGAAGGTGCATATCGTCGAAATTGACCTGATTCGTGCCGGCAAACGGATACAACTCGACCGACCGCTCCCGGCCGGGGATTATTACGTGTTCGTCTCGCGCGGCGATCGCCGCCCACAGTGCGAGGTGTATGCCTGGACGGTGCGTGATCCATTACCGCCGCTGCCGATTCCGCTTAGTGCGCCCGACCCGGACGCGGAAATCGATCTTGGGGAGGCGTTTGGAGTTGCGTATCAGCGGGGTCGCTATGAGCGGCTGGTAAAATACGACCAGCCCCCTCCGCCGCTATCGTTTCCCCAGGCCGTTGCAGAGTGGGTCAGTCAGGTCGTCGGGCCGCTGACCAGGGCGTTATAGGAGGAGAAGTATGGCCGAGTCTTACAGCCGCCGTTGCTGGTTCACGTTTCCGACGCGGACGCAAGTCGAGCAGGCGATCATCTGGCAAATGAGCCGCCGGTTTCCCGACGTGAGCTTTGACATCCGCCAGGCCAGCGTTCAAAACGAAATCGGAATCATGGCCGTGCTGCTGACCGGCAGCGAGGGGGAAGTCAAGGCGGCCATCGATTTCGTCCGCTCCAAGGGCGTCACGGTCGAGCCGATTGAGAAAAGCGTGGTAGAGGGGTAGGACGGATCGTTTCGGTCCGTCAACTGATCAATTTCCGCAAATCTGTCGCCGGGTCCTTGAGGAGTTCCTCGTTGCCGTTCGCGATGACACGTTTGCCTACAAGGGCACGGAGGATCTCGTCTTCACCGGAATGGCCGACGGCCAGGACCTGCACGATGCGTCCGTCGGCAGCGATTCCCAGTTCGACAAAATCCGGGGCATCGACGTTGGGGGCGCCGCGAAGCAGGCGGCGGTCGATGTGGCGTGAGTCGCCCCAGCCGCTGAGGCTCAACTCGAACACGTCGCTGAAGAAATAATTCACCGCCTTGTAGAATTCGCTGACTCCCGCCATGTTTTTCCCGGCAAGCTCGCCGGTGACGATGGCGTTGTCCCAGTGGTCGAGGACGCGGTGCTTGCCGAAAAGAGGATCAAAGACGGCAGCGCAGTCGCCGGCGGCGTAAATTCCGGGAACGTTGGTGCGGCAGTGCTCGTCGGTGAGAATCGCGCGGCCCGCCGCGATCGGCGTGCCATGCAGCAGGTCCATGTTCGGAAGGGCGCCGACCGACGCGACAGCAAAGTCGCAATCGATCGTGCGCCCGTCGCCCAAGGCGACGCGCTGAACGCGGCCGTCGCCTTCGAGTCGTCGCGGCGGAGAATGCGGATGAACCCGGATGCCGCGTTTCTGCAAATAAAGCGAAAGGAACCTGCCGGTATTGTCGCCGGCAAATTTGCTCCACGGGCAGGCGTGATTCACCAGCAGATCGACGCCCAAGCCGAGCTGGGTGAATGACGCGGCCAACTCGACGCCCAGGACGCCGCCTCCAATCACGGTCATGCGGCCACGTCCGCGCTCGTGGCCGCGGCCCTCACGCAGCGCCTTGTCAATCGCATGGTGAAGCACGTCACAATCATCAAGCGTGCGAAGGTAGAACAGATTGGGCAGGTGGGCCTGCTCGGCGGCCAGCGGGGCCGGCATAGCGCCGGTTGCCAGAAGCATCTTATCGAAGGAGATCTCCTGGCCGTTGTCGAGGATGGCGGTCATTCGCGGCACGTCCAGATGGGCCACCCGTCGGCCGGTCCGCAGCTCGATCTGGTTGGCCTCAAACCATCCGGGCATGTGCGTAAACAGGTCCGCCCGCTGCTTCGAGCGGCGGAGATATTCCTTGCTCAAGGGCGGGCGATGGTACGGTCTGGTCACTTCCTGGGCGATCAGGACGATCGACCCTTCACGATCAATCGCGCGGATCGCGCCGGCGGCCGAGCTGCTTGCCAGCCCGCCGCCCACCAGAAGGTATTTCGTGTGTAGATTGTTCATACCACTTGCGCCGCAATGGCCTGCAATCGCACTCGCTGGCCGTTCGGGTCAAAAGCAAGCAACCGCCAGACCAATCGTCGGCAGCATCACACCGGGGAATTACCCGATTGTCCGCCCTCGCGCCCCGAGGGCGTCGCGGCGGCATCCAAAAGTCATATGTCGCCGAACACAAGGAAGTTCGACCCCTTGACAGAACAACGACCGCATTAAACAATATATCCGGATGAACGGATGGTTATATCCGCCCAATCGGGACCGCTTCTGGCGTGGATGGCCTGTATGGCCGATCCGATTCGCCTGCGACTTTTGCGGCTGCTGGCGGAGCACGAACTGGGCGTGGCGGAGCTGTGCGGCATCCTCCAGCTTCCGCAATCGACCGTGAGTCGGCACCTGAAGGTGCTGATCGATAGAGACTGGCTCCGATCGCGGCGACAGGGGACGGTTCACCTGTATCGGATGACATGGGCGGACCTGGAGCCGGGGGCGCGAAAACTGTGGATGCTGGTCCGGGAACAGACGCAGGTCTGGCCTGCGGTGAAGCAGGACCAGTTGCGGCTGGCCCGCCGGCTGCGGGAGCGGCGGCAGGCCGGCCAGGCGTTCTTTGCCGGCGCCGTCGGGCAGTGGGACAAGCTTCGCAACGAGCTGTACGGCCGCTCCTTTAGCACGCAGGCGATGCTGGCCTTGCTGCCGGAGGAGGCAGTCGTGGCCGACCTGGGTTGCGGCAGCGGCACCGTCGCCGAACAGATCGCGCCGTGGGTCGGCAAGGTAATCGGCGTGGACAGCTCCGCGGCGATGCTCAAAGCGGCGGGACGGCGGGTTGGGGAGCTCAGGAACGTCGAGCTGCGTCACGGCGATCTGACTGCCACGCCGATTGATGACCGGGCCTGCGACGCGGTGTTGCTGTTGCTCGTGCTCTCGTACGTGCCGGACCCGCGGCCAGTGCTGGCCGAAATGGCGCGAATCCTCAAGCCCGACGGTCGTGCCGTAATCGTCGATCTGCTGTGCCACGACCGCGAGGATTTCCGGCAGAGGATGGGCCAGCAGGTCATGGGCTTTGCGTTGGAGCAGCTTCGGACGATGATGAGCGAAGCCGATTTCGCAGTCACGCGATCGACGCCGCTGCCTGCGGAAGCGGATGTGAAAGGGCCGGCGATGTTTCTGATATCAGCCAGAAAACGCTGATTCCAATCATGATCGAATTCAAAGGAGACCAAGCGATGACACAGACACTCACGCCGCGCTTGCGGGTGAAAAAGCGACCGAAGAGTCCGAAGAATAAGCTGGAATTCAAGGTGAAGGACCTCTCCCTGGCCGACTGGGGCCGCAAGGAGATCGTGCTGGCCGAGCAGGAGATGCCGGGATTGATGGCGGTGCGGGACGAGTACGCGCGGCGACAGCCGCTCAAGGGGTTGCGGGTCATGGGCAGCCTGCACATGACGATCCAGACGGCGGTGCTGATTGAGACGCTCTCGGCGCTGGGAGCGCAGGTGCGGTGGTGCTCGTGCAACATTTTCAGCACGCAGGACCATGCCGCGGCGGCCGTCGCTGTCGGACCTGACGGCACGCCGGACAATCCCAAGGGCGTCCCGGTCTTCGCCTGGAAGGGCGAGACGCTTGAAGAGTATTGGTGGTGTACCGAGCGGGCGCTGGACTTTGGCGACGGGGCCGGGCCGCACCAGATCGTGGATGACGGCGGCGACGCAACGCTATTGATTCACAAGGGCGTCGAGTTCGAGAACGCCGGCCAGGTTCCCGGTCCCCAGACCAGCGACAACGAAGAATTCAAGGAGATCCTCAAGCTGCTCGGCAAATGCTTCAAAGCCGACCCGCGGCGATGGCACAACGTGGCCGAACACGTCCAGGGCGTCAGCGAGGAAACGACGACCGGCGTCCACCGCCTCTACGACATGGAAAAGGCCGGGAAGCTGCTGTTCCCCGCCATCAACGTCAATGACAGCGTGACCAAGAGCAAGTTCGACAACCTGTACGGCTGCCGGCACTCGCTGGTGGACGGACTCATGCGCGCCACCGACGTGATGCTCTCGGGCAAAGTCGCGGTGGTCTGCGGGTACGGCGACGTCGGCAAGGGGTGCGCCCAATCGCTCCGCGGCCAGGGAGCTCGTGTCATCGTCACCGAAATCGACCCGATCTGCGCCCTCCAGGCGGCGATGGAAGGCTATCAGGTCCTCACGGTCGAAGACACGCTCGCTTACGCCGACATCTTCATCACTGCTACGGGCAATCACAATATCATCACCGCCGGGCACATGGCCAAAATGAAGGACAAGGCGATCGTCGGCAACATCGGTCACTTCGACAACGAGATCGACATGGCCGGTTTGAAGAAAACTGCCGGTATCCGCAAAACTAACATCAAGCCGCAGTACGATCTGTGGACGTTTCCCGACGGTCACGGCGTGCTGATCCTGGCGGAAGGGCGGCTGCTCAATCTCGGTTGTGCCACCGGGCACCCGAGCTTTGTCATGTCAAACAGCTTCACCAACCAGGTGATGGCCCAGGTGGAATTGGCGACGAACAACGCGAGTTATGAAAAGAAGGTCTACGTGCTGCCGAAGCACCTGGACGAGAAAGTCGCGCGTCTGCACCTGGCCAAGATTGGCGCGAAGCTCACGAAGCTGACGAAGGACCAATCCGAGTACATCGGCGTGCCGGTCGAGGGACCATATAAGGGAGAGCATTATCGGTATTGAACAAGCGGCCGCATCATGATTTCTTCGAGGCGAAATCGCGCATGAACTGGCTCAGGGCCTGGGCGCCCTCGACCGGCATTGCGTTGTAGATGCTGGCCCGGATTCCGCCGACCGTTCGATAACCTTTGAGGCCGATCATCCCCTGCTTCGACGCGGTCTTCACGAACTCATCGGTCAACTCCTCGCTCGGCAGGCGATAGGTCACGTTCATGTGTGAGCGCTGTTCCTTGACCGACACAGTCCCCTTATAGAAGCCATTGCTCCGGTCGATTGCATCGTAGATCAGGCCGGCCTTCTGGGCGTTGCGTTTTTCCATAGCAGCCAGGCCGCCCTGGGCTTCGAGCCAGCGGAAAATCTCCAACAGGATGTAGATGCCGAAGGTCGGCGGCGTGTTGACCATCGAACCGTTCTCGGCCTGGTCCTTGAAACTCCACAGCTTGCTGGAAACTTTCTTCTGTTTCTCGTAGAGGTCCTTACGGACGATCGTCAGCACCACCCCGGCCGGGCCCAGGTTCTTCTGGGCGCCGCCGTACACCAAGGCGCAGTCGCCGACCGGGTGCGGGCGCGACATGAACTCGCTACTGGCGTCCACCACCAGTCGCTTGTGCTTCGGCCAGGTTGGAAGCCTATGGCCGTGAACGGTTTCGTTGGTGCAGACGTGGAAGTAGTCGGCGCTGTCGGTCAGCTTCCAGTCGCCGGGCGGCGGGGAATGATCGAAATTGCTCGGTTCGCTGCTGGCGACGACATTGACCTTACCCACTTCCTTGCCGAACGACGCGGCCTTCTTGCTCCATTCCCCGCCGACCAGATAGTCAGCGCCGTTGAGATTGAAATTCATCGGGATCAGCGTGAAAAGCTGCGTCGCCCCGCCTTGGAGGAGCAGCACGTCGTGACTGTCGCCCAGATTCAACAACTGTTTGCAGCGGGTGACGGCTTCGGCGGCGACGCTCTCGAATTCCTTGCCGCGATGGCTGACCTCGGCGATTCCAAAACCCTTCCCCTGGTAATCGACCAGCGCCGCGGCCGATCGCTCCAGCACCTCCGTCGGAAGCATCGCCGGGCCGGCACTGAAATTGAAAACGCGATTCATGGTGATCTCCGTCCGTTGAATCGAATCTCTTATCGGTCCGGTCCGAACATCTGGCCGGCTGACTTTCAAGGATAGGGGACAATCGGCCCAGAGCCAATGCGCCCGCCGCGTCTTGCCGATAAAAGGCAGGTGTGGCGCGGAGATACCGGCGGGGAGTTACCTGTCGTCCGCTCCGCGAGGCGTTTATCCCCTTGATGGTGGAAGGAATGTCGGACGCTGCTGTTGTGCGCCCGTTTGGCGGACCGGCCGCGGTTGGCGAGCGCGCCGCGGCCATCGAGTCTTCCTCTTCCCCTCGGGCCGGCCTTCCGCTGCGCCGCGTGCTGGGGGTGATCACGCTGGCGTGGATGTTCGGCTCGGTGTGGTTCAACACCACCACGGGTGAGCCGCTCACGCTGTTTGCCCAGAAGTTGGGGGCGTCGAACTTTCAATTCGGCTTGCTGACGGCTCTGCCGTTCCTCGCTTCGTTGGTCTCGCTTCCCGCCAGTCTTCTGATCGAGCGCACGGGAGATCGCAAGCGGGTGTTTCTCGGATCGTTTTATGTTCAGCGCGGGATGTGGATGCTGATTGCGCTGGCGCCGCTCTGGATCGTCAGCCATCAGGCATCGGCGAGCGGGGCCGCGCTTGGAGTCTTTCTGTGGCTGATGTTCCTCATGTACGCGGCGGGCGCGGCCGGCAGTCCCGCCTGGCTGAGCTGGATGGCCGACATCGTTCCCTCGCGCCTGAATGGAAAATACTTTTCACGACGCCGGCAATGGGGAATCCTCACGGCGGTGCCCGCCGCGGTATTTGTGGGCTGGTTTCTCGACCGCTGCGTTCCTGCCGCGGACCTCGCTGTTCTTCGCTGGTGCTCCATCCTGTTCCTGTGCTGCGCCGTGTGCGGGCTGACGGATATCCATCTGTTTCAGTTCGTCCCGGCGGTTCCCAAAATGCCGCGAAAGGGGATCCGCCTCCTGGCCGCACTGCGGGAGCCGCTCCATAACCCCGTATTTCTCTGGTGCTCCCTGTTCGTCGCCGCCTTGACGTTCGCCGTCAATCTGCTCGGACAGTTCGCGACGCTCTACCTGCTGGAGGAGGTGCGCGTCAGCAACATGGCCGTGCAAATGATTCTTGTAGTGGCGCCGATGATCGCCCAGCTTCTGGTGCTGGGCCCCTGGGGACGCGCCGCCGATCGGATGAGCAAGAAGCCCCTGTTGACGCTGGCATCGATCGGGCTGGTTCCGGTGGGGATCGGGTGGTGCTTTGTCACTCCATCGCACGTGTGGCTGGCGTATGCCCTCTCAAGTCTGGGAGCGGCCCTATGGGCCGGCGTCGAAGTGGTCAACCTGAACCTCGTTCTGGAAACGTCCGGCGGCCTAAGCCAGCGGGCCGGGGGCAGCGGTTATGCGGCGGTGAACAGCGTCATCATCAACATCGCCGGTTGCCTGGGAGGGCTGACGGCCGGAATTGTGGCGCAAATCCTGCAAAACTGGCATTGGCAGCCTGGACCAGCGTGGAAATCGATGAATTTCTATGACGTCTTGTTTATTTCCAGCGGTATCTTGCGGCTGGCGGCGGTCGTGATGTTTCTCTTGCTGCTGCCGCAGTGGATCGGCCGGCGCGCAAAAAGAGGGCCTGACGCTCCCCTAGTGGCGCCAGGCCCGTCGAACTTCAACAGAATTGTTGTCGAGAATCCGTTCGCGTAGCCCCGGGCTAACGTGTCGTCCGACCGACCGCCGGCCGGACGACACTGCCCGTGGGAACCAACCGCGCTCCATGAAACTGGGTGAGCTTCCGCATCACCCATAGCCGTCACCGCGACGGCTACCGCTGAGCCTCTTGAACAAAGCCGGTGCCACTGGGCTATCATCCGGAGAATCCAGCCGAATTGATGTTTCCCGCTCGAAAACGAGGGTGATATCGACAGCCGTCGAAGTGAGACAGGTTCGTCTCCGCCCGCTTCTTCACCAGTCGCGGCGTGAGGCGCGCAGGAACTATGCACCCGCAACTCGCCCGCCGGTCGGGTTGCGGACCGCCGCCAGCGGGCGTAAGATGACCCACCCGATAGTCGGCAAATACGTGGCAGCCGCACCTTTAGCTCAATTGGATAGAGCGTCGGTCTACGGAACCGAAGGTTGCAGGTTCGAGTCCTGCAAGGTGCGATTTCGACAGACGTTGATTGGCAACGACTTAGAGCCGTTTGCAGCATTTCTGGCGAATTCCGCTCGCGTTCCCGAACCAAATTCCGAACCAAATAAACTCCCGTCGCAATGAGGCGGCGGGATCGCATCAGCGAAGCCTTGCGGTCAAGCCCAATTTTCAGGTTCCTTGACTGGAGGTTTGGTTAAGCGGGTGCGATCTGGACAACCGCCGCACCGGAAGTCGCGTGGAGTTACCGGCACCGGCATTTCGATTCGGCGAACCGTCATGCCGCCGGCGGGGAATGCGGTATTCCCGATGCACCCTCCCGTCCGGATCGAGGATGAGAAATGATGTTGCTACCGCCTTTGTCTCTTCGGAAAAATGCACCGGCGCCCGCTCAATGATTTCCCGCTCCTGGTCTTCGAGCGCCTCGTAGCGCTTCTGGACCCGTTGGAGCCGGGCTTCATCACCCTCGCCGAACTTCGCCGCGCTCTTCTCAAGCTTCTGGCGACGAGTGACGATCGTAGCGAGCTTCCTGCTCGTCTTGTCGTCGTACTCGCGCGGCGGCGTGTCCATCACGTACAGCCGGTCTTGCACGTCCTCCCGCCGGCCAACGACGACTTCCGCCCATCCTTCCTCAACAAGCGATTGCCGTTGAAGATCGAGGGCTTGGGCCGGAGCCTCCATGAACGTCTGTCGCTCGACCAAGACACGGTCGCCGAACAGGTCCTGGCTCACCGCCGAATCAGGCAGTTGAGAAAGATCAAAGAGTGCGTCCTTGGCGTCGATCCATGTATTGGCGATGACGTTCCGCACATGCTCGGCATGGTGCGGATTGCCACGGACCTCCGTCCACACTTCCAACTGCCGCTCCTCGGGCACCGCGGCAAAAGCCTCTGCGGTCGCCGTGTCGATCTTTCCTTCGCGGTACGCCGTCTTCACCGGCTCGGCGAGCGTCGCCAATTTCATGCGTTGGCGCACATAGTGCTCCTTCACGCCGAATTCCGCGGCAAAGGGCGAGTGGGGGTTTGCGCACCAGCGGGTTCGTAGACGACCCCGTCCGGTGTGCCACGGACCTGGCCGACCTCGCCCGAACGAAGCATGTTTTCCCACTGCGTGCGACCCTCCTGGCTAATGGGGAGGTTGACGTTGGATTTAGGGTCATCGCTATTGATCAACGGCCGTCCGTCCGTGCCGAGAATTGCAATCCAAGGCGTGCTGGAGTGGTCCCTGCGCAGTGGATCGAGGATCTCCTTCCCGTGCGCGAACCGTCGGTCGATACTGACGTACACGAAATCCTTATCGATGAGTTTTCGGTTCGCCGCCACGTAGTCGGCGAGCTTCACGCACCACACGCAGTACGGCCCGCCTTGCTCCAGCAGCACGTGCTTGCCCTCGCGCGCCGCTTGCGCCAACCCGTCATCCAGAAGCTTGCGGGCGTCGGGTTTGGCCGGGGCGTATTGTCGGGCGAAATCGATCAGCTTCTGCCGATCAAGCCTTCCGTCGGCCCAGAGCGCCTGCTCGGAAGTCTGGCAAACCAAACCGCCGTCTGGACCCAGCACCGCGAATGTCAGCCCGCTTGTTGGCGGAGCGATCCCTGTCTTTTGAGCCCAAGCTTGCACGCGGGCATCCGGTGAGCTCGTGTTCAGGGCCAGAAGCACGTACTCCATCAGTGCGTTCCAGGCTTCGGGATGATCTAGGTCCTGGCGGTACTCGAAGAACTGCACCGACGCTGGACCATCCGCCGGTCCCAGCAGCACCAGAATGTTCTGACAACTCACTTGCGCAACATGACGGGCGTGCTTGAGTCTTTGCTCGAGCGTCTGGGTGGGCACAAAGGCCTCGGCCGCGTAATCCTTGGCAGTTTTCCGTAGCGGGGTATTCGGAAGGGTGAAGTCCCCGGCGTCGAAGAGTCCCGCACCGGCCGACCCGGCTGTCCCGACGGGCCGATAGCCATAGAATTGGCCTTCTGCATTAGATTCGATGAGGACGCTCAATTCGTAGTCGAAGCCGGGCACGAGACGATCGAGGACGAAGCGTCCGTCGGGTGCCGTGCGCGTGTCTCCCCCGAAGCTCGTGGTGAAGCCGCCGCCCGGCGAACGCACTGTGATACCGTAGCGGATTATTCGATCCACCAGCGGCTTGGCTTCGGGGTCAAGCAGCCGACCGCGAGCCGAGGCCGTGGGGCCGACGGAGAGGGTGATGTTGTCGTCCGCTGGCTTCACCAGCGAAATTCCGCGCAACCCACCGTCAGACGTCACCGCCATCAGGTACAAATCAGAGTTGTCCCGTTGCACCGTGAAACGGCCCTGCGAATCCGTTGCGCCCGTCGTGTAAGCGTTGTGGCTGACGATCCGGCCCGACATGACCGCGTCGGCAACGCCAACATTCGGTTTGTCCGCGAAGACCACCCGGCCGGCGAGCAGCTTGGGCGCAACTTCGGCTTCGTCCGAGTGAACGTTTACCTCGACCTCCTTCTGTTCGAAGATTACAAAGGGCTTACTCGGAGTGTACCATCGAACATAGTACTTGCCCGGCCCGGCATAGAACTCGAACAGGCCGTTTTCGTCGGCATCCGCGAACTGTGCGAGCATGAGCGTAATGGCTTTTCGCCCCGCGGTGCCGCCGGAGAACTGCTCTTCTTTCGGAAGCTTCAGGTAGCTGTCGTCCATCAACAGGAGGGAGATATGCGCGCCGGGCGTGACCGCCTGAGTCGGGCCGGCTGTGGCGCGGCCGTACACGCGCGTAGCGGGTTGCAGTGTGAACCGCAATGGGGGAACCGTACGCCCCTTTCGCACCATCACACGTTGCGGCGTCGATGCTGTGTGATCCTTGGCGCATGAGAAAATGTAATACATGTCCGGTGCGACCGCGATCTGGAAGGTGCCGTCGGCGGTACTGTGCGTTTCCCCGCGGAAGCCATCCATCTCATAGTTATCGCCGCTTAACTTCAACGTAGCATCGGCGACCGGTCCGCCGGCGGCATCGACTATCTGCCCGGTCACCTTGACCAACGGCACCATTTCCACTTCGAGCGTCGTCTTGCCCGCCTTCGGGTCGAAGATGCATCGCTTGGGGGCGAAGTAACCGTCGATGCGCGGCCAGAAAACGATCGAACGGCTGCTATCGGCGGGTACCATCGGGAAATCCGCGACTCCTGCCGCGTCGGTTGTCCGCTGAAGGCCAGTAACGCCCGAAATATTGGCGTCGCCACCGTGCTTGGGCTTCTCAAAGATCCAGGGGTAAACTATGACGCCGGCTAATGGCCGCTGTTGGTCATCGATCACCCGAACCTTCACGTCCGTGGCGCCGTTCAAGATGAATTTAAGCGGTCCCGCATAATCGAGGTCGAGGCGGTATGGATCGGTCTTGATCTGGTCCTTTCGCCAGAATGCGGCATAGTCAAGCCCTATGCCGGGCTTGGCGGTAAGGACGAATTGAGGCGGCGCGTCGGCCGGCATTTGCAGCGTGGCCGTCCCGGCGTCGTCGGTTGTCGCTTCGGCCACGGTCGTGTAACCGGCATCAACCATGACCCATGCCCTTCCAACCGGCTGGCCCTTGTCATCGTTTACGGAAACCGAAATCTTCCGCGCCGGCCGCAGGATCAGCCGGACATCGGCGAGCTTCGGCTGGGTTGCTCCGTCGATAGTGCAGAAGGCCTGCCGGCTCCGGTCTGCCGTGCTCGCCTGAAACACTGCATAAAATCGCTCGGCGGTCACTTTCACCGTAAAGCGCCCACTCGCGTCGGTCCGTGTTGAATAATGGTCTGATAATGAAGTGACGTCGACCGCAACGTCCGCAGCCGGCCTGCCCTGTTCATCTTCGACGCGGCCCGTGACCTGGACAGTCTTGGCCTCCGTCAAGGCAGGTTTGGTTGCCGGCCCGGATTTCGCAGTCAATTGCGCTCCAACGGGTTTGGGCGCAAACGGACTGAGCGTGCCCACAGCCGCCAGTAGTACGATCGTTATAATCGCAAGCAGTACGGCCGTCGAACGCGTCACCGCGAACCGACGCCGCCGTGGATCGAGTATCGCGGAAACCCTCTTCTCCAACCCGCTTCGCGTGGCCATCGCAACTCCCATCCGCTCGGCGGCATGAGCGCGGCCCGAGATCATAGCGGCGACATCAAGCAACCATCGCGCATACCGTGTCGATGACTGGCCGCCCCTGAGTACCCAATCGTCACAGGCCAGTTCGCGCTCGACTCGCATCCTCCGTGCCGCGGCCCAAGCCAGTGGGTGGGGCCAGTAAACGCCGCACGCAAGTCGTGCCATCGTCTGCCACAGTACGTCACGCCGTGCAATGTGCGCCAACTCGTGGGTGAGCACGGCTTCCAGTTGCTCACTCGACCAACTCCGCCAGTTTTGAGGGAGAACGATACTGGCGTTGCACCAGCCGAGGCATACCGGGGTTTTCAGCTCCTCACTTTCAAGTAATCGCGGGTGCGCGGCGATTTCTGCCCTGGAACACGACCGAGATAGGCACGAGGCAACTGTTCTGTCTGAGATCCTCACGGCTCGACCGACCAGCCGCCGCGCGGCCGTGTTGGCAACGATTTGGCGCAGCACCAGCCATAGTGCGGGCAGCAGCCAGGCAGCCAGAATCGCCCAACCCCCGCCAAACGAGCGTGAACTTCTCGATGCAGAAGGAAGTGGTGCAACGGTGTTGGACAGATCGGAGCGTGCGGGATCAGTCGATGCACGGAGCGCGCCCGAGTCGCTTTCATCGACTCGTGTGGATTCGACGAGCATCGCTCGGCTTGCATCCGGTTCGTCAGCTCTACGGTTGGGACGATTTCCGTCGGGATGCGAACTCCGATCAGTCGGTGACGACGCCTGATAGAGTTCCTGTCCCGGCGGCAGGGCGATTCTTCCGACGCGATGCTCGGGCAGCATCAAAAGTGCCGCCGGCAGGACCAGCGCGGCCACGATACTGAGCGACCAGATACGATGCCGCACGGCGGCCGACGAACGTCGCAGGATGAGGGTGGCGCCACCCGCCAGCAGCCATACGGCACTCAGGCCAATGACAAGCCGCAACACAAACCCGGCGGTGCCCGCGTCGAGCAACGCATGTGTGATCAGGAGAGACATTGGTTACCTCCGGTTCGAGGATTCGTCTTTTTCCGCCCCGTCGATCATCTCACGCACGCGCCGCAGGTCCTCCGCGGAGAGGGGGCCGGCCGACCCATCGAGCAGCGCCGCCACCGCATCGACCGGCGCGCTTCCGAAGAAGGTGCGCACGATGTTTCTGAGGGCAGATCGGCGGACCTTCGCCTTCGACTCGGCCGGACGATACAGGTATCGCTTGCCGTTCTGTCGTGTCGTCGCCAATTGTTTTCGCACGAGCAGATTGAGCATTCCCCGGACAGCCGAGTAAGTCGGCGGATCGGCCAACTCCGCCCTGACCTGAGCGACCGGCGCCTCCCCCAGCCGGTAGAGGACCTCGAGGATCTGCCGCTCACGCTTCCCAACTTGCAATGGCGACGGCTGCGACATCATTTAGCTCCTGTTTATATGCTATTCCATTAGCATATGCTAACACGATAGCACTTCACTGACCCAGTGTCAACGTCGTGTTTTGAGATTACCGATGTGGCCTCGAGATAAGTCTGCACCTATGCACGGCCCCCGGATATTGGGGAC
>Ga0307477_10002342_pt1 | contig 14741 bp, 11 predicted proteins | sample atmos_gasesECM2C_FD_203316 | JGI IMG/M metagenome (GOLD analysis project Ga0307477, IMG submission 203316) | Hardwood forest soil microbial communities from Morgan-Monroe State Forest, Indiana, United States - atmos_gasesECM2C_515 | ecosystem: Environmental > Terrestrial > Soil > Temperate...
TTGTGCAGACAGTCATCAGCAATCTCCCTTACATGATGTTGTGCTGCATTCCCCTCTTCGCGTTGGTGCTCAAGATTCTCTATATCCGGGGACGGATCCTTTACATCGATCATCTCGTTTACGCCCTCCACATCCACAGCTTCGCCTACATGGGGATCATGTTGCTCGGCCTCATTACCCTCGGTTTGAATCGGGCTGCGCCTGGCGCCGTCGCCGGCTCAATCGTACGAATTATCTGGGCTGTGTTTGCCGTGCAAATTTTCCTGTCGATCCGTCGCGTTTATCGGCAGGGTTGGTTTTTGAGCATTTTCAAATTTTTCGTCGGCGGCATCGTTTATCTGGTGGTTCTATTCCTTGCGTTAGCCGCAACGTTTCTGGTGACCCTGATGTTGCCATGATTTTTCCGGAGGCAGGCCACGACCGAAAAATAATCATCGATCAATCGTGTTTCGATCGATGGTAAAAACGCGAAAAGGCTGATCAAGACAGTGCAGTTTCCCACGGTGACCGCGCAGTGATCAGAGTTTAGATTTTTGAGCGAGTAATTTTCGAGCGGCCTCAAGCGCTTCTTCGATCTTGGCAGCGTCTGGCCCGGAACCTTGTGCGTTTTCCGGTCGCCCGCCGCCTTTGCCGCCAACAATAGGAGCGACCTGCTGAATCAGCGTGTTCGCCTGGATGGTGGTCGTCATTTCCTTCGGCACCGACGCAAGTAGCGCCACGCGACCATCTGACAAGCCCGCAAGAAAAACTGCGCCTTTGAATTTCGATTTCAGGGCGTCCGCGATTGCTTGCAGCAACTTGCCGTCAGCATTTTCCAATCTGGTGATGAGAAACTTTTCTTCTCCATGCGTCGTAACCAACTCTTTTGCCATCTCGGCCGCGCGACTCTTCATCTGGGCATCGGCAGCCTTCGCGTTTTGCTTTTCCCATTCGCGAAGACCGGCATCGACTTTTTCCAGATGCGCGGTGCGGGCATCGATCGCTTTCAACATCACGTCTGTCGCGCCCGAATCGCTAAAGGCCGGCAACGCCGCGATGTCGGATTTCCTTCGCTTGAGCGCTTCGAACTTCTCCTGTTGCCGCGCCGCTTCCTGTTTCGCCCAAGTGCGCGCGGCATCGCCCGCCACTGCCTCGATTCGCCGAGTCCCCGCCGCTATCGCCTCTTCCCTCACAATTCGAAATGGGCCGATCTCGCTGGTCGATTTGACGTGAGTGCCGCCGCAGAGTTCCATCGAATAGCCATTCAGCTTGTTGGGCGTCCCGCCGATCTGAACAACGCGGACAACGTCGCCGTACTTCTCGCCAAAGAATTGCTGAATGTCAGAACGTTTCTTTGCGTCGGCGTACGCGATTTCAGTCCACCAAACCGGCGCGTTCTCCGAGGTTTTTTCGTTAACGAGTTTTTCGACGTCACGTTTCTGTTCCTGGGTTAGCGCCGCGCTGCTAAAATCGAACGTCAATTTGTCCGGCCCGACGTAACTTCCTTTCTGCGCCGCGTCGCGACTCACGATCTCGTGCAAGGCCCAATGCAACACGTGCGTCACCGTGTGATGCCCCTGAGTTTTTTTTCGCCGCTCGAGATCAACCGCCACTCGTACGGCCTCACCCGGTTCGGGCGCACGACCCTCCACGAGCCTTGCCCTATGAATAACAACGTCTCCTCTTTTCTGCGTGTCGATTACGTGAAGCTCACCGACTTCGGTCCGGTCATGTCCCGGTACGTGGAACAAACCGCGATCTCCAACCTGGCCGCCCATCTCGGCATAAAATGGCGTTTGATCGATAATCACATTGATTTCGTCCGATTTCGGTCCCGGCAGAACTGCGTTGACAACCGCTTCCGCCTCGAAGAAATCGTAGCCAAGAAATTTGGTTGGCGTCGCGCTGAGATTTTCATCTTCAACCGTGATCGCCTCTTTTTTTTGCGCTGCGCGGCCGCGTTCGCGCTGTTGTTCCATCAATTTTTCGAAACCGGCAACATCAACAGTCAAACCGCGCTCACGCGCCATGAGCTCGGTCAAATCGAGGGGAAATCCGTATGTGTCATACAAGAGAAAAGCGAAATCGCCTGGAATGTGATCAAGCTTGTGGCGTTCAATTCCCTGCTCAAAGACGTTTATCCCGGTATCGAGCGTCGCGTTAAACGATTCTTCTTCACGACGGATAGTTTCCTGAATTGCTTTTCTCTTTGCGCGCACTTCCGGGAAAACGTCGCCTATCGTTTTTGCAATAATGTCGACGAGTTTAAAAAAGAACGGCTCATGAAAACCAAGCGCGCGACCGTAACGCACTGCGCGGCGAAGGATGCGACGCAAAACGTAACCGCGGCCTTCGTTCGAGGGAATAATTCCATCTGCGATTGCGAATGACAGTGTTCGGATGTGGTCAGCGATGACACGGAAGGCGACATCGATTGCGGATTGCCGATTGTGGATTGCGGAAAGATCAGAGTCCGGCAGCGTACTTTCGTACTTCTGTCCGCTCAGGTTCTGGATCTCATCGAAGATTGGACGAAAGATGTCGGTCTCGTAATTGGAGATCGTTCCGGAGAAATCGTTGAGATTTTTTGTGCCCTCAATGATCGCGGTCACCCGCTCAAAACCCATTCCGGTGTCAACGTGACGCTGTGGCAGAGGTGAAAACGTACTGTCCGGGTTCGCGTTGAACTGGATGAAAACCAGATTCCAAATCTCGATGCAACGCGGATCGTTCTTGTTAACTAACGAACCGCGTGTATCGCCATCCGGGGTCAGATCGACATGCAACTCGGAGCACGGTCCGCACGGACCGGTATCGCCCATCATCCAAAAATTGTCGGCTTTGCCGCCGTTCACAATGTGGATGGCCGGATCGAGATCGGCGTCTCGAAACAGACGGGCCCAGTGATCGTGCGCTTCTTGATCGAACTCGCTCGGCTCGCCAGGTCCCGGTTTGTAAACCGTCGCGTAAAGTCGTTGTGGCGGAAATTGCCAGCGATCGACCACCAATTCCCAAGCCCACTCAATCGCTTCCTTCTTGAAATAATCGCCGAAACTCCAATTTCCGAGCATCTCGAAAAACGTGTGGTGATAAGTGTCGAGCCCGACATCTTCCAAATCGTTATGTTTGCCGCCGGCACGAATACATTTCTGGGTGTCGGCCACGCGCGGCGGATTCCAGGGTGGCTTTTGTTGCCCGAGAAAAATCGGCACGAACTGGTTCATGCCTGCGTTAGTGAAAAGCAGGTTTGGCGCGTCGGGCAGCAACGAAGATGACGGCACGATGGTGTGCCGTTTCTCGCGAAAGAAATCGAGAAAGGATTGCCGGATCTCTGCTGACGTCATGGCGGAAATTAAAATGACGAATGCCAAATGACGAATGACGAATGAATGACGAAGCACGAAGACCCCAAGGGCGTGCGCTCGATCGATTCGTCATTTGGATTTCGGACTTCCTTTGTCATTCGACATTCGGATTTCGTCATTTCAGTGCCTTGCCGTCCTTACGAAGGGAAAATTGCCGGAGGAGACGCCGATCTCCAAATGGAAATCTGCTCGGCTGAGACCATCTTCCGCCGAAGCAGACAATGAACACTCTGTGATCAGCGTTTTGTCGGAGCGTTTTCCGGCGCAGTTTCGGCGACTTTCCAGGCCGCGCGAAATTGCCGATCGATTTGATCGGCTTCGTATTGACGATCTTGCGCTTTCAGACAATCCCGCAATCCGGAAAGCGCGCGCCCATCGCGCGGATTCTTTGCCAAATCAGCACGGAAAACCTTTTCTGCTTCCGCAGCTCGGTTGTTCGCCAGGAGCAACCGGCCGAGCAACGGACGAACGGGAGGATACCAGGCAGGTGGTTCGCTATAATTGAGCGCATCCTCGGCTGCCACAGCCTGTGTGAGCGATGCGACAGCCGCATTGTCGTCGTGACGGCTCCCGGCAATAGCGGCAGCAAGCAGATTCTCATGAACTTTGAAAACAGCAGCCGCTTTGTTGAGCTGATCGTACATTGTCTCGGGTGGGACCTTCGCGGCAAGGTCGTGAAATGCCTGTTGCTCCTTCTCGGCGTCGTCGGTTTTGCTAAGATGCGCAGACGCGATTCCACGGAGCGAATGCCAGACTGCATTTGTCAGTAAAAGTGAGGCATCGGGCGCCGGCAGTTTCAGGATGTCGTTCCAGCGCTCGAAGGCAAACAGAACGATCATCGGCGTAGGAAGAAAGCCTTCCAAGTCCGGCATGGCTTTCACACCGGGCGCGGCGTTTGTCACCAAGCGTGCCGCCGCGTTCTTTGCCTTCGTGAAATTGCCGTCCATGCAAGCGGCAAAAGCGAGGAAATGCAAATTGTGACTGTAATACATCAGTCGATACACTCCTTGCTCATGCGTCTCGCCAAGAAATCTCTGGTCGGCCAGGACCGCCGCTTCGTTGCACTGTGCCGACGCCGGATGATCGCCCACGCGCGCGTAAATATGCGCTGGCATATGGACAAGGTGACCAGCCGCGGGCGCCAGTTTTTCCAAGCGGGTCGCACTCGGCAGGGCACGCTCGGGATGGAGCGACGCCTCGACCGCATGAATATAGTAATGGTTCGCGCCGAGATGGTTCGGGTCGCGCTTCAAAACTGACTCGAGCGTGGCCACGATTTCTTCCGTTCCTTCAGCCGGTTTTCCGTCAGCGGTCCAAAGATGCCAGGGATTCAAATTCATGGCGCTCTCAGCGTAAAGCGTGGCCGCGTCCAGATCATCGGGATAGCGCGCGGCCAGCTTGGACATTTCGTTTTTGTAGGCAACATCAAGCGCGTGAAGATCGGCTTTGGGATCGTTTGAGTAGCGAACCGCAAGCGCGTCGATGTAAGCGCGTTCCGGATCGGACGCGTTCGACTTCAGTGAAACCGCGCGCTGCACCGCATCGTAACCCGCTTTTTCTCGCTCGGGATCAACGGGCAAATTGTAATTCGGCCCAAGCGTGAGCGCGACGCCCCACCAGGCCATCGCCAGTTTCGGATCGAGTTCGGCCGCCCGTTGAAATGATTTTCTCGCCTCGTCGTGATTAAAGCCGTAGACGAGTTTTAGTCCTTGATCGAAAAACTGCTGCGCCGCGCGATTCTTTGTTGAGACAGGATGATGCACGTCGCCCAATCCTGGGATCAAACGCGGCGGAGTCTCCTTCGCGCCCATCTGCACGGCAGTAGCAAAAAGAGCAAAGGCGAAAAGCAGTTTGCGCAGACTGCAAATTAACATGTCGTTTTTGTCGGTGTGAGTTTACTCCCTGTCTTCGTCAAGCTTCGCCTTGACCGCCGTCTCTATTTCTTGGTAGAGCGCGGGGTCGCTCTTGAGCGTCTCTTTCGCCGCGTCGCGGCCTTGGGCGAGTTGCGTACCTTTATAGTTCAGCCACGAACCGCGCTTCTCGATGACTTGTTTTTCCAAAGCCAGGTCAAGGAGCGCGCCGACCGAAGAAATGCCTTCGTTGTACATGATGTCGAACTCCGCTTCGGTGAACGGCGGCGCCACTTTATTCTTTACTATTTTGACACGGGTCCGATTGCCAGTGACGACACCGTCGGTCTGCTTGATCGCGCCGATCCGGCGAATGTCGACTCGCACGCTCGCGTAAAATTTTAGCGCCTTGCCGCCGGGCGTGGTTTCCGGGTTGCCAAACATCACGCCGATCTTCTCGCGGATCTGATTGGTGAAAACGCAGCAGGTGCGCGCTTTAGAAATCAGCGACGTCAGTTTGCGCAACGCGGCGCTCATCAACCGCGCCTGCGCGCCGACCGTCGCGTCGCCGATCTCGCCCTCCAGCTCCGCCCGCGTCACTAATGCGGCGACCGAATCGACCACAATCACATCGAGCGCATTCGAGCGGATGAGCGTTTCGCAAATGCGCAGCGCTTCTTCCCCCGAACTAGGCTGCGACACCAGCAAATCGTCCAGGTCGACACCGAGCTTTTTCGCGTATTGAGGATCAAGCGCGTGTTCGACATCGATGAACGCAGCCAAGCCGCCTCGCTTTTGCGCTTGGGCAATCACAGTCAGGGTGAGCGTCGTTTTGCCGGAAGATTCTGGACCGAAGACTTCGACGACTCGGCCACGAGGGAACCCGCCTACGCCAAGCGCGCGATCGATCAAAATATTCCCGGTTGGGATAACATCGATATCAACAATCTTCTCGTCACCGAGACGCATGATTGCGCCTTCGCCGTAATCTTTCGCGATTTGTTGAATCGCAAGATCGAGATTTTTATTCCTGGCGGCGGTTACTTTGTCTTCGCCGGTCTTCTCCACAGTTTTAGTTGCCATATCACGCGTCACCCTAAGTAAGTCTGGCATGCTGGATTCGCCAAGCACAAAAGCAAAGGACCAAAAAACAAAAGGCCGCGAACCTTACGGCTCGCGGCCTCAATCAAAAACTGCCCGTTTACGAAACAGCGATCTTCCTGGGCTTGACGTGCTCCGCTTTGGGCAAAGTCAACGTCAAGATCCCCTGATCGATTTTGGCATTGATCTTGTTTGAATCGATCGATGGATCGAGCTCAAACGTGCGCCGATAATCTTCCCCGCGCGATTCGTGGTGGAGCACCGCGCCATCAATCATGGGTGTCGACCGCCGGCCGACTATTGTTAGCTCGTTATCTTCCATGGAGATCTCGAGGCCGTTTTTGTTTACGCCAGGCATCTCGACTTGCAGCAAGTAGCCGTCATTGTCTTCGATGACGCTGGCAACGGGAGCGACAAACCGATCCGTTTGCTGCTCTCCAGCATCGCGATTCTTACGCAGCATTGTATTCATGCTCATTCCTTTCCTTAAAGTTTTAAGCCAGAGTTGCGCTTACTCAGCGCGCACCTGGATTTGTTTCGGTTTTGCTTCCTCTGCTTTTGGCAGCGTCACTGTGAGGATGCCGTCGCGATAGATCGCGCTCACTTTGTTCGCGTCTACCCGCCCTGGTAATGTAATAGTGCGGCGAAACTTGCCGACATATCGTTCCGTGCGTTCGGCTTTGTCGCCGTTGCGGCTTTCACTCATCCGCTCGCCCGCAATCGTCAACGTGCCGTCATGCAGAGAGATTTCTATGTCCTCTTTCCGCATACCGGGCAGTTCGATCACAGCGATGACGTTGTCGTTGTTGTGATAGAGATCGACCGCGGGTGACCAACCACTCAAGAGTTGTCCCGGGCGACCCAAGTTCGCCCAAAATGGTAACTCGAAAAGCGAGTTGAGATCATCGCGCAGATTGGTCCATCGATCCAAAGACGGCCAGGCCGCCAATTGAGGGGTCTGATAGCGAATTAAGCTCATGTTTGTTTGTTCCTTTCTATGATAAAATTCAGCACCGTTTCTAAAGCTGGCGTCGTACCAGCCTGATAGCCAGGCGATTTGTTATTCATAAATCTCTTGTAAACAAGAATTTACAATACATACTAGTCATACATTCATCGACGCATAATGTAGCATTCTGTCGCTATATCCGCGTATCGATCCAACCAAGGTTATGGGACAAAATAGCACATTTCGTTTTAGGTCGATATTTCTCGAATACACTTGCCCCTGCTTGACCGCAGGAATATTCGTCACTTCATGACACCGACGGAAAAGGATGAACGATTCATGCGGGTCGCTCTCGAAGAAGCGCGCAAATCGCTCGGCCAAACGAGCCCCAACCCGGCTGTAGGCGCCGTGCTGGTGATTGGGGACCGAATCATCGCGCGCGGTCATCATCGAGAAGCTGGTCTTCCCCACGCCGAAGTGGAATGCCTTCGCGCCTTCGGACGGACAATTCCAAAAAGCGCCATTTTGTATGTCACCCTCGAGCCTTGTTCGACCGTCGGCCGGACAGCTGCTTGCACCGACGAACTTATCAGGTCCGGGGTCAAAACCGTGGTGGTCGGCGCAATCGACGTCAACCCGCGGCACGCGGGGCGTGGCATCACATTTCTACGGAGCGCGGGAATCAAAGTCCGAACAGGCATCCTGGCCGGCGAATGCACCGCGCTGAATGAAGCGTTCAATAAATGGATTGTGACGGGTAAACCTTTCGTCATTGCCAAGTGCGGAATGAGCCTGGACGGACGGTTGACGCGACCGTCAGGCGAATCGCGGTGGCTCACGGGTGCCAGCGCCCGCCGCGACGCGCAGGACCTTCGGGCCCAAGTGGATGCAATTCTCGTCGGTGCGGAAACTGTGCGGACAGACAATCCGCGGCTAACAGTACGCGGTATCCGTAGGTCAAAGCAGCCGTTCCGAGTAATCATTACGCGCTCGAGAAAGTTGCCGCCACGTGCTCACCTTTTCACTGATCGCTTCGCCCAGAGGACCCTCGTTTACCAGAGCAAATCACTGGATTTGGTTTTGAGCGATCTCGGGAGAAGAAATGTCACAAGCGTTCTCATCGAAGGAGGCGGCGACATTCTCGGTCAAGCCCTCGACCAAAACAAAGTCGACAAGGTGCAAATCTATGTCGGCTCGATTCTTACAGGCGGTCCGGTAACTGCCTTTGCCGGAATCGGAGCTGCCCATACGGTCGGTGCGGCGCATCTGGAGGGTGTCCACTATCGACTACTAGGCACGGACCTTTGTGTCAGCGGATATCCGAGATACCGCGAAGCTGGCGTTGGCGAATAATTTTGAGAAACCTTTCGTCTTAAATTATGTTCAATAACTAGAATGACTGGGGAGGTAAAAGCAATGAGATGGAAAAAGATTCTGTTGGTTGCGCTGGCGGTCGGCGGCTTTGCAGTTGCTTCGGCTCCGCGCGCTAGCGCCGGCGTTTCGGTCGGAATCGGGTTTGGATTCCCGGGGGCCTATCCGTATCCTTACTATGGCTACCCATATCCCTATGCGTATGGATATCCGTATCCTTATTATGGATATGCTTATCCCTATTGGTACGGGCCAGGCTTTTACTCGTATCACGGCCATCGGACGTTCTTTTCGAGACCGTGGCATGGCGCCCGTTTCCGGCATTCGCGCTAACTTAGAGGAGAAGGTGTACCAAAGCTGGCGGATGAAACAGACCGCCAGCTTTTTTGACCAGAGCCCGAGGAGCCGCGGGCTCGAAGATTGCGCCCTGTAACTATTACTTTTTGGGCGCTGCCGTGACCGAAGGCGACGTCGTCGACGGATTAATCGCTGGCGACTGCTGGAACTCTTTTCTTAGGCGATCGTTTAATGCGGGCAATTGCTGCTGGCGCTTTGTCTCGACCTCCTGCTGAAGATTACGCTCAATCTTACGGCGCTCTTGCAAATAACGTTGCTCAAACAGTTCTCGTTTTTGCTGATCGAGACGCAGACCAGCATCGCGGAGCGCAGCCTCCGCTTCTTTTTTGAGCATTTCTTGATGCAACCTCTCCCGCTCGCGCATGAGATTGCGCTCCTGCTGGCTCATCTGCAACCAGCGCTCGGCGTTGCGCCGGAACACTTGCCGATCGTCCGGCGACATCGAAAACCAGCGTTCGCGTGTACTTTTAAATTGAAGATTCTGATGAACCTGACCTCCACCTTGCGGCTGCGCGCGGACAGCCTGGCCGCCGCCTGGCGGCTGGGCGTGGACAAGGCCAGACGGCACGACCCAGATCAACAGCACGGCAATCGCAGTTACAGACTGTGATTTTCGTCCCACAAGTTATTTTCGTCTGACGCGAGCAATTCGTCCAGATCGGCAACAACCTCATAATCTTGCGGATCGATCTTCGCCACGATGTCGGGCGCGCTGTCCGAAGCCGCCCTTGGCGTTTTCGGATGTTGGATGACGATCGCCGCCCCAATTACGGCCACCGCCAAGGCCGATGCAGGAATAAGCCGGCGTAAGTTAAATAAGGCTCGGAATCGAGCGAACCGCTGCGGCTCCTGCCGGATCCGGCGAATTACATTGCGCGCGAAAAAGGCAGAAAGCTCCGGCTGGGCCGCACGGCCCAGAAGATCCCACAGTTCCTGGTCGTCTTCGCGTCTCACTTCTCTCCGGCAAATTTAACCAAACGCAGCCTCAAAAGTCGCGCAAAAAACGCACGGCAAGATCGGCCTACGTTGGACCCGGCTTCCCCGGTTCGCTCTAGACCTCCGCCGCTTCCAGGAAGCCTTCCAATTGCCGGATACGAGTTGGGTGCCGCATCTTGCGCAACGCTTTGGCTTCAATCTGCCGGATCCGCTCGCGGGTGACCCGGAATTGCCGGCCCACTTCTTCGAGCGTTCGGCTGTAGCCATCCACCAAGCCAAAGCGCTGCTCGAGTACTTGGCGTTCGCGTTCCGTCAGGGTCTCGAGCACGTCTTTGATCTTTTCCTTCAATAAAACAATAGCCGTCATATCGGACGGGTTTTCGGCGCCCTTGTCCTCGATAAAGTCGCCAAAATTGGTCTCCTCGCTCTCACCGACCGGCGATTGCAAGGAGATCGGTTGCTGGGCCATTTTCAAGACCGCCCGGACCCGATCGACCGGAAGCAAAATTTCTTCAGCCACTTCCTCCGGGGTCGGCTCGCGACCATACTCCTGGACGAGCTGTTTTTGCACGCGCATCAATTTGTTGATCGTTTCGATCATGTGGACGGGGATGCGAATCGTGCGCGCCTGATCCGCGATGGAACGTGTGATGGCCTGGCGAATCCACCAGGTGGCGTAGGTCGAAAACTTGTAACCGCGGCGGTATTCGAATTTTTCAACCGCTTTCATCAAGCCCATGTTGCCTTCCTGAATGAGATCGAGAAAGGAGAGACCGCGGTTGGTATATTTTTTCGCGATCGAAATCACGAGGCGAAGGTTGGCCTCCACCATCTCGGTTTTGGCGCGCAGAGCTTTGCGCATCCAACCTTTCAATTCCTGATAGTGATCGGCATACTCATCGAGCGAAAGCCAAATTGTCGTTTCGAACTCATGTGCCTTGATGCCGAGCGGCGACCGGGCGACGCAGCCTCGTCGGTTCTTGGCCATCTCGCTCTGGAGCTGCAAAAGGTCGCGATAATGCTCGTCCGCTAAATGGGCGAACTCTTCTGTTACTTTCTGTTTAAAATAGAACTTGGGATAAAATCGCTGGAGCGAATTCAGAACCTTGTGAAACGCTCTCACCTTCTTGGTTTCCTTTTTCCCGGAATCGAGTTTGGCGTAATGCGCAGTGATGGAGGCGGCTAACTTTTCCACACGGCCACACAATCGCGGCAACATCTTCATGTAGCGTTCACGGCTCTCGATTTTTTTGTCGAGAATCACCCGGTCGAACCGCTCCCGCCCTTGCGCAAGCTTGTCCGCTAGATCGAGATGGGCGCGCGCGGTAAAGCCGAATCGATTAATGTGCTTCTGCACCATATTCTCGGCTTCCTCGATGCGCTTGGAAATTTCGACCTCCTGCTCACGGGTCAACAATGGAACCTGGCCCATCTGCTTGAGATACATGCGGACGGGATCGTCCAGGATATCGAGCTTTACTTCGGACTTCTCTTCCTCGTCCTCGTCCGCGTCTTTTTTGCCGTCCTTGTGCCGGTCCACTTCCGACGCTTCGATAATGTCTATCTCCATTCGGCGGAGCCGCGTCAGAATGGCGTCGAGCTCCTCCGCGCCGGTCACGCCCTCGGGCAACGCGTCGTTGAGGTCGTCGAACGTGAGATAGCCCTGCTCTTTGGCCAGCTTGATGAGCTCCCGGATTCGCACCTGAACTTCATTGGCAGATTGCAGTTGGCGAAACGTTTCCACGGTCCCTTTTGCCACCCGGCCGTTTGATCTGCGCGCGCGAACGAGAGGCGTGATGGCTTTTTGTTTGAATGCTGAAATCTTCGAAGAGCGTTTCAATCTAAATGATGGTTCAGCATTCTTCATTCCTGGAGGTTTCTGAGACGCCCCCAAATTCGGACGCTTCGCCGGGGATCGGCGAATCCGCGCCTTTCGTTTCGAATGCCTGGCCAAGATGATGCGTTTAAGTATTTGACTGAGACGTTCGATTCAGCCCGCAAAGATCGACAGTCAACTGCCGGTCCCGCGAGGAGGCGAAAACTGCGAAAGCTCGCGGAGTTGGCCCTGTAGGTCAAGGATTTGTTTCTGCAAATTCACGATTTCCCCTACGCTTAGCTGAGATAGCCTTATCCGGGCCTGAGCGGCTTCTAGCTGCCGCCGCAACGCTGCCTGCCGCAATCCCATCCACCAACTCTCGGCTAAGGCCAGCGGATTGGCCGGCATCTTTTGCAGAAGCCAGGCCGACACTACTCCCTCCTCTTCCTGGGAAAGGGTCGCCATGAACGCATTGAGTGAAGCTGGATCTCGGGGGCGTAGGTCGGCTTCGAGAATCCGAACGAGCAAGTCGGCGCCAGGAGTCTGGGATAGGATTTCCCGCCAGTTTTGCTCCCGTACGAAATTGCGCGCTGCCTCATCCCGCAATGCCAGCAAACAAAGCAGCGCCATGTCGTGTCGCGGCGCAGTCACGGGCTCCTGTCGCCGCGCGGCTGAAACCGCAGCCGCAGACCGCGGCTCGCGCGTTTGTTTCGACACCAGTGTCTCGAAATCCGAAGTTGGGACTCCGAGCCGGGCGCTCACTTTGCTCACGATTTCTCCGCGCATAAACCGCTCGTGCACATGCGAGACAGTCTCAGCAAGTTTGCCGGCCAGCTGCATCTTGGCGCCTAACGAATTAAAATCAACCGTTGCTGCTTCGCGCTCGATCCAATAATCGAAGAAATCGCGCGCGCCCGCAACTCGCTTTTGGAATTCCTCTTTTCCCTCCGACCGCACGAGTGAATCAGGATCCTGGCCCGGCGGCATCTCAACCACGCGTACGATGAGATCATTTTGCAAAAGCGCATCAAGTGAGCGCTCGGCCGCTTTTTGTCCCGCTTCATCGGCATCAAAGCACAGCACCGCTTCGTCGACAAATCGCTTGAGCAGGCGCGCTTGGGATTCGGTAAAGGCCGTCCCCTGTGGCGCGACCACATTGAGGATACCCGCCTCGAAGAGCGAGATCAAATCGAGCTGGCCTTCGCAAACTATCGCGCAGCTCGCATCGATGAGACCGCGCTTCGTCTTGTGGAGGCCGAAAAGCACCTTGCCCTTCCGGAAAAGCGGCGTTTCCGGAGAATTCAAATACTTCGCGGTTTCAGCGTCGCTCTGCAAAAGCCGGCCGCTAAAGGCAATGACTTCGCCAACATCATTGCAAATTGGAAATATCACTCGACCACGGAAACGATCGTAAACGTCGCTCTCCGTTCGCTCTTCATTGCGCAACTTTACCAGACCACTCTGCAAGAGTTCGCCGCGCGAGTAACCCTGAGCCAGCGCCCATTTCAAAAAAGTGTCCCAACTCTCCGGGGCGTAACCAAGCTGCCAATTCTTCGCCACTTGGCGATCGATGCCGCGGCCTTTCAAGTAGTCCCGGGCCGCCTCGGCGAAATCTTTCTTCAGCAAGTTCTCGTGAAACCAAGCGGCCGCGTCCGCATGCAAACGGAGCAACATCCGCCGCGCTTCATGCTGTCGATCTTCCTCCTGCGCGCGGTGCTCTTCGACCACCGGAATGCCAACCCGAGCCCCCAGCTTACGCACCGCCGCCGGAAACTCGATATGCTCGTATTCCATCACGAACCGGAAAACGCTCCCGCCGACGCCACAACCAAAGCAGTGAAACGTTTGTCGCTGGGGACTGACGTGAAACGACGGCGTTTTTTCCTGATGAAAAGGACAGAGCGCTTTGAAATTCGCGCCCGCGCGCTTGAGCGGAAAATACGAGCCGATTACCTCGACAATGTCGTTCGCCGCAGCGATCTGCTCAATTGTTTCTGATGGAATTGCCACAGCTAGAATGGCAAACTTACCCAAGGCGAAGCGACTTCCAATCCATGAGAATCTTATTGTCGATCTTAGCGACGGCGGTTCTGATCGCGCCTGAAAGCGTGGTAGCACGCGAAGTGATTCAAAAAGGCGACGTTGTGGTAGTGCCACTGCGCGGGGAGGTCTCCCCTTCCCTGCTGATGTTTTTGCGACGGGCCGAAAAAGTTGCCGAAAGCAACGGAGCCTCCGCGATTATTTTTGAAATGAATACCTACGGCGGACGACTCGATTCCGCCGAAGAAATTACCAGTGTTCTGAATCACGCGACCATTCCGACATACACGTTCATTAATTCGAACGCTGGCTCGGCCGGCTCGCTCATCGCGCTGGCGACCCAGCATATTTATATGGCACCGGTGAGCGCAATCGGGGCGGCCGCGCCGGTTCTACCAACCGGCGAAGATCTTCCACTAACCGAGCGCGAGAAGACGATTTCCTACTGGACGGCACTCCTTCGAAGCTCCGCGATTAAAAACGGTCACAATCCCGACATCGGTGAAGCGTTCATGAACAAGGACAAAGAGGTAAAGATCGGCGATCGGGTGATTCATCCGAAAGGGACCGTGCTCACGCTCAACGCCCAAGAGGCGACGGAGAAGATCAACGGCAAACCGCTGCTGGCCGACGGAATTGCCGAATCGATTACCGATCTCATTCAGAAGGCCGGACTCAAAGGCAACGCGATCTCACTCGATCCCACCGGATTCGAACAATTAGCGTTTTGGGTAACCGCACTGGCGCCGTTGCTTCTGCTCGGCGGAATCATCGGCGCTTATCTCGAATTCAAACTCCCCGGCGTGACCTGGCCTGGATTCATTTCGGCAATTTGTTTCGCGCTCTTTTTCCTTGGACACTATCTGGCTGGGCTCGCTGGCTGGGAAGTGGTCGCGCTTTTCGTTTTGGGCATGGTGCTGGTCATCATCGAGATTCTGTTTTTCGCTCATTCCACCATCGTTTTCGGCGTCGTCGGT
>Ga0307477_10002343_pt1 | contig 14740 bp, 17 predicted proteins | sample atmos_gasesECM2C_FD_203316 | JGI IMG/M metagenome (GOLD analysis project Ga0307477, IMG submission 203316) | Hardwood forest soil microbial communities from Morgan-Monroe State Forest, Indiana, United States - atmos_gasesECM2C_515 | ecosystem: Environmental > Terrestrial > Soil > Temperate...
CATTTGCTGTTCAAGCTCGCCTCCGTCCTGACGCAGCGAGGTCGAAATCATCGAGGCCAGAAGGAAGGTAAAGGCGCTCGTAAAGAGGGAGTCCCATTGAGTCGTGTCGGGCTGGTTCTTCACATATTGGATGACGGCGATCGACTCGTTGCAGAAGAGGCATTGTCCGTTGGGGGCAAGGGTCATAAGCTCGTACTCGTCCCCCTGGCTCCCTCCACCGTCCCAGTCCCAGCAGATGTTGCCGTTGAGGGAGCCCAGAAGCTGAAAGTCGCTGGGAAGTGCGTACTGGAAGTTCCACCCGCTCCGATACTGGCTCCCGCTGCAACCGAAGGTGTCAAGCTCAAGGTCGGTGAACGCGCTGTCCGTCTGCTGGTCGGTTTGGGAGAGAGCACCCGTCGTCAGGTCGTTCAGAAAGTTCGTGGTCGAAAGGTATGTGAACATGACCAGATACCAGTAACCCCCGAACGAGAGGTAGGTGTTGGCAAGATACGTGGTGTTCGGCGCCCAATCCGGCCCCGTGATCGGGGGGTTGGTCGGCACGATGGGGGTTTGCGGTATCGGGACCAGTTGCGCCGGCGTCAGAAGGCAGTTCCATCGGGCGCTCCTCGTCGTCTCAAGGTAGGCCATCTGGAAATTCTGGTTACACGCCCGGGCCGACCGGCTGGTCGTGTCCGTCAGGGAATTGATCGCCTCGGCCCCGATCTTGGAAAGGGCCACGTTGCTTGCATCTACCGGACTCAGTGTTGTGCCCATGGAAATAAGAAGCCTCCGTTAGCCCCTGCATCGCCACGCAGAGTCCAACGGAGGCATGTTTGAATGAGCTACCGTCAGCCCAAGTTAGTTAAGCGAGAGCGTCGGAATGCGGAACACGCTAACGGTTCCGGCGACGATCGTATTTGCTGTCAGGATGACCGCTTGGAGCCAGCAATCATGCTGAATGGTGTACTGCTGGTTGAGGAGGGAATTGGCCGAGAATCCGGTCTGCACCGCTCCCGGAGTGATTGACTCCGGAACCTTGGAAGCAACCCCTCCGTAAAGCTGCGTTCCCGTGGCAAACGCCACGTTTCCGTTGGCCGCATGGATGTCGATCGAAGACGAGTAACGGACCTGATTAGCGATCCAGTGCGTCGAATCCGAGTGGGGCGCCGTGGACCCCGTGACGGCCGAGATGCAGGTAAAGGTCTGGTTGGACGGCGTTGACGCCGCATCCAAGACCACGTTCCCTGCCACATAGGCCGTACCCGAGACCCAGACCGGGGCCTGAAGACTGTAGGGCCCACCCAAGGCGCTTGTTCCTGCCGCCGTATTGGGTACGGGAAGGGCCGATGTGAGGCCGAGGTCGTTGTCTCCGATCGCAACCGTGAGCGTCGTTGCCGGTGCCGTAGTGCCACTACAGACCGTGCCGTTGACGCCGATCAACATCCCCTCCCGGGCGATCGCGATATTGATGATGTCGCCTGCGGCTTCGGTTCCGACCCACGTATACGTGCCGATGACTTGGGGCGGGCCTTCTAAGATGGGGTTGTTCTGAACCGGGGAGACTGCGCCGATGCCGATTGAATCGACACCGACCTGTCCCGAAAGGTTGTTGCCCTGAATCTGATTGAGGGCGATGTCCGTGTACCAGAAGTTTGGAGCTGCCATTGTTGGTTTTCCTTTTGAGTTTTAGAGTTTTTCTTCTGGGTTCGCTTACACGGATTCGTCGCAGTTGATCTGGACTACCGCCTCGTCCTGCGTTCGAGTCGCGTCTCGTAGGAGGCAGGTGTACACCTGCACGGCGTTCGATTGCTGGGGGAGCCTGTCGATGGTCGACATGACGTTCGCCCCGATTCCGACCATAAGTCCCGCCTTCTGCCAGGCGAAGCACGTGCGTATCGTGGTCGAGCCCGAGCTAAACGGAACGAGCTGCGTCATCTTGAACGTGAAGCTGAGGAACCGGCGGATTTCTCCGTCCACCAGGGCACGAACGTCGTTGTAGAGGACGTTGTCCACCTGGTCCACGTTGGTGATGAGGTTGTTGAGTTCCTTCGCCGAATAGACTAAGTAGCGATCCATCCGCTCGATTTCGTTCTGGTCCAGGATGAAGGCCGCCTGCGTCAACTTTGCGAGCTGGAGCCCGCTGTTCGTGGCCGCCGAGCCGAACTGGACCCCGATTACCTGTCCCGTACCGGCTGGGCCGCCTGTAGTCGGAAGGATCTGCGAGGTCGTGCCCTTGGCGCCGACGAACCTCGTCCCGCCCAGGGCCGCCAAGTTGATGAGGTCGAACTGACGGTTGGCCGCGATCGCGTGATTGCGGGAGACCATCGAAGTCGGGTCGCCAAGCTTCCCCAGGTTAATCTTGTCGAACTGGTCAATCCAGGTCGTCTTGTCGTAGCCGCGGGGGGACACCCACCAGAACTGGTTCGGGATGTCAGAGGGCTCGGTTTTCTTGGCCCGGCCCGTAATCTGATTCATCGCATAGGTCTGCGATCCGTCGATGTCGCCCCGGAACCGCTCGCCATCGACCTCCATTGAGTCGTAACAGCCGGCGAGGCGTTCATTCTTCTGCTGCGCGATATTGGCGCGCCAGTAGGAATCGAAGGCGATCTGGAAATGCGCCGGGAAAATGGGACTGATTGAGCCTGCCATGGGAAGGAGAAGTTAACGAAGTTTCCTGACTTCGTTCGCTTTCGGGTGTCCCGTGGCGGAGGGCCGGATCGAACGTATGTTCGAGGCCGGGAGTGAGCAGGCCCGCTAGGCGGGGTGTCTATCTGCTCTCAGTCTCTGATCCCGACCGTTTCAGACCAAACGCAACCCGTCAACAACTATTTTAGCACGGAGACCATGTAGGCATTGCCGCGCTCCTGAAAGAAGGCCCGGGCCAACGCCCGGTTATGGGCCTGTGTGCCACCGGGCTTGTGGCGCTCCACCTGCCACTGACTGAAATGGTCCTTGTGCCAGCACACATTAGGGGTGTGGGCACGGGACTTGGCCCAGTTTTCGGAGTTGCTGACATCGGGGAGAGCGTGGCCGTCGGCCCACTCCTCGGCCAAGACGGCGAACACCGAGTCCCACGCCTCTCGTCCGATGTGCATGTCAGGCATCTTTTCACGGTGGAGCTTCCACCACTGAGGGGTCATCGCAACGAGTTCGATTCCCCCGGGCTGCTTCAGGTGAGTGAGATTCTTAATGGGACCCATCAGGGACTCTCCTACCGTGTGGTGGCCGATGCAGGTGACACCTCGCCCTCGTTCCACCCCGGCAACGATCCTCTCATAGGCGTGAGTCGAAAGCCCGGCATCGGAGTTTGCGTATACGACAATGTCCTCCGGGAGCGCCCTCTGGCATCCGAAGTCAAGAAGCGTTCGTATCGTGGGCATCGACGGGTCGAAGTGCGGGGTGTCGATAAACTGTGCCGTTTGGAAATGCCAGTCCCACGACTTTTGAGCCCATTTCTGGGCCTCGGCCACCTCGGGGTCCTTGGGCTGGTAGACCGAATGGACGAAGATAATGCGCGGCGTGGGCTCCGGTGGCAGGCGTCGGCCTTGGGCACGCGCGAGGTCGTATCCAGCCGACATGACGTGCTCGGTATGGTTCGCCTGATGGGTTACCGTCCCGCTTCCCTTATGGTGTCCGTAGTACGAGAGCACCCGGTCAAGGTGCAGCCATCTCTTGAACGCTTGGCAGTGGCGCAGGTAAACGAGAATTTCGGTTCCCAAGAGCATCCCAGGGCGCTCAAGTGAAGGGTTGCTCGTCAGGGTCTCACCCGCCTCTTTGCATGCCCGGATGAGGATTGTCCTATTGAAGATGGAAACGCAGGGCGAGAATGTGCGGGCCCCCGTCTGGAAGATAAGCTCCTCAAAATGCTTTGACGGCATGACTGCCGAGCCGCCCTGCCAGTAGGGGGACGGTGCTCGGGTCCCGTCATCAAACTGAAGCTCGGAGTTCCACGAGGCCCACCCCGCGTCCCTTTTGTCCAGGCACGGTCCGATGATGTTCTCGTAGGCGTCTCCGAACGCCGGGTCGAGCAAGTCGTCATCGTGGATGAGGAGGACTCGCTTCGTATGGGCCCTGTACGCCGCAATCATCCAGCTATTGTTGCATCCATAGTCTTGGTCACGTGTGGGGTTAGAGATCACCACGTTTCTGATCCGTGCCGCCTCGATCGATTTCAAGCACGCCGCCAGACGCTCCGGGCGCTCGAACGACGTGACGCACGCGGTTAGTCCGTCAAGCAAGGGCATAGAGGGCGTCGTTCGGAGATTCCCACTTCTTCGCGTAGGCTCGGGAGGTCAAGCATTCAACGAGTTCGGCCATCGGCGTCGCTCCGTCGTATCCTCCCACCTCCGCGACCTCGTCGATCTCAAGGAAGATCATCTTGGGGCGCATGTCATCAAGCCCCTCGATCACCTGTTTCTCGGCCCCCTGCGCGTCAATGTGGAGCAAATCAATTTCGGTAATACCGTAAAGGCGGCAGAAGGTGCCGAGCTTGATTGCCTGCACCATCCTCACCTTGTGAAAATCGATCCTCCGGTTACCCTTGGCCCACTTCTCAGCGATCCTCGGCGTGGGTACGAGGATGGACCCGCTCTGGCCGAAGTGACCCGGGAAATTGGTGTCAGTGTTGGAGAAGAACGGCACCTCTCCGTCCGTGTCGCAGACGGCGTAGTGAAGAAACTCGACTCCGGTCCCAGCCACTCGCCCATGGAGCGCTGCAAAGTTGTCGGGGCACGCCTCGAAGGCGACGACCCGGCACTCGGGAAACCACTCCTTGAAGCGGATGGAATCGGCGCCGTCGTAAGCGCCCACGTCAAAGATCAGCTTCGGGGGAGTGGAAAACCACTCATAGCGAAACGCGCTCACAACTCCTGCGCCTCGTCCGGCAGTTGCCCCGGAGGATCAGGGAAAATAGCCGGGTAAGGCACCTTATCCCCCTCGTCCCAATGGCGAATCTTGATCCTCGTGTCCGCAATGGTCGGGATGTCCGACATGCGGCAAAGCCAGTCAAACCAGTAGTCCTCGGTGAGCCACCTGCGCCGTCCCGGCCAAAGCTTAACGTCCTCAACCCCGCCCGTGCTAAAGAATCCTAAGAGCCGCATCCTTTGGTCGAACTCGCTCTCACAGTCTAGCCACGGGTTCTTTAGGAGCACGCGCTGGAAAACGGAGAGCTTGAATGCCTTGAATCCCGTGCCAAGCTCCATGACCGGCAAAAGGCCGCTGGGGGTTGGACGAGCGCCGGAGAGCGGGTTTAGCACCCAGCGGCCACCGTTCTCTCGGGTCGTGTAGATCCCTCCGCAGATGTCGATCCCCGAGGACATGCGAGAGAGCAGGCTCACATAGTCCTGCCCGGTCGGCATGAGGTCGTAATCGACCATGAGGAGAATGTCGTCCGGAGACTTGTCCCGCACGGTGAATTCCGTGGCGAAGCGGCAACGCTCACGGGCCACCGATCCCCCAGCCCGGACCACCACCTGAATGTCCCACGGAAGCCCTCCCGCCGATCGGATAAGCTCCTCTATGGGCTTTCGGTAATGGTCGGCAAGGTGGGCGAACGCCTGGTCATTCGAAAGCCCCTTGTGGTCAAAATGACTCAGGGTCGTCGCTATCCAGACAACTGGCTTGGGTGGCTCCAAGCGCGTGCGGGGGTTAGGTGATCGCCCCGACGCTGCGGCTCACTTCATTCCAGGTCGTCCCGTCCGAAACGAACTCGATGAGGAAAATCTTGCTTGCGGTTCCCGCCAGGGTGCCGGTTGAGCGGAAGCCGGTCGAGAAGGTCGTTGTGCGTCCGGTGCCGTCGGAGCCGAGCTGCAGGACCAGCCTCGCCCCTGCGTTGGCCACGTAGGCTGTGGTGACGGTAAGCGCTCCCGTGAGGGCGATACTGAGGAAGCGTGTTCCGGTCGTTCCCTGGAGATAGGTCTCAAGCGCCATCGTGGCCGCGTAGGTGGGGGATACCGTGCCGGCTATGGGGTTTCCCGATCCGGTAATCTGGGCAACCAAGTCGGGATTCGAGGTGAAGGCTGTGTTTGTTGCGCTCATGGTGCGGAAGCTATGACCCGTTGTGACACTTACACAAGCTATTTCGGCACTAGCGACAACAGGTGGCAAGCAATGTTGTCCCCGCCAACCTTGGGCCGAAGGATCATCACACTGCCCTCGCGCTGGTTAACTAGCATCGTCGGTGGATTTCCGTGGCAGAATCCCTGCTTTATGTTCTTGAGATCGATCGAGAAGAACACGCAGTCGGAACAAGTCGGCATGCGCGTCCTATGGCCATTCCTCGTCTCGACAAGTCCCTCTATTTTTGGGAACTGCAGCGGCTCTTCATTGGGTTTGTCGGTCTTGTCCATCACGCTACTTTTTGCACAACCCCATTCACATCCCGGGCACGGATCAAAATGACCGTCTCCCCGTTGAGCTTGAGCTTCATCCCTGCCGCCGTGGTGCCGTAGGCCGCCACGTGCACGGTGTCCCCGGCCTGGACCTTCCAAAACTTGTCTGCGCCGCACTCTGGGCCGGCGGCGATCACCTCCGCCATGAGCCCATTCTTGGCGTCGAGTGACTTCACGTCGGGGAGGAATAAGGCCCCGATCATGCCCGGTTTCTCGAGCGGGCGCAGAACAAGGTAGTCACGAAGGGGACGGATCTCCTTTGCGTTCTCCGGAGCCTCAAGGAAGTGGCGCGGCTTCATCGGGCAGCCTTCTCCATCTTGGCCGCAGCCCGCCGGAACCACTGGTCAACCTTCTCCTTGGCCATCTTGTGCTGCGGGTGCTGGGCATTCATCAGGGGCTCGTTGAGCGGGTTCGCCTTGTTGTTGATGGCATCTTGGGCAAGGGCCATCGCGTCGCCCCCCTCTCCCTTTTCCAGCTCCCCCGCCACATAGCTGTCCTCGCCCACGGCAAGGGCGTGCCTAAGCATGGCGAGCTTTACCGTGGCGTACTTGAGTAGACCGGCCTGTTCGGGCTTCGACATATCGAATCCAAGGCCAACCGCGGCGCGCTCGGCCAAGGCGTCGGCCTTCTCCCTTGGGATAGCGTCGAGCCTGATTTGTTCGTCGAACGCCTTATCCTGATCGGCAAGGAAGGTGGTGCGCGCCGTTTCCGCTGCGGCCAGCTGGCCCTTGACCTGGGTCGCCACGACTCCGTTCAAAAGCTCCTTCATCGCGGCCGGTCCCACGCTGTGCTTCTGGGCCCACGTGGCGACCTTTTCAACATAGCCCGGGTCCCAGGCGTGTTCCGGCACCTCGGCGGGTCGGGTGAGTCCGTAGTCCTTGGCCTCCTTGGGGACGCCGTTAATCCCGTCCAAGAGCGCCTTCCTCTCAGCCACGACCTCAGGCGGAGCATTCGAGGGAAGAGGGATAATACCCTTTTTGCCAACGGCGGTTATGAGATTCGCCGTGCCGCGCACGTAGTCATCGACGGTCTTGTACTTGGAAAGCGATTCCCCGACCCACCGCACGTCCTCGGGTAGGCGCTTGTAGGACTCGGTGTTGAGCGTCCCGTCGGGCTTGATCCAGTCCGACGACCACGGCTTGTCGCCGTTTCCTCCCGCTGGCGGTGCACCGGCTGGCGGGCCTCCCGCCGGGGGATCACCATCAGGCATGGGTCACCTCGCGTTTGGGCTTTGACCGGATGCGTTCATTCTCAGCCTCGGCCTCCCGAGCCCTCACTCCCGCGGCATCAACCTCGGCGTGGTACTTCTCGACGAACGCCACGCCCGCGCTCCACGCTCGGTCGGCCACGTTCTGAACGTCGGTCTTTCCGCCATGGTGGAAGCGGTCGTCGTTGGTAAAGTCGATCCCGGTCGTGCACATGGGGGCGAGCTTTACAGCGGCGTCAAAGATCTCCGCCAGGTGGTCGTCCGGATTGAATGCGGCGCTCACGAGTCGCCCTCCACTTCCTGCTCCTGCAAGGCGACCGCAGCCTGTTCGTCCGAGTCATCGGAGGCGTCGAAGCCCCCGACCACCTCGTTCGGGTGGAAGGTCATGCAAGTCGCGCGCCGAGCGATGATCTGGTTATCCAGAAATTCGAAGCTCTTCATCTCAGCCACGGCCGACTTCTCGAACTTGCCCTTGCCGATCTGGATGCCCTTCCCCTCGTTCTTGTCCTCAAGGCCGTAGAGGCCGTCGGCGCGGTCGTCAATGAATTCGACCCACTTCCTGCGCACATTTCTCCGGACCATGTTGCCGTCGGCGTCCAGGTACACCTGATACCGGCGGATGGCCTCCTTTGGACTCCATGCGAAGTACCACTTTACGACGGCATCGGTCTGGTCTCCCAGGTGCGGGTCTTTCTTCGGCATCGGCGGGGCCTTCGAGAGATCGTCCCTGGCCTCGCCCTTGACCCCGACCGTCTTGATGACGAGCCCCGAAACCGTCTTTCCCTTGTTGATGGTGCCGATCGCAAAGGCGCACCCCCGGGCGTGGGCCTTGCTGAATGCGGTAGTCGCGTATTCCAAATCGCCCGTCCTGCGATCGTAATGGGCGATTACCTCTTCCTTGCCGTCGATCTCGAGGACCAAGTCCCCGTTCTTTCGCAGAGCGATGGGCTCCGCCGTGGATAGTTTTTCTTTCATGGGTGTGGCGATCTGCTAGCGTTTGACCCGAGGGGCAACTTGCTTCGGCCTAGGGGCCTTCATGCTCTTCTCAACCTGATAGTCGATCACGTCAAGGACGGAACGCGCGCCGTCCCTCTGGATGCCTGCGACCAGGATCTTGATTCCGTCGCCTTCCCCCTGCGGACGGAAGGCGCTGCCCGGCCCGCCGGCCTGCTGCCTAAGATGCGCAAGAACGCGGTCCTGAGCATCGCTCCTGCGCCTGGGAGTTCCAAAAACTTCCTTGAAGTCATTTGCGAGAGCGAGAGCCTGGGCTCGGGCTTCCGCCTGCGCTGCTTTTTGGTCGGCGAGCTTTTCCTCGATTTTCTCATGGGGCGTCATGGGGCTAGGCTGCCTGCCGTCCACGGGTCAGGTTGTCCTTGGCCATGTCCTGAAGGAATTCGGGGCTCTTGCCAAGCCCGGAACCGGCCTTCCCCAGCATTTCGGCCAGCTGTGCCGACTGGGCAGCCTGCTGCTGCTGCTGCCTCTTTTCCCTGATGGCGAGGTAGCCCTTAGCCCCCTTGGCGGGACGGATGCAATCGGCGGCGAGCCCTGTGTTCTCCCCGTAGGATGTGTTGATCTTGTCCAGATCGAACGGATCGAGGAGGTCGGGCCGCTGGAAGGTCTCCACCTGCGGCATGAGAAACTGCATTAGTTCCTCGGCAGCCCGATTCTTCAAGGCCCGCAGGGCGTCGCTTATCCGGGAGGTCACCACGACCGACGGCATGAGGAGGCCACGCTTGCCGTTACCCAAGTCCTTCATCAGCGCCTCAGGAGGTGAGTGGTAAATGGAATTTGGGTTGTCCTTGCCCGCCCTGTAGCGGATGCCAAAGGCTCTCCGCATTAGGGGATTTATGAACTCGGGGATGCGGCGCGCCAGGGCCGGGGTAAAGCCCTGCAGCTGCTCGGCCAGGCGCTGACTGATCTCGTAGGCCGTCATCTTCTTGTCGATGAGAGGCTGACTATTCAGCAGTTTGAACGCCGGGACGAAGAACGCCTCGCGGATCGACTGCTTCAGGTCCTCCATGATCTCGCGCCCGAGCTTGTACTCGGTGGCGCTCGCCCACTCGCTGGGCTTCCCATCGGGAACGTTCTCGTCCCAGATCGTGACCCCGCCCGCCCGCATGTCCACGTCGCCCTCAAGGTTCGAAGGGATGAGGAGCCGCGGGTCGATCAGCTTCTCCGCAGCGGCGTGCATGTACATCGCCATGAAGTTGAGCTCCCGGGCGTCGCACAGGGCGATGTAGGCCGGACCGAAGCCGTAGGGGGAATCGGTGCCCCACTTGGCGAACCGGGGGACAAGCTGGCACTCCTCGTCGTAGCCACCGATGCGCATCGTCTGCTTGAAATCAATCGACACGTACACCGAGGCGATCGGCTTGTTCGGACCGTCTCGCCGCCCCTTCAGCCGCTCCCAGTCCTTGCGCGGGAAGATGCAGTGGAGAATCTTGAACTTCTTCTGGGCGCCCTTTGACGTTCCGCCCGCCGCCGCCTTCATGTCATCGGGGATCTCTCCGGGCTTTCTGAACTGCTGCTGGACCTGACGCCATGTAAGTTCAAACTCCCTCTTCGTAGAGTCTACTACGCCCCGGTAGTTCTCCTCGCAGACGTAGGTTGAAATTCGGTTGTGCCTGAAATTGAACTCACCCACCTGGTCCTCGTCTTCCTCGAACAGAAGAAAGTCCGTCCCGAAAACTCCTAAGCCCAAGGCCGACATCGCGCGAAGCGAATAGAAATTACTCCGGCTAAAGGTTTCCATCACATCATCCGACACCTCCCCCAGCCACGCCTTGGCGTCGTCGCCCGCGTCCTTCCTATCAGTCGGAAGCCCATACATCGCCCACGCCTGCTGAGGTGGCGTCGTCCAGTTGTAGTCCCCAGCCATGTAGGTCGTCGCCGCCTGGATCGCGGTCGTGTCGAATACCTGAGCGGTCCAGTCGATCACATCGGCGTCGTCCTTCTCGACCGAGATGTTGCTGTCCTGCGGGAGCATCAGGTCGCTTATCTGCTGCCAAGAGTTGTCGTTGCGCGCCACGCGCTTCGACTTCTGGTCGTCGTACTGGCGCAGGAGATCAATCGCCAGCGGGTCTGCCTTGGAGGCCATCAGCGTTTGTAGGTTGAGGGCCCGGGCCCGGGATTGCCGGGGTAGCCGGCCTCACCCGGCCTGAATCCGCCCGTGTCGCCCGCGAGGATCGTGCGCTTGACCGATTTCTTGAGGAGCGACGCCTTCGCGAAGTCCTGCTCGGCCTGCACCACTTGGGCGTTGGCCGGGGTTATGGGGGGCTGAGGCGTGGGAACGGGAAGAGAATCAATGGCGCTCGCGGCGCTGCTGCTCGGTTTCTTGCCGAGTACGGTCAGCGGGCCGAATGGCCCCTTGGGGCTGAAAGCATAGATGGGGTCCACCCACTTGCGGATGCTGTCCTGATTTTGCTGCTCAATCTGGCGGCGGAGAGGCCACTTCATGGTTGGAGGGTGGTCCCGGTGGCGGCGGGTCGTCCCAAGGCTTATTCCAAACCCGCAGCGTGTTTGCAAGCCCTATGCAGCGTCGCCCAATAGCGCAGGTACTCGATCCTCTCGCTGCTCACGCGGTTTATCCGGCATTCCTCGGCGAACCTCTGGGCGGCCCTTTCCCGCCATTCCTTGGCCCACTGGCGGTCTTCCGGACTCAGGTCGGGAGGCTCGTCATAGCCCCCGAAGGAAACGCCCAGCGGCACAGCCTAGTCCTCGTCGTGGAAATCCACTCGGGCGGCGATGCAGAGGCTGACAACGGTCATAATACCCACGCCTGTGATAAGGCCGAAGATGAAGCAGGTGACCACGCGCCTACCGTAGGACTCGCGGCTTCATGTGTCGAGCACCGAATCCGATGGGGTAGGACTGAGGTCCGGGGCCGCGCAGGACGCGCGGCTTGTCTCCACCGCGACGGGATTGGAGCGCAATGGGATTAGTCCCCTCCAGCATGTGCCGGCGGTGGGCCTCGGCGTAGGTGCGAAGCCCGTCAGCCCCGTGGCTGAACTCATTGTGGATCGGCTTCTCCTTGAGGTTGTGGCCCTCCTCGACCTCCTCCTTGGCGTAGAACTCAAGACAATCGAGCGCCGAGGGCATCCGGCGGCCCTCGGGACCGTGCTGACGGGAGCAGTGGGTCTTGTGGAAGTAGAAGTTGGGGAGGAGATCCTTGAGTTCAAAGATCCCGTCCCACACCGAGCCCACAACCGGCACAATGCGGATGTTGCGAAGGCCGGCGTCCTGAAGGTCCTTCCTCCACGAGCTTCCATGGGTCACGTTTTCGGCGTCGTGGGGGAGATAGTGGCAGGAGATTTGCGCATCGTACTTTGCCTCCCATGCGCGCATGTGGTCGGCGTAGTGGCCCGGCCCCTCGCCTTGGGCCGAATAGAAATCGATCGCATTCGTGTGGCGACCGTCGAGCTGGAGGAGCCACTGCGTGCAATAGTCGCTGTCCCCTACGTCCCATGAGGTGAAAAGCGGACAACGGGGGTTGGGCTCAAAGTCCTGGATGCGGCCTTGGGCGCGCAGCTCGGCCATCAAGTCCCCGTAGATCGAGCCCGGAATAGCGGCGTCGAACGAGCATTCAAACTCCCTCTCGTAGCTCGCCCGTCCCATGGCCTTCCTCGCCGATTCAAGCTCGCTCTCAGGGAGGATCTTCGAGACCGAGGCCGGGAGCATCATCGTGTAGTAATCCGGGTCGCTGCACGCCTTGTCGTAGAGGCGGTAGAAGGCGTTACGGCCTTTCGGCGTCCCGATCCACACACACCAGCCAAGACGGTCGCTAAGCGCGGGCCGCAATAGATCAGTCCAGACTTCCGGAGCCATGTCCGCAGGTTCGTCGACAACGGCGCCGTCGAGATATATTCCCCTGAGGGCATCATAATTATCGGCCCCGTAAAGGGTGACGCGGCGGTCCCCGAGGAATGTGACGTGGAGCTCGCTTTCACTGATTACCCTCCCAGGGATCGGCGCTGTAAAATGCTTGAGGTAGTCCCAGGCGACGAGCTTTGCCTGCTGCCGGTACGGGGCCAGGTAGGCGAAGCGCGGGCGGGGTCTAGCGCAGGCAGACGCGCCGCGAATGAGGTCGTAGATTCCAGCGACTGTCTTTCCTCCGCGCCGGTGGACAACAAGACAGGCCCAGCGGCTTGTCCTCTTGTGGAAAGGGATGAAGGGCGGTCGGGGAACATAGTCCAGTTCGACCCGCGTCACGACTTGGAGGGTGGGGCGTTGGGCCCCAGCTCACCCTTCCAGAAGACCTCTATTCCCCCCGAGACCTCTATCTGCTGGGACTGGGCTGGGCGCCCGTAGCCACGCTCCAGGAGAAGGTCGGAAGCCCGGATCACCACCTGGGGGTCTTCGTGCTCAAGTAGCTCTGCCAGCTTGAGAATAGCCTTGGGGCAGAACTTCTGCGCGAGAGCGCGTATATCCTTCGCGTGCTTCGGCTGGCCGCCCGGGTTCCCCGATTGCCCCTTCTGAAAGCGCATGGCGTCTCCTCAGTGGCCCTGAGCTGAGACTCGGTCCTATTTGCCCGGCTTCGGGTTGAGGATCGTGGTCAAGATACCGTCCTTGCCGTCAACGTTCATGGGGGTGGTGTGGGGGATGTGGGGCCTCTATGCAAGCCTTTCTTCCTCTCCCAGTGGTGGAGGTCGAAGGGCTGGGTGCCGCGTAGAGGGGCGCGCTTTTTCATGCGCCAGTGGTCCGAAATGGAGCCTTGGCGGGAGGTGCGGGTGGGGAGAGCGGCGCCTGCTGGGCGGGCGGTCACTTGGGGTCTGGGCTGCGGGGCGTCGTCAGGCATGGGATCGTTTTTGCTCCTTTTTTTGGGAAAATGTCGAGCTTAAAATGAAACCCGCTGCCGGTGAGGGGATACCTACCAACCGACAGCGGGAGGCCATTAGACCGAGCGCTAAGGAAAATCAACTGAATTGAGTTCTGTTGTCAAGTGCTTGCTAAGCTTACGTAATGCTTACGTAATCATTCCATGGCCGGATACACTAAGCTTTTCTCCACAATCCTTGCATCGACGATATGGAGGGAGCCCGCTAACGTGAGGGTGGTTTGGATCACGATGCTGGCGATGGCAGACGCGGAAGGTCATGTTGACGGATCTGTGCCAGGTTTAGCCGATTTATCACGGGTTACTGTTGATGAATGCCAATCCGCTCTTAAAACCCTCAGCGATCCAGATTATTTCTCGCGTACCAAAACCAACGAGGGGCGAAGGATTAAGGAAATTGAAGGAGGTTGGGTAATTTTGAATTACGTAAAATACCGCGAGGCGCAGCCTGCCGATTTGAGACGCGAACAGAACCGGGAGGCGCAGCGTAGGTGGCGTGAAAAACGTAAGCTTACCATAAGCAAAGTAAGCGCGCGTAAGGCTCCGTCAGCACAGGCAGAGGCATTAGGCATAGAGCAGAAGCAAAGGCAGACTACAGAAGCGGAATGGCTCGCTTCGCTCGCTTGCGAGCCCGCTAACGCGGGGCTCGATGTGTCAAAAGAAGCTGACCGTGCCCGTTTTTGGTGCGGACAGAATGGAAGGAAGTTCACCCGCAGGTTTTTTGCGAATTGGTTGCTGCGTGCGGATCGGACAATTTCTGGTGCTGCGAAGAATACAACGGTGCCCTGGCAACGCCCGGAGACAACGGCTGAAGAACATGCGAAAGGATTCTAATCATGAGTGACGAACCCGAAGAATATCCCGAAGTGCCGTTTGAGTCCCTGGTGTCTGGGCCGAGCCGTATTTGCAAGGAACCTATAAGGATTGGTGCTCTGTTGGCTAGGGGGGGCCTGTTTCCGAAAGGGGCCGAAGATCCCGCGACTGCGGTTCACCCGTTTGCTGGCCTGTGTAAATGGTGTGACAAAGAGCTGCCCGACGTGCCGTGGAGGCAGATTCAGGGTTGCGAGGGTTGGTATCCCATCAATACGTGCGATCATTGCTACGAGACGCGTTACGGGCCAAATGCCCAAAGCGAGGAACGGCGCAGGGAATGGGAGCTGCATTGCCCGCCTGATTACAGGCAGCCTTGGGATGCAAGGAAGCGTTCGGATGGGCTTCTTAAGCGAGTGCTACAATTTAATCCGAAGGCTGGAAAAGGAATGATGATTCATGGGCTTAGCGGTTCATGCAAGACGCGGGCTGCATGGGCGCTCAATAAGAAACTTAGCGAGG
>Ga0307477_10002345_pt1 | contig 14739 bp, 15 predicted proteins | sample atmos_gasesECM2C_FD_203316 | JGI IMG/M metagenome (GOLD analysis project Ga0307477, IMG submission 203316) | Hardwood forest soil microbial communities from Morgan-Monroe State Forest, Indiana, United States - atmos_gasesECM2C_515 | ecosystem: Environmental > Terrestrial > Soil > Temperate...
CGCAAACCATGACCCGAAGCGACTTGTAGATTTTTTCTAGGGTTATGGTTTTCATGTATTGAGCAGACAGCATCCTCCTTGACCGGGAGAAGGTCTTGTCCCGAACCTATGGTTCTTTTCTCATGCTGTGGTACCATTTACGGTTACCAAACCGGTTACTAGGCGAGAATCCAGAGTAGCAGTTGACCCTCGCGACACAAAACTGTGAGAATCTCTCGGAAGCAATTGGTTGTCAAGACAAGTTTGATTGCTGGCCCATTCTCGCCCGGCTTTCCGGCTGGGACCCCGTAAATGATGCGTTGGATGAGTCTGCTTTCTTGGCGGGGTAGTCTTCCGCGTGACCTGCGTCTCCTCTTCTTTTCGCTCTTCCTTTGGACGTTCGGTTTGGGGGTTTACAACTATGTCTGGAGTCTCTATCTGACACAGCTCAACGCTAGCCCGGAACAGGTTGGGCTCGTCTCATCAATCGGCTACCTAGCAGCGGCCTTCTCGATGATTCCCGGCGCGATCCTCGCCAACAAGTATGACAACAAGACCCTCCTAATCATTGGATGGGCGATGAGCATCCCCGTCCCGATCCTCTACTACTTCTCGAACACCTGGTCCGATGTCATCCCCGGCATCATCATCTTCCAACTCTCCGCTTTCAACACACCCGCCATGAACGCGTTCATCGGCCAGCTAGGCGACCCGAAACGAATGTCATCTGCTTTTGGCGCAGTATGGGCCGCCGCCCCACTAGGCCTAGTCCTATCACCTCTTGTAGGAGGATTACTTCTCAGCTGGTTTAGCATCCGAGACCTGTTCTGGGTCTCGCTCGCTCTCTGGACAATATCGACTGTCATGCTTGTCCCGCTGAAGCGTCAACCACCGAGCGCGGTGGACTCTAACGCTCCCTTGCTGGAGATTCCGAGATCACGTCAAGAATTGACAATCCTCATCTTTCTCTTCGGGGCCGCTGTAGCCCTCAGCGTCACGTCGCCCTCGTTTCTTCCATTGTTTCTTCGGGACCAGCTTCATCTCAGTGATGTTCAGATCCAGCTACTTGGATCCGTACAGTCTCTTGGTGGCGGAATCCTTGCAATCCTTCTCGGTCGCTGGGCCTCACGTCGGAATCCGGGATCAACAATGGCAACGACACTCCTACTCGTTGCGGGAGGCTCTCTAGGAATAATCCTCGCAGGCTCTCCTCTGTTGGTCATCCCGATGGTCTTCTTGCTCGGCGGAGCCAGAGCCCCCAGCATCGTCTCATACTCCCTGCTCTCGAACATGCGACAGGGTAAGAGTAGAGCGGGCCAGTGGGGGTTCTACTTGACCCTGGAACAGCTTGGCTTCGTTGTTGGTGCTGCCATTGGGGGAATCCTTTACTCGGGCAACCATGCAAGCGTCCTAGTCACCACAACCATCCTATTCATCTTTCTTGCAATCATAGCTGGACTAAGAATCAGAGAACAACAGCCCGCCAGAGCGAAAGCACTCCTGATGTGAAGCGGTTGGATCCAAGAGAAGCATCTAGAGTTTAACAATATCGAGCTACGATATTCTCGAACTTTGATATTCTCAAAACGCGATACGTTTTCACTTGTCATCTATCGTGTACGTCCTCGATAACTAGACAGATAGCGCGCGGTAGCCGATCGAAGAAACAGATGAACAGCATCATAAAAATATCTGGAGCAATCGCACTAATCTCAATGTTTCTCGGCGTCGTTTCCGCCGCGGGCGATTCAACAACATCCCTCCCGGTAAACCTGCCACTCACAACAACAATCTCATACGACTACGACTACGCAACGGGAATCCTAACACCGGGGACCCTAACGGCCACTGACCTAGCCTTCGGCAACATGCTCTTCACGGTCGTCGCTGATCCATCTCCGCATTCGAATGGAGGCGGCACATTCTTCGGCACCGCCAGACCGGTCCACTTCATGGACGACGAAGTCGTCTACACATCCAGCAGCTCCTCGACCTTTGGGGGCTTCGTAGTGAACCACAACTTCAACGCTCCCCTCTCCTCGCTAACGACCCTCGCTTCGCAGTTCTACCTTCCATCCACAAGCGGCGGTACCGGTAGTGATTGCGCCGTTGGTTCTCCAAGATTCAGTCTGACAACGTCGCTTGGTGCAGACAAGAACATCTTTGTCTATCTCGGCGAGCTTCCAACTGGAAGCTATCCCGCCGGACAGGGCGGTTGTACAAAAGACACCTGGACCGGAGAGAATAGTGGGATGAATCTCGCAACGACCTCTGCTGGGCTCGTCTGGGATACATCGCAACTCTGCTCAGGGACACAACTAAACACGTACGCTGGAGCCGTATCGTGCGCTGACGGACTGGGAGCAACAATCAACGCAATCTTCGTCGTTATCGACGGCGGATACAATGCTATTGCCACCGGTGGATCAGGAACTCAGATCGTTTACTTCCGCAGCCTACAGGTCAACGGCGAGACAAGATTCCCATAGACCTACAAGAACACCTGACAAAGCCAAACCCCCTTTTTTCATACGACCCTCTAGGATACGCGTTTCGATTTCCTTCGGCAGGTTAGTTTCTTCAGCGCGACAGCTGGTTGAGAACATAGTCTGTAATTGTTGCGTCAAGAACCGCGAGGCCGCCAGCTTTGAACAACGTGGGACCGCCGAGAGGTCGAATCTTTGTTTTCCCGATCAGGATTTCACCAAGCTCCATGAGATCCGACTCTCGAATCGCCCCTTCTCTGATTGGCTGGATAATGTCGCCGTAGGTGGCTAGGGCTTGCGCTCGTGAGTCAACAACCACTCTGGATTTCTTGACAAGTTCTGTGTCGACCTCCCTACCTTCGGGGGTTGCTCTTCCGATCGCGTTCACATGCACTCCTGACTGGACCATGCTTCCGTTGAAAACCGGAGTATCAGACGTTGTCGCGGTCACAATCACATCCGACCCTCTCGCAACTTGTTCAGGAGTATCAGCTGCCACGACCGTAGCTGCGTGGTCCTGAGACATTTTCTTTGCAAACAATTCTCGTTTTCTTTTGTCTCTGGAGTAGACGAGAATTTTGTCAAACTGTCTGACTAGCATGAGCGCGGGAATGTGTGTTGTAGCTTCCGTCCCCGTTCCGAACACTCCGAGGACCTTGGCGCTCTTCTCGGCCAAGATATCCGTAGCCACCGCCGTACTTGCGGCAGTCCTGACGGCTGTGAGCCAGTCTCCCTCGACCTCAGACGTTTGCGCTCCAGTGATTGCATCGTAAGCGTAGATCGTCGTCATGACGGTTGGCAGAGAGGCTTGCGGATTCTCTACATTGACGCGCGCGACTTTGATAGAAACGGTTTTCTGACCATACACGTGCGCAGGCATGAAAAACATCGACGCACCATTGGGAACCGACAAGAGTATCCGCGGAGGACTAACTGCCTGGCCCTGGGCGAGTCTGACATAGGCCTCCCTCACCAGCTGAATAGCCTTCGAATACGGGAGGAGGCGCTTCACATCAGCCTCAGCCACATGAAGCATGAACGGGCCTGTGCCGCGACAGCCATTATGGCTTCCTAACACTGTGCCAGCTACCTAGAAATGACTGCAACTCCTCGCTAGGTATTGGAGGTACGTTCTGTCGGCCCGTTCGCCCTTTAAGTAGACAGCTCGATTATCATGTAGCATCGTAGGAGAGGCCGAGAGCGTTGATGGAAGGTTCCGAGTGGAAGGGCTTCATGCGAAAGCATTGGAACATGATGGCAGCTTTTGCAACCGTCGCCGTTTTTGCACTTTTAGGCTCGATCTATGTCTTCTGGTGGTTTATCGGAAACGCGGAATCATCAGGGTTAGTGCCAAAGGTCCTGGCCTTCTGGACAATGGCGAACCTTGTCAGCTTCATTCTTAACGCGATCTTCTGGGAGCTTGTCCTAATCGGAATCCCGATAATCGTAGCTGTATTCCTAGCCTGGCGGCTATGGTGGAAGAGACTACCCGTCGAAGAACGGAAATCTCGACTATTTCGCAAACGCTCACGGACGAGCAGAGGTGGAGGAGGAGGCGGGCTATTGCTCTTCGTCGCGTTCTGCGTCAAAGTCTACCTAGACGGAAACTGGAACACAGCCATCGCAAACTGGACCCTGGACTATGTCGTGGGTTCTGTGATTCTGATTATAGAATGGGGTCTGGTAGTTATCGGGATTCCTGTAGCCGTGGCGCTGATCTTGTGGATGCGTTACATGATGAAGAAGCCCTAGTTCGTTCCTTACATTGGCCGCATCCCTGGATTCTGGTTCTTCCAGGAACTCACGGATATTGGACGCTAAGCACTGTGGGTGGTGTCTGAGAGGTGTCGACGACGACGGAGACCTTTGCTCCTCCGGTCAAGCTGGCTATTTTGACCTGATCCGTAGAGGTCAATGTGTCGGCCTTTGCTAGGACCTGAACGGTTGTACTGTTCGTCTTTATTCCAAACACCCATCTCGTGAACCCATTGACAACGAAGGAATTGATCGTGGTTACATTGCCGCTGATCGTCTGCTGGGTCCCAGTTGAGACTCCGAGGTTGCTGACTGCTCGGCTTGTGGCGCTCTGCACCTCTGTTGGATCGTTAGGGTTTGTGATTGCATATGAGCCGACCTGTTTCGTGTACGCGTTCACGACGGCGACCATGACTGGCACTGTGAGACTCGACGAGGTTCCATAGTAGGGTATCACGTAGATCAGTCCCCCGTTGACCGAATACAGCAGCATGTTTCCACTGGTCCAGTCCGGATGGAGAGTCAGCCTAGACTTGACAGTCGGGTCCGTGGTGACTGCCGAGGCGGCAGAGTTGGGACCGATGACGGTTGTTCCTTCAGGGAACCTGATCAAATACACTGTCCCGGTCTGATTTCCCGCCGGCGCGATGTAGAGGCCGGCCAGGTTCTGGGAGGGGCTCTGATAGATCTCTACGAGTCTTACAGCAGCCCATGCCAGGTTTCCGTTAATCGGAGTGATGATGAACCGGGTGTCCTCTGTCGACTGGAGGAACACGTTCCTCTGCCACTGTAACGGGTCGGTCTGGAAGTAGAAGTTGTACACGTCCTGTTGAGTATTGAAGAACGATTCGGGATATCGCAGCTGTGGAATCAGCCAGGAGGGCATCGGCTGGTTCCACTGGGGATACATCGACCGGTAGAAGGATGTCACATAGTCTGTCTTGCCATTATTGTAGAGATAACCCGTGATCGCTCCGGTCTTCACGTCGGTCAAGACTGCTCCGAACAGTCTCAGTATCGAGGTCTGAGTATGCTCGGGATAGTCGGCAAAGTCGCTTGGGCTCTGCCAGTTGACCCAGATCCAGTGTAGCAGGTAGATGTTTCCTGACTTGTCAACGACAGGATACGGGTCCGGGTCCATCTGCATATTTGGAAGGAGAATATTCGAGAGTCGAGTGTTCACATCCCGGTATTCCAGGGCTTTGATGTTGCCGTAATTGCCGTTGGCGAAGTCGAACCTTCCCTGCCAGAAGAACTTCCAGTACAGCCAGAATCCCTTGTACGTATAATCAGGGGAACCGTTGTAGCTAGCGGGACCCTTGTAACTTGTCAGGTGGGTCTCGTTGAAGCCTGGGATGTTCAGGTAGACCTCGTCGACTGACGACCACAATCCTCCTTCTCCATAGTAGACCTGGGGCGTCTGGGTCAGATTCCATACTGTGCTCATGTCTACTGTCTTGGTGGTTGCGGCGTTTACTGCCAGAATCTTTTCCGAGTGTGTCAGAAGTAGATGTTGAGTGCGCCAGACATCAACATCGTTAGCGTAGTTGGCCTCTACGAGCTGGAGTATTGAGATCCAGTATTCTGTTCCGTTGATGTAGATGATATCGACTGGTGCGTTGGTGATAGACATCCAGTTCACGCCGACCAGGGGTTTCATGTTGAGCTGGGCTGAGGAGTTCGTGAATATTCGAATATGATCCAGGGTGTTGGTCTGGTTGCTGTAGCTTGTGATCATCGATAGGTTAGCGCTGTTGACTGAGTCTACGCCGTATGCCCATCTAGTATACTGGATTGTCGGGACGTAGGCTGGGTCCCACTGGTAATTGATGTATTGTCCAGACTGGGCGCGCAGAAATGATGAAAATACGTTAGGCGCGATTGCAGCGGTCAGTACGATCGCGATAATGACGATTGCCCTGACCCTGGTCATTTTGAAGTGGAGTATTCTATGGGTCCGGGTAATTCCGGTGAGAATCGCGAAGCCTATGAGACCGAACACCAGAGCCCAGAGAATGAATGGTGCGCCAACATCGTAGACCCAGGCACCGCTGCTTAGGAATACGTAGACGAGAGGCAGGAGAATAATCGCGAACAGATTGCTGAGCGCATTGCGCGACATTCCTAGCGACCGCTTTGCGACCCCCACTAGAAAGTTGGGGAGGATTGCGATGCCCAATCGAATTCCGAGAACGATGAAGGCGAGCCCTAGCAGTGAGAGAATTAGCTTGAACACTTCGAAGGTGAACACGTTGTCGATTCCGAACGTCGGCGAGACTTGATAGGTTCCAGCCAGTCTCATGCCGAGAATTCCAAAGTAGTTTCCTATCTGGCTCCACCAGGAGCTGTTCGTCTGAGTCAGGTAATTCTGAACCGTGAGGAATCGCAAGGCAATGTCATTCGCTATCACCGCGGCGATGCCTAGGGCTAGTAGGAACTTGATGGCGGTCCAGGCCAGGAATGCGGGCGATCTAACTGGGAAGCGGTCGTTCCATTCTAGCTTGCCATTCTTTGAGAGTACCGCGTGATCCAGGTTCTCTCCGATGTCCCACTGTAGAGGCGGCCTTGCACCGATGTCAAAGTATCTCCTTCGCGCAAATGCTGTTCCGAAATTGGACCTCTGGAAGAGCCGTAGTAGGCCGAGAAGCTTGCTGTGCATGTAGAAGCGCCTCTTTCCATCCCCGCCGACGCCGTAGGAGAATCGTGGGTCGCTGAGCATGAAGAGGGCTGCAAGAGCGAAAACAATCCAGATTACAGCTCCGTTAAGATACTGGAGGTTGAGATAGTCGATTCCTGCCTTTCCAAAATATGTCGAGTACTTCACATCGAGACTGAGCCCATTATTCAAGCCGACTGTGAAAGCCGCGAAAATCGCTAGTCCAAGTATGATGTAGTAGACGATCCAGGGCTTCCATGAGCCAGCTGCCCGGTGAACCGTCATACATGCGAAGGACCCTACAACAACGAGGATCAGGAGGAGAGCCGCGGAGACCAAGAATTGCGATACGAATACCCAGAGTCCCAGGCCGGTATTGAAAACGGACAGCTGTCTCAGAAGTACGAGTTCTAGGACGAAGTCGGCAAGTATTGCGAGAACGCCCACGATAAGCCCAATTCGGAAGAAGCGATTAACCCCGGATACGACAACAGTCAACCGGTTTCCCTCGTTTTTGTCGGAACGGATTGGAAGATAAAGCTAGACGAAGAGGGCGGACCCAATATACTAGTGGCAGCCAGTACCCCCTCAATAGGGGAAGAACTACGCTCTCAGTTTCCTTGATTGGACGCCAAGCTCCCGAATTCTCTCAACTTGGAGAATGGATCAATAGTCCACCGTTAACGATGAACGGGTTGAGGGGCAAAGTGGTCTTTCTTGATTTTTGGACTTTCGGCTGCATAAACTGTGTTCACACATTGCCACATGTGAAGCAACTGTACACGAAGTATCCAAAAGACGAGTTCGCCTTGATCGGAATTCATACTCCCGAGTTTGATTTCGAGAAGGTTCCGCAGAATGTTGCTGACGCGGTGAAACGTTTTCGGATCGAGTATCCAGTTGCATTAGACAGTGAGAATGTGACCTGGAAACTCTATGGAAACCAGTACTGGCCCCGGCAGACATTGATCGACTCGAAAGGCAGAGTCCGCTGGGAGCACGCCGGCGAAGGAGCCTATGACGAGATCGAGAATCAGATTAGAGAATTATTGATAGAAGTCTGAACTTACGAAAACGGGAGCTAAAATTTGCTCCGCGTCAGTAGATTTGGTATCTGGCGGAGCATGATACGATATTGTCGCCGACGCCGGTTGAACTATTAGATGCCTATTTCTGCGCGGAGAAAATCCTTGATGCCATCTCTCCCTGTCAGTCTAAGCCATATTGGTCCTTGATCACGTTGCAGTTCTAAGGTGAGAGTGAGGAAGGGGCAGCAGAGTTGCTCCAGAGTGGCCCATTCCGACATTTCTTTGAAAAGCAGTGGGTTGTTGGGGAAGCGCATTCCGTAGCCGTCGGGAAGTTCCTTGATTTCTAGATGCTTCCGGATCAGTTCTTTTGACAAGGTGCTGTGGCGCTTTCTCTGTTCTACGTCGAGGGCTGAAAGATTGCAGTGAAAAGGAGAGATTTCTCTCGTCTGTTGGTTATTCTCAGGGCTAATCATAGCACTACGCCTTAGTCAATTAGTTACGTTTTCGAAGTATGTAAGAGATGAAGTTCCCGCAGAGTAACCCGGTTACCCCTTGGTTAGTCGCGGCTTCGTTTGGCGTTGTGAGAAGCGGGCCCTGGCAGATTCTGATACCGAGCTCAAAACTTCGATGAATGACGCGTAAGATATCCAACGATTATGCATGGAAACGTAGCATGTCCCGAATTGTTAATAATTGAGTATCGAAATGTGATTCTAATCCTGGGCGGTTCATGCGGAATCATGCTCTGATCTTCCTTACACTTGCCATCATGGTACTCGGGTCCGTGCCATCAGTCAGACTCGTGACTGCAACATCCGCTACTGGTGGGAGTCTTGACTGGTCGAAGGTAGCGCTTACGCCCGGATCCGCGGTTCCTCTTCCCCGTATCAATCCCGGTATGGTCTATGATTCCTCGGATGGTTACATGCTTCTTTACGGGGGTTGGAATAATGCGAGCAGCTATCTCAGCGACACGTGGATATTCTCTCAGAACAGTTGGACCCAACTCACTCCTTCCACAAACCCGGGTCCGAGGTCCGATGTCAGCATGGCCTATGACCCAGCAGACGGATGCGTGCTCCTCTACGGCGGAGACAGTAGCAACGGCCAATTGAACGACACATGGGCGTTCCAAGGTGGAGCCTGGACGAGGATCCAGACAACAACCGCGCCTCCTGCACGTCAAGACGCTTCAGTTGTCTACGACTCAGGAGACGGCTACATCCTTCTCTTCGGCGGCGTAAACCGAACCCCGTCTCGCAACTTTCACTACTATAATGACACATGGGCCTACAAGACAGGACAGTGGAAGAGTCTCGCGACCCCGCACGCGCCGAGCCCAAGAGGCGCTCAGGGAATGGTCTACGATCCCTCTACAGGTTACGCGTTACTGTTTGGTGGTTCGACTGACTATTGGAGCGTGAACGGGGGACAGTCGGACACTTGGAAATACCAACAGGGACAATGGACTCAGATCAATCCTTCAGGCAGTCCAGACCACAGATACAGCTTCGGCCTAGTCTGGGACCCGGCAACTGCTGGAGATCTCTTCTATGGAGGCTGGGACCCTTCAGGAGCTTGTGGTAACGAGCAGAACGACACTCGGATTTTCAGACAAGATTCTTGGAGACAGTTAAGACCGCTTGATTCTGCAGGAGAGAGACAAGCATTCGGAATCGACTACGATCCTGTTGTGGGAGCTGTGATTCTTTTCGGCGGCCAAGAAAACATCGGGGCCTCGCCGGAAGCTGGTTGTGGAACACCGGTTTTCATGAACGACACATGGCAATATGCGCTTACGAACCCTCCGACCAATCCCGAGAACAGTTCTTCTCTTTCTATCCCGTGGTATCTATTGTACGGAGTCCTTGGTGGGATTATTCTTGCTGGGGCGGGCGTGGGAACCTATGAGTGGAGGAGGCGGTCAAACGGTAAGAAGAACGATGTGCCAGATTCTTCGAAAGCTGGTCTCGTCTGCCTGAGATGTGGAGTTGGGCTCCCTGAGGGCTCGGCTTTCTGCGGTAAGTGCGGACAGCAGCTAGGAACCTAGAAAGATAGTCGTGTGCCGCATTTGTTGCAGTAGTCGAAGCTGGCCAATACCATTTTTGCACATTTTTCGCATTTGACGTTCAGCTGCTTGCCGCAGCGCTCGCAATAGGTTGCGGTCATCGATTGTGATTGGAACCCGCAATCCTGGCATAGCCGCAGCCTTGTTATCTCACTCACGTTTGAGATTCTTGAAGAGTCCTCGTGGCCGTTTGTGAAGAGTGACAATTGTTCTCCGTTGGCGATACTGGCCAAACGTACTTTTACGCCTGCCATTGCAGAGTCACGTATCTTGAACCCGGAATATTTTCTGCCGTTCCCGCGAGCGTCCATCATGGACTCTTCAACAAGTCCCAGCCGGACCATCAGGCCCAGTACCTTGCCCACGCGGTCTGTGTAGTATCGGGACCTTGTGAAGTAGCCCTCTGGGACCCCGAACCCTTTCTCTAGTTCTCGTCCTATCTCCATCCCGTGCAACCGTCGATTGCCTGAGTCATGCAGGACCTTCAAAATTGCGAGCATTGTCACTGGGCGATATCCGAGTGTCATCAGCTCTAGAACTGACCTCGTCGCAGGCGTTTCTCCGAACAAGCCCGCGAAGACCTTGTCGCCTAGAAGGGACAGTTGAACATGCTTAGGCGGGCCTTCCTCGTAATAGGTCGGCCAGATGAACGGCTTGAGAGACTCGAACAGGTCAGCCAAGTCGAGAAATCACAACATACGACATGTCGTATCTATTAGAGCCTTGCCGATACCGAGAGATACCGTTAGCAACTCGATATAACGAGAACGCCCTAGTAAGATGAGCCTCGGTGATCAACGCTGAGGCATTATGTGGAATCTGAAGAATCCGACGACTCAACATCGAGGAAAGCTCCGCCCTCCCCGAAGCTGCATTCTATACGAGGACGAACCTACTAGAATCAGCGGCTATGATACCGGACTAGTCTGGCTCCAGGCTTAGCATCTGGGCTCCTCTGAATTGTGACCTGTTCCATCATCTTTCACGAAAATAGAGTTCTGATCTGGTCAGTTGAACCCTGCAGCGTCCGCTGTGTGTGGATGCTGCTTGTAGGGTTCTAATTCTTCGGTGAAAAGTCTTCTCAGAGAAGAGAGAATCGAGCGTTGCTCAACTTGGTCTCGCTTCACGCGGCGGAAAGATCGGTAGTTCTTGGCTGATTCCTGCACGACTGTCATGTGTAATGATTCGTGAGGCTCTGAATTTTCGGGCATGTCTGTCTGTGTGTGCGGTAGTCATATAAACGTATTGATGAGCGTCTATGTAAGCCGTTATTTCAGCCTTGGAGCAACCGCAATAGCTCCCACGCCCAAGCGTCGTTGCAGCTCCGTTACGTAAGCCGCCAGGACCTCTGACTTTACCTGGTAGAAGCAGAACTGGCCTTGCTTCTCCTTGTCCAAGATGCCTGCTGTGGCAAGCTCCTTCAGATGATGGGATACGGTAGGCTGAGATACATTGAACATTGCATGAATGTCTGTACAGTTCATCCGTCTTGCGACAAGTTTCTGCAGTATCTCGCGCCGCTGTGGGTCCGCTAGGGCTCTGCTGATCCTGTCGAACTCTTCCGTCGCGAGCTTCATTACCTTTTGCTAACGTCAGCGTGCGTATTAACATGTCGATATGTATCTATGAGCTCGGGAGTTTTCTTATCGTCCGATGAACTGGGCGCTTGACCCAGCTAGTTCTGGATGCTGAGTATCTAGATACAAGTTCGGCTATCTTCTGACGATACATTCGCTTCTGCTCTGTTAGACTTATTCTGGCGCCCCTTCACTCTATAGGATCATTTTTGGCCGTTACGGTGAGGGAGGAGTCTGAGGATCGCAAGCGTCTGCGGGAGTGGCGGCAGGCGGAGCGTAAGCATATGATCGATGCGATCCATAAGCTGATTGATCAATCTGTCAAGCTGGCCACGTCGCAGTATACTCGTTCTTCTGAGCGGGCGAAGTGGAGTCGGTTGGCGGGGCAGCAGATCTGGTACAAGAATCAGTTGATGGATTCGTTCGACTGGGAGGCGCTCGACCGGGACCTGAACAATCTGAAGAAACGGGTCCTGGAGAGTCAGATTGAGAGCATGAAACGTGGAGTCTCGCGCCCGACCTGGGCACAGGACCTCAAGAAACCGGATACGGTAGAGGAGGCGAAGCCGCCGGAAGAGCCGCCTGAACCACCCGACATCTTCACGGAAGCAGAAGAGAAGGAGTCGCCCTGATAGTCTCCTAGGAAACGCCTTGGAAATAGCCTAGGACCTCAAAACCATGATAATTCTCGCAATCCGCCAACATCGTCCCTAAATCGCAGCCAGTCACCAACATGACAATAATCCCCCCGCTAAGACCATAAAGAAAAATTTGATCACGAGCACTCCCCACGACACAAAACTCCGAAATCCGGGAAGGCTTGTCACTTCGGAATCCATGATAGAGTTACGCTGGTTCTAAACCCGGAATCGGTTCCGGTTTCAACCACCTTGTTAGAGGCTGAGAAGGATTCTATGGATAGGGAGCAGATTGTGAAGCGTAGAGCAATTCTCTGGGATATGGCTGTCACGGACCAGATACGGTATGAGGTGGCTACGATCAAGAAGACGATGGTTATTCTCGGCCGGCTAAGCAGCTTTTTCTCAGAAGAGGATCCGGAGACAGGCAAACGATTGGGAGAACTGGGCGCCCATCTAGCAGATGTTGTTGAGTTGGTTGAGAATACGTGGAAAGGATCAGCGCCAGAAACTGAGAGCAAGAACCACGTTTCCATCGTGTAGCGGAACAAGCCCGTAGGAACATTTCATTTAGTTGCCTAGCGGAGCTAGGAGGCCTGGGGCTACGATATCATTTGACTTCTTCAGAGGCTGATGCGGACAAGCGGCTTGTAGAGGTGGAGAGACGGGTTCGACGTTTGGAGAGAAATCTTGGCCGTCTGGAAGCTGTCTTGTTCTTGATATTCGTGCTAATTCTACTAGGGTTCCTCCTCGTCTATGGAGGAGTAATTTGACTAGGAAGAGCCGACTGACACGGTTGGTCTCCGGTTCCTTCCAGAGATCAAGAGCAAGGCTGCGATACTGATCAAAGCCATCCCCGAAAAGAAATACTCGAAGAATGTTACTGTAGCAGCTTGAGCCTCTTGCGCGGCAGCTTGAGCGCAGGCTGTCGCCGTTGACAAGCACGGTATCACTCCTTCGGGAGGAGTCACAGAAACCATCAGCACGACAGCCCCCATAGTAATTAGGACCGCTGCAATTTTCGCGTTCAGCGCTTTCATCTTGCCATGAAAAGCAGCCCCGGCTCAATTAATCTCGCGTAACCGAGGCTGGTCCAATTCTAGAACCGGCCGATCTATCCTTTTACATTGAGAGGTTGAAAGTGCCATAGAGCAGGTGGCGCGCTCGTACCTAGAGCGGAACGAGTACTGCTACAACGCTCGCAATCATCAGCGAGGCACCGAGGATAGTGTTGTTGTTCCGAATCGACCAGGCGAAGTTGTGAGTGAAGCCGTATCTCCCAATCGACTTGCGGAAGAGATACTTCATCCCCGTAAGGAAAGCCAGCGCGCAAAAGAAGATGCGGGCGCTAGGCACCGATAGTTTGAGGAGAAACAGAGTTCCAAACAAGAGCGGAACCAAGACCATGCTATCACGCAGAGCCTTTGATGTCCCGTAATCAACCTACAGACCTGCCGCGGACCGATACATTTCTCTGCAATCCCAGCACACTCCCCAGTAGATCCCCATCTCTTCTGGCGAGTGTTCACGTTGAACATCTTCAGCGGTCAACTTGAACAATCCAAACACCCGGCGATTGCACCTTGGGCATCTGACCAGGTCTTGGGTCTCCATCCAAATCGACCGAGAACAGAACTATTGATTTGTATCCGGAGGTTTCGCTTATCCTTTGCCCTAAACGCCATGCCCCCCAGGGAAAAATGTGGTACTCGCAACCCGGCTACGTTAAGAACCTCGATCTAGTCAGCCGAGATTGAACTGGCATGTTTCTTCGCCATACTGCATCAATGATAGCCGTAGGTGGCAGTGCAGCTCTCCAAACGACTGGAACAACCTCCTCTACATCCCAGTGGACAATGGTCGACGCTGCCGTTCTCTTGATTCTTGCTTTGATCCTCTGCGCAGTCATAATCGCCGTAGGAGCAACAACCAAGAAAACCTGGCTTCTCTCATCTGGAGTCGTCGCGGCCGGTATCATGACAATCGTGACGCCACTCGTGGTTTACGTGGCCGCGGTTCTGAGCCCTAGTGGGTTCGTGGCCCAAGTCCAAGACTTTCTACTTCTTGCCACGCTTTCGGCGCTAGGAGGCGGAATAATCACGATCGGTGCGGTTCGATTCATGCAACGCAAAGCCCTTCACTAGAGAACTCCTTGTCTACAGGTTGCCCGACTACGGCACAGATCGCGTAGTCACTCTTTCCGTTCGCCATGTAATCAGTAGTCGTCCTTTTTCTCCGCCTAGCTGACATCAGTGTCATCTAGTTACTCGAGAGTCAACAATGTATTTAGCCATCATTTGCTACTGCCCGACGTTCTATCATGCCAATGATCGATGTTTATGCACCATCAGACCTATTCCCACTCGGCAGCGACGCTAGGCTAGGGAAGGAGCTGACAATGGCCGTGCTCCGCGCCGAAGGAGTCGCCACTCCCGGTCCCTACCACCTGGCGAATACTGCTGCCTTCATTCATCGAATGGACCCGGGTGCCGTCCACACGGCGGCCACCGAATCGGCCCGCACGGTCCGCGTTCAAGTCATCACCCCGCCAG
>Ga0307477_10002346_pt1 | contig 14718 bp, 12 predicted proteins | sample atmos_gasesECM2C_FD_203316 | JGI IMG/M metagenome (GOLD analysis project Ga0307477, IMG submission 203316) | Hardwood forest soil microbial communities from Morgan-Monroe State Forest, Indiana, United States - atmos_gasesECM2C_515 | ecosystem: Environmental > Terrestrial > Soil > Temperate...
GATCCCGTATCAAAAAGAAAACTGCCGGTGGTCGAGAAACCGCCGAGGGACACCGAAACGGGCGGCACGTTACCGGGCTGGATGCTCGGGTCAAGTTGACTCAACGGGTTGGGGCCGATGATCGGGTTTGGCGCAAAGGTCGGTCCCTGTGCCCCGAGGGGGCTGAGCGTCGTATACGGCGCGAAATTGGCATAGGTCAGCCGCACGTGCAAATTCGTCGGCGGGATCCCCGGGCTCGAAGCGGCCGTCGAGGAGCTGTACGGCGTGCCCGGATTATAAATGTACGTGTTCATGTCCGGGTTATCGGAATTGGGGTCTAGGTATGGCTTGGGGTCCATCACGACCACCTTGCCCTCCATGACCGGCATGCCCACGATATTGGTCGGCGGCAGTAGGTTGAAAGGATCGTTGGGGTCGGCGGTCGAGAACGGATTCACCTCGGCATACAGCGGCGCGTTCGCGGGCGCCGGGCCGAGTCCGTACGTCTGGGTGTACGGCGTAAGGTCGAGGCTGGTTGGGTCCACAGAATCGAGGTTCCACGGCGCCAGCCCCATATAGAGCGGTTGAGAAACGCCAAAGGGCTCGGACCCCGCCACGCCGATGTCGCCGAACTGAACAGGTTGCCCGTTGAATGACTGGGATTTGATTCCCATCTCCTGGACCGTACCCTGATCCAGAATGATGCCGCTGGTGCCGGTGTCGAGATAAGCAGGATCGAGCAAGTCTTCGTAGGTTATGTCGCCCAGTCCGTCATCAATTGTGAGCGGCGGCGACGTTGGCGCGAGCTTGATGTAGTAATTCTGGAACGGGGCGGTCTCGACGAACTCGGGCGTATTGAAAACGGTATACGTTCCGCTCAACAGCCGCCGCGCCTCCAGCGATTCGACCAAGGCTCCTGTCCGTACGCGAATCGTCATTTGGTACCTGATTCCAGAATCCTCCTCCGCCGCAACAACTCGCGGCAGCAAGCATCTTACCATGTCTGAAAGGGGATGACGATGAAAAGTTTCCGCCAATAGGGCCCAATTTCATCCTTCCCTCAGGCACCGCCAGCGGCCTCATGGCCGCAATTGCGTCGCATGCGTCGCGGCGCTAGGATGCGATTCATGGCGCATACCGCTCTTTATGCCCCCTGGCGGATGGACTACATCCGCACGCTGCACCAGCCCGGCGGCGACGGTTGCTTTCTTTGCGACGCCGCCAACGCGCAGACGCACGATCAACGCCGCCAGCGCCTGGTCATTTGGCATACGCCCCATAGTGTCGTCCTGATGAATCGGTTCCCTTACACCAATGGGCACTTGCTGATCGCGCCGCTGGCCCACAAGGCTGAGCTTGACGAATTGAGCGCCGAGGACAAGCTCGATCTGGTCGATCAGACCGCCGCGGCGGCAGCGCTTCTCAAGCGGGTGGTTTCGGCCCAGGGGTTCAACATCGGCATCAATCTTGGCCGCTGCGCCGGCGCCGGAGTGCCCGGCCATCTCCATCAGCACGTCGTTCCCCGATGGTCCGGGGACGTCAATTTCATGAGCGTGGTCGGCGACGTGCAGGTCGTTCCGGAAGCCCTCGATCAACTCTATCGCGAGCTGCTCGAGGTTCGCATGCAACTCGGGACCGAGGGTAGCACGTAGCCAACCCGCGCTCGGGACTGCCACGGTTACTTGCCGCCGCGATTCAGATCGGACGCGATCTTCCGCAACGGACGATCGAATTTCTCGCTCACCAGCAAATCGGCCGCTTCGTAAAGCTGATAAGACTCGGCGGCGCTGATGTTGAAGTAAGTGGAAATGCGGTTGAGGCTTTCGCGGAAGCCGGTAAAGGGCAACTCCTTCAAGGTGCCCACCTGCGACAGCGAGGCATACACCACCCGAACATCGTGGCCGGTCCGGTCGCGCATCTCCAGGTATCCGGTCTCGTTCAAATCTTCGATCTCCTGGCGGATCTGCCTTGCGGTGGCATCGTCGGCGGAGTTGCGGACGATCGTGTCGGCCAGCGTGGCGAGGCTGACGCGGTTGACCAGCGACGAGCTGGCCAAACCCAGCGCCGCCTTGACGCTCTGGAACCATCCTACCTCCTCGCGGTTGGACAATTCCGAGTTGAACTCGGTGTGGGCGTCGATGACGATGAAAACGGCGCCGTTGGGGAAGGGGTCGGGAGCATTGTCACGCCGGGCGGCCGCAATGTGGTTCGAGTAAATTTCCAGCAGCGTCTGCACACCCAGGTTGTCGGCGACGCCGCCGTCGATTAGATGGCGATACTCGGTGAAACTGGTTGAATAGTCACGCAGAGTCACGTGGTGGAGGACGACCGGCACGGCGGCGCTGGCGGTAACCGCGTAGGCCAGGGGGAATTTCGTCAGATCGGAATTGATGTCGTCGAATGTTTCATTGCAGAAGACGAAGCGCCGGCCGGACTGAAGGTCGGTGGCATTGATGAGAAGCCGCGGACGGTCGGCTCGCAAGTCGGCGTAGGTCAACTCGTGGAGGCCGTGGGTGAACAGCGTCTGGCGAAACGAGTTGGCCAGCAAATCGCTGCGGGTGCGATCGGTGAACGTGAGGGCGACCCAATTCCACGGCTCGGCGAAGGTTTGGACGATCAGGTCGGTGGCGAATGCATGGGTTAGCACTTTCTGGACGTTTTGCGGATTCCAGTCGCGGCCGTTGACGCAATAGTACGCCGCGGTCAGCGATCCGCCGCTGACCGAGGAGATGTAATTCACTTTTTGAAGGACGCCCAGGCGCTGGAGCTGGAACATACAGGCGGCAGAGAAGTTGGCCGAGCGAGAGCCGCCGCCGCTCAGGGCCAGGCCGACAAAATACCCGTTGCTGTTTTCCGCGGAGATCGTGCCCGACATGGCCGCACGGGTGTGATTCTGCCGCAGATGCTCGGGTGAAAGCTTCAGGCTGTTGAGCGGAACATTCGGTGTCGTGCAGCCGCCAAGCAGGACGACGACGATGGCCCAGGCGAGGCGACGGCGCCTGTTATGATTGGGCATGCCGCGGATTGTAAGGCGCGCCTGGTGCGTCACAAGCTCATGCGAACGTCGATCCGCGGGAGACGCATGGGCCGGTCATGCGTGTGAGTTTTTCCGGTCGTCGCTCGGCGCCGGCCGATCGCCACCGGTAAGTTGTTCGAGGTTGCGCCAGCGTTGGCTGCCGTCGTTCAAGGTAGAGAGGTCCGGAGGCGCGATCGGATCGGCAAGGCGGGACGCCGCGATTTCGTGCGTAAGCACGCGGGCACGACGAACAAAATGGCGGCAGATCATAAGGGCGGCGACGGCGCCCATCGCGTCGCCGATCGAAGCGAGAAGCATTTTGTGGCGGGCGGCAACGACGCACATTTCGATGAGCTTTGCCGCGCCGACGAGGCACGCCGCGGAACCGATCAGTAACCACGAGCGGCTGCGATACGCCCCGCGCCGCAGGTTGCTTAACTGGCGGATCCGCAGTTCGCTCAGTTCCGAATCGTCGGCCGAGGGAGTCGGTGCCGCGAGGCCGACATCGCCGAAAGCTTCGACGTGATTCCCCGACTCCTCCGGCGCTTCGCCGGGAATGAAAAATTGCTCGGCGCAGTGCGAGCATTGCAGTGCGTGATGTTGCGACTCCGTCGCCGCAACCGGTTTCCCGCACGCAGGGCAATAATACTCTGGCGGCGTCACGGCATGTCGCTTCCGAAGTCGTCGGCGAGGACGACGCCGGCGTCGCGCGGTCTGACATGCTCATTTGCCTGGAGCAACCGAACGCACGTGTTCCAACGCAGGATCGCGTCGTCGTTGCCCGGCGGGCTGAGCGGTTCCGCTTTCTCATACCACTCCAGGGCCTGATGCAGCCACTCGAATACGACATGTCCCGGCGTCCCTCCGTCGAGCTGCGATTTGGCCCACCGCTCGCAAATGAGGCCGGCGTAGTAGGCGCGCTCGAAGTCGTCGGGCAGATCGGCAATCAGCTTTTCGGCGTGGACGTGCGAGACGCCTCGCCTGTGGCCGAATTGGTCGGTGAGGGCCAGCAGCAACGTGATTCGGGCGTGGTGGTTCTGCGGATCGATCTCCAGCACGTCCCGGCAGATGCTCTCGGCCTCGGCCGGCTCGTTGAGCAGCCGGTATCGCTCGGCCTTGGCCAGAGCCGCGGGAACCGCGTCGCGCGAGATGGGCTTCAAGTGCAACATGGGTCGTCCGCGGCCACGATCTACAACCGCGCCAGCACGAACACCGTCGCGATCGCGCCCGCCAAGGCCGCCCCATAGCATACCACCGCCAGCAGCCCATCGGATATCCGCAATCCAACCGTCGTCACGACGTGTCGAATGCGGTGTGCGCAGTGGAAAAAGCAAAGCGCAAGAACCACCAGCAGCACCAGCCGCACCGGCCAGAACGAAACGGCGTGGACCAGGTGGTCGTAGCGGGTTTCATCGCTTTGCGACCCGGCGAACGGGATCAGGAAGCTGCTCAGGACGATGAAAACGGGAATGAACAGGGCCGACATCACGCCGCCGGCCGAGAATAGCGACCACCAGAACGCTTCATTGGACCTGGACATGATTCGGCTCCATCACCGCAGCGCACCCCAGACGAGCAAGCCCGAGAGCACGATCCACGGAAAATATCCCATTGCAACAGCGACCAAGAGGTCGGGCAGCCGCTCCTCGCCAACCCGCACCGGCATGACCTTGGGAGTCAGGTTGAACCAGGTGCACGAGTGGTAGAGGGCGGCCGCCAGCGCCAGGACGTGAAGCACGACCGACAACGGGCTGCGGGTGGCCCGAAGCATCGCCTCAAACTGCTCCGGCCCCTGTCCCAGCCGATAGAGCCACACCAGCAAAAACACCAGGTAGGCGGCGATAAAAACGCTGGTGACCTCGCGGATCATGAACAGGCGATACGCCCAGGTGTGGAGATACCACGTCCCCGGCATGGGGCGCACATAAGGTTTTCTCATCGTTTCCCCCAGGGAACCAGGACGTTGTAGTACCAATCGTTCACGGCCAAGACCTTCTCCTGTTGAACGGCGCCGGCCGGGTCCACATTCTTGGGGCAGACGGTGGTGCATTCGCCGACGAAGGTGCAAGCCATGGCCCCCTCGTCGCTGCCGAGCAACTGTTGCCGCTGAGCGTTGCCCTGGTCGCGCGAGTCGAGGTTGTAGCGGAGGGCCAGGGCCAGCGCCGCCGGTCCGATGAAGTTCGTCTCGAGGCCAACCACGGGGCATGCGGCATAGCACAACATGCAGTTGATGCACATCGAGTATTGCTTGAAGCGGGCGAGCTGGCCAGGCGTCTGGAGATATTCGCCATTCGTGGCGGAATCGACGCCGTCGCGGATTACCCACGGCTTGACGCTCTTGAGCTTCTCGAGGAAGCCGTCGAGGTCGATGATCAGGTCGCGCTCGACGGGGAAATTCGCCAGCGGCTCGACGCGAATGGGCGCCGGATAATACTCCCGCAGAAAGGCGGCGCAAGTGAGTCGCGGGACGCCGTTCACCATCATGCCGCAGCTTCCGCACACACCCATGCGGCAGCTCCAGCGATATGCCAGCGTGCCGTCCACGCTTTCCTTGATCCAATTGAGGGCGTCCAGCACCACCCAGTCGTCATGGTATGGGACCTGGTACTCCTGAAAGACCGGCTCGGCGTCCTGGCCGGGCCGGTAACGAAAGACCGAAAGGGTTACCTGCTGATCGGGCATTTTCTGTACCTATTTGCCGTAAACGCGCTCGCCGGGCGGCCACCGGGTGATGACCACATCGAGGTATTCGATCCGCGGAGGTCCCTGCTCCGTGCGATACGCCAGCGAGTGCTTCAGAAACTGTTTGTCATCCCGGTTCGGAAAGTCGGTGCGTTGGTGCGAGCCGCGGGATTCGGTGCGGGCCAAGGCCGAGCAAGCCAGTGCTTGGGCGACGTCCAGCATGCAACCCAGCTCGATGGCGCTGGTCAGCTCGGTATTGAAGCAGAGGCTGCGATCGTCCAGCCGGACGTCCCGAAAGGCATCGCGCAAATCGGTGAGGGTCCGGCAGGTCTGCTTGAGAGAGGACTCGTCGCGGAAAATGCCGGCGCCGTTTTCCATGGTGTGATTCATCTCCAGGCGGATGTCGGCGATGCGGCGGGTGCCGCCCTGCTTGTTGATGAAGTCGCGGGCAATCCGTTGCTGTTCGTCGGCAAGCTGCGCCAGGAGCGATGAAAGATTGGGCGCCGGCCCGCTGGTTGCGAGTTGTGCCGCGGCGGCGCCGGCGCGAGCGCCGAAGACCAGGATTTCTGCCAGGGAATTTGACCCCAGCCGGTTGGAGCCGTTGATGCTCACGCAGGCGCATTCTCCCGCCGCGAACAGGCCGGGCACGCACGTCGCCCCGTGAACGTCGGTATGGATGCCGCCCATCATGTAATGCACCACCGGGCGGACGGGGATCAGCTCGTGAACCGGATCGATCCCCGCGTAGTTCTTGCACAATTCCCGCACGAATGGAATCTTTTTGTCGATCTTCTTCTCCCCAAGGTGGCGCACGTCAAGGTGGACGACATCACCGTAGCGGCCTTCGATCGTGTTTCCCTTTTCCCTTTCACGGATGAACGCCTGAGAGAGCCTGTCGCGCGGCCCCAGCTCCATCGTGTTCTTTTGCGGGTGGTGCGGGTCGGTGACATCGAGCGGCGTACCGAGGTTGTAATCCTGGAGATATCGCCGGCCGTGCCGGTTGACGAGGATGCCTCCCTCGCCACGGGCAGCTTCGGTGATGAGGATGCCGGTGCCGGGCAATCCGGTCGGGTGATATTGGACAAATTCGAGGTCCTTGAGCGGCACGCCGGCCCGGAAGGCCAGGGCCATTCCGTCGCCGGTTTTGATCGCGCCGTTCGTGGTGAAGGGGAAGATACGGCCCGCCCCTCCGGTGCAGAGGATGAAGGCCTTGGCGGCGATGCAGCGCAACTGGCCGGTTCGCAGCTCGATGGCGGTCAGACCCTGGCAGCGGCCGTCCTCGATGAGAAGCCGCGTTGCGAACCATTCGTCATAGCGCCGGATCTGTTCGTACTTGAGCGACGTTTGAAACAGCGTGTGCAACAGGTGGAACCCGGTCTTGTCGGCGGCGAACCAGGTCCGCTCGATCTTCATGCCGCCAAACGGCCGAACCGCCACGTGTCCGTCGGCGTCGCGACTCCACGGACAGCCCCAGTGCTCGAGCTGTATCAGTTGGCCCGGCGCCTCGCGGACAAAAACCTCGACGGCGTCCTGGTCGGCCAGCCAGTCGGAGCCGCGGATCGTGTCGGAGGCGTGGGCGTCAAGACTGTCGTTGGCCTTGATGACGGCCCCGGCACCGCCCTCGGCCGCGACCGTATGGCTCCGCATCGGATAGACCTTGGACACGATCCCCACGGAGAGCCTGGGATCGAGCTGCGCGATGGCGATTGCCGCCCGCAGCCCGGCGCCACCGCCGCCAAGGACCACCACATCGTGCTGAATCACGTCCGTCATCGGGCCTCGCACTATAATGACCCCATCGATCTGCGCCCAACCGCATGCCTCCGAGATGACAACAATCCCCCGTGGCGGCTGCGAGGGCCAAGAGGCTTTCTCCCGGCAATCGGGCTGGGCAAGATTTTCAGCCGACCTCGCGGCATGCCGATGCAGTCTTGTTTAAAGCGGTAAATAGAACACCCGACCCGCCCACTCATCACTTTGGCTGGCTCCCGCGACCAGCAACAACTCCTCGATCGCTTGTCCGACCAACATACGATCGGACACGACAAATACACCGAGCATCCCTTCGCCTCGAGCGACCCGCTGGTATGCGAAATCGGGCATTGTCGCGCGGTCGTGAGTCAACAGAATCCGGTTCTGGCGAGCTGCCCACGCGAGCAACACCGGGTCCTCGGCTCCGACAACTTCGGTGTCCTGAACGCGAACGATTTCAAAGCCGGGGTCTCGCAACCGTAGGCCGCGAACGATATCGCCATTGAAATTCTCATCGGCGAAGAACCGTAACATCACGGCGGCCCTGCGCGTTGCGACAGCAACCGAGTACGGATCTCCGCCAGATCACCCTGGCGTGCCTCGATTCGCGCCCGCACGGCCCCGGCTTCCTGCTCGCGGTCAGCCAGGTATCGCTCCACCTCGGCACGATGCCGCAGGTAATACGCAATCGCCCCGTATACGTCCGGCAGGTTCAATGTTGTGTATCGTTGCGCGATCGCCTCGGGGGTTGCGCCGTCCTGAAAGGCCCGGACAAGCAACTCCAGCAACACGCGGGAATCCCCCACGCGAATGGCGCCGGAGGAATCCATGTGTAAGGGCGGTACCTCGGCTTGAATCATGTCGGCAGTCATCGGCGTTTCTTTCGCAGGCGTCGCGCCAAGTACTCAGCTTACCATCGTGGCCATCGTACGGGCAAACGCAGGTTTGAGGCTCAGCGTCGCCAAGTGCGGATCGGGCCTTACTTATCCGAGTAATTCGCGGGTGTAATCGGCGACGGCCTGGCCGCGGCGGGCGGAACTGTCGGCCAGGTGCTCGCGCAGCCGGCGCACGTAAGCGGTGCCGACGATGGCGCCGTCGGCGATGCCGCGAAGCTGCGCGACGTGCCGGGCCGTGTGGATGCCGAAGCCGACGCAGACCGGCCGGTCGCTCAGCGTTTTCAACTCGCGCACGTTGGGCGCAAGATCGGGTGGGAGCTGCTCGCGCTCTCCCGTGATGCCGGAAACCGAAAGGTAATACACGAACCCGCTGCAAAGCTGGACGATCTCCCGCTTGCGCTGCGGCGAGGTGCTCGGGGCCACCAGCAACACCGTATCGAGGCTGGCGGCGCCGACCTGGGTGCAGACGTTCCGCGCTTCGGGCGGGGGCAGGTCGGGGAGAATCAGCCCGTCGAACCCCGCCGCCCGGGCGTCGGCGGCAAATCGCTCGATCCCATAGCGGAAGACGATGCTGAAGCTCACCATCGCAAGAATCGGCGTCGCCAGGCTCGATCGCGCCGTCGCAATCGCGGCGAACACATCCGCCACCTTGATCTTCCGCGCGAGTGCGGCGGTGAACGCTTCCTGAATGACCGGCCCATCCGCAATCGGGTCTGAAAACGGGATGCCAATCTCAATCGCGCTGGCCCCGGCCGACTGGAGGGCGCCAAGGCAGGCGATGGTGGTGTCCAGGTCCGGGAAACCGGCGGGGAGAAAAGGAATCAGCCCGATTTGTCCCCGCGCGCCCAGATCGTCAAAGGTCTCGCGAAGATTGCGGCGCACGACAACTGGCGGCATGGGGAACTATCCGAGGCCGCGATGATAGGGGCATCGACAGGCCGGTCAAGGATCGATGCATCTCCGATGCGTTGACCCGCGACGATCTCCTATAAAACGGCGCCCCGCCACGGTTGATCGAACTTCCGTTTTGATGCGAGGCGGTGGATGTCGTTACCCTGATATAAAGCAAACTATAGTGAGAGGCCGATCTCATTTTGCAGCACCCGACGGAGATGATGCTCGCCGTCGTTGGCGCGGGGCTTGCCCAGCTTGTCCGCCTGCTCCCGCAAGTTTCGGATCACCGGCTTGACGTCGCCATCGTATAGCGGCGTTTCCAGGCGGTCGGCCCTACGGACCCCGTTTCCTGGCCTGTACCGCGGCGGTTGGCGTTGATACGCCGCGCGTCATTGCCCGAACATCAGCCCACTGACGACCGCATTCATCCCGGCGGTACAGGTGATGGTGATCTTCACGTGGCCCGTGATGTTCCAGACCAGCCATTGCCCGCCGTTGAAGTTGGAGACGCTGCGGGTGTCGAGCACCGCGCCGGTCGAGGCGTCGGTGATCTGGACGGTCTGGGCCCGGCCGGTGGTATCCCAGTCGAGCATGTAGAGAGCGACTTGGTGGGCCTTGCCGTCGGTGAGATTGACGTCGAGAGTGAAACTCGTGCCCGAGAAATCGCAGGCGGCCAGGCGAGTGGATGAGCCGGGGCTGGTCTGAAGCGCCCGCGGATCGGTAGTGGGCGAGGCCCAGGTCCAGTTCGATGCGCCTGCAGTGCTGACCTGGGCGTAGCTGGGCAGGGCGCTGGTTCCGTTGAAGTCCCAATACCCGTCGGCGCCGTACACGCCGCCCCAGCTTCCCTGGGTGGTCGTATCGGATTTGAGGAAGGAGGAGGCGGCCGTCGATGGCTGCGTCGTGCCGGATGCCGCGCCGCCGAACATGATCCCACTCACCACGGCGTTCATGCCGCCAGTGCAGGTAATGGTGATCTTCACATGGCCGCTGACGTTCCAGACCAGCCACTGTCCGCCGTTGAAGCCGGAAACGCTGTGACTGTCGAGCAGCGCGCCGGTCGAGGCGTCGTTGACCTGGACCGTCTGGGCCCGCCCGGTAGTGTCCCAGTCGAGCATGTACAGCGCGACCTGGTGCGTCTGGCCATCGGTGAGATTCACATCCAGCGTGAAGCTCGTGCCGGAGAAATCACAGGCGGCCAGGCGGCTTGAGGCGCCGGAACTGGTCTGAAGCGCCCGCGGGTCGGTGGTGGACGATGCCCATGTCCAGTTGGATGCGCCAATGGCGCTGACCTGAGCGTAGCTGGGCAGGGCGCTGGTTCCGTTGAAGTCCCAATACCCGTCGCCGCCGTAGACGCCGCCCCAGCTTCCCTGAGTGGTCGTATCGGACTTGAGGAAGGTGGCTGCGGCGGTGGTCGGCTGCGGGTTGGTCGCCGCACCGGCGCCGAACATGATCCCGCTGGCCACGGCGTTCATGCCGCCGGTGCAGATGAGGTTGATTTTGACGTGCCCGGTGACGTTCCAACTGAGCCATTGTCCACCGCTGAAGGCGGAAACGCTGCGGGTGTCGTAGACCGCGCCGGTGGAGGCGTCGATGACCTGGACGGTTTGCGCGCGCGAGTTGGTGTCCCAGTCGAGCATGTAGATGGAGACCTGATGGGTCTTGCCATCGGTGAGGTTGACGTCGAGGCTGAAGCTGGTTGCAGAATAGAGGCAAGCGGCCAGCCGGGAGGTCGAGTCCAGGCTGGTCTGAAGGGCCCGCGGGTCGGTTGTGGAAGAATTCCAGGTCCAGCTCTGCTGGTTGCCGGCAGTCACGGCCGCGTAGGCCGGCAGGGCGGTGGCGCTGTTGAAGAGCCAATACCCGTCGGCGCCGTACACGCCGCTCCAGGTGCCCTGGGTCGTCGTGTCGCTCTTGACGAACGAAGCCGTGCCGCTGGCCACGGGAAGCGCCGGCGTGGTGACGCTTGCCGTGCTCGAGTAGGCGGAAGCGCCCGAGGCATCGGACGCATAGGCGCGGTAGTAGTAGGCGGTGGACGCGGCGGCGGTCGTATCCGTGTAGGCGAGAACCCCGGCCGCGGCCTGCGCGACAAGGCTCCAATTGACGCCGTCGGTCGATCGTTGAAGCGTATAGCCGGTGGCGCCGGTCACCGCGCTCCAGGCAAGGCTGATGCTGGTGGGGGACATGGCCGTGGCCGACAGACTTGCGGGCGCCGCGGGAACGGTCGTCGCCGAGGCGACGTTCGAGTTGCCCGAGACCCCCGATGCGCCGGTGGCATAGACGCGATACCAGTACGTGGCGCCGGCGGCCGCGGTGGCGTCCAGGTAGGAACTCGTGCCCGCGGCCAGCGTCGCCAGCGTGCCGAAGGTCGTGCCGTCGGTGCTCCGCTGCACAACCAGCCCCGTTGCGTTGCTCGCATTGTTCGCCCACGCCAGGCTGACCTGGCTTGCGGAGGTTGCCGCGGCAGTCAGGCCGCTGGGCGCCGCCAGCGTGACCACGGTGGCGCCCACGCTGTATTGGCCAAGATCCCCGTACTGTCCGTAACTTTTGACGACGAGGTAGTAGGTACCCGGATTGAGATTGGCCGAGAGCGTCTGGCCGAGTGTGGCGGCGCTGTTGGCGACGGCGACGACGTTGTTCTTGGAGTCATGAAGCTCGAGCACGGCGTGCAGCGTGGGATCGGAGCTAGCGACGTTGACCGTAAACGTGTCGGCTCCGGCGGCGGCGACCGTGAAGGAGAAATAATCCTGCTGAGAAAGGGACTCGATAATGCCCGAGCCGCTGAGAGAACCGTTCGAGCTGACCAGGGCCGTGGCCGTCGCCGTGGTGTGACCGACGTTTTCGGGGCGAAGCCCCAGCGTGTTGGTCAGCACTGCCACATCGTCCTGAATCACGTTGTAGCCCAGGGACGATTGGCCGTCCCACCAGGTGGCGCGGATGCCGAAGGTGAGCGGGTTGCCCATGAAAGGCGCGGTGGACCCGTTGCCGGTGTTGTACTCGGAAATCTTGGTCGTGCCGCTGTAGACGCTCTGGTGCTGGAGGCCAAAGCCGTGCCCGGCCTCGTGGACGGCGTCATCGGCGGTGTAGAGAGGCGTTCCATCGCCGAGGTTGTCCGAAAAGACATAGGAAGTGTTGGGGATTCCGGGCGTGTAGAAGGAACCGATTTCCGCAACGCCGCCCTCGTAGACCCCGGTCCAGGACCCGCTGCCGCCGATCACGTCGCGCAACTGGTGGTTGTTGCTGGCGCTTCCAGTCAGGTTCCAGTTGCCCGGATCGACGGTGGTCACGTTGACGTTGAAGGGGGAATAGGCTTCCGCAACCGCCGCCCAGATTTGTTGGATGTTGGCCAGTTCCTGGGCGGAGAATGTCGTTGGATCCCCATCGATGTCGTAGGCAGGCGTCGCCGGCACAGAGTAGAATCCCCACTGCTGGGCGGGTTCGCCGTGAAAGTCGAGATAGAGCGTGTTGGGGGCGCCGGGATCGGAGTTGAGCGACGGGATTGCCGTCAGGGGAGACAGAGTGGTGCTTGCGGCCATCGTGACGCCGGTTGTTTGCGTCGCTGGCGCAGGCAGGGGAAGCGGCGAGGCGTCGTCGGTTCCGCACAGCAGCATCCGCGGCTCAAGCGCCTGCACGATGGACTGGCGGATGGCGGCGCGCCGGCTCTGTCGGCGGGAAACAGCTTCACGATGCATCTCGACCCTCCTTAAGTGAGTTACCAGTCCCATTCTCGGATTCAATGCCGAGCTGAGGTTGCCCCGGTTCTCCTACTTTCCCTGAATTTCCAGAGAAATCCGCCGTTACAAGCGTCATCAACGGACCGCGTTGTCCAGATTTGCAGGAACACTGCGGACGCGAACCAACTGTCCTCGTTGCGACCGGATTATCGGGCGGGAAAATGGCTCTCTCGCCTGTCCTTGAACGTTTAACAAGGGTGGCGGTTCGGCGATGTGCCAAAAAATTTGACGAAAATCAAAATAAAGGTGATTGAGAGATCGGCCGCCGGCCTCTCCCATTCCAATGAGGCGAACTCATCGGCGGCGGCGGCCCAGAAACACCGGGGCCAGCATAAGAATACTCAGCGCCGCTGGCTCGGGAACGGCGGCGAAGGCCGCCCGCACGTCCGCCGCGAACGCGCCCGGCAACGCCGCAAGCTGAACGGGACTTAGCACATCGCCGTAGTGCTGGGCAAGAGCCGTCAAATCATCGAAGCCAACGCTTCCGTCGTAGTTGAAATCGCCCTGGTCCCAGGACGCGCCGGATTGCCCGTAGTGCTGGGCGAGGTTAACCAGGTCGGCAAAGTTCACGGTGCCGTCCAGGTTGGTATCTCCCGGAATCGTGACCCGGACAAGTTCCTGGCCGGCTTGAAGGTTGGTCACGGTGCCATCGGCGCCGTTGGCGTATCCGACGGCCAGGCCGCCGGCGCTGGAAGCGGCATCGGAGCTGGTGATGCCGGGGCCGGTCCAGCTTCCATTGTTGTATCCGCTGGTGATCCATCCGCGGATCGTCGAATCCGGGCTGGCATTGGCGCCGTAGTTGATCTGGAGAGCGTTGTTTCCCATGTCCAGAGTTCCGCTGCCGTTGATGGCAAGCGATGAGACGGTATTGAGCCGCGGCGTGGCATTGTGAGCGAGCGCGAGAAGGGCCTGATCGTTGACGGCCAGCGCGCCGGCGCCGGAGATTTTGGCGCCGCCGGTCAGCGAGTTGTTCCCCGCGACGTTGATGAAGCTGGAGGCGTCGGCCGAGAGCGTGCCGCCGGTCACTGTGGCGCCCAAAAGGTTGACGGTGCCGCCGCCAGTCGCGGCAAGCGTGGCGCCGGTGTTGGTCAGCGTGATCGCGTTAATGTCCAGTACGCCGCCGCCTGTCGCCTCCATCGTTGCGGTGTTCGTCTTGTTGTTGCTTTGCAGCACGATGTGCGCGCCGCTCACGTTGGCGTTGACGGTGCCGTTGTTCACGAAGTTGGCATTGATCTGCCCCGTGCCGGTAATGCTGTGGGACTGGCCCAGGAACAGGGTGGCGTTCGGCGCGGAATTGAGCTGGGCGCGGCTCGGGTCATTGCCGGTGGCATTGAGCACGGCCGTGCCGGTGCCGAACAAAGTGGCGTTGCTGTCGGCGGTGATCGCCGCCACGTGGGTGCCCCCGTTGCTGTTGACGTTGATCGTGCCGTTGTCCACGACTGCCGCCGTCAGGTGCACGGTGGAGTTGTCGACGATGTTGAGGGTGCTGCCGGCGGCGAAGACCGGGTTGTTCGAGAACGTGACGGTGCCGTTGCCCAGATCGGTGACAAACTGCCCCCCGGCCGAGCTCGAGAGATTTCCCCCCGATACGGTTGCGCTATTGCCGAGGCGAACGCTCCCGCCGTTGGCGATCAGCTTGCCGGTGGCGGTCTCCGTGAAATTGGTGAGGGTGATGCCGCTGATGTCGAGGCGGCCGCCGTTGGTCGCCTCCAACGTGCCGGTGTTAGCGACGTTTTTCAGGAACAGCAGGTCGGAGCCGGGCAAATTCGCG
>Ga0307477_10002347_pt1 | contig 14713 bp, 13 predicted proteins | sample atmos_gasesECM2C_FD_203316 | JGI IMG/M metagenome (GOLD analysis project Ga0307477, IMG submission 203316) | Hardwood forest soil microbial communities from Morgan-Monroe State Forest, Indiana, United States - atmos_gasesECM2C_515 | ecosystem: Environmental > Terrestrial > Soil > Temperate...
GATGGCCTACGCAATTGCGCCTGGTGACACTTACTCGATGCATGCGGGGTGCGCCAAGGGATTCCTGATCGATTGCAAGGGACGATTCAACAATGTCCGCAACTTTCGCGGCGAACCTTACCTGCCGGGCCTGGATACTCTGATCCAGATTGGCAAGCAGACGGCAGCATGATCAAGCGCGAACAGGTTGTTAAGGAAGCGTTAAGCTGGATTGGCACTCCGTACGTGCATCAGGCTTCCCTAAAGCTTATCGGTGTCGATTGCATAGGGCTCATTCGCGGCGTGGCTCGTGGTGTCGGACTGGAAGACCCGTTCGTATGTGGCAAGGCGCGGGAGTTCGAGGGCTACAGCCAATATCCGAATCCGACGCTGCTGACTCTGGCCTGCGAGGAATTCATGACGCGGGTGAAGATCAGCGAAGCCACACTTGCTGACGTGCTGGTGTTCAACTTCGTTGATCGCGGTATAAGCCAGCCTCAGCATTTCGGCATCATCTCGCGCACGAATCCGAATTACATCATTCATTCGCTGGCAGGGCACAAGGTAGTCGAGCACCACCTTAGCCCGCTCTGGCAGGCCCGCGTGATGAGCGCCTATCAACTGCGCGGAGTGATCTGATGGCATCGCTGCTCATAGGCTCCGCGCTCGGCTACTTCTTCGGGCCGCTGGGCTTCCTTGCCGGCTCGGCACTCGGCGCCCTGCTCGATCCGCAGAAGGGACCGCAAATAAGCGATCTGCATCTGCAGGGCTCGACCTATGGCGCCGTGATTCCGATCTGCTACGGCACCATGCGGGTCGCCGGTCAGGTGATTTGGACGACGAACCTGCATCCGCACCAGAACAAGGGCAAGGGCGGCGGAGGACCGGAGGTCACGACCTACACGGCATCCTTCGACGTGCTGATCTGCGAAGGCCCGATCAGCGGCATACAACGTATCTGGGCTGATGGCACGCTGATTTATGACACGACCGGCACGGTGACGGGCCTGCCGTCGCTGCCGATGGTTTTCTATTCCGGCGCGGAAACGCAGTTACCCGATCCGACCGAAGAATCAGCGATGGGTGTCGGGTTCGTTCCCGCTTATCGCGGCTATGCGCGGGTGGTATTCACCGAGCTTGACCTCACGAACTACGGCAATAGTCTGCCCCGGCTGACCTTCCAAGTGTTCACGGCGTCCGGCGTCGTGCCGTGGCGCGTGTCGAGTTTCACCCCTTGGAGCCTGACGACGGGCAAGGCGGGTGCCACGTTCAATGGCAGCGTGATCACGATCTCGCAGCCAGACAGTGCGGGCAATGTCGATGTGTCGCAGTGGACGACCCAAGGCGTGCAGATTGGTCCGACCGTGACCTCGCCGGGCGGCACGCAGACTATTCCCATTGTCGGCGTCAACGCTTGGGCTGGGCTGGTGGGCGGCGGTGGCGGCACTTATCACTTCTTCACCATTGACCCGGTCGCACTGACCAGCATCGATCTCGGGCTTGCCAATGGCCTCACTGGCATCCTCGGTTCGCCCTACGAACTCGGCGGCAACTGGCCAGTATTCTGCAATGGCTTCATCTACACCATCGGTGATTCCGGCGCGGGCAGCCAAGTCTTGGGGCAATACAACTGTCCGGGTGGCATCCCGGGCCTGTTCAATACCAGTTACACGTTCGCGGGCACGGACAAGATCAAGGCGCTCGGCACAAGTGATACCGGGCATATCTACGTCATCACGCGCGATGCCAGCCTTAATACGACGCTCTGGCGATTCCTGCCCGGGTCTGGACTGACGCTCGACACGTCGTGGAACAACGCGACGGTATCGCCGACCCATGTCGGGTCGGGCAACTTCAATGATTTCTTTGTCTATCAGAACGTGATCTGCACGCAGTGGCAGGTTGCGGCATCGCAGGACAGCATCGGTCTTACCCAGATCAACGGGCCACTGCTGACCGACATTAGCGTCATCCTGACCACGACCGGCGCCCGGCCTCAGTTTCTTGGCGGCAGCACGGGGCTTGGCATTGATCCTCTGGGCGTGTTCTCGGTCTTGCCGCCCTCGGGGCCGGTGCCGCTGTCGACCATCGTTGCCGACATTTCCAATCGCTGCGGGCTTGCGGCAAGTCAATACAACGTCGCGGCGCTTATCGATCTCGTACCCGGCTTCCTGATCAGCAATCAGTCGACCGGCCGCGACAATATCATGGAGTTGCGCACGGCGTACTTCTTCGACGCTGTCGAATCGAGCAGCGTGCTCAATTTCGTCAAACGCGGAGGGCCATCTGTCATCTCGATACCGGACAACGACCTTGCCGCGCAGTCAGGCCATACCGGTACGCCGCCTCCTTTGGCATTGGTCGAACGCACGCAGGAGGTTGATCTACCCAATACGATGTATGTCGTATTCATCGATCCCAATGATCAATACCTCAATGGCACGCAGTATGCGCGGCGTCTGGTGACGAACAGCCAGACCGTGGCAACCGTGCAGCTTGCGGTCGCACTCACGGTATCGACCGCCCGCGCAGTGGCGCAATTGCTGCTCTACACGGCGTGGCTTGAGCGCAACGTGATCACTTTCATCCTGTCGCGGCAGTACGCGGTCTATGAGCCGACCGACGTGATTACGGCACATGGCTACACAATCCGCGTCACCGACAAGACCTATGTTGCGAACAATCTGATTCAGCTCAAAGGCGTTGTCACCAATACGGGTACCTTCATAGCCGGTCCAGGTGGTGCCGTATCGGGCGGCAATCCAAACGGACCGCCGACCACGTCATCGCAGAGCCCGACGAACCTGCTGATGCTCAATCTGCCGCTGATCGTCGATACCGATTATCCATATGGCCCCTATGCCGCGATGGCGGGATCGAGCGCTACTCTGCCTTGGGGTGGCGGCATCCTGTACGAATCGACCGATGGCGGCACGACGTACAAGCAGATCACGTCGGAGTCCACGCCGCAAGTCATGGGGCTTGTCACAAGTCCGCCCGGCAATTTCCTGGGCGGCAACATCTTCGACAAGATCAATTCCTTCGTGGTCACGATCGGCAACGGCGGCGGGACGCTTTCGAGCGCGACTGAAAGCGCGGTGCTCAATGGCGCGAATGTGGCCTATATCGGCAGCGGCAGTGGATCGACGGGCGAGGTGATCCAGTTTGCGAGCGCGACCCTGGTTGCAGCCAACACCTATGTGCTGAGCGATCTCCTGCGCGGCAGGCGCGGCACCGAGTGGCAGATGGGGCAGCACGCGGCGGGCGAGCTATTCCTGCTCCTGCCGAGCCTCGACATCAACGGACCCTATAGCGACTTGGGCCAGCCGCGACAATGGAAGGCGCTTTCCGGCGGTCAAGCCTTGGCTGCCGTGACTCCGCAGACCTTCATCGATACCGGCGAAACTCTGCGCCCCTATTCGCCGACGAACATTTACGGCGCGAGCGATGGCTCCGGCAACGTCACGATCAATTGGACGCGGCGCACGCGGATCGGCGGTCAGTGGGCTGACTTTACCGACGTGCCGCTGTCGGAATCAAGCGAGAGCTATGTCCTGCAAATCTGGAATTCTACGTTTACCGTATGCGCCCGCGTCGTGGGCGGCAACCAGAGCAATCCGGCGAGTGGTCCCGCGACGATCACCAGCCCGACCTTCGTCTACACGGCCGCGATGCAGACGGCGGACTTCGGCCAGAATGAGCAGCATATCTATGTAAGCATCGGCCAGCTTGGCAGCTTCGGGCTGGGCGTGCAAGCCTTCGCCACGATCGCAGGCGGCGGAGGCAGTGACGTGGCTCCGTTGCATCCGGTCGCGCCTTATAACACCGGCAATCCCAATACCGGACCACCGCCCGGCTGTGTCGGCACGCCGATTACAGGCACGTCGGGCAATGCGTTCACTTGGCAAGCCCAATCGGTGCTGCCATCAGGAGCGTTCGGGTCATCGAATTATTGGCAGATCACGATTCCGGTGCCGGCGAGTCCGGTCAAGGGATTGTGCAAGATCACCCTGCTCACCTATGCCGGCGGCAATCTGCAGACAGGCTCGATGAGCGCGACGCTATCCGCGACCCCATGCGGACCGCCATTGATCCCAGCCGTGCAGGTCAGCGGGCAGAGCGCGATCACGATCAACTTTTCAATCGGCCCATCTCCCGCGCCGCAGACCACACCGCAATTGCTGGCGAGCACCACCTATTACCTGACCGTCTACACGACTGCGTCACAACTCGTGCAGGCTACGCTCTACACGCAGGAGGCGTGGGGCGGAACATGCTCGGGCTACAACGGGACGCAGACAGTCGCGCTGAGCTGGGGCTCGGTTCCGGCAGGAGGCCAGATCACACAGCCCGTGCCGTCATTCCTCGGCGGCTCGGCGGTGGTGGTCAGTTTCACGACGCCGGCAGGAACGTCGAGCAACGTGGGCTTCCTCTCGTTGTCGGAATACGGCTCGGCGCCGCAGACGCAGACCGCGGCCGGTCCCAACCTGAGCCAATGCGACTTCTCGCATAACGTGGTATCGCAGCAAGAGATACAGGTCTTCTTCACGGTCGGTGCCCAGTTGTCGCCGAACACGACCTATTACTGGAATCTCACACACCAATTCAATGGCGGCGTGCTGGTCACGCTGCAGAAACCGGCAGGACTATAAATGGCTGATTCCACCACCAACCTCGATACCATCCTGCAGAGCCAAGGCCAGAAAGAGGTTACGGCCAACGAAATATTCGATGCCGCCTCTCCCGCGACAGGATTCGGACGCCATGCCAGCGCGTGCATCGGGCTTACCTGGGGCTACTACGGCGCGACCGTGCAGGTGTCGGGCACGCCGACACAGGTTGCCAATGGCACGCTGACCCTGACCGCGAGCACGACAAACTATATCTACGTTGACGCATCGGGCGTCGTGCATGTCACGACCAGTATCCCCTCGGGCTGGCCTGGCCCTCTGGCGAGCAATCACGTCGCGCTCTATGACGTGCTGTGCGGGAGCTCGTCGGTCACGAGCTACAACGACTGGCGCACGGCGCAGGGCGCTGGCATTGCGGGCGGAGTTGGCGCGACCGGAGCGACCGGAGCCACGGGTGCGACTTCGGGTGTGGTCGGGGCGACCGGGAATACGGGCAACACCGGGGGAACAGGCGCGACAGGGGCGGGCACCACCGGAAACACGGGTCCGACTGGAAATGATGGTATAGACGGCCTTCAGGGTGCCACGGGTGCCCAGGGCAACACTGGCGGAACCGGGCAGACGGGACCGGGCGGCTCGGGCAGCATCGGCCCGACGGGGGCCACGGGCCAGGATGGCATCGACGGGCTGGCCGGAAGCACGGGTCCGACCGGAGCCGGCGGAACCGGGGCGACGGGTGCGGGCGGCTTCCTGCAATCGAGCGTGTTCACTGGCAATGGCACCTTCACCGGCCCGACCGGCGTTACCTGTGTCCTCCTGACCATGATCGGCGGAGGCGGGGCAGGAGGAGGCGCGAGCGGGGCGACCGCGAACGGGGCCGGCGGGGGTGGCGCGGGCGAGATGGTCGTGCAGCAACCCGTGCCGACCGTGGCCGGGACGGGCTACAGCGTCACCGTAGGGGCTGCGGGGGCGAGCGGGCTTGGCATTGCCGGCGGTAATGGCGGCACGTCGAGCTTCAGCACGCTCTGGGCGGTTGCCGGCGGTCTGGGCGGTGGTGCGACCGGCATCGGCGGCGCGGGTGGCGGGCCCGGCGGCGGCGCGGCATCGGCGCGGGTCGTGGCGGGAGCCACGGGCAGCATCGAATCGGCGACGGCATTCGGTGGCGCGGCCGGCGGCGGCGGATCGAGCAATGCCACGACCAAGGGCGCCTCTGGCGGTGCTGGGGGCGGCTTTGCCGGCGGGGCTCAAGGGGCCACGGCAACGCAGGCCGGGGGCGGTGGAGGCGGAGGCAGTACGCCATTCGGCACCGGGGGCACGGGCGGCGTAGGAGGCGCTACAGGAAGCGCACCACCCGCGACGTCATATGGTGCCGGGGGAGGCGGCGGAGGGGCCACAGGCGGCCAAACGTGGGGCGGGGGAGGCATTGCCGGCTATGTCCTCGTGGAGTGGGTCGGCTGATGAGCCTGCAATCCCAAGCCATCACGTCCGGCAGCGGCAACTTCAACGTGCCGCTCGGTGTGTCCCTGGTCTGGGTGACGCTGATCGGAGGCGGTGGCGGGGGCGGCGGAGCCCATCCGACCAGCGGCCAGGTCGGGAGCGGCGGTGGCAGTGGCGAATATTACGAGGACGTGCCTTATAACGTAACGCCAGGTGGAACGGTAGCCTATAGTATCGGACCTGGGGGTGCGGGCGGCCCAAGTGACACGATCGGCAGCAATGGCACGGCGACTAGCTTTGGCACCCTGACGGCCAAGCCGGGGCTCGGCGGCCCGAATACCGACCCAGGCGTGGGCAACGGCGGCAGCGGGGGCGGCTTGTATGGCGGCATCGGTGGCGTCAACCATAACAGCACGCCGACGCAGGGCAAGTCGGGCACCTTCGGCTTCCCCTGGATCACGGGGGGAGGAGGCGGAGGGGGCGGCAATGCCGGCTTCAACGGCGGCCAGGGGGCCAACTCGGTTGGCGGCTTCCTAGGCGGCGCGGGTGGCACGCACAGCTCGAGCGGCGGAGGGGGCGGCGGAGGCGCGGCTAGTCCCTTCGGGTCAGGCGGTGCTGGCGGGAACGGTTCGGCTGGGGCGCCGGGCAATCCCGGTGCTGATGCTGCGGCAACATCATATGGTGCAGGAGGCGGAGGAGGCGGCGGGGTCAATTCCGGCACGGGCACGGCCAATACCGGCGGTGCAGGAGCAGGCGGTTATATCCTTGTGGAATGGCTAGGACTATGACGCCTAACGAGCAGGCCTACCTTGACATGGTCAGTGCATGTGAAGGAACTACTGGTCCCGAGGGCTATCAGGCCCTGTTCGGCTATACGCCCACGAATGGCCGGATATTCGAGAACGGCTTTGTCACGCATCCGCGTATCTACATTAACTATACGATGCTCGACGGGACTCAGACGCGATCGAGCGCGGCGGGCCGGTACCAGATCATCTGGGCCACTTTCTGTGATCTGCAGACCAAGCTTGGCACGTCCGACTTCACGCCCACCACGCAAGACCTGATGGCCCTGCGGCTGATCGCCGATGCCGGGGCGGCCGATCTGGTGCGCAATGGCAACCTGCAGGCGGCGATCGATTGCACGGCTGGGATATGGGCGTCCTTGCCCGCGAGTCATTATGCCGAGCCGAAAAGAACCTACGCATTTGCGCTGGCGGCCTATACTGAAGCGCATGGCACGCTTGCATAACCGGAGGCAAAGTGGATTTAGGAAACATCGGAGCATTGATCTTTTCCGGCATTGCTGCCATAGCCGGCACGCTTTCCATTTGGTTCCTGCGAATGATTCTATCGCGCATAGATCGAGTTGAGGCCAAGTTAGAAGGTGACAACGGGCATGGACTTATAACTCGCGTCACGCTTCTTGAAGACCGAATCAATTTCTATCGCCCTTATCGACGCACCGATCCTGAATATAAAGGAGAAGACAGATGAAGCTTATTTTCGCATTAGCATTATCAGCGCTAGCCGGATGTGCCACGATCACGCCGACCACGGTTGATCCGACCGTGAACGTGATTGCCAATGACGTGATGGCGATTGCGGCTGCGGCTGCCGGGGACTGCTCGATTCCGCTCGGCTCGGCTACCAACACGGTCGACGCGAGCTGCCAGAATGTGCCGGTTGACACAAGCACGTTACAGGCGACAACGGGTGCCGTGAATGGCTGCTTCCGGGCCGCTGCCGGGTCGGTCGCGGCGGGCAAGGTCGCGGGTGCTGCGGCTGGCCTCAAGGCCCAACTGTGCTTTACGGTTCCGCAGCCGACTGTTCCTGCCCCAGCGGTGCCGAAGCCGGCCTTCGTGCCGGGTACACCACAGACGACACTTAAGCCGGTCTCGCCATGACGCGATTATTGAATGTCAATTTCGCGCTCGCGGCGGCCGTCATTGCGTTCCTATGGGGGCTGACTTGCGGGTACGCCAGCGCCGACGTTTGCTCCCCAGGCTGGCTTACATCGCAAGCCAAGAACGCTAATGGCACGACCACCGGTTGGACTGGTGTTTGCTCAACGGACCCGCGTGATGGCGGCGGAGGCTTCATCCAGTTTCTATCGCCCAACAAGGCCAACACGTTCCTGTCCGGTATCACGTTCAATGGCGGGCTGATGATTGCCACACCGGGGAAGGAACAGGGCGATCTCGATATCGGCATTATCGTCAACGGCGGCTATGGCACCACCATGAGCTTCTTCGGGAACCCGGATGGCTCGGGTCCGGTCATGGCGCCGTCAGTCACCGGAGTGTTCAAGATTGGCCTGCCGACCAATACCATCGACTCGTTTTACATGAGCAAGTATTCCTGTCCGCAATCACTTGTGCGAGCAGTGCCTGAGCCGGATCACTGTATCAAGGTCGATGACGGTTATACGCCCGTCTACAAATAGCGGAGGAAAAATGTCACCCGAAATCAATGCTGCGCTTGCCCATTTGATCGAAGCCTTCGCCAATGTAGTCCAATACGGGTTGCTGCCTGCTCTCGCTGGTGGTGGCGTTCATTGGGCCAATCTGCGCACAATCAAAGCCGTGACGGACACCAATGCCAACGCGCCCGCGCCGCCATCGAAAGTTGATGAAACGAAGCCAGCCGCTTAGTCCGGTACGACAGTATGTGCGCGAGCATCCGGCGATCTCGTGGACCACGCTCGCGGCTGTTGCGACCGTGCTCGGGATATTGGGCGGCGGCGTGCTCTGGCTGAAATCGCAGATAGCGATGGAAAGCGATTTCGTTGCACACGTCCAGCATGACCAAGTCGTGGCCGACTGGTTCGATGTGGGGCTTGCCGGTAGTGGTTCAGTCTGCCGAAAGGGGCTGTTACATATGGACGCTAGCCATTCTCGCCGTCTCTTTGGGCGGCATCAAGAATCTCTTGTTCGCCTAGTTGTCGAGCTTCGGCAATTACCTTCGCCGTTGTTGCCTGCACATCCCGCGCAATCGACGCCAAAAGCCGTAGGTGTCGTTTGTGCGTCGCCGACGACTTCGCCGAGCGTGCCATCTGCTGCAACAATTTGGCCAGAAGTTTCCCGTCTAGCGAGGATTGCGATGCAGCGAAACAGGTAAGAGCTTTTTCGTCGGGATTGCCGCAAATCGCAGTCTTGACTGCGCCGCAGCATTCGCCAGCACTATAGCGCCGCTCTTGGGAGTTTCCTTCTGGCAGTCCGTAGATCTTTACGAGCTGCGCAAAGTCAACGTCCGCTCCAAACGCATTTTCAACAGCACGTACATAAGCACCCCGTCCGTCTGTAGTGAGTTGGACGCGATTCTTAAGGCGTGATGCCAAGTCAGCAATAAAGATGCGTGCAGATACTGCGTCCCTTGAAGCGACGTGCCAGCACGGTATTAATTTCGTGTCTGCGTCGCCCACCAGGCTGGAACCTGGTGGGTAATTCCTCTGTGGGTCGCGGACGAAAGTCCGGGAAAGGAAGGGTGCAGCAAAGGACCATCATGAGAGTCTTTCGAGAGACTCACGCGGTCCTGTGGAGCGGGTATCCCGCTCTCTTTTTCAACTACCTAGCTTATCACACTAGGGGAGATCATGGCCGACGAAAAGCAACCTAACGGCGCTGACTATGATGGCGTACTCGCCGATCTAATTGCGCGACGTGACCGCTTGAATGCGACGATAGCCGAGCTTCAAGCCATCGCCGCTGGCGGCCGCTGCGACCGACTATATTGCAAAGCAACAAGTGGCGAAGGCTGCTGGTAAGGAAAAACTGCCATAAGGTGTGCTAACGCAAAGAATGTAATAAACAATAGGCTATAATGACCGGGTGGCTACGACTAGGAATTCCAGATGACACCCCAATGGGTCAAGGTAAGCGGACCGTACAGCGGCGGCGATGAACGAGCGGGGCCGCTGAGCAGCCAGGGCTGGTGGGCTGGCACCTGTTTCGCGGATGGCCGCTCGTTCCTATCCTGCGGGCATGTGACAACTGCGCCTAATGGCGGAACCTATATCTTTGACCCAACGACTGGAGCCTGGTCGCGCACGAATACCGATACGACCAGCTTCTGGAAGAACCTGCAGGGGGCCGAGAATTACTGCCTGGCATTCGATGGCGATCACAATCGGGTCTACAAGTCGATCGGTTCCCCTAATGGCTGGACGGTCGGCGGCAATCAGAACACGTCGCCTCAGTACGGCGAGCTGAGGTACGAGATTAGCCTCGACGAATTCTTTACGGACTACCCGCACGCGGGTGTCACCTATCGCCCGACCACGCCCGACGAGATTGCGCACTGGGATATAACCGGGCTCGGCAATACGATGAGCTTTGCCGATGGTCGTTTCGAGTACTGGAATGGTGCCACCTACGCCTTCGCAAGCTGGAGCACTCAGTCGGCGCTCAAGACCCGTAACCTGACGACCGGGCTGGTAACGACGCTCGAATCGAGTAGCCCGAGCGGCACCGAGCCTTCACGCCTGCCGCAATTGCGCGGTGGCGTCGATCATCGCAATGGCATGGCATGGCTGCACGGTAACGGTCTGGAACTCTACCAGCGCGACCTGACGCAGCCTGCGGGCTCTGGTTGGCAGCATGTGCTGACCACGAACATTCCGACCACGCCGCAGCCTCCAGGCATCGGCGCAGGGCCGAATTACGGCATTCTGACCGTGCTCGACGAGACTTCTGGCTATTGGGTGGCGTGGGCCGGCATGAATGCTTCGGTCTCAATCGTTGGCATGACCGCCTTGCAGTCGACGTGGATATGCGACCCGACGACCTTTGCTTGGACTCTGCTTTCCATTCCTGCTCCGTTGCCGACAGCCCGCGCCGCGGTTTTGTATAACCTGCTCTACAACCCCGGCCGCGGCTGTGTGCAATTGCTCCTGTCGAATAATGGAGGCACGGAAGTATGGGAACTTCGGGGGTTACTTTAGCTCAAGCCCGACAGGTCCGACCGGACCTACAGGGCCAACCGGCCCCACAGGCGGGTTGCCGCCACTGATAGGCACGATTACGCAGTATCCATTGCCGAAGTCGACGGGCTCCGTCTACGGGCAGAATTACTTTGGCTTTCCGTTCACGTCGAACGGGCAGAGCAAGCAATCCGACATGTGCTATTGCCCGCTCAACAATCGCATCTACGCGCAGGGCGGGGACACGATTCACAGCGCGACCGATGGCACATGGTCAGTCGATGCGACCGCCATGAACGATTGGCGGCTCGATCGTCCTCCTGGCAGCTATGTAGCAATCGCAGGGCAGAATGATCAATACACGGTCAACGGTGTCATTCACCACTACAACCTCGGGACCACGCTGGCACCGGCGCCGCACTCGCTGCAGGATGATTTCGGCATCGCGTGGGTCGAGGCCAAGAAGCAATTCCTGCTTTGGCCCGGGCAATACTTCGCCTATGAGGTTCCAGGTGCTCCGGTACTCAACTGGACCGGAGGCATCTGGTGGTTCGATCCGGTCACGCTTGCATACACCAACGATCAGCAGCTATTCCCCAACCTGCCATTCAATGGCGTGCTGCCTGGTATCACAGCCAAGGGAACGCAGAATCCGTATGGCGGCGTATTCGACGAGGTCAACAATCAAATCCTGATGTTCGCGGATTCATCCTTCGGCAATACAGGCGTCAATCGCTGGGACGTGAATGCGATGGTCGAGCTGCCGTTCGAGAAATTCACCATCGACCTGCCGCCTTCCAATCCGAAAGCCAAGGCTGTCTACTACCATGGCAGCAAGCCGATCAAGATCGGGCGAATTGTCTACTTTGTCGGCTATTCGACCGATGGCTCCGCGCTCAAGATCATGCGCATGTGGGCCTACGATCTCGACAAGCATGCGCTGACAGAGTGCGCATCGCCGCTAGTCGATGGCTCGCTCTATCGCGAACTGGAGGCGCAGCTCAACACGTCGAACGGTATGGTCGTATGGCTGTTCACGAACTGTCCGCAAGGCGGCTTGGTGCAACCAGACGGGACTGTGCTGCCACTGCAGATTTGGATCTATGACCCGGCGCAGAATGTATGGGCAGAGGATACACAGACTAAACCGGATTCGTTCAGGTTCAACGTGACCTGCTCGCTGCCTGATGGCAGGATTGCCGGTGCGGGCGGATCGTACATGCAACAGACGATGTTCAGTTTCTACCAGTTGCAGCCCACATAGCCCGGACGGCCTCGACGACTTCCTCGACTGTGATCATGTCCATACAAAGATGCGGTCGAGGATCGTCGTAGCTAGGAGCCGGACCATAAGTCCATTCATCACCGCTAAGTCCTCCCGGCATAGGTGCGCCGCGCACTTCCATGGTTTTGGTGACGACATTGACACACGGCCCACGTGGCATCCTGCTCATAGCGGGGTTCTCGCGGAAGCAAGGCTGACAGGATAGTCCCTTGCTGATATTCACATTGTCCGGGTATCCAGCCGCGCTCGCCTGAGTGCTGCCCCACAGGATCACGCCCGGCACCTTGCGACCTCCATGGTCGTCGGTCCATGTGTAGTTCGTCAAGTGATTACAGAAGGAATCGATGCCGATATGCATGCGGGCATTGGAAAATATGCGTATGGATTCTCCAAGTTCCCAGCCAGAACTTTTATCTATTAGAAAGAATTTAAGCGGTGCAAGTGCAGCCGTCACTTGATCCCATCGCTCTTTTGGCCATTGCTTGTAGCGGCTCCAGCCTGCTTGTGTCTGCATCGTAAAATACGGCTTCTCGATACAGAGATTTGGCCTCCGCAGTGTGAGCGATGGCAGGCCTCCAGTGGTTGATCCAATGTCCATTTCCTCGGCAAAGTAATCGAGCAGGTGTCTTGCCATGGGTTGTTCTGGATATCCCTCCGATAGCGGATACCCGACCAGATCAATCACGCGATCATACTGTCGCCTCAACTCGCCGAATTGCTCCGAGTTCCCGACCATTGCCGCGCCCGCCGCGACGATGATGCCGCCCAACTGCTCGGGCCGCGCAAGCGATGAGTGACAGTAATAGTGAATGTCTGCGTCGGGATGCGCTTCCTTGAATGCGGGCAACAGATTGAGCGTCATCAGGATATCGCCGATCGCACCGGGCCGATGCAGGGCTATTCGCTCGCGCAATCCCTTGACGACAGCCGGGGCCTGCGGCACGGGCGCATTCAATCGCTGCTCGAGCACGGCCTCTCGCTTTGCCCAATCAGCATCGTATTGTCCGATCAATCGCGTTGCGAGGTTCGACCACACGAAGGCCTGCGCGAGATTGCCCATGTGCTCATGGCACCACGAGATCAGCCGTGCAGGCTGGTCCCGATATTTGTCCTTCTCGCGCCATAGCACGGAGGGCGGGATCGGCTTGTCGACCGCCTTGGTGGCCTCCTCGATCGCCCGCACATAATCCTTCTTCTTGTAATGCAGGTAAGCCAGCTCCATGCGGAATTCCTGCCAGTCAGGCGCAGTCTCGATGCCGCGCTTGATCGACATCTCCGCCTCGACCATATCGCCTAGCTGAATGTGACAGCGTGCGCAGTAGAGCATGGCGAACAGGTACTCATCGCGCCAGGCATTGCCGTAACCCATGCGCACCGTGTACCAGTGCGCGGCCTCTTTCCAGCGTCCGCCATCCTTGTGAGTATTGCCGAGATAGAACGCGGTGCGAGCGTTCGGCTCATGCGCGTATTCGGCCGTCAGGATGCGCATGTTGCGCTGATTGGAGTCCTCGTTCGCGCCCGGATGCGGAGATCCGTCATGGACGATGCAGCCATCGTTCAACACGATCACCGGAAACTTATCGATCACCGGGTACTCATGGACCCAGCCTGAGAAGCGCACCTTATACTTCGTGGGCCACATCCGATGGTGGAGCTGCCTGATACCGCCGCCAAGTTCGACCCAGCATCCGATCACGGCCTCGGGCAGATACGGTGCGCGGCGGAAGGCAAGCGGCGTCGTGATCCGATCATCGGCATCCAGCCACATGATGTGCGAACAGCCGGTACTCTCGCCGAGTTCGATTGCGTGATTGCGGGCTTGTGCAAAGTTGACAATGCGATATTCGCTAGCTTGATTAGGCACTGGTTCACTTGCGTCTAGGTAATAGTAATACTCTGCCTTGCAACCAATATTTATTGACGCGGCCATTGTTGCCGACATTTGCCTGTCGGTTGATCCGGTATCAACCACAATGATCTTGTCTGCGACCCCACGCAAAGATTCAATCGCCTTCGGCAGGTCACGTTCCTCATTGCGGGCAATGATCACAGCACAGATAGAGGGAGCGGTCACAGCGGCACCAAGATAGAGTCTCGCTGTCCGGGTATCAACTCAAGGCTATGCTCGATGCAGAATGTTTTCGTCTGAGCGCACAACTCTGCTATCGCACTGAGGGCCAAGAACCAAGGATGTATGCTAGCGTGTCCGGGGGTCAGGTCTCGCTCATATCCTTGTACCATGTTATCGGGCGAGCGGATAAATAATCGGCCATTATTCGCGATTAAACCACGCAGCTTGCGGAAAGCGGCTGGCAAGTCATAGATATGCTCGAGCGTGTGAACCATCACAATCAGATCGAAATCAGCCTCGACCTCAACGTTCAGTTCGTCCAAGTCAGCCTTGATCACGGGTATCCCGAGATCGTTCGACCGCGGATCGCCATCCCATGCAGTGACCTC
>Ga0307477_10002348_pt1 | contig 14710 bp, 12 predicted proteins | sample atmos_gasesECM2C_FD_203316 | JGI IMG/M metagenome (GOLD analysis project Ga0307477, IMG submission 203316) | Hardwood forest soil microbial communities from Morgan-Monroe State Forest, Indiana, United States - atmos_gasesECM2C_515 | ecosystem: Environmental > Terrestrial > Soil > Temperate...
GCCGGAGCCGGCACGGTTATGAGCTTAGCCAAAAGCAAGGACGAGGCTATCAGCATCGCATGCGTTCTGTTGGATCGAAAGATCAACGTTCAGGAAATCGGGTCACTTCTCGGAATACGCGATCCTGACGACATCATCGATTCGGTCGAAATCCGAAAGTTACACGCGATGCGCATTCACGCCGGATAGCCCACACTAAATCAACATCTTGTGTGTTTGCGCCGCGGCGCGGAGACACGCAAAGACGCATAAGCGCCATTGATCGGGATAGGGGAATGCCGATGAAAATTTGGTGGCTTCGCGGGGGACGTACTCAGGGCACAGTTTAGGTTACCGGCGGTCACTTACCCCAGCCTGAAGCGACAGAACTGCTGAGAAAGGGAACCTTGTCATGGAATTGATACTCATAATTATTCTGCTGATCATCCTTTTTGGTGGCGGCTTCGGATATTATCGCGGCGGCTATTACAGCCGCGGCGGCGGTTACGGCATCGGCGGGGTACTCGGAGTTGTCCTTATCGTCGTCCTGATCGTGTGGCTGCTCCGTGGTGCGGGGTACGTCGGCGGTTTCTGAGGTCCGGCCGCTCGTGCCGGTGAAATATTCTCGGGCAGGCTACGACTGTTGGCGGCATGTCTGGTCTCTAACAAGAGGCCGGGCGGAGATCCCTCCGTCCGGCTCGTTTCGCTTGGGGAAGGTGATCGGACGGCAGACTTGGCGAGGTCGTCCCTTCGGCACTATTGATGTTCGCGGTTTCCGGTGCAGACGCCTGATCCACCCCCGAGGAGAAAACGTGGCCCGACCTCGCGCTGCCGACGATTTCGAAACGGTCCGAACGCGTATCGAGGAAACTGCGCCGCGAGCGCGCTCGAGCAGCGCCTCTAGAACGCGAGAGCCGAAAATTGCAGCCGAATGGTAGCAACAAAGACCCGCTCCCGGACACTGAACGGCGACGAAAAGAAAAATGCGAGGGCTGGCCGCCGCCTTGGGTACCGACGATCTTTCTCTAGGGGTAAATCAACCGCGCAATGTCCGGGTGATCGGCGCGAAGTTGGCCACCCTCCGCGGCGAGGGGATGCTCCATTCGGCGTGACGGGCATTCCCGATCAGTCGACCGCTCCAGCTGCCTCCCCCCACTCCGCGGCGGCGGGCGTCGATCGCCGGCTTGCCGAGGCGGAATCTCGCCCCTATATCAGAGCATCCCTTAATTACCAATATGACAATACGCGTATTTGCAACAACCGAGTTTGAATCCGATGAATCGACGCCCGGTTCCCTCCCCTGCAAGCCCCCTGATAGACCGATTCGGCCCCCTGGTCGGTGTAAATTGGCCCCTGTTCCTCGGCGTCGGAAAGCGGCTTTTAAGTGTCTGAGCTACATTGCTTTATCGAGGATGACAGGTTCAAATTTCAGCTTGGAATCGATGATTCACCCTGTTTTCCCGCTTTTACAGGGGTCGGCGAAATCACGCGAGATGTTCGTGTCAGCGCTGGCGGTCGGCGGCCGTGGCGCCGACGAGGTTGGCGCCGTCATCGGCCGACCCTAGGTCGCCATCCACCCACCGTCGACGTTGTAGGCCGCACCCGAGACGTAGCTTGCGCGCTCGGAGCACAGCCACACCACCATCTCGGCGATTTCTTCGGGATTGCCCATCCGTCTGAGCGGGGTGTGGGCAAGGATCGCCTCGCCGCGCAACTGCATCGAGGGCTCGGTCATGCGGGTCCGGATATAGCCGGGGCAGACCGCGTTCACTCGGATATTGGCGTCTGCGTATTCGATCGCGGCGGTCTTGGTCAGGCCGATCACGCCATGCTTGGCCGCGACGTAGGCCGAAGAGGTCGGCAGACCGGCGAGCCCCGCGATCGAGGCGGTGTTGACGATCGCACCGCCGCCTTGGGTCTGCATTTGCGGCAGCTCATGGCGCATGCAGAGCCACACACCCTTCAGATTGATCGCGATCATTCGGTCGAACGCCTCCTCCGACCACTCCGCGGTCTTCTTGCCCACTGCATCGACCTGCCAGCCGGCAATCCCGGCATTGTTGAAGGCGCAGTCGAGGCGGCCATAGGTGCTGACCACGGCTTCGACCATCGACCGCACCTCGGCGTCGCGCGTCACATCGCCCGAAAGTGATATGGCCTGCCCGCCCGCGGCGTTCACCAGAGCGACGGTTTCACCGGCAGCCTCCGTCATCAGATCGGCGACGGCGACGCGGGCGCCTTCGCGCGCAAAGGCGAGAGCGGTGGCGCGACCGATACCGCCACCCCCGCCGGTGATCAGCGCCGATTTCCCGTCGAGCATTCCGGCCATCGCGCGCCCCTCGTTGAGCTATCCGGCCGTTATCATGACACAGCCGCGGCCTCGCCGGGTACCCCAAATCACCGTCGAGACGAGCCCACCGATGGTCATGGTATTACCATGATTGTTCGGCTACGGTCGGCGTCGGGCCGAGGCGGGCCTCGCGATGGAGGATGTTAGGGGTGCGTAGACTGGCGATTGCGATCTTGATGACCTTACCGCTGCTTGCGGGCGGGGTCTTTGCCCAGCAACACGCGGGCAAGGACAATGTCTACGAGGAGCTCAATCTGTTCGACCAAGCCTTTGAGCGGATTCGCCAGGACGCGGTCGACCCGGTTAGCGATGCGAAGCTGATCGGAGCGGCGATCGCCGGGATGCTGTCCGGTCTCGATCCGCACTCCTCCTTTATCGACGAAGCGGCGTTCAAGGCGTCGCAGACGCCGGCCAATGATGAGGTCGCCACGCTCGGGCTGGCGGTGACGATCCAGAGTGGCCAGTTGCAGGTGATCTCGCCCGAAGACGGATCGCCGGCGGCGCGGGCCGGGATCAGGCCCGGCGACGTGATCTTCACGATCGACAAGGAACCGGTTTACGATCTGACCTTGGGTGAGGCCGAGCGGAAGCTGCGCGGTCCGGCCGACAGCGAAGTCCAGTTGACTTTGCGGCACGGCGCCGAGAAGCCGATCGATCTGACGCTCAAACGCGAGGCGTACCAGCTCCACACCGTGGTCGGGCGCGTCGAGGCGGGGAACATCGGTTATCTCCGCATTGCCGGGTTCGACGGCGGAACCCAGGCTGCACTCGCCGCCGCGGTGCAGGATCTCCGGCAAAAGATCGGCAGCAGGCTGAGCGGCTTCATCCTCGATCTGCGGAACAACCCGGGAGGCGTTTTCGATGCCGCGGTCGCCGTAGCCGACGCCTTCATCGACAAGGGCGACATTGTCGTCGTCAAGGGGCGCAAACCGGCGAGCGTCAAGCGGATCAGCGCCACCCCGGGGGATCTCGCAAAAGGCCTGCCGCTCGTGGCACTGGTGAATGGCGGCACGGCGCGAGAGGCCGAGCTCGTTGTCGGCGCGCTGCAGGACAACCATCGGGCAGTGCTGCTCGGCAGCAAGACTTTTGGCGAGAGCTCGATCGTAAGCCTAATCCCGTTGAGCGAGGGAGGTGCCATCCGTTTGACCACCGCCCGTTTCACGACACCTTTGGGGAGGGAGATTCAGGGCAAGGGTCTCGATCCCGACCTTGCGGTTACGTCCCTCAAGCTCGCAAGACTCGCCCAAGGCCAAATGCGGCGCGAGGCCGATTTGCCGGGCGCGCTCAAGAATCCTGATCAGGCCGCCGACAAGCTGCCGGCCAATGCGCCGCCCGGTGCAATAGCGACACCCGCCCCGGACGAGGCTCCCGCCGTCGCGACGGAGGACATCGGCTCGGCGAGCGACGAGCAATTGGTTCAAGCGGTAGATGTTTTGCGCGGGCTGTCATTGGTCAATCGCCGCACCGCTGGCTGACCGGCGCGCGACCAGCCCATTTGGTCGCTGGCGACGAACCTGCGCCCGAGGTCACACACTTCCCGGTCGGCGAAGCAGCGCGGCGTGCAGCCGTTGCGGCGTCAACGGCAGCGCGACATCGGCGACACCAAGGGCATCGGTAATGGCATTGGCGAGGCAGACGGGCGTGCTCATTGCATTGCCTTCTCCCACACCCTTCGCGCCGAGCGGCGTCACCGGCGACAGGGTCTCGCGATGCAGGATCACCGGCGCCGGGATCTCGCAGGCGGGCGGCACCGGATAATCGGCAAAAGTGCCGGACAGGAAGCTGCCATCCTCGCCGTAGGAAAAGCTCTCGTGGAGCGCGGCACTTACCCCTTGCGCAAACCCTCCCAGCACCTGGCCGTCAAAAAGCGCCGGGTTCAGGATCCGCCCGGCATCGTGCATCGTCACGTATTTATCGATGCGCACCTGTGCGGTATCGCGGTCGACCTCGACGCTGCGGAAGTCGAAGATGAAGCCATAGGCCGCCGAGCTGTTGACCTCGTCGGCCTCGTTCGGCGTGCCGAGCCCGGGCGGCGTCCAGAATATGTTTCGCGCAATGCCGCGGCATCGCGATCGGGAGTTGATGCCGGCGACCAGTGGCTCATCCCGGCGAGCCGAGCAAAGCCGATCGCATTGTCCGGGTTGGCGGCCGCGAAGATCTTCCCGGCGGAAACACAAACCTCGTCGGGGCTGATGTTGAGCTGGGAAGCGGCGATGCGAGCGAGCTTGTCGCGTAATCGCACCGCCGCGAGGTGTGCGGTGCCGGCAACGGCACCGGCAAACCGGCTCGAATAATTGCCGGCGGCGATCGACCATGCATCCTTGCCGGTATCGAGCTCGGCATCGACGCGGATCGCCGCTGCGGGCAACCCGAAGACCTCGCCGACCACCTGGGCCACGACAGTTCGGTGTCCTTGCCCCTGCGGCACCGAGTCGATCACGACACTGACCCCGCCCAGTGGATCGAGCGCTATCGTCGCGGGGGTGACAGCGCCACTCTTGGCCCCGCCGCGGGCGCGTTCCCTGGGCGTCAGAACCGTTGTGACGTAGCCCATGTTCGAGATCGATGGCTCGACGATTGCGGCGTAGCCGATGCCGCAGAGCCGGCCCTCGGCGCGCGCCCGGTCGCGACGCGTACGCAGCTCGGCGAGACCGCCTTCTTCGACAGCTGCATCGACGGTGCCGGGGTAATCGCCTGAATCGAGGATCGCGCCGGCGGGGCAACGGTAGGGTAAGGCGCCGGACGGGATCAGGTTGCGGCGGATCACATCGAGCGGGTCGAGGCCGAGCCTCACGGCAATCCGCTGCGTCAGCCGCTCGAGTGTAAAATAGACCTGCGGGCCGCCGAAACCAGGATTGAGCCCGGTCGGCGTCTTGTTGGTCAGAACGACGCGGTTGCGGATCGCGAGGTTCTTCACCCGGTAGGCGCCGGTCATGTTGCCGTGCATGCGGTAGAGCGTGGCTGGCTCGGGAGCGCGCAAATAGGCGCCGCAATCCTCGATCTGGTCCCAGGCGAGCGCCAGGATTTTGCCGTCGTCGGTCACTGCCGCTTCGAGTGTGGTCACCCGGTTCGTCGCCGAGCTCGCGGCCAAAAGGTGCTCGAGCCGGTCCTCGACCCACTTTACCGGCCTCCCGGCCTTGCGCGCGGCAATGGCGATCAGGACGATATACGGGAAGACGGCCTGCTTGACGCCGAAGCTGCCGCCCGAATCCACCGGTATCTTAAGCCGTAACTTGTTCGCCGGCACACCGAGCCCGAGCGCCATGACCGGGTGGAGCGAGAACGGCCCCTGGAAGTTGGCAGTGACCTCGTAGGCGCCCTCTCCGGCGAGATGTTCGGCCACAACAACGAAGCACTCGAGCGGCGGGCAGCCGTTGCGCGGATACTCCGTAGTGATCGCGATACGGTTCGCCGCCGCGGCAAGGGCAGCCTCCGGGTCGCCATAGTGGAAGCGCCGGTCACTGACGATATTGTCTCCGGCGCCGGCGCGCGGATCGACTGTCGGGGACAGCAGACGGTAGGTGACGTCGATCCTTTCCAGTGCATCCTCAGCCCGGTAACGGTCGCCGGCGACGACGACGGCAATTGGTTCGCCTTGATAGCGCACGCGTTCGATAGCCAGACACCAATGCTCGATCGGCGACTTGACGGCGGCGATAAAAGGGCGGGTCCAGCGCCGGGCGTCATCGCCGGTGACGATGCAAGCCACCCCCGGCATCGCCAATGCCCGGGCCGTGTCGATCGCCAGGATCTCGGCACGGGCGTGCGGCGAGCGAAGGATCGCGGCGTGCAACGTCCCTGTCGGCACCGGCAGATCGTCGGCATAGCGGCCGCGGCCGGTCAAGAGAGCGAAGTCCTCAAACCGTTCGAGCGATTGGCCGATGAGCTCGCCGGCCATCTTGCCGTCATCCCTCGCTCTAGTAGACACCGCCGGAATCGGTTAGGCCAGGCCCCATTACGGGCGCAAGACGAGTCCTTCCTGGGCCACGATAGTGTCGGGCCGAGCGGTCGCCGCGTCGGCCGCCACTTGGTCCATGAAGTCATCGTCGTGACCCGGGTCGTGGTGGTAGATGACCAGGGTCTTTACCCCCGCCGCATTGGCGAGGCGCACCCCCTCCTCCCAGGTCGAATGGCCCCAATCCCGGTGGGCGAGGTATTCGGCATCGGTATAGGAGGCGTCGTAGATCATCACGTCGGCACGGTCGATCAGCTTTAAGACATTGGGATCGAGCCCGTCGGGGCGATGCTCCGTATCGGTGATATAGGCGACGATCTTTCCACCGTACTCGACGCGATAGCCTGTGGCATCGTTTGGATGGTTGAGCGGCCCGGTGCTGAGACGAATCCCAGGATGCGGGACCAGAACCTCACCGGCGGTAAAATCGATAAAGTCGATCTTGGCGGTGAAGATCCCCATCGGGATCGGGAACAGCGGCGCGATCATCATATTGTTGAGCACCGCTTCGATGCCCTTGCCGTTCAGGTGACCGGCCCAGATCCGTATTCTGCTCTGTGCATCGTAGCATGGGGCAAAGAACGGCAATCCGCAGATATGGTCGAAATGCGTGTGACTGTAGAACAGATCCAGCTCGACCGGCTGACCGCTGCTCATCAGTTCGTTGCCCAGCAAGCGCAGGCCGGTTCCGCCGTCGAAGACCATCAGGTGGTCTCCACAGCGGATTTCCACGCACGAGGTGTTGCCCCCATAACGGACGGTATCGGGCCCCGGGCAGGCGATGCTGCCGCGTACGCCCCAGAATCGCACCGTGTAATCCGAATGGACCAAGGTCCAACCTCGTCGTGTTGCTGCACTATATCGTCGAGATTCGGGCAAAAGCTATACGGACTGGCTCCCTTTGACCGGCAGTTCGCAAAATTTTTGAGTGTCTTTCTCTAAACCCGCCGTTAACCGATGCCGCGCTATCAAGGCCTCACCGTCCACTCAGACAGAGAGTTCCCCATGTCCGAGGCCGATTACGAAGCTGCGGTCGCCGCGTTCCTTCGCACCAAGGGGGTCACGCGGTGCCCGACCGTGTGTGTCGTCCCGACCCAGGCGACCGTGGCCGAGGCCGACCGGGCCGCCTATCGCGACTACGTCGCGGCACGAGAAGCCGCGCGGCTCGAAAAGGTGAAAACGCTGCACCAGATCCTGCATCTCTCGCCGCCACCGCCTATGTAAGGCTGAACTTCCGGTTCCGGCGCCGCGGCCTGTCGACCTGATGCGCCGCCGAGGGAGTGGAGCGCTTGCGCGGCGGGAGACCGGATGGGCGTCCGCGAGGTTTCGGTCCGTTGTTGCATCGCCGGCGGGGGACCCGCCGGGATGATGCTAGCATTGTTGTTGGCCCGAGCCGGGATCTCTGTCCTGGTCCTCGAAAAGCATGCCGATTTCTTGCGTGACTTCCGCGGTGATACGATCCACCCCTCGACGCTCGAAATCATGCACGAACTCGGCGTCCTCGAGGAGTTCCTGCACCGACCCCATCAGGAAGTGCGGACGCTCGGCGCCCAGATCGGCGACGCTTTTTTACAGCTCGCCGATTTTGGGCATCTGCCAACCCATTGCCAATTTGTCGCGTTGATGCCGCAGTGGGATTTCTTGAACTTTATTGCCGAGCAGGCAGGACGATATCCGGGCTTCCGGCTCGAAATGGAAGCCGAGGCGACCGCGCTGATCGAAGAGGGCCCACGCGTGACGGGACTGCGTGCAGAGACTCGACGGGGCAGCCTGGCGGTTCGCGCTGATCTGGTCGTCGGCGCCGACGGGCGCCATTCGATCGTGCGCCAAAAAGCAGGCCTCGAGATCGTCGATCTCGGCGCTCCGATGGACGTACTGTGGATGCGTTTGTCGCGGCGGCCGAGTGATCCGGAACAAACCTTGGGCCGGGTCGATGCCGGCAGGATCTTCGTGATGCTCAATCGCGAGGACTACTGGCAATGCGCGTACGTGATCCCGAAGGGAGGGTTCGATCAAATACGCCAGGGCGGCTTGGCGGCCTTCCGCAGGGAGATCACGCGCCTTGCCCCCTACCTGGGCGATCGCATTGCCAAGCTTGACGATTGGTCGGACATCAAGTTGTTGACGGTTGCTGTCGATCGCTTGCGGGTTTGGCACCGGCCGGGCTTGTTGTGTATTGGCGATGCGGCCCACGCGATGTCTCCGATCGGCGGTGTCGGCATAAACCTGGCTATTCAGGACGCTGTTGCCGCTGCCAACATCCTAGCCCCGCGCCTGCTGCAGGGAGCCGCTGGCGAGGACGATTTGCAAGCGGTGCAGCGCCGTCGGGAGTTTCCGACCCGAGCCACGCAACAGCTCCAGCTGTTCGTCCAGAACCGGGTGATCGGGCGCGTTCTCCAAAGCACCGACAAACTGTCACCGCCGCTTCTGCTGCGGCTGCTCGGGCAGTGGCCATTGCTGCGCCGCATTCCAGCCCGGCTGATCGGCCTCGGGTTTCGCCCCGAGCATGTAAAGCTGCCAGCCGCAGCTTGATGCAGGACAGGGGACCGTGCTGTCTTCTTATTGCGATATGGGCTCAGGCTCGACGAGAACAATCTCGGGCATCTGCCGATCGCCATCCAGGTGCAAGGCCCCTCGACCGTGCACAAGTCGATGCAACTGACCCTGTATATCGCTGCGCTCGCAAGTTACCTATGCGCGTTTCCGGTCGCCGCACAGATTGCAGACCCGGCGATGTGGCTCGTGGAGGGTCGATGCGCCGACGGGAGCCCGCCAGACCATTGCCAGTTCCCGGCGCCCCAGAGGCTCAGCGATCCTGTCTACTATAGTAGACACGACTGGCCGCCGCCGACTGGTTATAGTTTCAGCCACAGCACGATTGGGCTAGACGCGAGTTTTGTCCAGAATTTCCGATTTGCCGATGGGGGATTTGGGGGGCAGGCGCTGCATATTACTAGCGGCGTCGTGCTCGCCTATAAGACACAAGACGCCGGCAAGACCAATACTTATTACTTCACCGGACCAAACTGCGGCGGCACCGGCTGGATCATGTTCGATGTCAATGTCCCGAAGACCTATTGGGCCGGAGCGCTGGCAACGCTGGGGCAGAAGCGACGACCCGCAAAGTTGCGGAAAGAACTATCCGGCCTGGACACGGACCCGCCGCGACAATATCGCTTTTCCTTTTATCGAGAGCGAGCAACCCCGGCTCGTGACGGTCGATGCGATCGTTTCCGAGCACTATGACGATGGCGACCCGATCGCTGCCCGGCTGATGGAGCGCTTTTACTATGGCTATAATTAGGGCTGGCTGCGCTGGGAGCGGTGGGAAAAGAAAGGCACCCCGCCCTCCGATTCGCCTCAGAGATGTCCCTATGTATCGCTCAGCGAATACCCGAGCGGCGGCGAGAACTGGCGGATGGTCGATTGTCGAATGTGGACCAATATTCGGCCAGAGAATGGAGAACGCACCGCCCAAATCGGCTGGCCTTGAACAAGGGCGGATGACAACTCGCCGGCAGTCAGCGATTCCCAGACAATTTCACCGATAATGCATCGCAACCGAGGAGCGCCGTTATCTACCGCTTTTTAATTACGTTTTTACCATAAAGTAGGATAATCCAATTGACGAACAATTGACGATCTTTTGACCTTGACCATACCTGGCAGCGTAACATATTGTAACGATTGTAACCAAATGTAACTAAAAGGCCTTTGATATGTTACATTGGATCCCTCGAATTCAACTCGGTACGCAACGGAACGCTCCAGAGGACGACCGACAGGCGGCGGTCGCCGAATTCATCCGCACGAGAGGAGTTACACGCTGCCCGACCGCCTGCGTTCTGCCGACGCAAGGCCTGGTCGCGGCGGCCGACCGCGCTGCGTTGAAAGAACACGCGATTGAACGAGACCGAATTCGCCGCGCAAAACTTGCCGCGCGCTATCGTTCGTTTTGGCAGGCCGGACTGCCGGTGCCGGATGAAAGATAGCCGAGGGACTTTGGGGACAACGAGTTTCCCCCGGCCAATGCTTCGTCCTCGCCACCCGGATATTCGCCATGCCCAAAAAACGGAGACAACTTCGGCCTTTCGACTTCGGGCGTTCGAGTACTGTGTCTGATAGCCGTGAAAGGAGATCCGGCCCGCCGGCGCAGAACAGGATTGGCGGCGCGAGATAGCCTTCTGGATGGACACCAGCGTCACCCACGTGACCGCCCACACAATCTATGCGAGCGCACACCACAAGTGGATTGCCGGCCGCAGCGTTGCCGATCACTTGACGTCGATCACTCGCTATCGTGACGCGTTGTCGAATCCGCTATCGCCTCCACCTTGACCCTGCCCGCGTGCGGTCGCGTGTGGGGGAGGGAATGGGAGGGGCAGCGATTATTCCGGAAGGCGGGTGGACTGCCAGGCCACCATCTGCCAGTGTCCGCCTTTGTTGGCGTAAACATCGGTGAACCTGACGCCGAAGCTGTTGGGGCGGCCGCCCGACATGACACTGATGCGGCACGATCCGGTCAGCACCACTGTGTCGCCGAAGTCCTGCGCCTTGACGTCGGACGGTTCGACCGCGGTATAGACGGTCGCGCCGGATTCCATGGCGCCGATCAGACTCTGCTTGGTGTCGAGCCGCGCCGTGGAATGCGTGTAGACGAGGTCGTCGGCCAGCAATGCATTCAATGTGGCGACGTCCTTTTGCGCCATCGCAGTCATGCGCTTCTTGTCGAGATCGATGATCATCTGCCGGTTGTCTGCCATTGGTTTTCTCCTCCTTTGAAACATGACGATCCGCAGATCAGCGGACCGTCAGCACCAGCTTACCTTGCAAGTGACGTCCCTCGCTGACCCGGTGTGCCGCGGCGGCGTCCGCGAGCTTATAGCGCGTGATCGCCGGCGGCCAGACGGCACCGGCACTGTCGAGCGCCAGCATCCGTTCGAGATGGGCGCGGTCGCGCTTGACGTTCGGCCGCAGGACTTGGACATCCTTGCGGGTCGGCTGAAATCCAGCCGGCGCCGCCGCAATCCAGACCAGCCGCCCGCCGGGTTTCAGCACGGCGTAAGAACGCACCTGGACCTCGCCGCCGACCGTGTCGAACACCACGTCGCAGTCTTGCACCGCAGCAGTGAAATCCTGCGTGTTGTAGTCGATCGCGTGGTCCGCCCCGAGGCTGCGGACATAGTCGTGATTGCGCGCACTGGCCGTCGTGATCACCGTGGCCCCGAGGTACTTGGCGAGCTGAATCGCAAAGCCGGCGACGCCGCCGGCGCCGCCGTGGATCAGGATGGTTTCGCCGGGTTTGAGCTTAGCTGTGTCCTCGACCGCCCACAGCGCGGTCAGGCTGGTCAGTCCCAGAGCTGCGGCCTCGGCATGGCCGAGCCGATCGGGTTTCTTGGCGACGATCGCGGCCTTGATCGCGATTTTTTCGGCGTAGGCTCCTTCGATCCCCTGGTCGGTTACCCCGAAAACCGCGTCACCGACGGCGCAATCGGTGACGCCGGCGCCGAGCGCGCTGACCACGCCGGAGAAGTCGCGACCCAGAATGTGAGGAAGCTTGAGATTGTGGCCGGGACCGCCTAGCCGCACCTTATAGTCGGCCGCATTGATGCTGGCCGCGTGAATGTCGACCACGACCTCGCCGGGCCCGGCGGTCGGATCCGGCGCTTCGCCTATGCGCAGCACCTCCGGCCCGCCATGCTTCGTCAACAGCACCGCTTTCATCGTCTCCTCCCGCCTGTCACTGCCGTTGCAGAAACTCGATCAAGAGCGCGCTCACCCGCTCGGGCTGCTCCTGCTGCACCCAATGGCCGGCGCCATCGATCAAATGGCAACCGAGCATTCGCGTGCAGGCGCTCTCTTGCATCCACTCGAAATTGCCGGGACGCTGGTAGGTCCCCCAGTCGCTTTTTCCGGCAATGAAGATCGAGGGCACGTCAATCGTCCGGCCTGAGAACAATTGCAGTTCGCTGTCGTATCTGCCCTCCGTCCGGCTCCGGTACCATTGCAGTCCCCCCTGAAACCCCGTCCGATCGTACTCGGCACTGTAAACCGCGAGTTCGTTCTCCGGTAGCCATCGGCATGCTGCGATTTGGGCAGCGGACGGCATCTCGGCTGCCACGGTTTCCGCCATGTTCTTCTTCAGATCCATGATGTAATAGGTCGGCATCTTCGCCAGCTCGCCAGCGGTCCAGGACTTCAGCCGGAACGGCCTATTGCCGGTCCAGTCGGCGCTCTTGTAGTGAAAGTAACCCCGCAGAAAGGCGTGGACGCCCTGCGGGCAGTCGCGCATATCAGTGTTGGCTTGGCGGGTCGAGTAATACCATTGATAGTGTTTGCGCGGCCGATCGAGCTTCGCCAGCTCCTCGTGGATACTGACCCCGGGCGAGCTTTGCTGCAGCGGGTTGTTTGCGGTGTCGAAGGGCAGGGCCGGTGGCCCGGCGAATGGGGCGCTCATCAGCGCGACGGAACGCATCACATCGGGCCGCACGAGCGCGCTCCACGCCGCGACCGAGGCTCCGAAATCGTGCCCCGCGACCAATGCCACATCGCGATAGCCGAGGGCCGCGACGAGGCCGAGGGCGTCCCTCACCGCGTTTAGAATCCGGAAGGACGCTAGATCGCCGTCATAGTTCGCATCCCAGCCGGTCGTTCGTCCGTAGCCCCGCTGATCGGGCGCCACGACATGGAACCCTTTCGCGGCGAGCGGCAGCATGACGTTCCTCCAGGAATAGGCGAGCTCCGGAAAGCCGTGGAGCAGCAGCACCAGGGGCCGGCCCGGCGACCCATAGCCTGCCTCCAGCACGTGCACATCGAGGCGATTGATATTCCGCACAAAGCGGGAACGGATGCCGGTGGCAAGCGCGGCACGTTCCATGGGCGCCATATCGGTCATGCTCGCCTCCGTCCGGATCGATCGACCACCCAACCCAGCCTAGCGGAAAACCGGGGGAATGAAAGGGCCCGGCCGGATGTCCGGATCAACCGGCGGCGGCGCTGGTCAGCTGCACCGTGACGTTCGGCGCGGCAAAGCGGATTTCGCCGGCGGCGAAGGCGTCGATCAGCCGGCGCAATGCCTGACGCTGCAGATAGGTCGGGCGGGATGGCGTCGCGGTGAATTTACAGCGGACGACGAGGGCAGTCTGCAGCACATCGACGACCCCCTGCATCTTGAGCGGCTGGATGAAGTCGGCGCCGATCTCGGGGTCGTCGAGCAATTCCTCGCCGACGCGCTTGACGGTCTTGCGCACCGTCTCGATGTCGGCGGTCGGATCGAGGTGAAGGTTGAACTTTGTCACCGACCAGTCGCGGCTGTAATTGGTCACCGCCTGGACCTGTCCGAAGGGGATCGTGTGCACCTGGCCGTTCTGATGGCGCAGCCGCACCGAGCGCAACGACATGCCTTCGACGGTGCCGCGCAGCCGGCCCGTGTCGATGTATTCGCCGACCCGAAAGGCATCCTCCATCAGGAAGAAGATGCCCGAGATCACATCGCGCACCAGGCTCTGTGCACCAAAGCCGATGGCGATGCCGACGACGCCGAGCCCGGCGAGCAGCGGGCCGATGTCGAGACCGAGGGTCGCGAGCGCAAGGACCACCGCGACGACTGCGAGCCCGATGAGCAAGATGTTGCGCATCAGCGGAAGCAAGGTGCTCAGCCGCGAGGCCGCGCCGGCGACCTCGTCCTCGTCACCGGGGGCAAGGGCGGCCGGCATCTTCTCGTCGATCACCGCGCTGAGCGCCGTCCATATTATCCAGGCGGCAACAACCATCGCGGCTGCTTCGAGAACCGGCCGCACCAGCAGCCGATCGAGACTGCCCGGCGCCGGGTCGATCAGATCGAGACCCCAGGTCTCGCCGAGCCAGGCCGCCCCCAGAATCAACAGGAACGCATCGGCGAGCCGGTTGAGCGCGCGGCGAAACCGCGCGCGGCGCAGGGTCAGCCTGATGTCGGTATCCTCGCCGGCGAAGAGCCGCGCGATCAGAGTGTGGCTTGCCTGGCCCAGCACCGCCAACGCGACGACGATTCCTTGCGTCGCCGCCGAGGCGCGCGCGACCCAGGCGCCCTTTCCAAGCGCGAACTCGATTGTCGCCGCGAGGAGTATGCCGAGCGACAAGGCGATGAAGATCCAGTGCCACGATTTCGCCACCGCTCGCCGTACCGGGCCCGGCTCGCCGCCGGTCGCGGCCAGAATCGCCCGTGCGATCGGCCGGCGAGTGGCCCAAAACATGGCTACTTTGTAAACCGTTATTACGAGCCCCAACGTCAGCGCCAAGCCGAGCAGGGCTTCCTGGCCGAAGCCGAGCCGCTCCACCAGCCAGACGATAAAAACGTTGAGCGGGGCGACCGTCAGATAGACCGAGAACCAGCGGGAACACACCCGCGCGTCGGCATCGTCGATCGCCAGCAGCCGGAGGTCGGGGCG
>Ga0307477_10002350_pt1 | contig 14709 bp, 12 predicted proteins | sample atmos_gasesECM2C_FD_203316 | JGI IMG/M metagenome (GOLD analysis project Ga0307477, IMG submission 203316) | Hardwood forest soil microbial communities from Morgan-Monroe State Forest, Indiana, United States - atmos_gasesECM2C_515 | ecosystem: Environmental > Terrestrial > Soil > Temperate...
CTCTTCTTGAAATTGAGCGTCTCAACGGCATGGTCAATCGTCTCCTCAATTTTGCTCGCCCCGTGCAGCTTCACCTCGAGGCTCTCGATATCAGGCAACTCCTCGAAGAACGCGTCGAGTCCTTCCGGGATCTTGCCCTCCGCTGCCGTGTGGGCATGGTCGTCGACCTCTCGGCTTCCGCCGCTTCTCTGCCCGTCGACAAGAGCCGCATGGCCCAGGTCTTCGACAACATCATCCAGAACGCCATCGAAGCCATGTCCGACCGCGGTGGAACCCTTTCCGTTGTCATGACGTCTCATAACCAGCCCCCGGGCAAGCCCCCGGGAGTCTGGGTCGAGTTCCGCGACACAGGCAGGGGAATGAATCACTCGATGATGAGTCACGTCTTTGACCCCTTCTTCACCACCAAATCTTCCGGCACCGGTCTCGGTCTTTCCATCTGTCACGAGCTCGTCCGCGCTCACGGAGGCGATATTCACATCTCCAGCCAAGAAGGCCACGGCACCACGGTTCGCGTCTTGCTCCCAGCAAATCCTCCTCCGCTTGAAGGCAGCGCTTAGCCGTATGCGGAGAAACTCACGAAAAACCGTCATCCTGAGCGCAGCGAAGGATCTCAGCGTAAAATACGACTCACTTTATAAATATGGCTGGACGCTCCCGGGAGAAACTGTCATTCCGAGCTTGCCTGCACAGGCAGGCAGAACGAGGGATCTGCTTTTTGCTAGTGTAGGGCAAACTTTCTATACCCGATGACCACCAAAATTCTCATCGTCGACGACGAGGCCAACCTTCGCAAAACCCTTGCAGAAATTCTCGTCTCGCGTGGCTATTCCGTCTTGGAAGCCGACGACGGCTCTTCCGCCATCGACCTTCTTCAGTCCGAAACTCCCGACCTCATCTTCAGCGACTGGAAGATGCCGCAGCTCGGCGGCGAGCAGCTCCTTCAGTTCCTCCGCTCCCAGCCACGTCTCGCCTCCGCCCCCGTCATTGTCATTACTGCTTTTGGCTCCAGCCACACCGCCATCGAGGCTGTTCGTCTCGGCGCCTACGGCTTCGTCACTAAGCCTTTCGACCTTGACGAAATCTTGCTCGCCGCCGAGCGCGCCCTCGACCATTCCTCCTTGAACAGGGAAGTGATCCGCCTTCGCGCTAATCCGGCTCCGCCTCATCCCGCCGGCTCCGGCCGTCTCATCGGCATCAGTGGTCCCATGCTCGACGTCTTCATCATGATCGGTCGTGTAGCCGAGACCGATTCCACCGTCCTCATCTGCGGCGAGTCCGGCACCGGCAAGGAACTCGTCGCCGAGGCCATTCACCATTACAGCCAGCGCAAAGACAAGCCCTTTGTCGTCGTCAACTGCGCCGCCCTGCCCGAAAACCTTCTTGAGACCGAGCTGTTCGGCCACGAACGCGGCGCTTTCACCGGCGCCGTCGCCCGCAAGACCGGTCGTTTCGAATTGGCCGAAGGCGGCACCATTTTCCTCGACGAAATCGGTGAACTCTCTCCCAACCTTCAGGCCAAGCTCTTGCGCGTCCTTCAGGAACGCACCTTCGAGCGCGTCGGCGGCACCGAAACCATTCACTGTAATTTCCGTACCATTGCCGCCACCAACCGCGACCTCGAAGCCTGCGTCCGTGAAAAAATATTTCGCGAAGATCTTTATTACCGCCTCAACGTCGTGCGCATTCCTGTGCCCCCTCTCCGCGAACGCCGCTCTGACATCATTCCTCTCGCTGAGCACTTTCTCCGCATCTACAGCGAAAAGAACGCTCTTCCTCACGTCGGCTTTTCCGATGAAGCCGTCCTCGTCCTCCAGAACTATTCCTATGCCGGCAATATTCGCGAACTCGAGAACATGGTCGAGCGTGCCGTCTTGATGGCTCGGGGTAGAGTTCTCATGCCCGAGCACTTCGCCTCCGCCATAAACGGCAATGCCAGCCGCGATCGCAAGCAGGTCGAAATCGATCTCTTCGCTCTCCCGTTCCACAAGGCCGTCTCAGAACTCGAGCGCCGCTTGATTGAAAAAGCTTTGAAGGAAGCGGAAGGCAACAAGTCTGACGCCGCAAATCGCCTTCAAATTAATCGCCGTTTGCTTTACAAAAAGCTGGAGGAGCATAAAATCGAGGAGTGACCAGGAGAACTCCGTGGCCAAAACCGTTCCCATGAAGCGTCTCACCATTATCGGAGATGACGACGTCGCCTACCGCATCATTACGGAAATCGAGCAACTCGGCGCTACCGGCTTTACCAACTACGTCGTTCATGGCAAGGGCCACTCAGGCGTTCGCCCGCGCCACGGCGAGTCTTCCAACGCCAAAATCGAGATCATTGCCACACCCGAGGTGGCTCATCGCATCCTCGATCACGTCGCCACGAACTATTTCGAACACTACGCCATGATCGCCTTCGTCGATGACGTCGAAGTCGTTCGCGGCCCCAAATTCGGCGCCCCCTCCTAAGGCCGCGCTTTCGGCATCCGCCCAACCACCCCACCCGGCATCCCGAGCGAAGCGAGGGATCCGTCTTCTCCTCGTCGCGCTACGTGTCCTTCTCTTCCACCACGCACTCGCTCCTACGCCGCCTCTTCCCCTTCGTCTTACGGGTCCAGCACGGTTTACCCTGAGCCGCGAAGGCTGGTCCGCGCCTCTTCCGCCGCCTTCGTAGGGTCCAGCACGCTGGGCCTCATGTCCGCACGACTACTGGATCGACAGGGCGGCTTTTTCCCCGTGTACCGAAGCGCCGCTTTTGCGCTCGCTCTAACGCCGCACTCAACTGAACTTGAGGCTGCCCCACACGCACTTTTGCGTGTGGGGCCCTCGCTCGTCTCTTGTCTCTTGTGCTTGTGTAGGACCGGCTTTGCGTCAGCCTTCCGAGGCTGCCTTTATGGCGCGGTGGCGCAGTCGTGATCGCTGTTCGAGTACTCGGGCTGCACCGCATAGTTGTTCCGCCCGATTCGGAAGCTGAACGGGTCGAAGTACGCGTTCTTTCCAATAACCGTGAAGAACGAGCATTCATCCCCTATCTCCGCTCCTGCGAGCACAACCAGCGAAAAGTTGATCCAGGCGTCGCCGTCTGGATCGGTGATGGTTTCGACCGTCTCGTGTGAAAGGCTGTTGTTCGTTGAATCGGTTAGCTGGCCGTTGGGAGTTCCAGGCTTCACCGAGCAGCCCCCAACATTCTGGAAAGGCTCCACCGTGTACAGCACATGTCCTATATCCTTGAAGTCTACGCTGCTGTGATACGCGCAGAACGCGAAGCTGTTTGGATTATCCGGTGAGTAGCACACGGTGTCAGCGGAGGTAAAGCATTCATCCTGCCCGGGAGGTAGAAACACGTGATAGATGTGTCCGTAACCGGTCTGCCCGGTCGCAGAAGCCACGGCGTGCACGACGGCGAGCATGTCATCGTCCGTGAACGGTCCTTTTGGCGGGGCATAGCCGACGCTCGCGCTTCCTCCCACCGTGTAGCGATTGCTCGCAAACACGCCGATATACTGGTCGGTGATATGGATGAACTCGCTTCTCCCCAGATCTCGCAGAAATCCTTCTGGGTTGCCCCAGCAGGTTGCGATTGGACACCTGCCGTTCGGAAGCATGTAAATCGCATGGGACTCCGCCGACTCTACTACCTGCCCGCCCAGGTACGACAGATCCCCCGGGAAGCGAAACGGTTCGTTTGACCCTGCCGAATTGGCGCTCGCCCTGGGTGCCTGGGCAGTCTCACGTTTTAAGTTCGCTCCGGCCGGCGTGTTGGCTGGCCTCGCGTGCCGGTACACCACGGTGCCCTCCTCCGCTGCCACGCGGTCTATGGTTGATGGAGTGATTTTGAGGCGCTCCTCGGATGAGCTTTGAGCTCGCGCCGCCGTCACGAGTAACACGGAGGTCAACACGATTCCTGCTAGAATTTCCAGTCTGCGACCAACGAAGCTTTTCATGTTTGCTCCCTTTCCTTATCTAAGTTAGTTGTGGCTCACGACCCCGTCTTTACGCGCCGTATGGCCACAGGCTGGTAATGGGTGACTCTCTGCGGGAAAAGACACACTCTACGTTTAATCTGAAGCTTCCGCTTTCACACCCACCAAAGATAGGCACACTTATACACCTCCAGCCCTTTCAAGTGAACCGAATTTTCTCCCCCGCAAACTTGTAGGTGCACAGCGCCCGCTTTGCCCTGTGTCCAGCGCCGCTGGACCCCATGTCCGCAGGATCACCGCACCAACGTCCGCAGTCCGCTCTTTTTTTGGAGTGCGGCGCCTTGGCGCCGCTTTCGCGTTCGCTCTAACGCCCTACTCAACTGAACTTGAGGGCTGCCCCGCCATTTCCGTGCCGTTTGCAGAAAGGTTCTTACGATCTGACGTGCAGCACCGCATTTTCCCATACCTAACCGCCGCATCCGTCATCCCGAGCGAAGCGAGGGATTCCTCTTCTCCTCGGCGCTACCTGGCCTTCCTTCCGGCATTCGGCCGCCCTTAGGCTGCTCTTCCCGCATTCACCGCCGCGCCGATCACTCCCAACTCATCGTTCCTCGCCACGATCTCGAACCGGCTCCCTTGCAGCGGGCTCATTTTCACCATCTCGTGCAAAAATCGGTCCAGCATTCCTGTATCAATAAACCGCACGTCGGGCCCCGTCACAAAAAATGTTCCCGGTCCCTCCAGGTGTATGCTCGTCGCCGTCGCGGCCGCCAGCGCTCTGTGGTACAGCGTCACGAATTCCTGGCACCGCGGATCTCCTTGTTTCGCGTTCTCAAATACCTCCACCGGCTCCAGGTCCAGAAAACGCAGCCTCATCGCTCGCAATCCCAAAATTCCTTCCAGATGTCCTCGTCCTCCGCAGCCGCAATAATTTTCCTTTGGATCCAGCGTCACCACCGTGTGCCCGCCTTCCCAGATCCCCTCGCTCGCCGGATATCTTCCAAATCCCACTCCATTTCCCAGCGTCCACACACGCACCAGCTTGTTCAGTTTTCCTTGCCGCGCCGCGATTCCCGCGGCCATCGCGTCCGCGTCGTTAAACACGCGCACCGGCACTTTCGCCAGGTTCCCCTTCAGCGCCGCCGTCAGCCTGCCCTGCATCGCGAACCCTTTCATCTGCTGCAGGTTTGGCGATTCCTCCACAACCCCATTGCGAATGATTCCAGGAAACCCGATTCCGATTGCGTCGATGTCTCCCCCTTTCGCAACCTCCTCGATTTCCCCTCCAATACGCTCGGCAATGTTCTCCGCTGGCATCGAGCGCAGCGAGTCGAGCATCGCTTCCTTCTCCGGATACACTCGCAGCTTGTCCTGCACCTTGTCGCCAGACACCAGCCCCACCGCGATGTGTTCCATCACCAGTACGCCAACCGTCTTTCCCATCTTGTCCCTGCCCATCCCCGGCTTTTCGCTGGCCTTTGCGGCTCGGCCGGACCCCCCTGAATAATTTGCGGAAAAACCCCGGGGCCTTGTGGGTCGCGCATTCAGCCTGCCTGCCGCAGGCAGGCCCCTGAGGATTCCGCTCTTGTTTTGTTTTGCAATTCTCCTACGTCTTCACCACCTTGTTCAGCCCATTGAACGCGGCTGCCTTGTAGCACTCTGCCAGCGTCGGATAATTGAAAACATTGTCGACGAAATATTCGACGGTTCCTTTCAGCGCGAACACCGCCTGGCCGATGTGCAGCAGTTCCGACGCGCCCTCCCCAATAATATGTACCCCCAACAGCAGTTTGCTGGCTGGATCAAAGAGCAGTTTCAGCCTTCCCGTTATATCTCCGCGAATCTGTCCCCGGGCAATTTCGCGAAAATATGCGATTCCCGCCTCGTACGGAATTCCTTCGTCAGTTAATTGCTCCTCGGTCTTCCCGATGAACGAAATCTCGGGAATCGTATAAATGCCGTACGGATAATTCTCCCGCTTCGAATTGATTGTCATCCCAAATGCCTTCGCTGCCGCGATTCGCCCCTGCTCCATCGACACCGACCCCAGGCTCGGGAATCCGATCACGTCTCCCACCGCGAAGATGTGTGGCTGCTTCGTCCGGTATTCGTCATCGACCCTGATTCTTCCTCGCTCGTCCGCGTCCAGTCCCCCCGCGGCCAGGTTCAGTTCATCCACATTCCCCTGCCGGCCCACTGCGTAGAGCAGCGCCTCGCCGGACACTTTCTTCTTGCTCTTCAGATTCGCCACCACCAGTTTCTCCGGCGTTTCCTCCACGCTCTCCACTTCTTCGTTCAGGCGCAGAGTCACTCTCCGGTCCCGCAGGTGATAACAAAGCGCCTCAACCATTTCCGCGTCCGCGAACTCCAGCAGCCGCGGCCTCTTTTCGATCAGTGTCACGCGCACTCCCAGCGTCGCGAACATGCACGTGTACTCCACCCCGATCACTCCTCCGCCCACCACAATCATCGTCTTGGGAACTTCTGGCATGCTCAGAATCTGGTCGCTGTTGATGATCGTCTTTCCGTTGAACGGCACCAGCGGCGATTCCGCCGGCTTTGTTCCCGTCGCGATAATAATGTGGTCCGCCTCGTAGTCCGACGTCCCGCGCGAGTTTTTCACCTGGACGTGACGCGGATCCACAAAACTCGCCGTTCCCGTCACCACTTCGATTCCGTTCCTCGAGAGCTGCGCGTGAATCACATCTATCTCCGTCTTGATCACGTTCAGCGCACGGAACGACAGGTCCGACATCGTGATGTGCTCTTTTACCCGGTAATTCACCCCGTAAATGCTCTGATACTGGTAGCCCGACAGATGCAGCACCGCTTCCCGTATCGTTTTACTCGGAATCGTTCCCGTATTGATCGCGGTTCCACCGATCATTTCCAGCTTCTCGATCAGAGCCACGCGTTTCCCAAATTTTGAGGCTTGGATCGCTGCCCGTTGTCCCGCCGGCCCCGACCCGATCACGATGAGGTCCAATTTTTCCATGTTTTCGGCGCGAGTATATCACCCTTCGCTCCGCCACCGCTCTTTCGGAGTGCGGCGCCTCAGCTCACCTTCATCTACGGGGATCTGTTTCTCTTCTCCGAAACTGTTAACTGTTAACTGTCAACTGTCAACTCGAAACCCTTCTTCCTAAAGACTCTCCAGCTTTTTCCTCGCCTTTTTCAACGACACTGCTCGCCGCGCAAAATCCTTCCAAACGTCCCCAAGCTTCTCCACTCTCTCAAATACATTTCGAATCGTTACCCCATCCGGCCGCAGGTCCTTCCTGTCCAATTCTTTCCACTCGAGCGGCGCCGACAGCGGCGCTCCAGCCCGCGCTCGCACGGCATAGGCCGCCGCCATATGCTGCGCGTACGCGTTACGATTTACGTCCAAAAATACGCGCCCCCGCCGCTTCTCCTTCCGTTGTTCCATCGTCCGCTCGTTCGACGCTTGCCCCGCAACAATTTCCGCCACCTGCCTTGCGAACGCCCGCACGGCGTCAAAATCCTCCTCCTGCTTCAGCGGCACCGCGATATGCAGTCCTCGCGAACCCGTCGTCTTCAAATACGCTGGCAGGTCCAGCTTCTCCAGCAACTCCCCAATCGACCGCGCCGTCTCCTTCACCGCGTCAAAGTCATCGCGCGACGGGTCCAGGTCGAACACCATCTGGTCGGGATAATTTAATTTCTCCACTCGGCTCAACCACATGTGCGGCGTGATGCATGCCTGATTCGCCAGGTACACCAGCGTGGCCGCGTTGTTGCACACCACGTGCCTCACCGTCCCTCCCACTTTCTTCACCGTCACTCGCTCAATCCACTTTGGGTAGTTCGCCGCCGCCTCTTTCTGAAAAAAGCTTTGCTTCTCGATCCCGTCCGGATACCGTTCCAACGCCAGCGGCCGATCTCGCAAATGCGGCAGCATCCACGTCGCGATCCGCTTGTAATACTCAATCAGATCCTGCTTGGCGATTCCGTCTCGCGGGAACAGCACTTTCGTCAGGTTCGTTACCTTCACCTCGTACCGCCCCACACGAATCGTTTTTTCGTCAGCCGCCATCACTGTTCCTTCACAACCTCAACCGCGCTTTTATCGTCCCGCAGTCCCAGAAAACGTGGCTGCCTCAGTTTGCCGTCTCGCGTCCACTCCGCAAATCTGATTTGCGCCAGAAGTTTCGGTTTCACCCAATGCACGCCCCGCTCCAACGGGTTTCCGCTTGCAAATGGGCTCTCTTTGATCTCCAGCGCGGCGAGTTCTCGTTTCATCCGTTGCAGCGTCTCCTCGTCATAGCCCGTCCCCACTTTCCCCGCATACATCAGCTTTTTCCCCTCGTAATAGCCTACCAGCAGCGCTCCGAATCCCATCCGGTGTCCCTGCGGGTCCGTGTACCCGCCGACTACGAATTCCTGTTCCTTCGTGCACTTGAATTTCAGCCAGGCTCGTGAGCGCTTCGACACATAAACGCTCTCTGCATCCTTCGCGATGATTCCTTCCCACCGTTTCCTGCAGGCTTTCCGGTAGTACTTCTCGCCCTCTGTTTCCCGATGTTCCGTGAACCGCACCGCTCCCTCAAACTTCAGCGCCTTCCTCAGCAATTCCTTTCTCCCGCGCAAGGGAAGTTGCCGCGTGTCGTACCCGTCCACATGCAACACGTCGAACAAGAAAATCCACACCGGAACCTCGCGCCGCAGTTTCTCCGGTGGATTCCTCACCTGCATCCGCAACTGGAGCTTCGAAAAGCTCGCCACTTGCCCGTCCATCGCCACAATTTCTCCGTCCACCGCAAACCGCTCCGTCTTCTGCTCGCCAAATGCCGTCACCAGTTCCGGGTATCTATCGTCCAGCCTCTTCCGGTTCCGCGAGAACAACTGAATCTCCTTCCCGCACTTCAGCACCAGGCATCTCTCTCCGTCGAATTTTTCTTCGAACAGCCATCCCTCTCGCGAAAACCGCTCCTCCGTCAGCGTGGCCAGCATCGGCGAAATCCATTTCGGACACGCCTCCGTTCGAAGTTTTTCCCGCATCTCTTCTGGCAGGATTTCAATCAGCTTTTTCTGCGCCATTGAGTGGACTACCGCGCGCCCGAACTTCCGCGCTCTAGAATCGGGGGCACATACTCACCGACGATTCATAGCCCTCGTTTAGATGCTTTTCACAGCCGTTTGTGCCCAGGCCACCCCTTCTCCTGGGCCGGGTTCACTATCCGCAAGTCAACGCGCCACGCCTTTCCGGTGCCCAATCGTTATTCTATTTCTCGCGGTTTCCGCCCCGCGTGTTTGAATCACCTTGTTGTTTGCGCTCGCGCAAGTTCATCATTTTCTTGTCACTATTTGCTTGCTTTCATCTTTGCATTCCCCCACAATCCCGCTACTTTCTGGCCGCTCAGAGGCGGAATTCCTGTTCCTCGCTTGCGGGACGGCGTATTGTCATACTCTTAGAGTCTTGCCTGTGCAGATTCGAGGAGACCAAAGTTTTCCCGCGGCGATTCAATTCTTCTGCACAGAAAATTGCAGCCGAGACGATTGCAAAAACGATATTTTCATTCTGAGACAATCCCTCGCCCGCTATCCCTTGGACAAACTCGGCTCTTGGTCCTTCGTCCTCGCTTCCTCCGACGAATGGGAACCGCTCATGACCCGTCTTCGCCTGCCTCCTCGCAGCCCTGTGTTCTCCATGCTTGGGCGCAACACCACCATCTTTTCCAGGATTCTTTTTTCCGCTTCGGCCGATCGTCGCGCTGAATTGTTGAAAACCTACGGTGTGCCCATAAGCCAGCTACTCGATTTGGCCATCTCTCACGAACTCGGCCACGCCTTCTGTCACGAACTCGACGAAGCCCAAGCCACATCAAACGCTGAGCAGCTTCGCGCTGGACATTTCCCGCGGTGCAAGCTCCACGAAGCCCGCCGCTCATTGCGCGTGGACGACGACAACTCTTCGTTCACCACGCCGCCCACCGCGGCGCTTTTCATTGTCCCCGCGCAGACGCCCCCGGCCATCGCTTCCTCTGACCCGCCCCTCAACTCCGCCCCCTCCACTCACTGACCTCCTCCTCACGCTTCACCAAACCCGTCATCCCGAGCTGTAGCTCGGCCCTTCAGGCCCGAGAACTTTCTTCTAAGGACCGCGGCAGCCTGCTGCCGCTTTTCCGCCGCCTTCGGGCGCCCGGGGTCGCGAAGCGGAGGGATCCCGGCATAATCCCTGCGCCCCCCAGGTCGACGGGAGCGCCTCAAGCGACGACTTGAGTTTCTCCGTCCTCACAACTCACCAAAAACGGCCTCCGCCTCTTCCCACCGTCGTGAACAGCGAGTTCCTCCCTGACCGCAAATCCTTCCCCCATCCCACCACCACCTCGAATCCTCCGAGCACGCGTATCCTCGCCTGGATTCCCGTATCCCACAGCCATTTTGGCGATCCAAAATATCCCGAAGGATCGTACACCTTCCCGCTATCCACGAACGGCCCCGCCTTCACCGTCAAAAATCCGCCGCGGTACACGATCTTGTCCATCTCCCAGTTTGCCAGTGCATAATTTCTTCCCAGCGGCGCGTTTCCTTTTTCACCATTGAGCAGACCCGGATGCCCTCGCATCCACAACTCCGTATCGCGGTCAAATCCCAAGGTAAACAACTCATCGAACGGCACACCTCCAAACGTCTTCCCGCCCCGCAGCGCCGCTCGCATTTCATAATCTTCTCCCCGCGCCTTGGGAAACCACCTCGCATCCAGCGCTCCCTGCAATCGCCCGTACCGGCCCAGCGGCTGTGCGAAAAAGGTCCCCAACTCTCCCTTCGCGCTCGAATTCACCGTGAATTGCCTCTCCGGTAACCGCACGAGTGATCGTTCCACTCCCGCGTTCAACGCAATCCCGCCACTATCCGTAAAAAACGCTGCTGCACCCGCAGGCACTCCAATCACATTGCGAAATCTGCGGTATGAATACTCCACTCCCGTGCTCCACTGCCACAATCCACTCGGCACAAACCGCATCTCCGCCCCCGCCGCAACTTTCTCCAGATTCAATCCAGCCGCCGCTACGTTCGAAGGCAGCAACGTATTCGCGATGTCCCAGTTCTCATTCCGTCCGTCAAAATAAAGTCGATACCGCATCGCTGGATCTGCTTCCATCGGCGCAGCCACTTCTGTGACCAGCCTCCGCTTCTCATCATCCCAGCGATACGTCGACACCCAGTTCAATCCCGCGCGCCCCAAATTGTAAAACTCCGGATCAACCGTCTGGTACGGCACATCCCTCAGCAGTGAGAGCAAGCCCTCCCACTTCGTCTCTCCCCAACCATTTCGTTCGCTCGCGTGAAAGTCCAAATCAAATGAGCCATCCGTCTCTGCCCGCAGGTCAAACCGCCTCACCGGATACAGATCGAGCGCCTGCAGTTGCGCTTCCGTCTTCAAATACTGCTCCTGTCTCCATTCGCTCCCGCGCGAAAACGCGAACGCCCGGTCCAGCACCAGCGGATTCAGTTTCGGCTGCGGATCAAGCGTCAGGTCCGTGAGCTTCGGTTTTCCCGCGCGGTTCCAATACCTCAGCGCCGCTTCCAGATTGCCTTCTTGAAAATAAATCGAGGCGAGAAAATCGTTCGAATACTCATCGCCCGGCCTCAGCTCAAGCGCCTTCCGCAGCTCCCGCTTGGCCTTCGCAAAATCCTTCTCGTGATACGCAATCCCCGCCAGCTCGATCAGAAACCGCGCATCGCCCGGATACCGCACCAGCCCTGCCTCAAAGGTCCCTCTTGCTTCGTCCCACCGATCCAGTCGCGCCAGCGCTAGTCCGCGATAAAGTTGCAGTTCCGCGCCTTCCTCCGGGGATTCTGGAACCGCCCGGACCACTTCACTCCATTGTTTTGTGTCGTAGAGTTGTTTTACTTCCGTGACCCGCTCCGCAACTTCGAGCGAAGCGCGTGCCTGCTCGCCGCTTCCTTGGCTCAGGTGAGCCGTCGGGTTCGGGCCCTGCGGCTTTTCTCGCGCCGTCGCAGCCGCTTCCTGGCTCAGCCCGCGACAGGGGAGGGAACTAGCCACCAACAAGAGAAATGGAAGCCATCTCATGAATGTGCGTCTTGTTTGCCACGCGACCCAAGGCGTCATCCTGAGCGGAGTCCGGGCAGCGGGGGATCTCTCTTCTCTTCGTCGGGCCCGCCTTCCGAGGCGGGCCGTTCCTCGCCTGTATTTCCGAGACGCCACGCTAGCTGTCTCGTCGCGGCACCGCTAGCAGCGTCCAATTGTGCGCACCGCTCCACTCCGATTCGAATCCCTCGCGCGACACCCGCAGCATTTTCCCTTGCGCGGGATCGTTCACATACACGTAGCCGCTCTCCGCATCCATTCCCACAACCACCACGTAGTGCAGCGGTTCATGCGCCCCGCTCGCTTTCAGCGCCACAATGAGCGGCCGTCCTTTTCCAAGATGCCGTCCGAGTTCTTCCCAATCTCCACGAAATGTGAAAGCTCGGTATCCAGCCTCCTCAAAATACCTTTTCATCGCACTCGCCGGAATTCCGCCCTCCGCCCGGGAGTACAACGCCTCCTGAATCTTCCCCGCGTCCGTCGTCCCGCCCCTCGCGCTCCGTCCCTCCTTTTTCTCCCAGTACATCGTCACCATGGCGATCGACGCCGACCCGCATCCATTCTTCGCCTGCGCCACGAATGGCACATCGATCCACGCCTCGCCCGTCGCCCCAGCCAGCGCATACCCTGCGCCCGCGACGGTGAACACCACCACCGCAAGCATCATCGGTCGCAGCATCCGAGTTCGCAGCCTGCGAATTGTCCTCGCCTTCGTCATGCCTTCATCCTGCGTCTTATCCTTGCTTGCTTTTTTGTAGGGGCGGCTTTACGCCGCCCTCCTGTGTGTCGCCGCTTTCACGTTATCTACAACGCGTCATCCCGAGCCCGCGCCGTTTGCAGGGGAGCAATCCCTCTGCCCCGCCTTTGCGGAGATGGCCTCCCAGGCCGTGCGCTCTTTTTTGGCCTGCGGCGGCTTGCTGCCGCTTTTCCGCTCGTCCTAACGTCGTGCTCCACTGATCTTGAGCGCACCCACCCTTTCTGCGCCTTTTTGCAGAAAGGGTGCGTTCTTACGATCCGACGCCCACGCGTTCTTTTCTTCTCGGAAACTCACAACTGTCTGCTTACAACTGTGAATAGCCTCTCCTCACCTCACCGCCACAATGATCAAAATAATCGCCGCAATCGCCACCAGAATAATCAGCAGGTCCCGGTCGGACAGTGTGCCCGCCGCGAACTCCCTCTGCGCCTTCTCCGCTCGCGCCGAAAGTTGCGCCAGATCCTCTTCGCTCAGTTCTTTCACCGCCGTCCTCACCTGCTGCTCATTGATATGCGCGGTTTTCATTGCCTGCTGCGCTTCCTTCGACGACAGAAAACTCTCCAGCTTCCCCGCATTTAGTTGCCGCTCCGCCGATGCCCCGGCCACGTCCTTCTGAATCTGCGCCGGCGAAACCACGTGATCCTGCGCCGCCGCACCCTGAGGAGTTGCCATCACCAGTCCCATCCACACACACAGGAGTCCCATCGCGCTTGAAAGCGACTTCTTCATCTCTCCTCCGAATAATTGGATTTGGCCCTACCAGGCTGGAGCTTCCAGTCTATCGCCTCGCCCCTCCCATTGTCATCCCTTCGCCTTCGGCTAACTGCCACCGCACTCGCCGCCGCACCCCTGGACTCTGCTCCCTATTGAATTTCCCTCCTAATCGCGCCACACTCTCCCATTCGTTGGCCGGCTGCCGCGAGTCTCGTGTACGGAGGAACCCCATGACCTTCCCCCAACTCGCCCAATTCTCTGACCTCGCTCTTCTCATTCTTCGCTTCATGGTTGGTCTCATTTTCCTCACTGGCGGCTCGAGCCATCTCAAGGATCCCGAGGGGCGCAGCAAAAGCATCGGCATGAGCAAGCCTTTCACCATTTTTCTGGGCGCGGCTGAAATTGCCGGCGCTCTCGGCGTAATCTCAGGCGTTCTCGCGCAACCCGCCGCCATCGGCCTGATTGTCATCATGTTCGGTGCCATCTACAAAAAATTGTTCGTTTGGCGCACCGGCTTCTGGGGAAAATACGGCACCAACGGCTGGAGCTACGAAACCATGCTCGTCGTCATGAATCTTGTCCTCGCCACCATCGGTGGCGGCGACCTTTCCCTCTCCCGTCTCTTTCACTAGCCCCGCCGCCCCTCGGTCTCTCGACGCACTAAAAGAACGACCGCCGGGCTCTTCACCTGGCGGCCTTTCTCTCTCACTGTGCCCTGTCTCTTCTACTTCGGTGACGCTTCGGCCGCGGACTGCGTAACAAGCAACATCCTCGTGCCACCATCCAGTCGCACGTTCTTTCCCGCCGAAGTGATCACGGATCCTTGCGTGCCATTTGCCGTCGCGCTGCTCAGATTCAACCCGCTTAATCCAAACACGCCTCGGCTGTTCGACGTCAGTTGCCCGGCGGCGTTCAGTCCGCCGACGGCGCCGCTGCTCGCCGCTCCAGTCGCGTTCGTTGTCGTACGCGTTGCTGTGTTGACCGTGCTGTTCGGCAAGTTGCCGGCGTTCTCCGTCGCGTTCGTCACTCCTCCAACGGCGCCCCCTGCTGTCGAGCTCACGCCGCCCAGCGCTCCTCGAGCGCCCGCTGCTCCGGCTCCCGCTGCGGGAGCGCCCGGGCTTCCCATCGGTCCGAGCTCCGGGCTCCCCATGGACGCGGCTCCCTCTCCGCTCGCGAGCGCCTGAATAGCCATGTTGAGCGGCATTTCCTGCCCATTCTTCAGGATCGCTTTGTCGAACACGATTCCGAGC
>Ga0307477_10002351_pt1 | contig 14709 bp, 13 predicted proteins | sample atmos_gasesECM2C_FD_203316 | JGI IMG/M metagenome (GOLD analysis project Ga0307477, IMG submission 203316) | Hardwood forest soil microbial communities from Morgan-Monroe State Forest, Indiana, United States - atmos_gasesECM2C_515 | ecosystem: Environmental > Terrestrial > Soil > Temperate...
CGGCTTGGACGTTGCGCCCGTAGGCCGCCCAGTTGGCACCGACGACCACGGCCATCATGGCGGCGAAAAAGACCAGGTGGCGCCGCCGTCGCCTACTACGGATGCTCATCGGCGCGCGTCGAGCACGACGCCGGTGACCACCGTGGCCAGCACGATCAGGCTGACGAAGTACACGATGTCGGACAGCCCGAGCGTGCCGCGGAGGAACCCCGTGACATGGCTGGATGGCGACACGTAATTCAGCAGGATGCGGAGGCGACCGGTCGAGCCCCCGCCCACCAGCCCGGCGAACCACAGCCCGAGCAGCGTGGCCGCTGTTCCTGTCGCGGCCACGAGCGGGTTGGCGCTGGCGGCCGAGACGGCCAGGCCGACGCTGACGAACGCGGCACCGACGAGGACGAGGCCCACGTAACCGGTGATGATGGGCCCGCCATCGGGATTGCCCATCGACGCCACCAGGAGGGGGCACACCACCGAGAAACCGGTGACGACCAGCACGACGCCGAGCGCGCCGAGCAGCTTGCCCAGTACGACCTGTGTTGTCGTGACCGGCGCGGTGAGGAGGAGTTCGAGGCCGCCGACGCGTTCTTCCTCGGCGAAACTGCGCATCGTCACCAGCGCCGCGAGCAGGCCCAGCAACACGAACACCGAAGCGAACCAGGCGTCCAGCCGGGCCTGGCCGGGGTCGAGGTCCAGCACGAGCAGGACGCCGGCCAGAGCGACGAAGCCGGCCGTGGCCCCGACTCCGAATGGGGAAAGGTAGGTGGTCCGGAGGTCGCGGCCGGCGATGGCGAGGGTCTGGCGCACCGGGCCTATCGTCGCACGGGGTCAGGGCTGGACAGGATGCGGCCGCATCGGGCTAGGGCCGCATCGGGCTACGGCCGCACCAGGCGCAGGTAGGCCTCCTCGAGGCTCTCCGTGCCGCTCTTGAGCTCGACCAGGCCGAATCCCGCGCTCACCAGCGCGGCGGACACCTGCTGAGCCAGGTCCGACCCGGTGCCCCGAACGATCAGACGATCGGCTCTTGGCTCTACCGCTGTGACGCCCCGCACGCCCCGGACCGCCGTGGCTGCCCCCTCCACGTCGCCCGTGATGCGCACGTCGAGGCGGAGCCCCTGACTGGCGGCGGTCAGCTCGGTGACGTCGCGCTCGGCCACGACCCGGCCCCGGTCGATCACCACCACCCGCTTGCAGAGGGCCCCCACCTCGGCCAACAGGTGACTCGAGAACAACACGGCCCTCTTGCGACCAAGCTTGGCGATCAGGGCGCGGGTGTCGGCGACCTGCCGTGGATCGAGGCCGGCCGTCGGCTCGTCGAGAATGAGCACCGGAGGGTCATGCACCAGCGCTTGGGCCAGCGCGACACGCTGGCGGTAGCCCTTGGACAATGTCCCGATGACCTGGTGGCCCACTTCGTCGAGGCCGGCCTGGTGGAGCGCCCCGGTCACGGCGCCGCGTCTCGAGCCCCGGCTGACGCCCCGCAGCCTTGTGCAGTAGGCGAGATAGCCCCGCACGGTCAGCTCTCTCGGCACGGGAGCCGACTCCGGGACATAGCCGATCAGCCGCCGCGCAGCCACGCTGTCGCGGCCCACGTCGAAGGAGCCCACCGACACCGAGCCCTCGTCGGGGCGCACATAGCCGGTGATCACGCGCATCGTGGTGGTCTTACCTGCCCCGTTCGGCCCGAGGAGGCCCAGCACCTCGCCGGGGCGAACGTCGAAGGTCACGTGGTCAAGGGCTTGCACCGCCCCGAACCGGCGTGAGACGGACCGGAGCTCGACCCGGATGGCCTCCGTCACGACCCGTCTGGCGCGTACGGGAACGCGATCTCCGTCGTCGTGTAGCAGAAGAAGTCCTGGCCGGCCCCGAGCCGGTTGACGAAGGTCCCGGCACTCTCCTGCCATTGGGCCACCGAGTCGCACGACGACTTCGTGGCCGGATGCGATCGCCGAGTCCAGTCGACGTCGTGGAAGAACCCGTGGTCGGTGTAGGTGTTGGGCCGGATGGCGTCCAACCAGGCGATGAAGCCCTGCCGGGTTGGGCTCGAGCCCATAGCCGTAACGGCGTCACCGAAGATCTGCGCTGCGGCGTAACCGTCGACCGCCCACTGGTGCAGCAGGGCGCCATGGGCGTAGATGTTGTAGTCCTGGCGGAATTGGGCAACGACGGCCACGGTTTGGTCAGAGTAGGGCGCGGTAGACCCGGTGACGAAGACGCTGTCGCGGCAAGGCCGGCTCCACCCGGAGCTGCCGACGTCCTGGCTCCAAACCTCGATGGTCGATTCCTTGGCCTTGACCTTGATTCCGTAGCGGTCCATGGAGGCACAGATGCTCTGGTTGGCCGCAACGTCGACGGAGTCGAACACGCCGTCCACGTTCTTGTTCTTCATGGACAACACGTCGGCGTCCCAGTTGGCGGCGCCGATCTGCTCTCCGTTGCTGCCCCCGCTCTCGTAGCACTTGCAGATGCCTTCGGCCACTGCCTGCTGCTCCTCGTTACGGGCCGCAGCCTGCGAAGCGGGCTGGCTGTAGAAGAAGAACGCCCCTCGGTTGACGCCGACCACCTGCTTGAAATAGCGGTAGATCTCGGTGTTGCTGTAGCCGGTTCCGTTGACGCCAGCGGCCTTGGCGTCTCTGGGGTAGCTAATGCCGTAGAGCGTGAACATGTTGGGGTACTTGTAGTACCCGTTGTTGAGCGGCAGGCCTAGGTCCGGCACTCCGTGGCTGTACTCGTAACTGGCGGACGGGGCCGTGGTCAGGCTGTTGTTGTCGATGAGGGCGAACACCTTGTCCTGAGCCACGAGCTTCTCCACGCACGCGAGGTTGCGAGCACCGTCCTGGCCGTCGTCGCACGTGTCGAGGTTGATCTTGCGGCCGTTGATGCCACCTTTGGCGTCGGTGGCGGCGACCCAGGTCTTCAGCCCGTTGAGGGTGGGTCCGAAGGCGTCGGGGCCGAGCGGCCCGTTGACGCCGGTGACGTTGCCGATCGTGATCGAGGTCTCCGTCACCCCGACGTCACTGGCGGTGTTGGGGCCGGCGGCGGTGGGACCGGCGCTCGGGCCGCTCGCCGCGTTGGGCTGGTTGAGCGAGGCCGTCGACCCGTTGACGGCCGGGGCGTTCTGGGTCGCGCCAGAAGACAGGGACGCGCTTGGGCTCCCTGCAACGCTGGGGGTCGATCCGATTGCGGCGGGCAGGTTGGCGCCGCTCGACACCTCCCCGGGCGCCGCGCCCGGGTTGCTCGATCCCGCTGCGGTGGGCAGATTGCCCGCTGGCTGGGCGGCCTGTACGAACGCGGAGTCAGGTAAGCGCGTGCCGCACCCGCTCAGCGCGACGAGTGCCATGGCCGCCGACAAGCCCCAGCATCGACGCCGACTCTTGAACGTCCTGGTCCCCCCAGTTTGTGCCCGCCTCGCGGGCCTGCGACCTCGGTTACGAACCGTCCGGTACGTAAGGGAAGCTGATCTCCGTTGTCGTGTAGCAGAAGAACTCGTGGCCGGCGCCGGCCCGGTTGACGAAGGTGCCGGCGCTGTCCTGCCACTGCACCACCGATCCGCAGGTCTGGCGGGTGTTGGGGTGCGGCCGCGGGGTCCAGTCGACGTCGTGGAACATCCCGTGATCGGTGTAGGTGTAGGGCTTGATGGCGTCCATCCAGTCGATGAACCCCTTGCGGGTCGGGCTGCTGCCCATGGCGGTGAGCGCGTCTCCGAAGATCTGGGCCGCGGCGTACCCGTCGAAGGCCCACTGGTGCAAGAGCGCACCGTGGGCGTAGGTGTTGAAATCCTGGCGGAACTGGGCGACTACGGGAAGGCTGGTGTCGGAGTAGGGCGTGGTCGAGCCGGTGGCGTAGACGCTGTCCCGGCACGGCACGCTCCATCCGGCGGTGCCGATGTCCTGGCTCCAGACCTCGATGGTCGATTCCTTGGCCTTGACTTTGACCCCGTACCGGTCCATCGAGGAGCAGATGCTCTGGTTGGCGGCCACGTCCACGGCGTCGAACACCCCGTCCACGTTTTTGTTCTTCATGGAAAGGACGTCGGCGTCCCAGTTAGCCGCGCCGATCTGCTCGCCGCCGTGCCCGCCGCTCTCGTAGCACTGGCAAATGCCCTCCGCGGTGGCCTGCTGCTCCTCGCTGCGGGCCTGGGCCAGCGAGGACTGCTGGCTGTAGAAGAAGAAGGCGCCGCGGGTTACCCCGACGACCTGCTTGAAGTACCGGTACACCTCGGTGGTGTTGTAGCCGTTACCGTTGACGCCGACTTGCTTGCTGTCCCGCGGGTAGTCGACGCCGTAGAGGCTGAACATGTTGGGGTACTTGTAATACCCGTTGTTGAGCGGCAGGCCGAGGTCTGGGACCCCGTGGCTGTACTCGAAGCTGGCCGACGGCGCCGTCGTCAGGCTGTTGTTGTCCAGGAACATGAAGACCTTGTCCTGGGTGACGAGCTTCTGGACGCACGACAGGTTGCGGGCGCCGTCCTGGCCGTCGTCGCAGGTGGCCAGGTCGATCTTGCGGCCGTTGATGCCGCCTTTGGCGTTGGTGGCCGCGACCCAGGTCTTGAGCCCGTTGAGGGTCGGTCCGAAGGCGTCGGGGCCGAGGGGCCCGCCGACGCCGGTGACGTTGCCGATCTTGATGGATGTCTCTGTCACGCCGATGTCGCTGGCGGTGTTGGGCCCGCTGCTGCCGGCGCTCGAGCCCGAGCTGGAGCCCGTCCCGCTGGCGCTGCTCGACCCCGCGCTCGAGCCCGCGCCCGAGGCCGAGGATCCGCTGCCGGACGTCGAGGCTGCGGCCCCGGAGCCCGTGGAGCCGGATCCGGATGTCGCGCCAGAGGATCCGTTGCCGGATCCGGTCGAGCCGGAACCGGCGGCCAGACCGGAATTGTCCGACGTTCCGTTGCTGGTGGTGTTGTTGGCGGCCGCGCCAGTGGACTGGTTGCTCGCTGTCTGGCCGGCTTGAACGAACGCAGAGTTGGGCAGACGCGTCCCACACGCGGTCAGCGCGACCAGGACGGTGGCCGCCGACAAGCCCCAGAACCGACGTCGACGCATGATGTTGCGGAGTCCCCCCACTTCAGTAGCAACCTTAGACGCGATCCCCTTCCGGCGGGCATCGCGCCGGCCGGCGTTTGGCACCCGCCGGCGCTTTAGCCGTCGAGGCCGAATACTCGCACAGCGTTGCCGGCCACGATCTTGGCGCGATCCTCCGTGGGGATGTGGCCCATGGTGTCGTTGATCGACTTGCGGCTGTACGGCCAATCGTTGCCGTGGTGGGGGTAGTCGGTCGACCACATGATGTTGTCGATGCCGACGGCGTGACGGTTCTCGACGCCGTATCGGTCGACGATGAAGGTCGCGCTGAAGTTCCGGTACCAATAGAAGCTCGGCGGCTCGCTGATGGGGATCTGGCCCCAGCTGCGGTTGCGCCAGTAGCGGTCGTCCATCTGCTCGAGCAGGTGGGGGATCCAGCCGATGCCCGTCTCGATGAGGGCGATGTTGAGCCCGGGATGGCGCTCGGGCACGCCCGTGAAGATGAGCTGGCCGATGGTCGATGGCACGGTGGCGAACACGCTGCCGAGACCGGCCACCGCCTTGGCGTTGGCGTTGGGCCGGTCACCCCCATAAAACGTCCCGGTTCCGGATGCGGTCGCCTTGGTGCTCGCTGCCCGCTGCTTTTGCCGGGCGTCCCGGCTCGCAAGGTTGATGTGGATGCACACCGGGAGCCCGGTCTCGGCTGCGGCGGCCCAGAACGGCTCGTCGTCCTCGCTGATGCTGTCGTGCCCGGCGGGCCAGTTGGAGATCACCACTCCTTTGAAGCCGCGGGCGGCGGCCTTGAGCAGACCGTCCACGGCGTTATCCACGCCCAGAGAGGAGATCTGGGCCATGCCGATGAGCCGATTGGGGTCAGGCGCGCAGAACTCGTCGAACAGGAAGTTGTTGTAGGCGTCGACGCCGGCCAACACGAAGTCGTCATCCTCGTCACCGAGGAAGTGGCCGATGGTGCGCTGCGGGGCGAACAGGATCTCGGCGTCCACACCGTCGATGTCCATGTCCTCGAGTCGCTTTGTCCCGTTGTAGCACCCGGGCCGCGCCTGCTCGTAGGTGACGCCGGTCCACCGGAACTCGTCCCACGCCATCCCGGGGGTCGACACGAGGCCGATGGGATCGGGCTCGGCCGCACCAGCGTGCTGCCAGGCGTCACCGCCGTCGACATCCTTCGTGAGCTTGGGCGCCTTGTCCTGATACCTGGCTGGCAGCCAGTTGGTCCAGATGTCCTTGGGCTCGAGAATGTGCGCGTCAGCCGAAACGATCTTGTAGGTCAACTTGGGTACCCCTCCGCATTCCCTGACGTCTGTGTCAGAGTATCACCCATGATCGAAGCGCTCCGAGCCGCTGCCTTCACTGAACAAGGAGCGGTTGAATGACTGGCCCCGACGTCCTCGCGCCGGCCCCGCGTGATCCAGCCCAGCTGTTCTGGGATCCGGAGATGCAGACCATGAGCCGCGACCGGCTGCGTGCGTTGCAGGACGACCGGGTGCGGGCCATGATCAGCGCCGTCTTCGATGCGCCGGTGCCGTTGTTCCAGCGGAAGTTGGCGTCGGCGGGCATCGACGCACCGGGCGCCGTTTCCGGCGTCGACGACCTCAGCGCCATTCCCCTTACGGTCAAGCAGGACTTGCGCGACTCCGAGGCATCCGTGCCACCGGTAGGGGACTACCGGTTCACGCCGATGTCGGCATGCGTGCGCTACGGCCAGTCGACTGGGACGACCGGCACTCCGACGTCGATGCTGTGGACCCGCCACGACATCTGGGTCGAGTACGAGTCAGCGGCTCGTAACTGGTGGCGGATGGGATATCGGCCGGGCATGAGCGCCACCCACGCCCATCCCGCCTATCTCTATGGCGGTGGGCTCATGCTCACGGGGACGTACGAGTACTTCGGGCTGCTCAACATCTGGGTGCCGCCGCCCGATACCGACGAGCTGGCCGAGCTGGGGATCAACACATGGCTGCGGCTGAAGCCCGACATTCCGTTCGTCGGGTTCTCGCTCGGTCGTTATTTCGAGGTGATCGGCAAGATGGGGCTGGACCCGTTCAAGGACGTGGGGCTCAAGATCCCCTCCATGGGCGGAGGCGGGAGGGGCGCGCCGCTCATGACGGCTGGGCTCGAGTGCTACGCCTACCTGGGCGGCGCCTGCGGGTCGTCGCCGGGCGCCCACATCCACGAGGACTGGTGCGTGGTTCAGGCCGTCGACCCGGCCACCGGTCGGGACGTGCCCGACGGGGAGTGGGGGAACCTGGTCGTGACCACGCTGGGCCGGGACAACGGGCTGCTCCGGTACGACCTCGAAGAGGCGTGCGCGTTGGACCGCACCCCGTGCCCGTGCGGGGAGACGACGATCCGGGGGTTCTGGGGTGGTCGGTTCAAGGATCTGATCGCCTGCCAGGGGACGCGGTTCCAGGTCGCTGAGGTGGAGAAGGCGCTACGGGCGGGGCCGCCGGAGCTGGCCCAGCCGTCACTGGAGTACGTCGTCGTGCGGCCGGTCGGTGACTCGGACGTGTTGACGGTACGGGTTGAGGGTCCGGGCTCGCCGTCGTCGGTCGCTGAGGCGACCTTGGCTTCGCAATGCGAGCTGGCGCTCAAGGAGCGGCTGGGGGTGGTGGCCGCGGTCACGCTCATCGAGCGCGGGTCGCTGCCCAGGTCGGGCTACAAGACCAACCGGGTCGTCGACGCGTAGGCGCGCTCGCGAGCGCGCGGTCTATTACGTGGATTCCGGGATTTCGGGCCAAAATGCGTAACTAGTGGCGCGCCTGCGGCGCTGACGGCCTCAGCCCGGCATCGAGACCAGGCGGCCTCAGCCCGGCATCGAGACCAGGCGGCCTCAGCCCGGCATCGAGACCTGACGGCCTCAGCCCGGCATCGAGACCTGACGGCCTCAGCCCGGCATCGAGGCACCGCCGTCGACGCACAGCACCTGGCCGGTGATGAAGTTGGCGTCGTCGGAGGCGAAGAACACCGCCGTCCCGGCCAGATCCTCTGGCTCGAGGGTGCGCTTCATGGCGCTCATGTAGGTGACCATGCCGAGGAATTCCTCGGGCACGATCTTCTTGGTGGCCTCGGTCATGGTCACGCCCGGCGCGATGCAGTTGACCAGCACGTTGTACTGGCCCAGCTGGCCGGCCAGGAACTTCGTCAGCCCTACCAGCCCCCACTTGGTCTGGCTGTAGGTGAAGGCCCCGACCTCCTGGAACGCGTCCTGGGGCGGCATCAGATACATGTAGGCCGCGCCGGAGGACTGGTTGATGATCCGGCCCCACTTTTTGGCCACCATGGTCGGGGCCACAGCCCGGGCCATCTGCCAAGCGCCGTGCAGGTTGACGTCGAAGACGCGCCGCAAATACTCCGGGCTGTTGTCGGCGTTGTCGATGTCGTAGTAGAGGGCGGCGTTGTTGAGCAGGATGTCGATCGTCCCGTAGGTGTTGACGGTCGCCTTGGCGCAGGCCTGGCAAGAGGCATTGTCGGCGATGTCGGTCTCGACGAACACGACGTCGCCTCGTTCCTTGAGGTCCTTGAGGGCCGATTCGCCACGTTCGGTGTTGTAGTCGGCGATGACCACTTTGGCGCCCTCGTCCAAGAACCGGGATGCGTACGCCTTACCGATGCCCTGACCAGCGCCGGTGATGATCGCCACTTTGTTCTTCAACCGCATGTCTGCTCCTTCTATCCGGGCCGTCCTTGTCCGGCTAGGCCCGGTGAATCAAGTTGAACCTCTCGGTAACCACCGGCTCGCCCGTCTTTTTGTCGGACCAGACGGTCTCGGACACGACGAATGTCATGACCTTGCCCTTGCTCTCCTTCTCGTAGGCATCGACACACGTGCCGACGCCCTCGAGGACATCTCCGGCCACGACCGGCCGGTGGTACACGAACTCCTGCTCTCCGTGCAGCACGAGACCACCCTTGGCCATGAGCTTTCCGATGATCTCGAACATCGGGTTGCCCTCGATCTTGGTGACACCGCGCTGAAGGTCGGAGTAGCCCCCCCAGTAGCCGCCGGTGAAGGTGAACGTCGGCGGCGCGGGAACGCCCGAGAACCCGGCGGCCTTGGCCGCGTCGGCGTCGTGGTAGATCGGATTATCGTCTTTGACGGCTCTGGCAAAGTTGGCGACGGTGGCCCGCTCCACGGCGTTGACCGTATGCGAGGTGGGCTTGCCGATGACGCTGGTGTCGACAGCCATGATGGCGCTCCTCGGTGGGTGGCAGGGCAGCAAGGGGTCGGCTGGCAGGCCGAGCGGGGGTTACCGTACTCTGACGCTGGCGTCATATCCACTCGTGAGAGCCTCGCGCAGAAGGGTTTTGGGACATGGGACTACTCGACGGCAAGGTGGCCATCGTGACAGGGGCCGGGCACGGTGTAGGCCGAGGCGAAGCGCTCCAGCTGGCGGCAGCCGGAGCCAAGGTCGTCGTCAACGATCTGGGAGGTTCGGTCACCGGCGAGGGCGCGGACAAGCGCCCCGCCGAGGAGGTTGCCGGCATCATCCGTGACCGTGGGGGTGAGGCGGTCGCGAACTACGACGACGTGTCGGACTTCAAGGCCTCGAAGAACGTCATCGATCAGGCCATCGAGACCTTCGGCAAGCTCGACGTCGTCGTCAACAACGCCGGTATCCTGCGCGACAAGATGATCTTCTCGATGAGCGAGGACGAGTTCGACTCGGTCATCAACGTGCACCTCAAGGGCACATGGTGCATGACGCGGCATGCGTCGGAGTACTGGCGTGAGCAGTCCAAGGCGGGCAACCAGCCCCGGGCCGCCATCGTCAACACCGTTTCCTCAGCCGGTCTGCAGGGCCAGGCCAGCCAGGCCAACTACGGCGCGGCCAAGGCCGGCATCGCGGCCATGACCGTCATCACTAGCCTCGAGCTCGGGCGCTACGGCGTGCGGGCCAACGCCATCGCTCCGGGTGGGTTCACCCGCATGGTCGGCCAGGCCATGAAGGACATCGAGGTCAAAGAGCCGGAGGAGTACACGGAGTTCAACGCCATGAACCCCGGCAACTCTGCGCCTATGGTCGCCTGGCTCGCCTCCGACGAGGCGCTGCACGTCACCGGGCAGGTGTTCCGAGCTGTCGGCAACACCATCGCTCTCTATAAGCCCTGGGCGCTGGGCGAGATGATCGAGAACAAGGCCAAGGACGGCTCGCCGGCCCAGTGGGACCCCGAGCAAATCGGCGCGGTGGTCAACGGTGACATCTTCGGCTCGCGGGCCGTTGGCATGCGCTTCGGCAAATAGCGGTGGGTCTGCTCGACGACAGAGTCGCGATCGTCACCGGCGCAGGCCGGGGCATCGGGCGCAGTGAAGCGCTGCTGCTCGCGTCGGAGGGCGCCAGCGTGGTCGTCAACGACCTCGGTGGCGAGGCGTCAGGCGAAGGCGCCGACTCCCGGCCGGCGCAACAGGTCGTCGAGGAGATTTCGGCGGCCGGGGGCCATGCCGCTGCCAACTACGACAACTGCGCGACGTGGGCGGGAGGTCAGGCCCTTGTCCAGCAGGCCATCGACTCATTCGGCGGCCTCGACATCCTGGTCAACAACGCGGGAATTTTGCGGGACCGCATGTGCTTCACGATGGACGAAGCCGAGTGGGATGCCGTCATCAACGTGCATCTCAAGGGACACTTCTGCCCGTTGCGTCATGCCGCCGCCTATTGGCGACAGCGTTCCAAGGAGTCGGGCGGACCAGTCAACGCGGCGGTCGTCAACACGGCGTCGGAGTCAGGGTTGTACGGCAACGCCGGGCAGATCAACTACGCCGCGGCCAAGGCCGGGATCGCGTCGATGACCATCGTGGCCGCCAGGGAGCTGGAGCGCTTTGGCGTGCGGGTCAACGCCATCGCTCCCGTCGCTCGGACGCGTCTGACCGAGGCTCTCGGAGGTGGGTATTTCGAGGCCAAGGAGGACGATCCTTTCGACGCCTTCGCCCCGGACAACGTGGCCGCCGCGGTGGGATGGTTGGTCTCGGACCTCGCCGCGGGCGTGAGCGGCCAGGTGGTGAAGGTCCAGGGTGGTGTGATCCAGCTGCTCCAGGGATGGCGCCCCGCGACCCAGGCCCATGCCGACAGTGCGTGGACCATCGACGCGATAGAGGGTGTGCGCGACACGCTGCTCGGGGGACGTGACACGGGCGTGCCCCCGTTCTTCTTCAGCCTCGAAGGCTGAGGGCCGGCAGGCACCGTGCGGTTGGCGTGGGGGCCGGAGGAGGAAGCCTTTAGGGCTTCGCTGGTGGAGTTCCTGGACGCGAACACGCCTCCGGAGCTCTCCGGGGGCGGAGACTGGGCCACGGCCAGCGCCCGCGGCGAGCGGGCTGACGACTTGCTGCCGGGCTGGGCTCGGGCCTGGCAGGCCAAGCTCTTCGACAACGGATGGATGATCCCCGGCTACCCGGCGGAGCTGGGCGGGCGAGATGCAACCCCGGTGCAGACCTTGATCTACATGGAGGAGTTCTCAGCCCGCGGGCTACCGAGATCCGTGCATTTCCCGGGTTACGCCATCGTCGGCCCGAGCCTCCTCGAGTACGGGACCGACGCGCAGCGAGCGCTGGTCCCGGCGGCGCTCCGCGGCGACGCCGTGTGGTGTATCGGCATGAGTGAGCCCAACGCCGGGTCCGACCTTGGGGCGCTGTCGACGCGGGCTGTCCTCGACGGCGACCAGTTCGTCGTCAACGGGCAAAAGGTCTGGACCTCCTACGCCATGGTGGCGCAGAAGTGCTTCTGCTACGTGCGCACGTCGACGGAGCTGCCCAAGCACAAGGGCATCAGCGTGCTCATCTTGGACATGGACACTCCCGGCATCGACGTCCGCCCGCTGCGTCACATCACGGGGGCGGCCGAGTTCGCCGAGGTATTCTTCACCGACGTACGGGTGCCGGCCGACAACCTGGTCGGAACGCTCAACGACGGCTGGCGGATCACGATGGGCTCGCTGGCCCATGAGCGCGGAGGTCTGTGGGTGCAGGGGGTGGCCACGTGCTCCCACGCCCTCGACGATCTGATCGCAATGGCCGTCAAGCACGGCCTCGACCGCGACCCCACCGTGCGGCGGCGCCTGGCCGACGCCTACGCACAAGTCCAGAGCCTGCGGGCGCTGGGCTACAAGGGGTTCTCCTCCTTCGCGCAAGGAAGCTCGGCGCCGGAGCACAGCTTCTTGAAGCTGGCCACGTCGGAACTGGGTAAGCATCTGTTCGAGCTCGGCATGGACCTGCTCGGGCCCTATGGTGCGGTCACCGACCCGGATCGCGGAGAGCAGTCCGGCCGTTGGGCTCACAGTTACTTTGTGAGCTTTGCCAGCACGATCGCTGGTGGGTCGTCTGAGATCCAACGCAACATCATCGCCGAGCGCATCCTCGGCCTTCCGAGAGGTTGACCTTGGCCAACAGAGCATCTCGCCGTGTGGCGATCGTTGGAGCGGCTCTGTCCGACATCGGCCGCGTCGACGACAAGACCGCATTCGAGCTGCACTTCCAAGGGGCGTCCCGGGCACTGGCCGACGCCGGCCTCACCAAGGACGACGTCGACGGCTACATGTCCTGTGGGAGCGGGATGATGGCGCCGGTCGAGGTCACCGAGTACCTCGGCCTGCGGCCGGGGTACGTCGACTCGACCCAGGTCGGAGGGGCGAGCTGGGAGTTCATGGTCGAGCACGCGTACGCCGCCATCACCGCCGGGCTGACGGATGTGGTCGTCATCTCCTACGGTTCGACGACCCGGGCTGATCTCAAGCGTCGCCTGCGGACGGCCAACCTTGCTTTCTCTTCCCGAGGCCCGTCGCAGTTCGACGCACCGTTCGGCCACGCGCTCATCGCAAAGTACGCAATGACGGCTCGACGCCACATGCATGAGTTCGGTACGACCATCGAGCAGCTGGCTGAGATCGCGGTGTCCGCCCGTTACAACGCGTCGCTCAACCCGGAGGCGTTCTACCAGGAGCGCATAACCATCGACGACGTCCTGAGCGGGCCGATGATCTGTGATCCGTTCACCAAGCTCCAGTGCTGCATCCGCTCCGACGGGGGTGGGGCCGTCGTGCTGGCCTCCGAGGAACGAGCCCGCCATTGCGCCAAGGATCCGATCTGGGTGCTGGGAACGGGCGAGGCCATCTCGCACGTCACCATGAGCGAGTGGCCCGACTTTACTGAGTCCCCCTGTGTGCAGTCGGGCCAGCAGGCGTTCGGGCGGGCCGGGCTCACCCCCGATGATGTCGACATCTGCGAGTTGTACGACGCGTTCACGGGGATGCTGTTGTTCACCCTCGAAGGGCTTGGGTTCTGCAAAAAGGGTGAAGGTGGCTCGTTCGTCGAGGACGGCCGCCTCAGAGTGGGAGGGGGGCTGCCGACCAACACCGACGGCGGTGGGTTGTCGCACTGCCATCCCGGGATGAGGGGCATGTTCCTGCTCGTAGAGGCGACCAAGCAGCTGCGAGGGGAGTGCGGAGCGCGGCAAGTGCCGGACCCGCGCATCGCCTGCGTGAACGGAACCGGCGGATGGTTCTCCTCGGCGTCGACCATCCTGCTCGGACGCGACTGAGGCGTCCGGCCGTGGACTTCACCCTGTCTGAGGAGCAAGAGCTGCTGCGCCAGTCGGCCCGCCGCCTCCTGACCAACGAGTGTCCGCCCACGTTGGTCCGCGCGCACGTAACCGATCGGGCCGCAGCGGCGCCGTTGTGGGGCCATTTGTGCGAGTGGACCGAGTTGGGCGACGGGCCCTTGGTGGATCTGTGCTTGTTCCTGGAGGAGACGGGGGCGGTTTGCGCCCCCGGACCACTGTTCGCCAGCACCGTGCTCTGGGCCCCTCTCGCCAGGGCCGTGGGTCTCAGTGAGCCTTCCATCGGGACGGTTGCCATGGCCGGGGCGAGCGGTGAGTGGATCGCTAACGACGAGCCGGTCAAGACCTTCGTGCTCGACGCTGACCTTGTCGAGCGCGTCGCGTTCGTCGTCGGCTCACCGTTTGCGCCGAGGGTCGGCATCGCGCCGGCGGGGGGGCTCGCCATGCGTCCCCTGCGGACCGTTGACACCTCCCGGCCCGTGTTCGATGTCGACGTGCCGGACGACCTCGCCACGGTGGAAGTCGGGCCGGACGAAGTGTTGGATGTTCTCGAGCGGGCATGGGTGGGGTTGGCGGCCGAGATGCTGGGAACGACCCGGTGGCTTTTCGAGCGAACCCTCGAGTACGCCAAGCAGCGTGAGCAGTTCGACCGACCCATCGGGTCGTTCCAGGCCATCCAGCACAAGCTGGCCAACATGGCGCTGGCCCGTGAGCGGGCCTGGGCCGCGGTGTACCACGCGGCGATGGCGATCGATGCGGGCGAGCCCGAGCGGCGCCAGGCCGCCCACGTGGCCAAAGCTCAGGCCGCTATCGCCGCTCGGTTGTGCGCCAAGGACGGGATACAGATCCATGGTGGCATCGGGTTCACCTGGGAGCACGACCTGCATCTGTTTCTGCGGCGGGCGCTGTCCTCGGAGTACCTGCTGGGGACGTCGGACTGGCATCTCGACCAGCTGGGCGAGGCACTACTGGGCCGCGCCGGCTGACTCGGCTGGCCGCGCCGGCTGACTCGGCTGGCCGCGCCGGCTGACTCGGCTGGCCGCGCCGGCTGACTCGGCTGGCCCTGCCAGCCGGCCGTGCCAGAATCGGCGGTCGTGTCCCCACCCGCGCCACCCGCGGAC
>Ga0307477_10002352_pt1 | contig 14707 bp, 13 predicted proteins | sample atmos_gasesECM2C_FD_203316 | JGI IMG/M metagenome (GOLD analysis project Ga0307477, IMG submission 203316) | Hardwood forest soil microbial communities from Morgan-Monroe State Forest, Indiana, United States - atmos_gasesECM2C_515 | ecosystem: Environmental > Terrestrial > Soil > Temperate...
GGTGTTGATTGTGCATATCTACCTCCACATGCAACCTCGCGTTCCGATGGTAGTGGGCTTGTCCTGGTAAACCGGAACTTCCTTTTTTTGGCCTCGGCCAGCGCAGTGATTCTACACCTATTTCGCCCGCTCGCGACGTTGTGAAACGATTTTCACCCGGAGCGCTCCCAAGGGTATGCGATTCCCGCCAGCACAGCTCGAAATTACCCCAGATTCCAGTGCCCAAACCTGTGCGTGGCGCTGGAGCGGTAGTATTGAGAATGCGGCACAGGCAGGAGTCCTGTGCCACCGGGCCGATGGTGCTGTTGCTCTAGCTCCGAGCGGTATACTACGATGCGGGCAGAGCCATGAGCGAAGCGGCGCGAACCATCTTGCAACAAAACGCAGAAGTGGCGCGTGAAACGGTGGGCGATGCAGATCCCGGTTTCCTGTGGGATTTTTGGTATCCGGCGCTGCGGAGCTCGGAGATCAGGGGGCGCAAGCTCACGACGGCGGTGCTGCTGGAAGTACCTCTGGTGCTGGGGCGCACCACGGACGGAAAAGCATTCGCGATGCGGGATTCTTGTCCGCACCGCGGGATACCGCTTTCTTATGGGCATTTTGACGGGCAAACGGTGGAGTGCAGTTATCATGGGTGGCGGTTCGATGCGTGCACGGCGCGCTGCGTTGTGATCCCCTCGCTGACGAATCAGGACAAGCTGAAAGTGGAGCGCATCTTCGCAGGGCACTATCCCTGCGAGGAGCGCGACGGCTACGTCTGGGTTTACATGAGTGCTGGTGAGCGCAAAGCGGTCAACGCGGCGGCGGGAGCGCGGCTGCCGGATGCCATTCCGGTCGCGCCGGCGCTGCCTCTCTTTACTACGAACAGCAGGGATAAATACAAGATCACGCATCTGAGCTGCGAACTACCGTCGCACGTCGACCAAGGAATTATCGGGTTGATGGACCCGGCGCATGGGCCGTTTGTGCATCAATCGTGGTACTGGCGGAAGCGGCATAGCATTCACGAAAAAGAAAAGCAGTTTGAGCCGATTCCCAATGGATTCCGGATGAGCAAACATTCGCCGAGCTCGAACAGCCTGCCGTACCAGTTGCTCAAGAGAATGACCGGCGAGCCGGTGACGACAACGATTGACTTCGTGCTGCCCAACCAGCGGCTGGAAGAGATTCACAGCGGGAAGCTGTGGTTTTCGAGTCGCGCGACGGTTACGCCGGTGCGGCGCGATCTGTGCCGGATTGATTTCGTGGCGGCCTGGAATGTTTTCCTGCCGGTTTGGTTGTTTCGAGTGTTTGCAAAGAAATTCCTGCGCCAGGATCAGGAGACGATGATCCGGCAAGCTGAGGGGCTGAAGCACGATCCTCGTTTGATGTTGATCGATGATGCGGACCGTCCGGCGAAGTGGTACTTTGCCTTGAAGGCCAACTTGTTGGAGTCGCGGCGGACGGGCGCGCCCATGGTGCATCCGATGGATGGGCCGGTCACGTTGCGCTGGCGGTCGTAATTGGAACGGGGGGGGTACCCTATCCCGGGTGTTTTGCTCAAAGTGTGCGCAAATTATTGCAAGTGGAAGGCTTAGCAAATGTGGCCTTTGCAAAGTGTGCGTAACCCATTCAAAGAATAGAAGTTATAAATCATTGCTTTTCAGATAGATGCAAAAGTGTGCGCAAGGCATTGATCCAAAGAGGCTTACAACTAACTCTTTTACCGAACCAGTGTGCAAATCAAGAAAGTGTTCGTAAGTTGTAGAAGCGAAGGGGGATTGGCAAGTTCCCGGGGCCAAAAAGAAAAAAGCGGCAGTCAGGCTGCCGCACTCCAAAGCGTAAAGTTATCTGGAACCTTTAATACCTGAAGTGCTAACTGAAGTCAAGAGGAAATTACAGTGGCTGGGATGACCTCGGATGCAGAAGGGTTACCGCGCCACGTGACCGATCAACGGAGGCGGGAAAGGTCGAAGGAGACAGAGAGTTCCGGGCCTCCGGGAGGTAGGACCTGGATGTTGGCGGAATCGGAGGTGAAAAGACCCGCGGGGAACTGAAGGTGGATCGTAGCACCGGTGAGCACGCACCCACCTTCGCCACAGAGGTAATTGGGCTCCCCGGAGAAATCAACCGGTGTAAGCGGATTCTCGCCATCAAAGACATGAATGCTGAAGTCCCTCCAGAAACCAGGCGAGCGAAACCGGTAGCCGAGTGGAGATCCAGAGCGGGGGCTTGTGGGCGCAGCGAAGAGGGAGCCATAGGACTGCGTGAGAAAAATCTCCACGCGGATGACCACGATCTCATCTTCCACACGATGATCTTTTTCGGCTTGCTGCGCACTGGATCCACTCGTGCGGCTCGATTGCCGCACAAGAAGGGCGAAGGGCGTCAGGAAGGTGACCGAGGAAATGTACGGGCCGGATTCTGGAGGAGGGAGATACCTTGTGTAGCGGCTCAGGAGGCGGGCCATGGATTCGTCGTGACGCTGGCCGAGGAAATAGGCTTCGCGGACAGTCTGGTCGGACAATGGGCTGTCGAAGGCGAAGGTGGAAGGCGTTAAGAGCATAACCGTCAAGAGGACTGAGGCGATGGGACGGGCAGAAGTGCGAAGCATGTTGGGCCTTTAGCTAGGCTATAGGACGGCTAAACCGGCTCGAGAGTTTCAGATGCGGCGGGTGATGTTGGGGAAATCGAGCCAGACTTTGATGCCGCAGAAGTGGGAACCTTCGGTGCAGATAGGGGTGGTGATGCCTGCGCGAAGGTGACACGGAGGACCAATGTAGCGGGAGAGTTCGGGCTGGACTTCGCGGAGCTGGGCGATTTCGTCCATGGAGGCCTGGTAGATCTCTTCCTGGGCGTTGAAGCAGGTACGCATGGTCCATTTGTGGAGGAGATGAAGAAGGGAGCCGGATTCGACGAGGCGGATGGACTTGGCGTTAGGAAGGAGATAGAGCGCAATCTCGATGGGGACGCCGCGGTCGAGGAGCTGATTTTTTGCGGCCCAGGCTTCCTGCATGGCGCGTTCATAGACATCTTTGGCGCGCGAGTTTTTGGCGACGAGCAGAGGCAGGATGTAATCCGGTTCTCTGGTGTCGGCGAGCGTCAGGAGAGGGCGCGACCCGGGGACCATTCGGTGGCGCTGATCCTGGCTGTCGGCAGTGTGGCTGATTTATTTGGCAAAGGTGTAGTTGGCATGCTGGAGGGCGCGCATCATCGGGGAGTGGGCGCTGACGTTGAGAGTTTCCAGGCGGTAGAGATTGCGCGCGGGGTTTAGAAGGCGGTCGAGGGCTTCGAGATCGTTGCACTGCGCCTCGGTCAGACCGGCGACAGCGCGATAGGCTTCGGCGATAACGTGCAATGCGCGGGGCGAGTAGTCCACGAGCTTGGAAGTTTTGCCGCCGAGCTTGGTGTCGAATTCACGCGCAAAGGCTTCGCCTGCGACCTTTGCAGGCATGGTGTCTTTCCACTCCGGCAATTCTTCCAGAGGCTCGGTTCCAAAGCGATCGAAAAACTGCGCGTCAATTTCCCTGACATGCGCGACCATGGCACCGATCACGGCGCGCGCTTCGCTGGGAGTGTCTGAAGCGGCGCTCATGCGCCACAAACGGTGGAGAACGATGCCGGAAATCGTGTGCACCATGGTGGTGAACGCCGCGACCGGGAGCACATAGCGGGCGATTTCGATGGCGCGTTTTTCCGCGGCGCGTTCTATTTTTTGAATGCGTTTGGCATTGGACATCGCGCTGATGTGCCAGATGTCGTTGAGAATGGAACGAGCATCACAAAGAAGAAGGGTGGAAAGCTCACGATAGTATTTCCAGGCGCGGGTGACGGCGTGTTCGTAAATCTCTTTGCCTTTCTCATTGAAGAAGAGAGACAAGGGCGGGACGTACGCCTGGGCGCGATCGAGCCGGACGTAGCGCTGGCTCTGCTGCTCGGAATTGTAAAAGGGATGGGCGTGGAGTAACGACCAGACGAATTGCCGGCTGACATTTTCTAGGCCAAATTCAAAATGGGCGTGCTGGTAAACGGTGTGGTGGCCGCTGTAAAAGGTTGCGGCGCCGATATTGACGCGCTGCTTGTCGGTGATTTCTTCAGGGCCGATAAGGCGCGGCGCATAACAGGTGCGCGCGGCGGCGATGGCGGAATCGAACGGATGCGCGAAGGTGTTGCGAAGAGTTACGCGCGGCGGCGCGGATTCGACGAGTTCGCCGGAGGGCGCGCCTTCGAACATGCGGGATTGCGAGGCCACGATGAAGAATTTAACACAGAGCGCACGGAGGACACAGAGAACACGGAGAAAAATCGTTAAGGATAAGGAATGTAGAAATGGGGCGCAACATGTTGCGCCCCTACAAAGAGGGGTCTACTTCTTGGCAGCTTCGGCTTTGGCAGCGGCGTCGGCGTATTTCTTGGTGAAGCGTTCGACGCGACCTGCTGTGTCAATCAGCTTCTGCTTGCCCGTGAAAAACGGGTGGCAGTTCGAGCAGATTTCCACGCGCAGCATGTTGCCCTTAATGGTCGAGCGCGTCTGGAAAGTATGGCCGCAGGCGCAATGCACCGTAACGGGGTGATAGTCGGGGTGAATACCGGGTTTCATGGAACTCCATTCCGCCGCGGCCGGTCTGCACGGCTTTCCCAACAGGGTTGGGGGGGTTACAGCCGCGTCGCTAGGTCGCGAGGCAATCATCCATCATACGCGAAGTGTCAAGAAACTCAAATTCGCGCCAACCGTGGCTTGCGGGCGGAATGGTTTATCACCGCGGTTTGTTCACGCTTCCGCGAGTTTCCAACGAGTGGCGGATTCAACGAAGTTCGCGGCGTGCTCGTCCTGGCCGAACACGGTCAGGGGCTGGACCCGATACACAGAGCCGCCGGACGACTCGAGAAGCGGGAGGACGTTGCCGCCATATTTGCGATCGTATAGATCCGCGAGCTGCTTCCAGTTGGTGCGATCTTTGATTTCGTGCGCGATGCCCTCGAGGATTACCGCTTCGTCGGCCTTCTCAGTGCCGATCACACAATGGGCTTGCGCAGCGATGTTTTTCGCCTTGCGCGTTCGAGGGCCGGTGCTAAACCAGAAAGCGTCTTGCCACCAGATGCCCCAGACAAGCATGAGGTGGGGCCGGCCACCGGGGCGCGACGTAGCGATCCAGTAGTTGTGGGATTTTTCGAGCCGCTCAAGGGCCCAGGCCCATGGCTTGAGTCCCGTAGTCGAGTCGGCCGGGTGTTCCAGCGCGTCCGGCCAATGGGGACGGCTTGCAATGGGCTCACGCATAGCGTTTTTCCTCCGCTGATCTTCTGGCGAGCTGCGGAAGGAATTCTAGCAGGCTGCCCGGGCGAATTCCGGGGATTCAGAATGATCGGGCAATCCGTGGACAGCAGCCGTTGGAGATTTCCTAGGAGATAAAGCAGCAGCCGATGCGGTAGCTGCCTTCGTTGGTGCGCATGGACCAAACGGGCTTGAGATTGACGCGCACGGGCGGAAGAATCGGAACGTGCAAAACGGCGAGAAGATTATCAGGAAGATGTTCAGCCGAATCGAGTTCCAGAGCAACTCCGCCAAAACCGAGGTCGAGGACGCGAGCGCGGCGCGCTCCCTGTTCACCGAGAATGGCAAAGGCGTTCGTGCCGGTCATCGAGACGCGCTCCGCCTTGCGAGGCACTGTGTACACGTGCGGCGGTTGGGACACTGGAGAAGGAGAGGGAGCGGAAATGCCCGCCGCTGCGACGGAGGCCGCAACCGTGAGCGCGTTTTCAGCGTTTTCAATTTTTTCAGCGGCCCGTTTGGTTTCGATGGAGATGGTTCTCGATGTATTGCCGGGCCGATCTGCGGGTGCGGGAGCCGGGGCCACGGTTTCTGAATTGAGAGGGGTCCGACTGGCCGACTCGGTGGCCTTTGCGTGATTCGCATGCTTCAAGCGATAGAGGCGCTCGTCGGCGACTCGAATGAGTTGATCGGCCTGTTCGCCGTCCTGGGGAAACGTGGCCACGCCGTGATCCATGCTGACGCTGACGCTGAGTTGGAGGGGCTGGAGCATTTCCGCGAACACGGTTTCGACGCGTCGGCTGAGTGCCAGAGCTTGCCCAGCGTCGGTCTGCGGCAACAACAGAGCGAATTCATCGCCGCCAATGCGGAATGCCGAGTCGGAAGTGCGCAGGGCACTCTTCAATGTAGTTGCCGCCGAGCGGAGGACCTCATCGCCGCGCGGATGACCATGCCTGTCGTTGACTTCCTTAAAGCGGTGTAAATCAAGAATCACGAGAGCCAGCGGCAAGCCATAACGCCGAGCGCGGTTCAGTTCTTTTTCGAAGGCCTCGTTGAAAAGCCTTCGATTGTAAAGCCCGGTCAAAGCATCCGTCACCGCATTGAGCTGAATTTTTTTCAATTCGTCATATTCGATCAGGACGGGAACACGGAACCATCCGGCGGAGGCCAGCACGTCCACGAGCGCGGTCTTCAGAGAGACAGGGCGGTGCAGGAGTTCACTGAATTCTCGCCGCCGGACGAGCATCTCATCCCAGAATTGAAGACATTGGCTCTCGCGCAGATCAAGGTGAGTGACCGCGCGAAAATAACGTTGCAGAAACTGGCCGCGCGCGGGCAGATCGAGACTGTCGAGCGTATCCGCCAACAACTCGAGATACGAATCTTCAATCGGCAAGCGCGGGGGCGCAGACGTGCCAGGGCTGGGCATACTGCGTGTACACCTTAGAATTACCTTTTCCCCGCGGGGTATGGGGAGAGAATATACAGCCTTCAGGATGTTGGGAGCAAGCTGACTTCCAATCAAGGGAAAAATCCATCGATTCCGAACCAAAAGGCTGAAGCAAATCTTCGCGGCTATCCTATTATAATGAAAGGGTATAGGCAAATTCTTCCGTTATAGCCGACCTGAGGATTTCACGAACTGTGTAACAGAACTACCCAGTTGGTCAGCTTTATGAATAAGAGTCTTGGTTGTGGATTTAATCGAGTGGCCTAAGAAATTCCAAGCCGAACAGCCGAGTGTCCCCAACGAGATCCTGCCTCAACACGCGTGCTGCAATTGGAGGAGTCTCGCTGGGGACCAGGCTGGGCGTAACCGGGGATGGAGCAGGAATCGTCAACTGGACAATCTGATCAAGCCTGAGGAGATGGGAAGCGGCAATAGAGGCCCCTGTAGCGCTGATGTTGAACGTCTTCGTAAGCTCAATGAAATCGACCCCGGAGGAGTCAGTGCCGCGCAGGAAAACAGGGACCTGTAGCCGGATACGAGGGGAATGACGAGGCTTTGGATATGTCGCGCCCTGCCCTACTTTATTGGAAAGCTGTGTCCCCACTGACGTCCTTTGGTACCGCAGCACTAGTACGCATCTGAGCAGCTTGAATGCCGGATAACTTACTGATTAACGCCGGTTAACAGATGTGTTCTCAATAGGTTAGTTCGAGCCGTCCGCGGATAGAAGCTCTAGCTGTCAAATGTACCCGCGGAGAATCCCACTTCCCTTCCTGAAATGTGCAAATGGAACGCTTTTACCATTGACAGTCCGATTTAGGTCTGCGAGCATGGCTAAATCCAAGAGGGAAATTATTTTCCACATCCCGGGTTTGGACTATGGGTTTCGAATGGGTGTAAGCCTGACTCCATCTTTGAGCTCCGATCACAAAAAGTCCACGGGAATCCCGCTCGCATTTGTCATTCGACTTCTGGACACGCTCGACGAGGCACTCATCATCTTGGATCGCGGCGGGCGAATTGTTACGACAAGTCTGCGCGCGCGCCAATGCCTTGAATCGTTAGACCACAAAGAAAGTTCACAACCGGATTTTTTCCAGGATTTAGTGAGAAAGGATGCGAGGGAGATCTTCGAAGCGCTGCGAAACGCTGAACGGGAACTCGAACTGGAAGTGCCGGGCAGCGAGAATAAATTGCGCGCGCGCATTCAGTGGTTGCCTGAGCTGGATTGGTTCATCGTTCAATTTGACTTTCAAAAGAGTGCGCCCTCGGATCAGATTCCAGGCACGCAACTGACTGTCCAGGAGCTGCTGCAGGAGCGCGAAATTACCTATCGAAATCTTCTGGCTGCGTATTTGAAGCTGCAAGAAGTGAACCGGCAGAAGACACTGTTTCTCGCGTCTGCGGCGCACGAACTGAAGACTCCGCTGGCGGTAATCAAAGGCTACTACGACCTGCTGCTGACGGGTTCGCTCGGCAAGCTGTCGGAGAAGCAGCGGGATATTCTAGAGGAGTCAAAGGAGAGCTCCGAGCGGCTGGTGCGGCTGGTCTCCATGTTTCTGAATTATTCAGCGCTCGAGAGCGGCAAGCTAGTTCTGCAACTTCGCGACAACGATCTGCGCGACTGCCTCGAGGAACTCGCCAATCGATGGTCGGAAGCGTTTCAGCGGAAAGGGGTCAAGCTAGAAACGTCGTTGGATCCCTCGATATCGAGTTTTCGTTTCGATTATCAGAAGGTGCAGCAGACAGCGGCAAATCTTCTGGACAACGCGTTGAAACACACACCGAGCGGCGGGGTGGTCACATTGAAAGCGTCACCACATTTTTGGGAACGCCGTGTGACCGAGACAAGCCCGGTCGAAGAGCGCCGGAGGTTCCTGCTTCCGCGGCCGAACAGCGTGGAGGTCAGCGTGATTGATTCGGGCCCAGGCCTTGCCGCGGAACACCATCAGGAGATATTTGAAGATTTTGTGCGCGTGGACCGGAACACTTCAGGAATGGGACTGGGCCTTGCAATTTCGAAACGGCTCGTGCAAGCGCATCGCGGCAAAATCTGGGTGGAGAGCGAGACAAACCGCGGGAGTAAGTTTACGTTTTTATTGCCGATGGATCAGAATTAGTCCGGGCAGTTCTGCAAAGGAAAGAGGAGAAACCGATGGCGGCCAAAGAAAAGATTCTCGTCGTGGATGACGAGCCAAGTATTCGAAAATATCTGCAAACGCTGCTCGAGGTCGCTGGATTTGACGTCGAAACGGCCACCTCCGGAAGGGAAGCAATAGAAAAAATCAACAGCGGAGCGCGCCCGGAATTCATTATTTTGGATGTGCTGATGCCGGAGATAAACGGCATTGAAACGCTGAAAGAGCTGTTGAAGATCGATCGCAGCCTCAACGTCATCATGCTGTCATGTTCGAACGAGGTCGGAACGGTCGTCGAAGCCATCCGCATCGGGGCGCACGATTATCTAACGAAGCCGTTCGAAAAGTCCGAGCTGGACGCGGCAATGCTGAAATCGCGCAAGAAAAAACAGCTGGTAACGGAAAATCAAGCACTGCGAGATTATTGCGATCAAGTGACGGAGGACCTGAGCTTTTTGGCAGCCAGCCCGCAGATGGTGCGAATCCGACAGCAAATTTTGCAGATCGCGCCCGTGGACGTGCCAGTGTTCATTTGCGGGGAAAGTGGAGTCGGCAAAGAAGTCGTAGCACGGATGATTCACCTGCGGTCGAAACGGCGCAACCAGCCGTTCGTCAAGGTGAACTGCGCGGCGTTGCCCGGGGAATTGCTAGAATCCGAGCTGTTTGGCTTTGAGCAAGGTGCTTTCACGGGCGCCGTGCGCAGCAAACCGGGCAAATTCGAAATCGCTAATAAAGGAACTATCTTCCTCGACGAAATAGCGGAGATGAGCACGCATCTTCAAGCGAAACTTCTGCATGTCCTGCAGGACCACCAATATTCACGATTGGGCGGACGCCATATGGTGGATACCGACGTACGGGTGCTGGCAGCCACAAACGTGGACGTGCACGACGCGATGAAGACCGGGCGTTTTCGTGAAGACCTGTATTACCGGCTGAACGTGCTTTCCATTTTGGTGCCACCACTGCGCGAACGTCTTGTGGAAATTCCGCTACTTTTCCGTCATTTTCTGGACAAGTACAGCGAGAAATTCGGGAAGACCCCCCTGGGGCCGTCGAAGTATCTGATGGACGCGGCTGTGAATTATCCTTGGCCGGGAAATTTGCGCGAGCTGGAAAATTTCGTGAAGCGCTACGTGATTCTGGAGGATGACGAAGGCAGCCTGCGCGAGTTGATCGAAATGTCTTCGACGCGACAGCGGACATCGCCGCGCGAGGAGCACGCGCTGCCGCGTGAACAAGGATTGAAAGCGCTGGTCCGGGGTTTAAAGGACGAGGCTGAGACGGAAGCAATTGCCGATGCGCTGGAGAAAACGCGCTGGTGCCGTAAGGATGCGGCAAAGATGCTGGGAATCAGTTATAAAGCGCTGTTGTACAAAATGCGGCAATTCAATCTGGACACGCCGAGGACGCGACGCTCCGGCTCCGCCGCTGCGGCGGCGCCGGCGGAGGCATCGCCGGTCGGCGCAGTCCGGAATCAATAGGGTAACGCGCCCCTCCATTCATTACACGGGGAGCACGGAAAGTAAGAACAGGCTTTGCGCGCGGCACGTCAATGCTGCTATTGTTCCCAGCGGGTTAGCGGCAGTTGGCGAATGGTTGCATGCACTCCAGCTTTTGGTTGTCGTACAGCAAGAACAATCCGGATGATAGGCTGATGAGCGATCTCAAAGGCTTGAGCTGCGGCCCGAGTGGAGGCTGGAATTGACGACGGAACGCCGCACGACACGACGCTATGATTTGTCCTTGCCGGTGATCGTTCGAGTACCGACGGAACGCGCAGTGGAGACGCAAAATGGAAAGACGCGAGACATTTCCCCGCGCGGCCTCTACTTTGTCATTGCGCAAGATCTGGAGTCAGGATCTGAAATTGATATTACGCTGACACTCCCGTCTGAAATTACGCACGGCACGGATGTTTTTGTTCGCGCGCTGGGCAAAGTGATCCGCGTCGAACGGCGAATGGAAGACGGTAGCACCTGCATGGGCGTGGCTGCCGTCATTGAGCGCTACGACATCATTCGCGGTGAAACTGCGGGCCGCGCGTGATTTCATAAATCTTGCGGCTTAATTCGTTTTCCGAACGATGGTATTTCTCAACTGGCGTTTACAAGTTTCATCGAATGGGGTTCCAAGCATCCACGTCTCCGGTGAGTGAGTATCGAGGCGGCTCTTCTCCAGGATCCCTCCCCGCAATCGTGCAGCAGGAAACTTGACTGAATGTTATCAAAAAGGTTTTCTTTGGTGCGCTGCTGACCCGTCATTGCTCGTTCTGGCGTAGACTGATTTTTGCAACCATGCGTTAGGGAGACCAGTTTTGACTAGCGAGAAACTAATTGCCGTGACGGGGGCGGGGGGATTCATTGGCGGGAACCTGGTAGCCGCGCTTCGCGGGCAAGGCAATCAGAGAATTCGTGCCATAGACATAAAGCCATTCGAGGAGTGGCATCAGCTGTTCGGCGACGTGGAGAATTTATCCCTAGACCTGAATATAAAGGAGAACTGCGAAAAGGCCGCCAAGGACGCCAGCGATATCTACAATCTGGCCGCGAACATGGGAGGGATGGGCTTTATCGAGCACAACAAGGCCCTCTGTATGCTTTCGGTTCTCATCAACACGCAGATGCTGCAGGCGGCCGTGAAGTACGGAGTGAAACGATATTTCTTTGCTTCTTCCGCCTGCGTGTACAACGGGGACAAGCAGAAGACATTCGAAGCACCTTCGCTGAAAGAAGAAGACGCCTATCCCGCTCTTGCCGAAGACGGCTACGGCTGGGAGAAACTATTTTCTGAGCGGATGTGCCGGCATTTCCGGGAGGATTTCGGGTTGTACACGCGTGTGGCGCGCTTTCACAACGTGTACGGTCCCTGGGGGACATGGGACGGCGGCCGGGAGAAGGCGCCCGCGGCCATCTGCCGGAAAGTGATTGCAGCAAAGGCGAGCGGCAAGCACGAGATTGAGATATGGGGCAGCGGGGAGCAGACCCGCAGCTTCATGTACACCGACGACTGCATCAAGGGCATTCGGTTAATCATGGATTCGGAGATCCTGGAGCCGATCAATCTTGGCTCGAGCGAAGCAGTGAGCATCAATCAATTGGTGGACATGGTCGAGGAGATCGCGGGGATAAAGCTGAGACGCAAGTACGACTTGAGCGCACCAAAAGGCGTTAATGGCAGGAATAGCGACAACACGCTGATCAAGAAATATCTCAACTGGGAACCGAATATTTCATTGCGGACCGGTCTGGAGAAAACCTACGCGTGGATATACGACCAATGTATAGCATGGCAGCAGGCCGAATCGGGGGTCGAGGAAAGGGCTTTTCGGGCGCGATAGTCGGAAGTACTTACATGAAACAAACAACTGATTTCGGGCACCGCGCGAGCGAACTGATAGAAGCGTCGATCGCCACAATGCAGGGCATGCTACGCAGTTCCGAAGTGTTGTTGACCGTGGCAAGGGTCAGCGAAGTCTTGGTCCGTGCACTCAAACAAGGGAACAAGGCGCTTCTGTTTGGCAATGGTGGCAGCGCGGCTGACGCGCAGCATTTCGCGGCGGAACTTGTGGGACGCTTCGCGTTCGATCGGCCTGCCTTACCTGCATTGGCCTTGTCCGTGAATACTTCGTGCGTTACAGCCATCGGAAACGACTACGGATTTGATCAAGTCTTCTCTCGAGAGATCGAAGCCTTGGCTCGTCCGGGCGACGTCGCCATTGGGATTTCGACGAGCGGAGATTCGGCGAACGTAGTTCGCGCCATGTCGACAGCTAAGAAAATGGGATTGCACACAATTGCTCTGACTGGCCGTGACGGCGGAAACCTAAGAAACACCGTGGATCATTGTATCTGTGTCCCATCGAACGAGACGCCGCGGATTCAGGAATGCCACATCCTTATTGGCCACATCATCTCTGAACTAGTCGAGAGGGGAATATTCCGTGAAGAGGGCCGCGTTTCTGGATCGTGACCGGCTTATGAACCGAAAATCGCCGAAGACCAACATATAACCCGTTGGGAAGAGATGCAATTTGTTCCGGAAGTAGCTGAAGCTATGGCCTTGCTGGGCGGAACGGTGTCCTCATCACCGTGTTGAGCCAATCGTCTGTCCCGCTAGCATCGTCCCGATCGGTTCGATCGTTACCGAAACAACAATGAAAGGCACTGGCGCGCCGCTCTCTCCAGCTGGCGCGGTATTGGTGCGCGGTATCGGCCGGAAAATCATTTCTGCTGTGTAGTCTTGAGAAAATCCTACGCTAGATTAGGGCAGATTTTTTCTCATAATTTCCCTGAAAGCGTTAGGGGGACGTAAGGTTAGTACTGGTGCTTGCGATTCGATTCCATACATAAGTGTTGTGTAATCAGAAGGTTATACTACGCAGGGGCTTTCGACCGATTTTTCCACTCCCTCTCGTCGATGGACTAGTGGGTGCATCTCCGACCAAGCCAGGGCACAGCCCGACTATGCGCGAAGAGACCGCAACTAGGAACGCGAACCCGGGATTGAACAACTGTCTCCCGCCGGAAGAGATTCTCTTCGGATCGTCGACGACGATGGCTGAACTGCGGGGCCGGGCAGGAAAAATATGTAGTTCAAATATCCCTGTGCTCCTGCAGGGTAATGGAGGAACCGGCAAGGAAGCTCTGGCGCGGTGGATTCACGCACATTCCGCATTTCGGGCAGGCGAGTTTGTAAAAGTAAACTGTGCCGCCATTCCAGGAACACTACTTGAGAGTGAACTGTTTGGCTACGAAAAAGGCGCGTTTACCGGCGCTCAGGCTCCGAAACCAGGGCGAGTCGAGCTGGCGCAAAATGGAACGCTCTATTTGGATGAGATTTCTGATTTGGACAAAATGTTGCAAAGCAAGCTTCTCCATTTCATACAAGATGGCTCTTATTCGCGGATTGGTGGCAAGGCCGAGCGCAGGGTCGATGCGCGCATAATTTGCTCGACCCATAAAGACTTAGAAGCGGAGATTACTACCGGAAACTTTCGAGCCGACCTGTTCTACCGCATCAATGTGGTTCGGCTGCTGTTACCGCGGCTTAGTGAGCGCAGAGAGGATATCCCCGCGCTCGCAGAGTATTTCCGGACTCACTACGATAAACAGTTTGGTAAGGTATCGCAGCCACTCGGCTCGGAGATGCTCCAGTATCTCCAGAGCTTGAATTGGTTCGGGAACATTCGTGAGCTTTCCAACTACATCGCACGATACGTGATTATCGGCCCGGAGGCGGTGATCGTCCAAGAATTGCCACAGCAGCACACTGCGTTCAAACGGGGACATCCTGACGAGGCGGAGACCGTGTCGCTGAAGCATATCGCCAAGGAAGCGATTCGCGAGCTAGAACGAAACGTAATTCTCGAAACGCTACGAGCTAACCAATGGAACCGCCGCAAGACGGCGCAGGCGCTTAAGATCAGTTATCGCGCGCTCATTTATAAGATTCGGGATGCGGGCCTAAGCCTACGTGTAAGACGTACCGCGGCACCCAGGGAAGCCGATTCCTTCGACTTAAGGGCAAAGCCGGTTCTTCCTTCCGATTAGCGATAACTTTTCTTGTTAGGCTCCCAAGCCGTACCCAAGTAGGTCTGAAACAGCACGGGCCCCGACTATTTACCGCGCACTAATTTACTAGAACTAGAAGATAGTGCGCTGGAAGCATTTCGAGGGATGTAGAGTGTGGGACTGTTGGGAGCTAAAAGGGAAATATCGGTTTGAGCGGCATAGTCATCCCATCGGCGCGGGACTTGCAATAACCCCAATAATTACGTGGAGTGTGACGGAACTCATGGCCATTGACCGGAAACCCGAGTTTTTTAAAGGCGCCCAACTGAAAGTCGCCATCATTGGCTGCGGTTATGTG
>Ga0307477_10002353_pt1 | contig 14701 bp, 10 predicted proteins | sample atmos_gasesECM2C_FD_203316 | JGI IMG/M metagenome (GOLD analysis project Ga0307477, IMG submission 203316) | Hardwood forest soil microbial communities from Morgan-Monroe State Forest, Indiana, United States - atmos_gasesECM2C_515 | ecosystem: Environmental > Terrestrial > Soil > Temperate...
GTCACCCAGCTCGTGCGCTCCCCGGGCGCCTACCTGATGGAGCCCAAGGATCTCGAGAAGCAGGTGTTCACCGCCAACCTCATGCCCGCCCGCGGGTCGTGGCTGGAGCTCGAGATCGACAAGAAGTGGAAGGTCTTCGTCCGCATCGACCGCAAGCGCAAGCTCCCGGTCACCGTGCTCCTGCGGGCCATGGGCTATGCCTCGGACGAGGAGATCCTCAAGCTCTTCGAGAACTCGCTCTACATCCGCAACACCCTCGAGGCCGACCCCGAGGTCACGCGCTCCGAGGAGGGCTCGCTGATCGAGCTGTTCAAGAAGCAGCGCCCGGGCGAGCCGCCCAGCGTGGAGAACGCGCGCGCCCTGCTGCACCAGCTGTTCTTCGACCCCAAGCGCTACGACCTCACCCGGGTCGGTCGCTACAAGCTCAACTCCCGCCTGGACCTGGACATCGACCTCGACACCCGCACCCTCACCCACGACGACATCCTCCAGCTGGTGCGGGAGCTGGTGGCCCTGCCCAAGCGGCTGGGCATGCCCGAGGACCCCGAGTCCGAGGTCAAGGACTACGCGGCCGAGGCCGCGAGCATGCCCCGGGAGCCGATCGCCGAGTACCTGGACGAGTACGAGCACTTCGGCAACCGCCGCCTGCGCACGGTGGGCGAGCTGATCCAGGAGGCCTTCCGCATCGGCCTGTACCGGATGGAGCGGGTGGTGCGCGAGCGCCTGACCACCGAGGACGCCGACACCATCACGCCGCAGACGATCATCAACATCCGCCCGGTTGTGGCCGCGCTGAAGGAGTTCTTCGGGTCCTCGCAGCTGTCGCAGTTCATGGACCAGACCAACTCGCTGGCCGGCCTGACCCACCGACGGCGGCTGAGCGCCCTGGGCGCCGGTGGGCTCACGCGCGAGCGTGCCCCCATCGAGGTGCGCGACGTGCACCCCACCCACTACGGGCGCATGTGCCCGATCGAGACCCCCGAGGGGCCCAACATCGGCCTGATCGGGTCCCTGTCCTCCTACGCGGAGGTGTCCGAGCACGGCTTCGTGACCACGCCCTACCGCGTGGTCAGCGACGGCCTGGTCACCGACGAGATCGTCCACCTGGACGCCACCCAGGAGGAGGAGCAGATCATCGCCCAGGCCAACACCCCGGTCGATGCCAAGACGGGCAAGCTCCGCGGTCCCCAGGTGCTGTGCCGCACCCAGGCGGGTCAGTACGTGTCCGTCCCGCCTCGAGAGGTGGACCTGATCGACGTCTCCCCGGAGCAGATCTGGTCGGTGGCGACCGCCATGATCCCGTTTCTCGAGCACGACGACGCCAACCGGGCCCTGATGGGCTCCAACATGCAGCGCCAGGCGGTCCCCCTGCTCAAGACCGACGCTCCCCTGGTCGGCACCGGCATGGAGCGCCGGGCCGCACTGGACACCGGAGACGTGCTCCTGGCCGAGAGCGCCGGGTCGGTGTCCTACGTGGACGCCAACTCGATCGTGGTCGAGCGCAACGCGGGCAAGGACGAGTACGAGCTCCAGAAGTTCATGCGCTCCAACCAGGGCACCCTCATCCACCAGAAGCCGCGCGTGAGCAGCGGACAGACGGTGAAGGCGGGCGAGGTGCTGGCCGACGGGTCCTCGACCGACCGCGGTGAGATGGCGCTGGGCAAGAACCTGCTCGTGGCCTTCATGTCCTGGGAGGGCTACAACTTCGAGGACGCGATCATCCTGTCCAAGCGCCTGGTCTCGGACGACGAGCTGACCTCGATCCACATCGAGGAGTACGAGATCGACGCCCGCACCACCAAGCTGGGCGAGGAGGAGATCACCCGCGACATCCCCAACCGGTCCGAGGAGTCGCTGCGCAACCTCGACGACCGCGGGATCGTGCGGGTCGGAGCCGAGGTGGCCTCCGGCGACCTCCTGGTGGGCAAGGTCACGCCCAAGGGCGAGACCGAGCTGACCGCCGAGGAAAAGCTGATCCGGGCCATCTTCAAGGAGAAGGCCCGCGAGGTGCGCGACACCTCGCTGAAGGTCCCCCACGGCGAGGGTGGCGTGGTCATCGACGTGATGACCTTCAGCCGCGACGCCGGTGACGACCTGCCGCCGGGGGTCAACGACCTGGTGCGGGTGTTCGTGGCCAAGAAGCGCAAGATCTCCGAGGGCGACAAGCTGGCCGGACGCCACGGCAACAAGGGCGTCATCTCGAAGATCGTGGACGAGCAGGACATGCCGTTCCTGGAGGACGGCACCCCGGTCGACGTGATCCTCAACCCCCTGGGGGTGCCCAGCCGCATGAACGTGGGCCAGATCCTCGAGACCCACCTGGGCTGGGTGGCCGCCCAGGGCTGGTACGACGACGGCTCGGACGCCTACCGCAAGGCCGGCCGCGAGGCCAACGGCAACCACGTGTACGTGGCCTCGCCCGTGTTCGACGGGGCCACGATCGAGGACGTCGACCACGCGCTCGTGGCCTGGCAGGACGAGCACCGGGGACGGATCCGCATGGACGTCGACAAGGGCCGGCGTGCGGGCGAGCGCGCCTCCGGCAAGATGACCCTGTACAGCGGCCGCACCGGTGAGCCCTTCGAGGAGCAGGTCACGGTGGGCTACATGTACATCCTCAAGCTGCTCCACCTGGTCGACGACAAGATCCACGCGCGCTCGACCGGGCCCTACTCGCTGGTCACCCAGCAGCCCCTGGGCGGCAAGGCGCAGTTCGGCGGGCAGCGCTTCGGCGAGATGGAGGTGTGGGCCCTGGAGGCCTATGGCGCCGCCTACACCCTCCAGGAGATGCTGACCATCAAGTCCGACGACACCGTGGGCCGGGTCAAGGCCTACGAGGCCATCGTCAAGGGCGAGAACATCGCCGAGCCCAGCATCCCGGAGTCGTTCAAGGTCCTGCTCAAGGAGATGCAGTCGCTGGCCCTGGACGTCAACGTGGTGTCCGAGGAGGGCCAGCGGGCCGAGATGCGCGACGAGGACGACGACCTGCTGCGGGCCGCGGAGGAGCTCGGCATCGACCTGTCCGGCGTTCGGGCCACCGACGGCCGGGCGGCCGACGAGAGCGTCGAGGGGGAGGACAACACCGACGCGGTCGGAGGCGAGTCCGAGGGCGACGAGGACTCCGCCGCCGATGAGGACGCCGAGGTCGACGTCGATCCGCTGGCCGTATCCGACGAGGAGCTCGGCGGGGAGGCCGAGAAGTGATCGCCCGGCCCCGCCCTCAGCCCGCACCCACTTTCAACCCTTAGGACTCACATGATCGACATAAACAACTTCGACGCCATCGAGATCTCCCTCGCCTCCTCCAAGCAGATCCGCTCGTGGAGCTCGGGCGAGGTGACCAAGCCCGAGACCATCAACTACCGCACGCTCAAGCCCGAGAAGGACGGGCTCTTCTGCGAGCGCATCTTCGGCCCCACCAAGGACTGGGAGTGCTACTGCGGCAAGTACAAGCGCGTGCGTTACAAGGGCATCGTGTGCGAGCGCTGCGGCGTGGAGGTCACCCGCTCGAAGGTTCGCCGCGAGCGCATGGGCCACGTCGACCTGGCCGCCCCGGTCAGCCACATCTGGTTCTTCAAGGGCGTGCCCAGCCGCATCGGCTACCTCCTGGACATGGCTCCCAAGGAGCTCGAGAAGGTCCTGTACTTCGCGGCCTCGATGGTGACCTGGGTCGACGCGGAGGCCCGGGCCAAGGACGTGGACAAGCTCGAGAAGGAGGTCAACAAGGTCCTCGACGCCTACGCGGCCGAGCGCGAGGAGCGCGTGCTCGAGCTGCGCGAGTCGCTGGAGCGGCGCGAGCGTCACCTGGAGACGGGCAAGCAGACCGGGTTCAACGACGAGGACCACCTGTGGGCCGAGTCGCTGGACGTCAACGTGTCCAAGCTGTCCGACGACGAGCGCGAGAAGCTGCTCAAGGACCTGCGCAAGAGCTTCGAGGCCGACATCTCAGACACCGAGGCCTACATCGAGGACGCCGCCGAGCGCATGCGCCAGGTGTGGGAGCTGTTCAAGGACATGGAGCCCAAGCGCATCGAGCACGACGAGACGATCTTTCGCGAGCTCAAGGAGCGCTTCGGCTCGCCCTACGGCTTCGGCGAGTACTTCCGGGGGGGCATGGGGGCCGAGGCGGTTCGCGACCTGCTCCAGCAGGTGGACCTCGAGGCCGAGCGCGACGACCTGTCGGAGACCATCAAGACCTCCAAGGGCCAGAAGCAGGCCCGCGCGGTCAAGCGCCTGAAGGTGGTCTCGGCCTTCCTGCAGTCGGGCAACAAGCCGGAGATGATGGTGCTCGACGCCATCCCCGTGATCCCTCCCGAGCTGCGGCCCATGGTCCAGCTCGACGGCGGTCGGTTCGCCACCTCGGACCTCAACGACCTCTACCGGCGCGTCATCAACCGCAACAACCGCCTCAAGCGGCTGCTGGACCTGGGCGCCCCCGAGATCATCGTCAACAACGAGAAGCGCATGCTCCAGGAGGCCGTGGACGCCCTGTTCGACAACGGGCGCCGGGGCCGTCCGGTGACGGGGCCCGGCAACCGGCCGCTCAAGTCGCTGTCGGACATGCTCAAGGGCAAGCAGGGCCGCTTCCGCCAGAACCTCCTGGGCAAGCGGGTGGACTACTCGGGCCGCTCGGTGATCGTGGCCGGCCCCTACCTGAAGCTCCACCAGTGCGGGCTGCCCAAGCTCATGGCCCTGGAGCTGTTCAAGCCGTTCATCATGGCCCGCTTGGTCGAGCGCAAGGCGGCCCAGAACATCAAGGCGGCCAAGAAGATGGTCGACTCGATGATCCCCGAGGTGTGGGACGTGCTCGAGGAGGTCATCCACGAGCACCCGGTGCTCCTCAACCGGGCCCCCACCCTGCACCGCCTGGGCATCCAGGCCTTCGAGCCGCTGCTGGTGGAGGGCAAGGCCATCCAGGTCCACCCCCTGGTCTGCCACGCGTTCAACGCCGACTTCGACGGCGACCAAATGGCCGTCCACCTACCCCTGTCCGCCGAGGCGCAGGCGGAGGCCCGCATCCTCATGCTGTCCTCCAACAACATCCTCAGCCCGGCTCACGGGGCGCCGCTGGCCACCCCCACCCAGGACATGATCCTGGGCGCCTACTACCTGACCTACGGGCCCGAGGCCGAGGAGCTGGGCCAGATCGACCCGGCCACCCACAAGCCGCGGCCGCACGTGTTCCGCACCGCGCAGGAGGCCGAGCTGTCCTACGAGGCCGGCGTCGTGCGCCTGCACGACCTGGCCGAGTTCCGGCCCCTGGGGCGCGAGGGCGGCCACCTGCTGACCACCGTCGGGCGCATCATCTACAACGACCGCATCGAGCGGGCCCTGGCCGAGGCCCTGGGTGACGAGTTCGACCCCAGCACCTATGGGTTCGTCAACCAGTCGATGAAGAAGCGCGACACCACGCGCCTGATCGAGGCCCTGGTCCAGACCTACGGGGCGACCACGATCTCGCTCGTGCTCGACGCGTTCAAGGACCTGGGGTTCAAGTACGCCACCCAGGCGGGCATCACGATCTCCAAGAACGACGTGGTCGTGCCGCCCAACAAGGAGGACATCCTCGCCAGCTACGAGAGCATGGTGTCCGAGATCCAGGATCAGTACGACAGCGGGCTGATCACCCAGGAGGAGCGCCACGAGGCGGTGGTCGAGCGCTGGAACGCGGCCACCGAGGAGGTGGCCGACGCCATGATCGCCAACCTCGACACCCTGAATCCCATCTTCATGATGGCCAACTCGGGGGCCCGCGGCTCGTTCAAGCAGATCCGCCAGCTGGCGGGCATGCGCGGGCTGATGGCCAACCCGAAGGGGGAGATCATCGAGCGGCCGATCAAGTCCAACTTCGTGGAGGGCTTGTCGGTGCTCGAATACTTCATCTCCACTCACGGGGCCCGCAAGGGGCTGGCCGACACCGCCCTGCGCACCGCCGACTCGGGCTACCTGACCCGGCGCCTGGTGGACGTGGCCCAGGACGTGATCATCCGCGAGGTCGACTGCGGGACCGAGGGGTTCATCGAGCTCGCGGTGTTCGGGCCCGACGGCGGCGCCAATGAGAACCTGCTCGGGCGGGTGGCCGCCCAGGAGATAAAGACCAAGCGGGGCCGGATCCTGGTCGAGCAGGGGGCCGACATCGACCGGGCCGAGCTCAGGGAGATCGTCGACGCCTTCCGCGACGAACACGACAAGGGCACCTCGGTCACCGTGCCGGTGCGCTCGGTGCTCAAGTGCGAGGCGCCCACCGGCGTGTGCCAGGCCTGCTACGGGCGGGCCATGGCCACCGGCCAGAAGGCCCAGATCGGCGACGCGGTGGGGATCATCGCGGCCCAGTCGATCGGCGAGCCCGGGACCCAGCTGACCATGCGCACGTTCCACACCGGGGGCGTGGCCGGGGCCGACATCACCCACGGGCTGCCGCGGGTGGTCGAGCTGTTCGAGGCCCGCAAGCCCAAGGGGCTGGCCAAGATCGCCGAGCAGGACGGGCGCATCTCGATCGAGGAGTCCGATAAGGCGCTGACCGCGGTGATCACCGACGACGCCGGGGAGGAGCACCGGCATCAGTTCCCCCGGCGGACCCGCCTGTATGTGACCGAGGGCGAGAAGATCAAGGCCGGCACCCAGCTCAACGAGGGCTCCCTGTATCCCCACGAGCTGCTGGCCATCCGGGGGCGCACCGAGACGGAGCAGTACCTCGTGCGCGAGGTCCAGACGGTCTACAAGTCCCAGGGCGTGGACATCAACGACAAGCACATCGAGCTGATCGTGCGCCAGATGCTCAAGAAGATCCGGGTCGAGCAGAAGGGCGACACGAACTACCTGCCCGGGCAGTTCGTGGATCGGTTCGAGTTCGCCCGGGTCAACGGCGAGGTGGCCGACAAGGGGGGCGAGCCGGCCCAGTTCGAGGACATCATCCTCGGCATCACCAAGGCCTCGCTCAACACCGACTCCTTCCTGTCGGCAGCCTCCTTCCAGGAGACGACCAAGGTGCTCACCGACGCGGCCCTGGAGGGCAAGGTCGACCGCCTCAACGGGCTCAAGGAGAACGTGATCATCGGCAAGCTGATCCCGGCCGCCACCGGGCTCAAGCGCTACCGAAGGATCGAGATCGAGCCCGCCGAGCCGCTGCCCCGGGCCATCGACGACGTCGGCCTGCTCGACCGCGACGACCTCGCGGCCGAGCTCGGCCTGGGCGACGGCGGCGGCCTGGGCGGGGAGTTCGGCTCGGCCTTCGACGAGGACCTCGCCTCGCTCGAGGAGATCGGGGTCAGCGGCCCCGATCCCGGCTTCGTCGAGGAGCTGGCCGAGCTCGACGTGCCCGACGAGGACACGGAGAAGTAGCCGTCCGCGGAGTTTGACCGGCCCGCCCGGGCGGGCCGGTCGCACCAATGGCCGCTCACCCGGGCCGGGTCGACCCGGGCCGGCTCGGGCTCACGCACCGGCGGTGGCGATCTCCGTCCGGATCCGGGCAGTGACGACGGAACGGGCCAGGACAACCCCTTCCAGGGCGACCCGAGCTTTAGCTGCCGTTATGTGCCGGCTGCCAGGCTTCCCAGCATCGGCGGGCAGGATCGATGTCAGAGGCCGCACCTCATCTCCCGCTCTCGGGCAGCCGGCGGGCCCACGCCGTGAGCTCGAGGACGTGCTCGCGGCCCAGGCCGGTGGACGGGTGGGTGGCCACGAGCAGGGTGGGGGCCGGGCGCCGGGCGGCCCAGCGACGGCAGGCGTCGGTGAGGGCGTCATCCACCCAGGCCAGCGGACGCGGGCCCGCGTACGCCTCGATCGCGTCCAGCTTCCAGTGCCCGACCGGGCCGGCTCCGTTCCCGTTGGGGGGCTCCGGGTCGCCGAAGGTCAGGAACGGAAGCGGGCCGGGGAGCCCGAGCAGCCGGGGCAGGTATTCGTTGGCCTTCTCCTCCCAGCCGCTGCACCAGGCCAGCTCGAAATCGGCCCGGAGCGCGAGCAGGTGGTCACCGGCCGTTCCCGAAATGAAGTGTGCGATCCCGTCGACGGTGTGGAAGGCGCCCGGTGGGGGGTTGTCCAATCCGAACTCGAACAGCGAGATGACCCCATCGACGTCCACCAGCAGCAGCGGCTTGGACCGGCTCGAGGCCCGACTAGTGAGCATTTCCACGGGTTTATTAAGCCAGCATTGGGCGCGGCACAGGCCGACCGAAGGCTCGATACGCTATCCGGCACGGGCATGGGGTAAAGCTCCGAGGCTGGCACGCCGATCCTTGACCAAGAGATCGGGGCTGGCCGCCTCGGCGATGTCCGCCACCGGTCTTCAATGCACATGACCCTGCAACTCGGCATCCTGTTCGCGCTCCTCTGCGCGTTTGCCTCCAACCTCGGGTTCTTCTACAAGCACCGGGGGGCGCGCGAGGCGTGCCCGGTCGACATCCGTCACCCGCTTCGGTCGGCCGCATCGCTGTGGAGCTCGCGCTGGTTCGCGGTCGGCATGCTGGTCGCGATCGGCGCCTGGGTGCTGCACGTGGCGGCCATGGCCCTCGCCCCCCTGTCCGTGGTCCAGGTGGTGCTGGCCGGCGGCGTGGTCCTGATCGCGGTCATGGCCGAGCGCATGTTCGGACTGCCCGTCGGGCGCCGGCAGTGGCTCGGGCTGGCCTTCATGTGCGCGGGCCTGGTCCTGCTGGCGGTCACCGCCCCCACCACTCACGGGGCCCACTCGAGCTTCTCGATCCCCGCCATGGTCGCCTTCGAGGGCGGCCTGTTCGGCCTCGGGGGCCTGCTCATCATGGGTCCCCGGACGGGCGCGCCCGTCGAGCATCACGGGGTCATGCTGGGCGCCGCGGCCGGGATCCTGTTCGGGGTGTCCGACGTGTCGATCAAGGCCCTCACCGGGCTGGTGGGCCACGGCGGGGTGCTCGCCCTGGTCAGCCCGTGGTTCCTGGTGGCCGTGGCCGCCTCGATCATCGCCTTCTACGCCTCGGCCCGCGGATTTCAGGACGGCGAGGCGGTCCCCGTGATCGCCGTCACCGGCACCGCGGCCAACATCGCGGCCGTGGCCGGCGGCATTCTGGTGTTCGGCGACCCGCTCCCCGCGAGCGTGCTCGGCATCGTGGCCCAGGCCCTGGGGCTGGTCATGGTCCTGGTGGCCGCCGCCCTCACGCCCGCCCCCGTGCGGGTCGTCTCCCAGCCCGCCTGAGCTCCGCCCGGTGATGGGCGGGCGTTGGTAGCATGGCCGGCCCGATGCCGACCACCAGCCAGCTCGTCCGCAAGGGCCGCAAGCCGCCCAAGAAGAAGCTCGCCACCCCGGGCCTGAAGTCGGGCAAGGGGCGCAAGGAGAAGGTCTCGGCCCCCCAGCGCCGCGGCGTGTGCACGCGCGTGTACACCACCACCCCCAAGAAGCCCAACTCGGCCCTGCGCAAGGTGGCCCGGGTCCGGATTGCGGGGTCCATGGAGGTCACGGCCTACATCCCCGGCGAGGGTCACAACCTCCAGGAGCACTCGGTGGTGCTGGTCCGGGGGGGGCGGGTCAAGGACCTCCCGGGGGTTCGTTACAAGGTGGTCCGCGGGACGCTGGACGCGGCCGGGGTCAGCGACCGCAAGAAGGCCCGGTCCCAGTACGGGGCCAAGAAGTCCTAGGGAGTCCCCGGCCCGTGCCCCGCCGAGCCGCAGCGCAGGTCCGCCCCCTGGACCCCGATCCGGTCCACCACTCGCGCCTGGTCCAGCAGGTGATCAACAAGGTCATGCTCGACGGCAAGAAGTCGGGGGCCGAGCGGATCGTCTACGACGCGCTGTCGCTGGTGTCCGAGCGCACCGGCAAGGATGCCGTGGAGTCACTGGAGACTTCGATCAAGGCCCTCACCCCGGTGCTCGAGGTGCGCTCCCGCCGGGTGGGCGGGGCCACCTACCAGGTCCCGGTCGAGGTGCCCCCTCGCCGGGCCCGCACCCTGGCCGTGCGCTGGCTGGTGGAGTTCGCCCGTCACCGGCGCGAGAAGACCATGGCCCAGCGCCTGGCCAACGAGCTGCTCGACGCTCAGTCCCAGCAGGGTGGGGCCTACAAGCGCAAGGACGACATCTACCGCATGGCCCAGGCCAACAAGGCCTTCGCCCACTATCGCTGGTAGCCGCCTCCCGGGCCGGGAGCCGGGCGGCGGCGGCCGCGGTCCGGGGCGGGGACGTTGAGCACCAGCCCGCCGCCGCCCGCCACCAGCAGCAGGGCCAGCCCCGCCGTCTCCTCATAGAACCCGCTCTTCGGTCCGGCCGCGGCCCGCTCGTTGAGCTCCCCGGCCACCCCCGTGGAATGAATGTCGTGCAGGTCGCCGGCGATCAGGATCAGGATCAGGGCCAGGAGCCCGAACCCGGCCACGGCGGCCGCCGCCGCCCGGGACCCGCGCCACGATCCCAGCACCATCGGGATGCTGGCCAGGCCGATGACCAGGAGGGCGTGATTGTGCTGGTCGCCGCCCCCTACGGATGAGATGTGGGCCGACCCCGCACGGACCTCGTACAGGGTGGACAGGTCCGCGATCACGAGCAGCGCCGCCCCCGCCAGCCCGGCCGCCAGGAGCAGCGCCGGCAGGACTCGTTGCAGCCCGTCAGGCCCGGGGAACACGGCCTCCTCCCTGCTATATTCGTCCGCACCTTCGCGGGCGGTGGCGTTCATGCGTGCCCGCCCGGGGAGGCGACGGAGATCCACGCCCACGATGACGGAGACCTCGAGCAGATAGCTACGCCCGCCAGGTGACAACCGGCAGCGCGTGCGGGCCCGAGGGGCCCATTTTTTTGCCCGCGATCCGCCCCGGGGCCACCCCCACACCGCTTACTCATGCCACGCAAATTCACTCTCGAGAACACCCGCAACATCGGGATCATGGCGCACATCGACGCCGGCAAGACGACCACGACCGAGCGCATCCTCTATTACACCGGGCGCACGTACAAGATGGGTGAGGTCCACGAGGGCGCCGCGACCATGGACTGGATGGAGCAGGAGCAGGAGCGCGGCATCACCATCACTTCCGCGGCCACCACCTCCGAGTGGCGCGGCCACCGGATCAACATCATCGACACCCCCGGGCACGTCGACTTCACCGTCGAGGTCGAGCGCTCGCTGCGGGTGCTGGACGGCGCCATCGCCCTGTTCGACTCGGTGGCCGGGGTCGAGCCCCAGTCCGAGACCGTGTGGCGCCAGGCCGACAAGTACTCGGTCCCCCGCATCGCCTACATCAACAAGATGGACCGCATCGGGGCCGACTTCCCGCGCGGGGTCCAGACCATGGTCGACCGCCTGGGCGCCCATCCGGTCCCCATCCAGCTTCCGATCGGGTCCGAGGCCGATTTCCGGGGGATCATCGACCTGGTCACCAATCAGGCCATCACCTACAAGGACGAGCTGGGGACCCAGCAGGAGCTGGGACCCATCCCCGACGATCTGGCCGAGGAGGCGGCGGCCGCCCGCGAGCACCTGCTCGAGGAGGTCTCCCACTACGACGACGAGCTGATCGAGATGATCCTCGAGGAGCAGGAGATCTCGCCCGAGCGCCTGCGCCAGGCCATCCGCAAGGCCACCCTCGAGATCAAGCTCACCCCCGTGCTGTGCGGGTCCTCGTTCAAGAACAAGGGCGTGCAGCCCCTGCTGGACGCCGTGGTGGACTACCTTCCGTCCCCGCTCGACGTGCCCCCCGTCACCGGCCTGGCCCCCGGCAAGGGGGGGGAGGAGGGCGCGCCCGTGACCCGGGCCCCCGACGACTCCGAGCCGTTCGCGGCCCTGGCCTTCAAGATCATGGCCGACCCGTTCGTGGGCAAGCTCACCTACTTCCGGGTCTACTCCGGGCACCTGGGCGCCGGGTCGCGGATCCTCAACGCCACCACCGGGCGGACCGAGCGCATCGGGCGGATCCTGATGATGCACGCCAACGACCGCGAGGAGGTCCCCGAGGTCTACGCGGGCGACATCGCGGCCGCGGTCGGCATCAAGCAGGTCACCACCGGCGACACCCTGTGCGCCCCCGACGCTCCCATCCAGCTCGAGACGATCACCTTCCCGGAGCCCGTGATCAAGGTGGCGGTGGAGCCCAAGACCAAGGCCGACCAGGAGAAGATGTCGGTCGCCCTGGGCCGGCTGGCCGAGGAGGACCCCACCTTCCGGGTCCAGACCAACGAGGAGACCGGCCAGACCGAGATCTCCGGGATGGGCGAGCTTCACCTCGAGGTGCTGGTCGACCGCATGAAGCGCGAGTTCAAGGTCGAGGCCAACGTGGGCCGGCCCCAGGTGTCCTACCGCGAGACGGTCCGCGGCTCGGTTCACGGCGTCGAGGGCAAGTTCATCCGCCAGACCGGCGGCTCCGGCCAGTACGGGGTGGTCAACATCGACCTGGAGCCCGCCCCGGGCGAGGGCTTTGACTTCATCAATCAGATCAAGGGCGGCTCGATCCCCTCCGAGTTCATCCCCGCGGTGGAGAAGGGGGTGGAGGAGGCCCTGGAGAACGGGGTCAAGGCCGGCTACCCGATGGTCGACGTGCGGGTGCGCCTGGTGGACGGGAAGTACCACGACGTCGACTCCTCCGAGATCGCCTTCAAGGTGGCGGGCTCGCTGGCCCTGCAGGAGGCGGCGCGGCGGGCCAAGCCCGTGCTGCTCGAGCCCATCTTCGCCGTCGAGGTGGTCACCCCCGAGGAGTTCCTGGGCGACGTCATCGGCGACCTCAACCGCCGGCGGGGCCGGGTCGAGGGCCAGGAGCGCCGCGGGAACGCGATCGCGGTCACCGGGCGAGTGCCCCTGAGCGAGATGTTCGGCTACGCCACCGACCTGCGGTCCACCACCCAGGGGCGGGCCACCTACACCATGCAGTTCGACGGCTACGAGGAAGTGCCACCCAACATCGCCGAGCGCATCGTCGAGCACCGCACCGGGGAGCCGGTGCCAGCCTGATGAGCCGGACCTCCGAGCGGGCTCCCGGCGAGACCGGGACGGTGGCGCTGGAGCAGCTAAGGTTCCCAGCTTGCGCGCCGGCGGTCCCGGCCGCGCCCAACTCCGAGTAAGAGGAGCAACGAAAGGTGGCAAAGGAGAAGTTCGAGCGCGACAAGCCCCACGTGAACGTGGGCACGATCGGACATATCGACCATGGCAAGACGACCCTGACCGCGGCCATCACGCTGGTGCTGTCGGCCAAGGGCGGCGGCGAGGCCAAGACCTTCGAAGAGATCGACAACGCGCCCGAGGAGAAGGAGCGCGGGATCACCATTGCCACCTCTCACGTCGAGTACCAGACCGACAAGCGCCACTACGCGCACGTGGACTGTCCGGGCCACGCCGACTACGTCAAGAACATGATCACCGGGGCGGCCCAGATGGATGGGGCGATCCTGGTCGTCTCGGCCGCGGACGGACCCATGCCCCAGACCCGCGAGCACATCCTCCTGGCCCGCCAGGTGGGGGTGCCCTACATCGTGGTGTTCCTGAACAAGGCCGACATGGTCGACGATCCCGAGCTGCTCGAGCTGGTCGAGGTCGAGGTGCGCGACCTGCTGACGGAATACGACTTCCCCGGCGACGAGATCCCCTTCGTGGTCGGGTCCGCCCTGAAGGCGCTCGACGGCGACGCCGACGCCCAGGCCAAGATCCTCGAGCTCGCCGAGGCGCTCGACACCTACATCCCCGAGCCCGTGCGCGAGCTGGACAAGCCGTTCCTGATGCCGGTCGAGGACGTGTTCTCGATCACCGGCCGGGGCACGGTGGCCACCGGGCGCATCGAGCAGGGGATCATCAAGACCGGGGAGACGGTCGAGATCGTGGGCATCAAGGACACCACCAACACCGTGGTGACCGGGGTGGAGATGTTCCGCAAGATCCTCGACGAGGGGCGCGCGGGCGACAACGTCGGCTGCCTGCTGCGGGGGACCAAGCGGGAGGACATCGAGCGCGGGCAGGTGCTGTGCAAGCCCAAATCGATCACCCCGCACACCAAGTTCAAGGCCGAGGTCTACGTCCTCAAGAAGGAGGAGGGGGGACGGCACACGCCCTTCTTCAGTGGCTACCGGCCTCAGTTCTACTTCCGAACAACCGACGTCACCGGGGTGGCCAACCTGCCCGAGGGCGTCGAGATGGTCATGCCCGGCGACAACGTGGCGATGGAGATCGAGCTGATCCAGCCCATCGCCATGGACCAGGGGCTGCGCTTCGCGATCCGCGAGGGCGGGCGCACCGTGGGGTCGGGCGTGGTGACCGAAATCGTCCAGTGACCGGAGGGCGCGGTGAGCTGGCCCCGCGCCCTTCGCCCTCCATACAGCCAGTCACATACGTCCCTCGGGCCCGCCTCGCGAGGGCCCATGGAGGCCTAACCCGGCCCCAGCGCCGGGTGCCCGCACCACCCGCGAGACGACCCAGGACCGAAACCCTTCCCTGATCCGCCGTGGCGGCCACCGCCCAGAACAAGATCCGCATTCGCCTGAAGGCGTACGACACCTCGGCCATCGAGTCGGCGGCCAAGGAGATCGTCGATACCGCCACGCGTACGGGTGCCCGCGTGTCGGGTCCGGTCCCCCTGCCCACGGAGAAGAACGTCTACTGCGTGATTCGCTCGCCGTTCAAGGATAAGGACTCGCGCGAGCACTTCGAGATCCGCACGCACAAGCGGCTCATCGACATCCACCAGCCGACCCCCAAGACGGTCGACTCGCTCCAGCGACTCGACCATCTCCCGGCCGGGGTGGACATCGAGATCCGCCTCGCCAGCTAGAC
>Ga0307477_10002354_pt1 | contig 14700 bp, 11 predicted proteins | sample atmos_gasesECM2C_FD_203316 | JGI IMG/M metagenome (GOLD analysis project Ga0307477, IMG submission 203316) | Hardwood forest soil microbial communities from Morgan-Monroe State Forest, Indiana, United States - atmos_gasesECM2C_515 | ecosystem: Environmental > Terrestrial > Soil > Temperate...
CGGGCCGCGGGAACGGGATCCGGTCGATGGTCACGAGCGACAGCGACCGGCCGGGAACGTCGACGCCCTGCCAGAACCCCATGGTGGCGAACAGGCACGAGGTCTCGTCGTCGGCGAAGCGCGAGACGAGCAAGGGTTTGGGCAGGTCGGATTGGGTGAGCACGGTGTAGCTCAGGCGCGGTCGTAGGGCGTCGGCGGCGGCCTGCATTGCTCTCCAGCTGGTGAACAAGGCGAGGGTGCGACCTCCGGCCGCGTTGATCAGGTGCTCCAGCTCGGCGTGCATGGCCGCCTCGTACTCGGGTTTGCGTGGGTCGGGGAGGTGGGCGGCGCAGTAGAGCAGGGCCTGCTGGTCGTAGGCGAAGGGGCTGCCCACGTCGAGGACCCGCAGTCGGGAGGCCGGCATACCGAGACGTTCACCGAGGCCGGGGGGGATGGTGGCGCTGGTGAGCACCGCGGTCACGTTCCCCCAAAGAGCCGACGCCAGACGGGAGCCCACGTCGATGGGCGCGATGCGCAGTTGGGCGTGGTGGGGCGCCCCCTCGACCCACATGACGTCGGTGTCGGGGACGGACCGCAGGGTGGCGAGGTCGCCGGCGAGGTGGCCCGCGGTCTGGAGGGCCCGGGCCTTGCGGGCGTCGCCGTCCTTGGCCGTGCGCAGGGCCGATGTCAGGCGGCTGACCCGTTCGGCGATGAGGGACACGACGCCGGCCAGGGTGTCGTCGAGCTCGTTGGGCACGCGTTTGCCGCGGCGCGGCTCGAGGGTCTCGTCGAGGAGTTCGGCCCCGGCGTGCACGTCGTCGGTGACGGCGCGGTTGGGGACGAGGCCCTGGGAGAGACGGGCCAGGGCGTGGAAGCGGCCTGGGCCGAGCTCGAGGCCGAGGCTGGCGGCGGCGATGTCCTCGAGCTCGTGGGCCTCGTCGAAGACGACGACGTCGTGGTCGGGCAGGACGTGGCCGCCGCTGGCCAAATGCGCGCCGTAGAGGTGGGTGTTGACGATGACGACCCCCGCCTGTTCGGCCCGGTGGCGGGCGTCCTCGGCGAAGCACTCCGCGCCCGAGGGGCAGCGCAGGGCGCCGGGGCATTCGGTCGAGGTCACGCTCAGGCTGGACCAGACGCGGGGGCGGGGCTCGAAGGGGAGCTCCGATCGGTCACCGGTGGAGGTGGACCGGGCCCAGTCGAGGACTTGCATCACCTCCTTGGCGAAGGCGCCGAGGTCGGAGCGGTCGACGTCGTCGAGATCCATCTGTTGGTTCTCGCCGCCGCTCGTCTCGGTGGCCCGCTGGCGACAGAGATAGTTGGAGCGTCCTTTGAGCACCGAGAAGTCGACGGGCAGGCCGAGGTGGGCGGCCAGGAACGGGAGGTCCTTGCCGGCGAGCTGATCCTGGAGGGCCTTGGTGGCGGTGGCCACGACGCACTTCTCGCCCAGCATCAGCGCGGGGACGAGATAGGCGAGGGACTTGCCGGTACCGGTGCCGGCCTCCACGATGAGGTGGCGGCGTTCAAGCATGGCCTCGGCCACCGCTTCGGCCATCTCGAGCTGGCCGGGCCGGGTCTCGCCGCCGCCGGGGAGGGCCCGGGTCACCCGCTGGAGCGCGTCGGCGATGGTGGCGGGCGACGGCATCGAGATCGACGCTAACCGGCCGTGTTCTGGCCGGGTTACCACTGGCCGCGGGCCTGGAGGACCTCCTTGAGCACCGCGGGTCGATCCGTCATGAGGCCGTCGACGCCGAGGTCGAGAAGCCGGTTCATCTCCGCCGGATCGTCGATGGTCCAGACGTGGATCTTCAGGCCGCGGCGATGGGCGGCGTCGAGGAAGCGGCGGTCGACGAGGGTGCGCCCGGCGGCATGGGCGGGGACCTGGGCGCAGGGGGCGGCGAAATGGCCGACGGGGACGCCCTTGGCGGCCAGCCAGAGGCGGCCGATGTCGCGGGGCCCCATGCCCGTGCACACCCGGTGGTTGGTCGTGCGCCGGATGCGGGCCAGCCGGCGGTCGCTGAAGGCGCCGATGCAGACGCGGTCCACGGCGTTGGCGCGCTCGAGCAGGGCGAGGAGGGGTCCGACCGACTCGTCGTGCTTGGGGTCGATGTTCACCCGCAGGTCAGGCCAGGTGCCCAGCAGGTCTTCGAGGAGGGGGATCGGGGCGGCGTCGGCGCTGGAGCCCTTCGGTGGGGTGACGCGGGCGGCGCTGACCGCCGACCAGGGCAGCTCGGCGATGAGGCCGGTGCGGTCGGTAACCCGGTCGAGCGACGGGTCGTGGAAGGCGACCAGCACGCCGTCGGCGGTGAGGTGCACGTCGGTCTCGACGTATCGGTACCCGAGGCCGACGGCGGCCTCGAAGGCGGGCATGGTGTTCTCGGGCCAGTCACCGGCGCCGCCGCGGTGGGCAAAGGCGATCGGGTTGGGGTGGTCGAGAAACGGCCAGCGGGCGCCGGCGGGGGTGGGGCTCAGACCGCGGTCGCCTGGTCCGACTCGGCCATGGCGGCACGATAGGCGGCCTGTCGGCGTGACACTCGCCCCGACTGACGCCGCAGGGGGGAGACCTTGGAAGGATCGAGCTGGCTGTTCATGCCGTCCCGGAGCAACTCGAGAGCCTCGCTGCGGAGTTGGGACACCCGGGACTGGGTGACGCCGAGCTGCTGGGCGATCTCGGTGACGGAGCGTTCCTCGAAGAAGTAGCCCCGGATCACCATCTGCAGGCGTTCGGGGAGGGCCCGCATGGCCGCGGCGAGGCAGCCGACCCGCTCGGCCATGAGCAGCTCTTCTTCAGGGTTGTCGACGGCGGCGGGGAGCAGGAACTCGGCGTCGCCGGTCTCGACGATGGCCTCGTAGTTGAGGACCACCGAGCGGTGCACGTCGCCGCTGAGCCGGGACAGGGCGGTGACCGACAACCCGGCGGCGCCGGCGATCTCGCCGTCGGTCGGCTTGCGGCCGAGGGCGGCCGTGAGTGACTCGGTCAGCGAGGCCAGCGCCCGGGCCTTGGTCCGGACCGGCCGGCTGGCCCAGTCGAAGCCACGTAGCTCGTCGAGCACGGCTCCGCGGATGCGGGTCGCGGCGTAGCGGTCGAAGGGCACGCCCCGCTGGGGTTCGTAGTGCCGAGCCGCATGGGCGAGTCCCGCCATGCCGGCGGAGAGGAGGTCGTCCCTCGAGACGTGGGACGGGATTCGAGCCGCGGTCTGGGTCACGGTTCGGTGGACGAGGTACAGGTGGTCCCGGATCAGCTGTTCCTCAGCCGACGGGGGTGAAGAGGCCGGGCGCACCCAGGCATGATCCGCCATCGGCGACTCCAGCGTTAGAGCCCGTACGCGTCATTTGTGAGTGGTCCTAACCATCACGCTCGTAGTCAGGTGGCACTAGTAGTGAACGCTTTTTCGCGGGCTGGCCCTGGCGCGGCCGGGGCGCGGTCACGAAGTACCTTGGCTCGTCGTGGCCCGTTCCCGTGCCCGGTCTGGTCCGTCGGCTTGGTCCGGTCCGCCCGGGATCGACCCCAAACGCCTCCCCGTGCACATCGCTTGTGTCATGGACGGCAACGGCCGATGGGCGACCCGACGGGGATTGCCGCGCACCGAAGGCCACCGGATGGGAGAGGAGTCGCTCTTCGACGTCGTCGAAGGGGCGCTGGAGCTCGGGATCAAATGGCTCACGGTGTACGCCTTCTCCACCGAGAACTGGCACCGGCCCAAGGACGAGGTCGAGTTCCTCATGCACGTCATGGCCGACAACATCTGTGCCAAGCGCAAGGACGAGCTGCACGAGCGAGGGGTGCGGGTCCTGTTCGCCGGGCGGCGGGACTGGCGGGTGCCCAAGCGGGTGCTGCGCCACATGGACGACGCCGCGACCCAGACCCGCGATAACAAGCGCATGTCGCTCGTGTTCGCCTTCAACTACGGGGGCCGAGCCGAGATCGTCGACTCCGTGCGGGCCCTGGTCGAGGCCGGCGTGCCGGCGTCGAAGATCGACGAGCGGGCCATCTCACGGCACCTGTACCAGCCCGACATGCCCGATCCCGACCTGGTGATCCGCACCTCGGGGGAGTACCGCGTCTCCAACTTCTTGCTGTGGGAGCTGGCCTACAGCGAGCTGATCTTCACCGACGTGCTGTGGCCCGACTTCAAACGCGAGCAGCTGTTCGACGCCGTCCGGGAGTTCCAGAGCCGGGACCGCCGCTTCGGCGGCGTGCGAGATTCGCCGTCATGAGCCTGTACCGCGATCGGGGGGTGGTGCTGCGCACCATCAAGCTGGGTGAGGCCGACCGCATCATCAGCGTCATGAGCGAACGTCATGGCAAGGTGCGGGCCGTCGCCAAGGGCGTCCGCAAGACCAAGAGCCGGTTCGGGGGCCGGTTGGAGCCCACCAGCCATGTGGCGCTGCAGCTGTACGAGGGACGTTCGCTCGACGTGATCACCCAAGCCGACGGCATCGAGCACCACAAGGTCATCCGGGAGGATCTGGACCGCCTGGCCAAGGCGACCATGCTGCTCGAGGCCGTCGACCAGCTCGCCCAGGAAGGCGAGCCCAACCCCCGTCTCTACCAGATGCTGGTCGGCGCCCTCCGGGCCCTGGAGGCCAACGACTCGGCGCTGCTGGTGGCGGCCTTCTTCTGGAAGGCGCTGTCAGCGGCAGGGGTGCATCCAGTGCTCGACCAGTGCGTGCGGTGCGGGGCGGCCGACGACCTGGTGGCCTTCGATGTGGTCGAGGGCGGGGTGCTGTGCCGGGCGTGCCGCAGCGGTGTGCCCGTGTCGGCTCCCGCGCTGGCGCTGCTCCGGCGCATCCTTGGCGGTGGCCTGGCGGCGAGCTTGGCCGAGCCGGCGTCGACGGTGACCCACGAGGTCGACCACCTGGCTACTGCGGCCATGGAGGCGCATCTGGAGCGTCGACTGCGTTCCATTTCGGCCTTGGATCGCGGCTAGCCCCGATACCCTCTCTCGCCATGCCCGCCACGGACATGGACCAGATCGTGAATCTCTGCAAGCGGCGGGGTTTTGTGTTCCCGTCGGCGGAGATCTACGGCGGGTTCCGTTCGACCTACGACTACGGGCCGCTGGGCGCGTTGATGTTGCGCAACGTCAAGGAGGCATGGTGGCGCACCATGGTTCAGCGGCGCGACGACGTGGTGGGCCTCGACGCGGCCATCCTCGGGCCGCCGGCGATCTGGGCGGCCAGCGGGCACCTGGAGACCTTCACGGATCCTCTCGTCGACTGCCGCAAGTGCAAGGAGCGCTGGCGGGAGGACCAGATCGAGGGCGTCTGCCCCAACTGCGGGTCGACGGACCTGACGACGGCGCGCGCTTTTCACCTGATGTTCAAGACCCACGCCGGCCCCGTCGAGGACGAGGGGGCGGTGTGCTACCTGCGGCCGGAGACGGCCCAGGGGATGTTCACCAACTTCATGGCCGTGCTGCAGACATCGCGCAAGAAGCCGCCGTTCGGGATCGCCCAGCAGGGTAAGAGCTTTCGCAACGAGATCACGCCCGGCAACTTCGTGTTCCGCACGCGGGAGTTCGAGCAGATGGAGCTGGAGTACTTCGTGCCGCCGGACGAGGCCGACAAGTGGTTCGAGTACTGGTGCGACGAGCGCATGCGGTGGTACCAGGAGCTCGGGATCCCGGCCGAGATGCTGCGGCTGCGACCCCACTCGCCCGAGGAGCTGTCGCACTACTCGGCGGGGACGGCCGACATGGAGTTTGCCTTCCCGTGGGGATGGGGGGAGCTCGAGGGGATCGCCAACCGGACCGACTACGACCTGAAGGCCCACGCGGCCGCCAGCGGGGAGCGTCTGGAGTACTTCGACCAGGCCAGCGGGGAGCGCTACGTGCCCTACGTGATCGAGCCGGCGGCCGGGGCGACGCGCACGATGATGGCTTTTTTGATCTCGGCCTACGACACGGACACGGTGGGCGGGGAGGAGCGCACGGTGCTGCGCCTTCATCCCGCCCTGGCGCCGTACAAGGTGGCGGTGCTGCCGCTGTCCCGCAAGGACACGCTGACACCGGTGGCACGAGAAGTGCTGGGGTTGCTGCAGCCATACGTGATGTGCGACTACGACGACACGCAGTCGATCGGGCGGCGCTACCGGCGCCAAGACGAGATCGGGACGCCGCTGTGCGTGACGGTGGACTTCGAGAGCCTCGACGATCGGGCGGTCACGATCCGGGACCGGGACACCACGGCCCAGGACAGGGTGGCGATCTCGGAGGTGGTCGGGCACCTGAAGGGCCGGCTCGGGCTGGCCTAGGGCGACCCCTGCGCCACTAGCATCGGGCGGCAAAGTCCCGATCCTGGAGCCCCCCAAATGCCGTTCGTCTACGCCTTCGACCACAAGCACAAGAAGCCTCCGATGCAGATGAAAGACCTGCTCGGCGGCAAGGGCGCCAACCTCGCCGAGATGACCTCCGTGCTCGGCCTGCCGGTGCCGGCCGGTTTCACCATCTCGACCGACGCCTGCCGGGCGTACATGGCCGGCGGGTGGCCGGAGGGTCTGGACGCCGAGATCGCTCGGCATCGGCGCGCCCTGGAGAAGACCATGGGCCGCCGCCTCGGCGACCCGGCCGACCCGCTGCTGGTGAGCGTGCGCTCGGGGGCCAAGTTTTCGATGCCGGGCATGATGGATACGGTCCTCAACCTCGGCCTCAATGACGAGTCGGTCGTGGGCCTGGCCAAGCAGACCTCCGACGAGCGGTTTGCCTTCGACAGCTACCGGCGGTTCATCCAGATGTATGGACGGATCGTGCTGGAGATCGACGGCCACCTCTTCGACGACGCATTCGACGACGCCAAGCACAAGGCGGGCGTCAAGAGTGACGCCGAGATCCCGGCCCGTCGCCTCGAGAAGCTGGTGGAGACCTACAAGAAGATCGTGCGGACGGAAACCGGCAAGGACTTCCCCCTCGATCCCACCGACCAGCTGCGAGGCGCGGTCGAGGCCGTGTTCCGATCCTGGAACGGCGCCCGAGCCGTGGCTTACCGGGTCCGGGAGCGGATCCCCCATGACCTCGGGACAGCCGTCAACGTGCAGGCGATGGTGTTCGGCAACCGCGACGACAACTCCGGTACGGGCGTCGGCTTCACCAGGGACCCGGCCACGGGGGCCAAAGGCAGCTACGGCGACTTTCTCGTCAACGCCCAAGGCGAGGATGTCGTCGCCGGCATCCGCAACACCGAACCGCTGTCGGCCCTTCAGGGGGCCTTCCCCAAGGTCTACAAGGAGCTCTTGTCGATCTTCGACCGCCTCGAGGCGCACTACCGCGACATGTGCGACACGGAGTTCACCATCGAGCAGGGCCGGCTCTGGATGCTCCAGACCCGCGTGGGCAAGCGCACGGGCGCGGCCGCCCTCAAGATGGCGGTGGACATGACCAAGGAGCCCAAGATCCGCCTGAGCCGGGCCGAGGCGGTCCAGCGGGTCACGGCCGAGCACCTCGATCAGGTGCTCCACCCCCAGTTCGCGTCCAAGAGCCAAAAGGCGCTCACCAAGGGGCTGGCGGCGTCCCCCGGAGCAGCCGTCGGGGCGGTGTACTTCACCGCTGACAGCGCCGCCGACGCGGTCGACCGGGGTGAGCACGTCATCCTCGTGCGCACCGAGACCTCACCCGAGGACGTGCACGGCATGATCGTCGCCGAGGGGATCCTCACCAGCAGGGGCGGTCTCGTCAGCCACGCTGCCGTCGTCGCCCGGGGCTGGGGCAAGCCGGCCGTGGTCGGGGCCGAGGCGGTCAAGATCGACGGCAAGAAGTTCACCGTCGGCGACAGCGTCGTCAGCGAGGGCGACACGATCTCGATCGACGGGACGTCCGGCGAGGTCGTGCTGGGCTCGGTCCAGCTGAGCCAGGGCGAACCTCCGGCCGAGTTCGTGACGATTCTCAAATGGGCCGACGAGATCCGCAAGGGCAAGCTCGCGGTGCGGGCGAACGCCGACAACGGGCCGGACTCGGCCAACGCCCGGCGTTTCGGCGCTGAAGGCATCGGTCTGTGCCGCACCGAGCACATGTTCCTGGCCGAGGACCGCCTGCCGATCGTGCGGCGCATGATCCTGGCTGACTCGCCCGAGGCCGAGGCCAAGGCGCTCGAGGAGCTACGGGTGGCGCAAAAGGCCGACTTCCTCGAGATCCTCGAGGCGATGGACGGGCTGCCGGTTTGTGTTCGGCTCCTCGACCCCCCGCTCCACGAGTTCCTGCCCCACACCGAGGAGCTGGCGGTCAAGGAGGCCACGGAGGGCCTTACCGCCGAGGAGCGCAAGCTCTACGACGCGGCACGGGCCTGGCACGAGTTCAACCCCATGATCGGCACCCGAGGGGTGCGGCTCGGCGTGATCAAGCCCGGGTTGTACGCCATGCAGGTCCGAGCGCTGATGGAGGCGGCGGCCGAGCGGGTCGCGGCCAAGGGCAAACCGGTGGTGGAGGTCATGATCCCCCTGACCGTGACCCGTGAGGAGCTCGGCCTGGCGAGGAGCTGGGTCCAAGACGCCATCGCCGAGGCCACCCGTGGTCTCAAGCGACCGGTCAGCGTGACCATCGGGACGATGATCGAGACGCCGCGCGCCGCTATCCGCGCCGACGAGATCGCCGAAGAGGCCGACTTCTTCAGCTTCGGTACCAACGACCTCACCCAGCTCACGTTCGGATTCAGCCGTGACGACGTCGAGAGCAGGATGATGCCGGCCTACCTCGAACAGGGACTGCTCAAGCGCAACCCGTTCGAGACCATCGACCAGACCGGCGTGGGCGAGCTGGTCAAGCTGGGAGCCCAGCGGGGCCGCCAGACCAAGCCCGGGCTCAAGCTCGGCGTGTGCGGCGAGCACGGTGGCGACCCCGAATCGATTGCCCTGTTTTACGCCGCCGGGCTCGACTACGTCAGCTGCTCCCCGTACCGGGTGCCCATCGCCCGACTGGCCTCGGCGCAGGCCGTGCTGGGCGCGGGCGACGGCCCCGCCGCAACGGCCTAAGCGAGGCCGGGTCGGGGCACTCGCTCCTTAGCGCTGGCCAGGAGCGAATGCAGGGAGCGGCCGGGCTCGCCTAGCAGCACGCGAAAGCCCCTGGCGCCGACGCGCTCGGCGGCTTCTTCGGCTTCAGCCTTGGCCAGCGTGTAGGTCAGGGAGAACACGACCAAGTCGGCTCGCACCCCGGCAGCCAACGCGGCGAGATCAGCCACGGGTACCTCGGTGCCCAGATGGTGCACGTGCCAGCGATCGGCGCGAAGGGCGACAGCGGCCATGCCCGCCGGCAGGCTGTGCTGCTCACCCGGCGCGGTGGCCACCACGGCCACGCCCCTAGGACGGCCCCGGGGATGCATGGAGATGCGGGCCAGCAGCCGCTCGCAGATCGCCGCGGCACGGTGCTCGGTCGCCACACAGATCCGCTCGGAGGCCCACTCTTCGCCCACGCGGCGCATGACCGGGGCGATGAGCTCCTCGATCAGTTCGACGGCCTCGACCCGAAGCTCGCAGAGTCGGTCGACGATGACGCGGGCGCCGTGCTCGTCGCCGGCCAGCAAGGCGTCGTAGAGCCGGCCGCACGGGACAGCCCACGTCCGAACGTGGCCCACGCGGGGCGGCGGCTGCGGGACACTGCGATCGGCGAGCACCCGCTCTACCTCGGCTTCAGAGATGTCGTAGACGCAGCCCCGCTTGACGGCGCCCAGGGTGCCAGTCCTGACCCAGCGATAGGCGGTTTGGTAGTGGACGCCGAGGCGCTGGGCGGCATCGTCGAGGTTCACCATCACATTGAGCCACATTTGGGCGGACTTAGCTCGGGTGAGGCGCTGATAGGTTCGCTGGGTCGTGGGAATCGTGGTCGAGGACATCGCCCGGGTGAGAGCGGCCACGGACTTCGCGGCGGTCGTCGGCGAGCAGGTGGCCTTGCGCCGAGTCGGCACACGACTGCAGGGACTGTGCCCGTTCCACACCGAGAAGACGCCCTCGTTCTACGTCAACGCGGCCGAGGGCTTGTATCACTGCTTCGGGTGCCAGGCCAGCGGTGATGCCATCACCTTCGTGCGAGAGACGCAGCACGTTGACTTCGTCGAAGCCGTCGAGTGGTTGGCCGCACGGGCGGGCGTCGCTCTGCGCTACGACGACGTTCGCACGACACATGAGCAGCAGCGCCGGGCGGTGTTGCTCGCGGCGCTGGACAAGGCGGCCGACTGGTATCACGCGCGCCTCCTGACCGGCGCCGATGGCGGCGCGGCCCGGCGGTATCTGCGGGAACGGGGTTATGACGGGGACGTCGTCCGTCAGTTCCGGCTGGGGTGGGCACCGGACGACTGGGATGCGCTCTGTCGCGACCTCCACGCTCCCGCCGAGGTGCTGACGGAGACCAGCCTCGGGTTCGTCAACCGCCGCGGCCGTCAACAAGACTTTTTTCGCGGCAGGGTCATGTTCCCCATCTTCGATCCCGGGGGTCACGCGATCGCATTCGGCGGGAGGGTGCTTCCCGGGGCCGAGGGCAACAAGTACAAGAACTCGCAGGAGACACCGGTCTACGCCAAGCGGCGCACGTTGTACGGGCTCAACTGGGCCAAGGCCAACATCGTCCAGGCCGGGGAGGTCATCGTCTGCGAGGGATACACCGACGTCATCGGCCTGTTCGGGGCCGGCCTACCCCGGGCGGTCGCGACGTGCGGAACGGCACTGGCCGATGATCATCTCAAGCTGCTCAAGAACTTCGCCCACAGGGTGGTGCTGGCCTACGACGCCGATGCCGCGGGCCAGGCCGCGGCGGCGCGGTTCTACGAATGGGAGCGCAGCTACGAGCTCGACATCGCAGTGGTGGGCCTACCCGAGGGGTCGGACCCGGGGGAGCTGGCGGGCCGAGATCCCGCCGCCCTGGCTCGAGCGGTGGCGGAGGCCAAGCCCTTGCTGTCCTTTCGAGTCGACCGGACGCTCGACAGCGCTGACCTTCGGACGGCCGAAGGCCGAGCGCGCGCCGCCGACCTGGCCTTACGGGCGATCGCCGAGCACCCCAACGACTTTGTGCGCGACTCCTACGTCATGACCGTGGCCGACCGGTGCCGCGTCGAGCCTCAGCGCCTGCGGGCTCGGCTGGACGAGGTCCGATCGGGTCGCGCCGGGGTCTTGACGACGGAACCGGCCTCGGCGCGGGCCGTGGCCCGGGTCGCGGCGGCCGAAGACCGATATCCACGGGCCGAGGTCGAAGCGCTGCGGTTAGCGGTGCAGCATCCGGAGTCGGTGCCCAGCTACATGGACGAGGTGCTTTTCGCACACGAGGTGACTCGAGCGGCGTTCACCGCACTGGCGGGGGCCGAGACCCTGGCAGGAGCGGTCGAGGGCGCGCAGGACGACGCCGCCGTGCTGCTGCGACGCCTAGCCGTCGAAGAGGACTCGGGTGCTGACCCCGTAGGCGTCGTCTGCCTGTTGATCCGCCACACGGCTGAACGGACCATGGCCGCCCTGGAGGCCCAGGCCCGGGCCTCTCAGAGCATTGTGGATCTCACTTGGCCCAAGCACCGCATTGAGGACCTCGATGACGGCGTCGCCGGTGTCGAGGCGGCCGAGCAGTTGGTAGCGTGGGTGATGCGATCGGCCGAGGAGGGAGTATGAGCGAGGGCGTTCCAACGCTCTCCTGGCCGGCCGGTGTGCCGGTCGAGTTCGAGGCGCTGGTGGTCATCGGCCGCGAGCGCGGATCGCTCACTCCTGACGATCTGATGCCGGTCCTCAAGAGCGTGGAGCTAACGCCGGAGTTCCTGAGCTCGGTGCTCGAGCGCTTGGCGGCGGAGGGCATCTCGTACGAGGCCGACGATCCCGACGTGTTGCAGGTCGATGTCGAGCTCGAAGCAGAACTGGCCATCGCCGACGAAGTGGATCGCACGATCGAGGCCTTGCCCTCTGCCACCGCGGTCATCCAGGTCGAGCCCGACGAACTCGTGGAGGATGCGCCGCTGCCTCCTGTCGCGCCGGCCCGGACGCCGCGACCCCGGAGCGCGGCAATCGCCAAGCTCGTCGCCGACGACGGGTCGCTGTCGGGCGTTGGCCCGGATCCGGTCAGGACCTACCTCAAGGAGATCGGCAAGGTCCCGCTGCTCAGCGGCGACGAGGAGGTCGCCCTCGCTCAGCGAATCGAGGCCGGGGTCGAGGCGGCGGTGCGATTGGCGGAGCTCACGAGTTGCGTGGGCACCGAGCCGTCCGCGAGCGCGCGCCGCGAGCGGCGTCTCATCGTCGATGGTGAAGCGGCCAAGACCACCCTCACCGAAGCCAACCTCCGTCTGGTCGTGTCGATCGCCAAGCGTTACCGCAACCGCAATCTCGCCTTCCTCGATCTCATCCAGGAAGGCAACGTCGGTCTCATGCGGGCGGTCGAGAAGTTCGACTACACGAAGGGCTTCAAGTTCTCGACCTACGCGACGTGGTGGATCCGCCAGGCGATCACCAGGGCCATTGCCGACCAGGCCCGCACCATTCGCATTCCCGTGCACATGGTCGAGACCATCAACAAGGTGGTCCGGGTCCAGCGTCAGTTGCTCCAGGAGCTGGGCCGGGAGCCCACGGTCGAGGAGGTGGCCGTCCGCACCGAGATGACGGTGCCGAGAGTGCGAGAGATTCTCCGCCTCAACCAGGACACGGTCTCGCTCGAGCAGCCCATGGGCGATGAGGACGGCTTCAGCCTGTCCGACGTGATCGAGGACTCCGACGCCGAGGTGCCGGCCGATGCCGCCGCCCGGGTCATGCTCAACGAAGCGGTCAAAGATGCGCTGTCCCAGCTTTCGGAGCGCGAGCAGAAGGTCGTGCGCCTGCGGTTCGGGCTCGACGACGGGCACATGAGAACGCTCGAGGAGGTCGGGAGGGAATTTGGTGTGACGCGTGAGCGGATCCGCCAGATCGAGGCCAAGACACTGGCCAAGCTGCGCCATCCGATCCGCAGCCAGCGGCTACGGGATTATCTCGACGAAGAGTAGGTTCAGTTGGCGGAGTACACCGGGGCCGTGAGGTCGACGTACGGCTCGGTCTCGTGGCTGCGAACCCGCTCCTTGCCGAGGTCGACCACGGCCCGGACCTTGTGCAAGGCGGTGGCGAAGGCGTCGCTGTCGCGAGCCTTGCGCAGCAGGCGGTTGATCTGGAGATAGCGGTCGTGGCCGGCCCGCGCCCCCAGGTAGTACCCGGCAGCCAGGCCCACGACCATCCCTGCTCGGAGCTTTGTCATACCAAGGTTGTACCCCGCCGAGAGTCGGGCTGCACTCGGCGCTGCAGGGCCCGCCGGGTCGGGTCGAGCCGCAGGGCCCCGTGGTAGGGTCGTCGGCGCTTTCCGGGGTAGCTCAATTGGCAGAGCAAGCGGCTGTTCGACCGGGCGGGTTCGGCTCGATACCTGGCTCGTCCACTAACCGCTAGGTTCTGGGTTCGAGTCCCAGCCCCGGAGCGTTCTGGGGCTCTTCTGGTCAGAAGGGGCGCTGCGGCCGTGGGCGGCTCGCCGTTGGATGGCGCTGCCGGGTCGGTCCCTCTCACCCGAGGTTCGAGTCGGTGCGATCGCCGAACCACGCGGGTGTCGGCAAGGGCGGGTTGGGCAGCGGCGTGATCCCCCGGTCGGCCAAGAGGGCAGCAAAGCCCTCCGCGTCGGTGGGCACGGCGCGGGGATCGCCCGTCATGATCTCGAGCAGCAGGGCGCCCTCGGCGCCGGCCTCGATGGGGCCGAACGTGGCGCCCTTGGGAAGGACGATGCTGGTGCCCGGTCGACAGTGCACCTCACCGACGGTGATGTCACCCTCGAGGACGTAGACAATGTGGTCGCTCATGTGGCCGTGGCGCTCGATCAGCATGCCCCGGTCATACCGGGCGTACAGGACCATCAGGTCCGGCGTCCACTCCAGGTACTTCTCCCAAACCGAGACCCGGCGGTCGCCATGTTGCTGGGCCTTCACCTCATGCCACTCGATGTCGTCGATGTGGGCGATCCTCAGTTCGGGCATGGCGGCTCCCTGGGCAATCGACAACGGCCGGCGGGCCAGGCCGACTACGTCAGCGCCTCGGCTGGCATCCTTGTCTCGATCGGTTCAGGTGACCGGAACTGGGCCTGGTGCATGTGACTCCAATGCACGGAGGTCATGGCCGCGATCGGCACCCACATGAGGACAGCGGCGCCACCGATGGCATCCGCGGGCTGTCCGCCGATCCAGAAGGCGACCGCGGCCAGATGGAACACCTGGCCGTGGTAGGTGATCAACGCCGAGAGGTGCGGATGATGGCGCAGACCTCCTGGGACTTCGCGGTCGAGTTCGTCCCGGGAGGCCCAAAAGAGCATGGCGAGAAGCACAGCCGCGGTCCCGGCGAACCCGATCTGGCTGCCGGTCGGCAGCCCGAACCAGAACCCGGGCCCGGCGTACCGGAACAGCGACCCGAGATAGAAGTGCGATCCAAGACGGCTGACCGGGTCGAGGATCCAGAGGCCCCAGACGGCCAGCACCCACGCCAATAGCCACTCGTGCCAGGGCCTGATGGCTCGGGTCCGCCACGGTCCCGAGGCCAGGAGCCGTCCGGTGGCGAAGGCGAAATAGCCCATGAACGTGTAACTCAGCGGCACCATCAAGGGCACGTCGCCCAAAAAGAGCTCGTGGCCTCGGAGGCGAGAATCGAAGGCATAACGGGTGTAGGGAAACCCGAAATGGACGCTTCCGTTCTCGGCCAGCGCCCCCACCGTCACGGCGACGACCAGATAGCCCAATGTCTTGCGCCATCCGAGCTGGCGGGACGAGCACCAAAGG
>Ga0307477_10002357_pt1 | contig 14698 bp, 13 predicted proteins | sample atmos_gasesECM2C_FD_203316 | JGI IMG/M metagenome (GOLD analysis project Ga0307477, IMG submission 203316) | Hardwood forest soil microbial communities from Morgan-Monroe State Forest, Indiana, United States - atmos_gasesECM2C_515 | ecosystem: Environmental > Terrestrial > Soil > Temperate...
TGTGCAGCGAGTTGTCTTTCCGCCGGGTCACCCGTCCGACCAGCGATTTGACGTTTAACGGGCCGACCGAGCTTTCGAGCCACTCGATATTCTTCCCGTGGCTTCGGCCGCGTATCGTGACATAGTCGCGGGCCATGAAGCGATTCATGAGGCGGCGTTCGCGCAGCTCGATCCGGCTGAGCCACTTGACCCAGGCGATGCCGTACCAGCCCGGGACGATCAGGCGCAGGGGAAAGCCGTGCCCGGGCTCCAGCGGCCTGCCGTTCATCTCCCAGGCAAGAATGACATCGGGCCTGGTCGCGTCGGCGATCGAGAGCGAACGGGCGAAGTTCTGTTCGTATTCGTTATCGCGGATTTTTTCTTTGCCGGTGTCGGCGCCCCAAAACGCGGCCTCGACAGCCTCGGTCCGTATGCCGCATTCGCGCAGGAGAGGCGCCAGCGGAGTCCCAGTCCATCGGGCGTTGCCGATCGCGCCCATGAAGCCCGCACCCGCGCCGTTGCCGGAACACTCGAGCGTGGCGGTCACTTCGCGTGTCGGTCGTGCCTTGAGTTGATCGAGGGACAACTCCACCGGCTTCTCGACCAGTCCCTCCACCTTTAACTTCCAGGACTCGAGGGCGACTTTCGCGGTGCCGTAATGGCTCACCGCGAAGAATTGGTTAAAGGGTGTGACCCAATCATTTAGATCTTCCCACTTGAGCATCGGCCGCTTGGGATCGATGGGCTGGGGATCGATGAACGGCACGACCCGCTCGTCCTCGTCATCCAGACCGAGAAGCGTGGGACAGAAACGGCTCATGGCAACGGCACCGGCTCCGGCCATGGCCCCGCCGATCAGACGCCGACGAGACAGGTTGGAATACATGAAGGAGAAGTTTTAACGCCGAGCCCCTGGAGTCGCCAGCATTAAGCGCGGTTGCGCGACGACCAGAGCCGCGAGAGCGGCGCGAAAACTGCGCCGCCGATGTTGGGAAGCTTCATGTCCGGCCACGGCACGGGCTTGCCGTTTGGGCCGATCGAGCGGGCGATGGCCGCCAGCATCTTTCCGCTGGCAACGACCTGCTGGCGAAGCGTCGGACGTTTGCGGCCTTTGCCGGTGGGCTGGAACAGCATCACCGTGACGTCGTCGGCGGTGAGGTTCCCGTCGCACTTGGCCGCGATTGCCGCCAGCAGCCGCGAAATGTAGGTTGACGGATCGTCGGTCGGCACGCCGCGAACGATGTCCAGCAAGCCCTCGTGGCCGAGCATCTGTCCGTCGCTCCCGTGAGACTCGATCAGCGAGTCGGTGTAACACAGCACCAGGTCGCCGGCCTGTAACGGGACATCGAAATTCTCGTAATCGGCCAGATCCATGACGCCCAGGGGAAGATTGACCGGCTCGTTCGACGAGGAGTCTCGATCAGTCCGGAGCATGCTCCATTGCCGTTTGGCGGCGCGGTAGAGCATGGGTTGCGGATGGCCGGCGTTGCACAGCGTCAACCGGCAGGTCGGGCCGAAGAAGGTGCTGACGACGGCGGTGGCAAAGGACCCGCTGCTTGCCATCCCGACAAACTGCCGGTTCATGATGCGGACGAACTGGCTCTGATCGATCTGGTTGACCGACCGTCGCATCAGTTCGCGCAGCTCGGTCGCGACGTTTTGGACGGCCTGCCCGTGCCCGCTGACATCGGCCAGCAGGAGCCGCACGATTCGCCCGGTGGCGCAGGACGAGACGTAGTAGACGTCGCCGCCCCCTTGCGAGTTTCCGAACGGCTTGCTGTAGACCCAGGCGTCAAGCCCCGGCACGCCGACGGCGCGCTGGGCGACGTCATTGCCGCCCCACACTTCCATGCACTGCATCAAATGACTTTCGGCTTCGGGCGTAGGGCCTCCGGGTCGGGGACCCATGATTGTAGTCCTCGACGCCGAGAGGCTGAAGGAATTCCTCGTGGTACGAGAAATCGAGAAGTTTTCCCGCTCAGGCTGCCGGCCAGCGGCGCACCGGGCCGAGGGCCTGCCGGTCAACGCGCAGGACGCTGGCCCCGATGCTGTATAGCGACTTGGAAATCTCCTTGCAGTTGGCCACCGTGTAAACGACGGTCAGCGTGTCGCTGCCCCGGCCCTCAAACAGCGCCGTGAACTGCGATCCGATCGCCATCGGCTCGGGATGGATGATGCCGACGCCGTTGGCAGAAATGTCGCGGACGCAGGTCAGCACCGGGGGAGCGCCGGGCTCGGGAATGATCGTCAGCCTGGATCGCAATCCGACCCGCGGCGAGCTTCGCTTTTCGAGATGGCGGCTGCTGCGCGAGTCGGATCGCAGCGAGTGCAGAATTTCGCGGTATAGATCTGCGGTGAGTTGCATCGTCTGCTCGCCAGGGATGGTCACCGTCTGGTGTTGCTCCCGCGTGCCCGCAAACGGTCCAGCCGCTCGAGATCGGCCAGAAAGTATTGCAGGTTTTCCTGTGCCGCCGGGCTCATCGAGTTCACGTCAAATTCGAGGCCCACCTTGATGATCCGCGTGGACAGCAGCTTGCTGAAACGCACGAAAGCGCGTCCGGTGATCTTGCGGCTCTGAAACGCGACGACGAATTCCACGCGATGGTCCCGCTTGAGGGCGAGAACGGTCGGCTCTCGGGGGCAAAGGAAGCTCACCCCGCCCAGGCTGATGTCCCACGGCTTGACCTGGAGCGCCACCAGTGCGGTGGGACAAACGATCTGGGCCAGGACGTGACGAGCGTCGGGGACCGACACCCGGGGATGCCGCCGGCGCTCTTCGAGACTTACTTCCGAAGGCGCCTGAAGAAGAAGCGTTTCGACCATGATGGTTTCGGTCAGCCAATGATGCCGGTTGCGCTGAAGGACCTGCGTGCGAAAGACGTGGCGGCAGCGATCGTGATTGACCGCCACCTTGACCTCCTGCGCGCCGAATATGTACTCGTCGAGGTCGTGGTCTTTTTCGTCGAGCGGTTGGACCCAAAGGCCCGCCTCTTCATCGGCCGGCGCGATCAATCGAATCTGCCACAGGCGTTGCGGGTCTGCCGGAAGCGCCAGCTCGGCGGTCAGCTTCTCGGCAATCGCCCTGTCCAGAACGTCGTTGCCGCACGTCATCATCGGTCACCGTTGGCGCAGTCCCCTACCGGATCAACATCGACCGGGCATCAATGCGACTTGTGTCCGCGCGCCAGAAAACTTATCGGACGAGATGTCGCGGCCAGCCGACAAATTTGTCGCGAAAAAAAGTTTTTGGGTTGACAGTGCTAGTCCATTCTTTACAATCGGGCTTTGCTTGACCGCCGAAGCCTCTCGAGCCCTCGAGGGGCGCGGAGAAACCAATGCGGAATCGCCTGATTTCGCATCGCCGCCCAAAGGCAGTATGCAGTGGGTGTGGCGGCAGGGGCGAATCGGATCCGTTGATCCGAAGGAGACTTTTACCTCCTAGCCCGTCAGCTAACTCCGCAGGCACGTGAAAGGGATCAACGCTTCCTTTGGCGTTCCGATCCTCGCACAGCGCTTCAAGAGTCGCCTTTGTCGGGCGTTTTCCCGGACGCCCGGCAGCAAAAGGAATTATCCTTTTGCCTCACAGGCTTTGTACCGCGCCAGTGGCGCAGGAGACCTGCCGTGATGGCCAATCAGGCCCAATCGTTGCGTAAAGCGATCGAGAACCTCATCAACGTCAAGCTTCATGACGCGTTGGCGCGACCGGGCGGCGTGGACCGCCTGATCGCACATCGTTGCACCGGCGTGGCGTCGTGGGAAGTCCGCAATGCCGAGAAGCAACTCGACCAGGCCTTGGCCGAGATTCTCGAATCCCAGGAATCGGAAGCCCTGGCCTCATAGCACGGCCTGATGGGGTACGAACTTCGGACAGCTTTGATTTGATCTTGAATCCTGACTCGCTCGCCGTGGCTTGAATCAGCCCAGACGGCTGGAGGACGACCGACGGAGGACGGTTGCCGCGGCGAGTTGGCATCACCCTTATACTGTTCGCAGGGAAGCGATCAGGAGTCGATCATTGCCTCGTGAGCCGCGGTCGCGGTTGTCAGGGATTGCCCTGGCCCCGTCACCGCGGCTTCTTATTTATGTGGCACAGCCGCCCGGCTGTTCTTATCATTCCCAACAATGCCATTGAAGATGGTCGAGAAGATTGGGGGAAGCGCTATCGAAGTGCTGGCTCAATTCGGCGATTTCTGCATTTTCGTCTGGCGCACCATCACGTGGTTTTTTGCCGGTGTGGTAAGCCGAAGAAGCTGGCGCCTTCTTCCGCCGCAGTTATATGAAATCGGCGTCCGCTCGGTGCCGGTCGTCGCCATCACCGGCGGCTTCATCGGCATGGTGATGGCGGTCGAAACGTATTCCCAATTCGCCGCCATCGGGCAGGCCAACCGACTGGGCACCATCATCAACCTCTCGGTGGTGAAACAGATCGGCCCGGTGCTGGCGGCCGTAATGGTGGCCGGGCGCGTTGGCGGCGCGCTCGCCGCCGAGCTCGGCACCATGCACGTCACCGAGCAGCTTGATGCCCTGCGGGTCATGGGCAGCGATCCCATCCCCTACCTGGTTGTCCCCCGCTTCGTCGCCTGCGTCGCGCTCACGCCCATTCTCACCGCCTACAGCGACGTGCTGGGAATCTTCGGCGGTTGGCTCATCGCGGTCCCGTTCTTCGGAATCCCCAACGGGATCTACTGGTATTATTCGATCCACGGCGGCGTGGACACCTGGCAGATCATGGAAGGAATCACCAAGGCGTTTTTGTTCGGCGGCGCGATCGCGCTGATCAGTTGCTACAAGGGATTCACCAGCGGGGCCGGCGCCAGCGGCGTGGGCCGGGCCTGCACCGAAAGCTTCGTCGCCGCGTTCATCGCCATCATCATCATCAATTTCGTGTTCGCGGAAGCCTCCAAGGACATGTATAACGCGATCTATGGCCTTCGAAGCGTGTTTGGATGAGCCTCATCGAATTCCGCAAGGTCTCCAAACGTTTCGGCCCGCAGGTCGTGCTGGACCGCATCGATCTTCGCGTCGAGCGGGGCCAGAATCTGGTGATTATCGGCGCCAGCGGAAGCGGCAAGAGCGTCATGCTCAAGCACATGGTGGGCCTGCTGCGGCCCGACTCCGGACAGGTGTTGTTCGAGGGAAGGCGGATCGACAACCTCTCCGAGCGCCGGCTCGCGCCGGTCCGCGCGCAGTTCGGCTTCCTTTTCCAGATGGGCGCGCTGTTCGATTCCATGACCGTCGAGGAAAACGTCGCCTTTCCGTTGGTCGAGCACACGAACAAGAAGCGCGATGAGATCGCCGTCATCGTGGATGAAAAGCTCCGCATGGTCGGGCTGCCGGAGGTGCGAAAGAAGATGCCCGCCGAGCTGTCCGGCGGACAGCGAAAGCGCGTCGCCCTCGCCCGGGCCATCGCCCTCGATCCCCGCGTCATCCTATACGACGAGCCGACCACCGGCCTTGACCCGATCCGCGCCGACGTGATCAACGAGCTGATCCTCAAGCTTCAGCGCGAGCTGCGGGTTACCAGCGTCGTCGTGACGCACGACATGCACAGCGCCTTCAAGATCGGCGACCGGATCGTGATGCTCCACGACGCTCACCTCGTTTTCGACGGCACGCCCCAGCAGACACGCGAAAGTGACGATCCCATCGTCCGCCGATTCGTCACTGGTGAGGCCGGCGACGAAGAGTTGGCCGCCCTGCGCGATCCGGTCCATTGAAGCGGCTGGAAAAGTCGTTGCCCTTTGCCGCGCGCCTCGTATAACCAGAGCCATGAACCTCAACCTTCTCAAGAGTCTCTCCGAAGCCCCCGGCGTTCCCGGCCGCGAGGAACGGGTACGCAAGATTCTCGAACGCGAATGCGCCGGCCTGTTTGACGACATGAAGACCGATCCCATGGGCAATCTGATCGCCGCCCGCAAGTCCAAGGCGGCCGGCGCCAAGCGGGTTTTGCTTGCCTGCCACATCGACGAGATCGGCTTTTACGTCCGGCACATCGATGACAAAGGCTTCGTTCGCATTCAGAACGCCGGCGGATTCGACACGCGGAACCTGCTCGCCCGCCGTGTGCTCGTGCAAACCAGCGGCGGGGAAGATCTGGTCGGCCTGATGAATCCCGGCGGGCGCCCGATTCACATCGCCAAGGACGAAGACAAGAAAAAGATCCCGGAGATCACCGATTTCACCATCGATCTGTGCCTCCCCGCCGAGCAGGTGAAACAGCAAGTCCGCATCGGTGACCCGGTGACGCTCATCCAGGAGTTCGGCGAGATCGGACAGTGCGTAAGCGGCAAATGCCTGGACAACCGCGTGGCGGCGTTCGTCGCGATCGAAGCCGTCCGCAAGGCCCCGAATCCCAAATACGAGATAATCCTGGCAGCAACGGTCCAGGAGGAAGTCGGCTGCCGCGGCGCCGGCCCTGCCGCCTACGCGACACAGCCCGATATCGCCATCGCCATCGATACGACGCTTTGCGTCGACACGCCTGGCGTGCCGGAAGACGAGCGCGTCACAAAGCAGGGCGACGGCGTCGCCCTCACCGTTCTCGATTCCCTGACCATCAGCGACCGCGGCCTGCTTGACGAGTTCGCCGGCGTCGCCAAAAAACGCGAAATCCCCTTTCAGCTCAGCATCCTCCCCCGCGGCGGCACGGACGCCGGCCCCATGCAGCGCGCCCGCGGCGGGTTCCGCGCCCTGACCCTTTCGGTTCCGACGCGCTACATCCATACCGTCACGGAATGCATCCACAAGCGCGACCTGCAAGCCGCAATCGATTTGCTTGCCGCGTGGTTTGAGGCCTAGTCGGATTCGCGAACCGACCGTCCGCAAGTTTTCCTTTGACTCTCCCCTGACGGGAGGGTTTACCATCCCTTCGCGCATGTTTGCGATTGGCGAATTTTCCAGAATCACCGGACTGACGATCAAGGCCCTCCGCTTCTATCACGAGCAGGACTTGCTCGTCCCCGCACACGTCGAGCCGCAGAGCGGCTACCGTTATTACGATACAAAGCAGATCGAAACTGCCCGGCTGATCGCTCGTCTTCGCGAATTAGAGTTTCCCTTAAGCGAAATAAAGCAATTGCTCCAGGACGCGACCGACGAAACCCGGCTGCTTGAGGCGATCGAGCGTCATAAGAGGGTCCTCGAGGGGAAAATTCGTCAATTCAAGAAGGCGGTTCGTTCGCTCAAGGAGTTTATCGCCCAAGAAAGGCAGGCGATCGCCATGGCCGAGGCAACCTATCAGGTAGTGGAAAAGACGCTTGAGCCGACGCTCATTGCCGGCATTCGGATGAAGGGCCGGTACAGCGACTGCGGCAAGGCGTTCGGCCGGCTCGGCCGCGGCTTCGGACGCTACATCTCCGGCAAGCCGCTCTTGCTGCACTACGACAACGAATACAAAGAGGACGACGCCGATTTTGAAGCGGCGATGCCCATCAGCCGCGGCAAATCGATAGATGGCGTCTCATGCCGTCAAATCCCCGGCGGCCTGTGTGTCTGCCTCATACACCGCGGGCCTTACGAACAACTGGGGAATTCCTACGCGAAGATCCTCCAGCACGTGAAGCAGCACGGCTACGAAATCATCATGCCCACACGCGAGCTTTATCTCAAAGGTCCGGGGATGTTCTTCAAAGGCGACCCCAGGAACTACCTCACCGAGATACAGTTCCTGATCGGCGCCGCGGCGGGGAAACTGTCATGAGAACTTTTCTACGAGAATTGGGATTTGCGATCCTGGCGTGGCTCATCCCGTTCGTCATCTCGGTCTGCATCTTTCATCTTAAGAAGTCGCATCCGCCGCTCTTTGAATCGATGATGGGACTTACACTCGTGTCGACCATTGTGATCCTTGGATGCATTGAACTTCGGCATTCCAACCAGCGAGCCATCGCACGAGGGCTTCGAATTGGTCTGATTTGGATGCCCGCCAACTGGCTGTTGGACGCCGCCATGTTCAGCGCCGGGCCGATGAAGATGAGCCTTCACCAGTATCTGACCGAGATCGGCACGGCTTATTTCATCATTCCTGTTATTACGGTCGGCCTGGGCGTGGCGGCCCGCTCGCGCTGAGAAGAATCATGCTGCGATGCCGACGGTCCGATTTCACGCGGGTGCGGCGTAATGCGAGGTATCGTTCAACAGCACCACCTGCCCGCGCGAAGGGTCCTTGAAATCGATCACGTTCAGGCACGCCAGGTCCTGCGCCAGGCGCTCGCGGTAAAACCGCTCGTCGATCCCCAGCAGCGAACAGAGGAGCAGCCGATTGGTCGCCTTGTGCGACACGACCAGGACCGTTTGACCCGGATGATCGACCACGATCTTCCGCAGCGCCGGCAGCGCGCGGGAGAGAACATGGAGCCCTGACTCCCCGCCCGGTGGCGCGGTGGCGTAGGGGTCGCCCGACCAGACCTCGTATTCATCCGCGAACTTTTGCTCGACTTCCTTGTGAATCATCCCCTCCCATTTTCCGTGGTCAATCTCGCGCAGGGCCGCAATGGGAGTGGGAATCAAACCATGCGGCTGCCCGATGATCGTGGCGGTTTGCACGGTCCGCTTCATGTCGCTGCAATACGCGGCGTCGATCTTAGTCGATGCGAGACGGTCCCCCAGCCGGCGGGCCAGTTCCCGGCCGGCATCGGACAAATCAATGTCGGATGACCCCGCAAAGCGGTCCTCGGCACTGAAGACCGTCGTACCGTGCCTCACCAGCAAGACTCGGGTTTTCATGATCGCAGAGATTAAATCCCCCGCCCTCACTTCACAATTGCCTGCTCATTCGAAGCGCAAGAATTGCCGCCGCGCAACTATTGCCTTTATATTTGAATCTGGTATCTAATGCGTTTCATCGGGTCTTGTCGTGGAAGGCCAGGGGCTTTCCGCGGGGCAGGTAACGGCTCAAGAGGCCGCCCTGCATTGCTGCTGAAACGTAAGGCAACCGGGCGTGCGTCAGGCCTTCGCACGAAACGGATCCCGGAATTCGCACACGGAGGTGCCGCATGTCTTCCGGCCGACTGTTCCTCGCCGCTGCCGTTTCCTTGTTCGCTTGCGCCGCCCTGTCACCGTCCCTGCGGGGCCAGGAATCCGCGCAGGGCGACACCGAAGGAAAGCACATTTTCCTGGGCGTCGTGAATGCCAACTCGGTGTACGTCCGCAGCCGCTCCTCGGAAGATGCCTACGCCACGCGGATGCTCAAGCGAGGGGATGAGGTGACGGTCGTCGGGATCAAGGGCAACTGGCTCAAGATCGTCCCGCCGCCGGGCAGCTTTGCTTACGTCCCCAAATCGTTCGTGATCTTGCGGAATGACGGGACGGTCGGCCGGATGAGCAAGGACTGGATCGCCCGCGTCGGCAGCTCGCTCAACGAGCTGGCGGTCGAGCCGATGGCCCAATTGCACGAAGGGGAGGACGTGCAGATCATCGGGCAGCACGCCGAGTACTTTGAGATCACGCCGCCTAAAGACAGCTACCTTTGGATTAACAAGCAGTTTGTGGATCCCAAAGCGACAGTAACACCCGAGGCGGTCGCCGGCGCGACGACGCGGCCCAGCGACGATACGACACCGCCGCCGGCACCGGAACGAAGCCGCCAAGACACCGTCGCGCAGGGCAATACGGAAACGCCTCCGACCACCCGGCCCAGCGACGCCGTCGCCGAAGCCGCGCCGGCGCAGCCGCCGACGACGCAGCCGGCCAAAGTTGATGTGGCCGCCGAGTTTGACCGCCTTGAAAAGCAGTTCACCGACGCCGGCACCAAGTCGATTGTCCAGCAGCCTCTGCCGGAGTTGCTGAGCGGCTATCAGAAGCTGATGGAAAACGACGATCTTCCCGTCTCGATGCGGCGGATGGCGGAGATCCGAGTGGCCACGCTTCAGGTCCGCAACGACGCCCGCGAAAAGTTCCTGTCGGTGCAGGCGGATCAGAAGAAGATGGCCGAGAAACAGCAGTCGCTGCTGGCCGAGCGGCAGGAGATCGAAGACCGGATCAAGCAGAACGACCTTCAGGTATTCGCCGCGGTTGGCACGCTGCGAACTTCCAGCCTACAGGTGGGGCAAGGAACGCTGTATCGTCTGACAGACCCGGCGACAGGCCGCACGGTCGCCTACATCCGGACCAACGACTCGAAGTACGGGCAGTTCCTCGGCGAATTCATCGGCGTACGCGGCACAGTCAGCACGGACCCGCAGTTGAAGGCGATGGTTGAAAACCCGACCGATGCCCAGCCGGTCGACCCCGCCAAGGTAAACGTCAGCATTGCGGCGCAATTCGTCCCGCCGAGCCTTGTCAAGTTCAGCCAAGCCCCCACGGCGACGCCGCCAGTTCCCGCGCGCCCGTCGGACGCTCAGGTCAGCGGGCCGACAACGCAGCCGGCCAATGCCGGCACCGCCCGGACCGATCCGGGCGAGCCGCAGTAAGCGAGTTTCTCGTGGTCGAGAAGCCGTGATTGCCCCCTCTCCCTCCGGGAGAGGGCTGGGGTGAGGGGAAACCGCGGAGGATCTCCCCCGGCTTCCCCTCAGCCTGACCCTCTCCCGGCGGGAGAGGAAAAAATCATCTCGAGCGTCACCCGCCCCAATCACCCCCTGCGCGCTTTGTCTGTCGCCGCGACCTCACGCTGCTTGACGCACTTCTCGTCCCCAGCGGAACATGACCTTGCGCCCCGCAAGCTGATCGGATATATTGGGACAGAAGCGTCGGGAACGCCCGAAGTCTCGTCTCGCGCCGGCGGAGAAAACCTGTGGCGAACGTGCAATCGCTTTCGAATAGGCGGTCTGATGATCTCACGCGAGTTGGCGCGCGCTTCGCACGGGTATTGCCGCTCGCTTTTGTTAGCTACGGGCTGGCTTATTTCGATCGCGTGAACTACGGGTACGCCGAGGCGCGGGGGCTCAATTCGACCCTCCACGTCAACACCCAGGCCTCGTCCCTGCTTGCCGCCTTGTTTTTCGTGGGGTACACGCTCTTCCAGATTCCGGGCGCTGCCTACGCGTCGCGTCGAAGCGCAAAGAAGCTGGTGTTCTGGGCGTTGATTTTCTGGGGATTGTTGTGCGCCGCCCAGGGATTGGCGCCCAACGCCTGGATGCTCGGCGCCGCGCGCACCCTGCTGGGCGTGGTAGAGAGCGTGGTTTTCCCGGCGATGCTCGTCTTCCTCACCCATTGGTTCACCAAGCGCGAACGGTCGCGGGCCAACACGCTGTTGATCCTTGGCAACCCCATCACGATGGCGACGGTCTCGGTGGTGTCAGGGTTCATCATCCGGTATTTCGACGATCATTCGGTTTTCGGCTTGCAGGGATGGCAGATGATGTTCGTCGTCGAAGGACTGCCGTCGATTGTGTGGGCGGCGTTCTGGTGGGTCCTGGCGGACGACCGCCCCGCCGACGCCGGCTGGCTCGACAAAGTCGAAGCCGCCGCGTTGCAGCACAAGCTCGAGCTCGAGCAGCGCGAGATCCGCCCGGTGACCAATTACTGGGCGGCGTTCCGGGACACGCGCGTGATTCTCCTGTCGGTGATGTATTTCTGGTGGAGCCTGGGGACGTACGGGTTTGTTTTCTGGCTTCCCAAGACGGTGAAAGACGGATCCGGGTTCGGCATCGCGATGACCGGAGTGCTGTGCGCCGTCCCCTATGTTCTGGCGATCGCCACGATGCTGATCGTTTCGATCTGCTCCGACCGGCTGCTGATTCGCAAGATTTTCATCTGGCCGGCGATGATTGTCGGGGGATTGGCATTCGTGGTCGCGTGCGTCGCCGGACCTGGCCACTTTTGGATCGCGTTCGGCGCGCTGGCGTTCGCCGGGGCGTCGGTCTACACGCCGTGCGGCCCGCTGTGGGCGATGATCGCCGAGATGGTGCCGAAGAACGTGGTCGGCGAGTCAATGGCCCTGGTCAACAGCGCGGGATCGCTGGGCGGGTTTGTCGGCACGTACGCCGTCGGGTTCCTGATCGGCCATTTCCACAGCAACACGCAGGCATTCCTGTTCCTGGCGGGCTCGCTCATAACAGCGGGGCTTGTGACGATTCTCGTCAATCCGCGATCGAACTCGGGCCGCGAAACCACGATCGAGGCGCCGCGCGATTCATTCGATCTGGGTGCGGTCGATGAGGCAGTTTAGCTCGGTTCCAGACGCGTCGGCGGCGGAACGGGGCGAAGAATCTGCTGGGCGGCTTGTTGGTCGGGGGTGTCGGCCGAGAGCACGCAGTTGGGAAAGGCGCGCAGGAAAAGCTGCGATTGAGTCGGCGTAAGTTCCGGGTTCAGCGGCGCCGCTTGGGCCCGAAGTGAGACAAACGTTCGCGGATCGGCAACCGGAAGCGGTCGGCGTTCGCGCGGCGCCGGGGCCGCCCAATCCCGCGCCAGCCGGGCACGCACAACCAGCGGCACGCGATCCCCGGCGGCGGGCTGGGGGAACAGCGTCGAAAGGTGCTCGAACAACGCCGCGAACTTCGCCGGATCATAGCCCGCTCGGGTGTAAAACTCGAAAGCCAATTGATCCGCGGCACGCTCCTGCGCCAAGGTGAAACGATGCGTCACGAATTCCCAGGCAACCAGCGGGAGCGCCACGTTCGCGTCGGGGTGGAGATCGAGGTGCTCGACGTCGAGATCGACGGCGTGGGCGTAGGCGTGGGCGATCGCGGCGGCCAGCTCGTCCTCGTCGCGGCAAAGCTGGAAGAGGCCGTTGCAGACGTAAATGTGTTCGCCGCCGGTCGTGAAGACGTTGGGGACGGCGCAGGCAACCAGGTGGAACTGCACGAGCGAGAACAGCGGATCGCGGGTCCGGTCGGGTTCGGCCGCCCGAGCCCCGGCAACGATCCGCCGGCCTACCAATTGAATGTAATCGCGCAAGTCCGGATTGGTGACGACGGCTGACGCCAGCGCGCCGTCGTGAAGCCGCCGGGCCTGTTGGACGTATTGCGCTGCCGGCGCGGGGGCAAAGCAGCCGCAGCAGCAGCACGCCATCACAACCGAGATCGCCGCGGTCCGCATAAGTTTAACGACGCCCCGCACGAGACGGGGATGCCCGCCGGCGCGCGATCGTCACCTCCCGGTGTCGGGCGCCGGCCAGATATATGTTTGCCCTTGTAATGCCCGCTCGAGCTGCTCGCCCAGCGACCGCGGCGGAGCCGTGAAGGCAAGACGGAACCCCACATCGCTGTATCCCTGATCGGCGTGCGGCAGCGGCAGCGGAACATCGACCGGCAGCTCCGGCGCCGACAGCGCCGAAGCGCCGATCACGTAAAGGCTTCCCCGGGCTTGACCGGCGAATTCGGCGATCGCTTGCGGCGACGGCCGGCCCGGCAGCGCTTCGAACGCCTCCGACGCGTTGCAGACATACTGGGCGACGTTGCCGACCAGATGATGGAAAACGGTCCCTCCGGACGCATCGGCGGCGCGGAAGAACAGCGTGCCGTCGCTCTCGGGCCGGCTGTGGCCGTCCTGACCCGCGGAGGCAAAGCCATCCTCGGGACGGAACGCGCCTTCATCGGGCCAGGGCAGGAGCACGCCCGCGGCGCGAGCCGAAGCGACGTAGGCCCGCTGAAGCTCCCAGGTGCTGTCACGGAGGTTCCACCGGTCGCCCGGCGTGTCCTTCTCGAATTGCCGATAGGCCGCCTGCCATTCCCCGGCGGTGGGAAGCCGGCACCCGCACAGGCCGGCGAACCACAAGGCCACCTCGGCCGAAACGTGCTGCATCGGCTGTCGCTCCGACGGCATCCCGCCGGCGGCATCGCCCAAAACCATCCGGTTGAATCGCTCGGCGCGAAGCTCGACGGCAAAGTCGTTGTCCTGGTCGGTCGTAAGCCAAAGTTGCGGCGGCGCGAGCCTGGCGTCGCGGCCATCGGTCCATTCCCAGCTCCGCGGCCCGCGCCGCGGATCGCGCTGGCCCGGCAGGTAGGCCCAGGCAAGCTGGCGGCACTGCCGCCATTCCCCCGCCGCGTCCACGATCGCGGCGAACTGCCCCACCGACACATCGGATGCGGCCAGGTAGAACGCGCGCCCGCCCGGCATGGCAACGCGCTTGAATTCGATCGCCGGCTGAGCACCCAGAATCGAAAGTTTGAAGCGGTCGCCCGGCTGCTGGTCGGCAAAGGGCCGGCGGCCGGCGCTGGTCATTGCCGCGAGCAAACGGGCCGCACTGGGCTGATCCTTCAATTGCACGGCGGCGCTGCCAAGTCGATCCATCTCAGCTTGCAAAAGCGACTGATCATTGCCGGCAAGATCCTGGCGCACGCGCCACATCCAGACGTTGTAGCGGCCCCGGGCCGAAAGAAGGCCGATCTGGGCGGCGTCAACGCCGAAGTAGTCCTTCAACCGCCACGCGGCGGCGAGGGCCGCTTCGTCGTGGATCTGTTCGACCGCGCGCCGCCAGCGGAACGGACCCTGCTGCCGGATCATGTCAAGCGGAGACGCCCGCTCGCGCGGGTCGCGCAAGTTCGCGACCATCGCCTCGAGACGCCGGCGCATGTCGCGCTCGGCAAGAAGCTCCTGCGAATTGGCCGGCCATGCCGGTTGAATCTGACCGAGTCCCAGTTGGCGCCAGGATTCGAAGGCGAGCTCGAGCCCATTCGATGAGCTTGCGGACTTGATCAATTCTTCCCGCGGCACCGAAGCCAGCGAGCGGATCGCCGCCAGACGCGCCAGATCGGGCCTGACGATCTGTTGAACGTCCGGGTCGTCCCAGAATCCCGCCTGGAGCGACCATTTTTCTTCGGGCCGGTCGTCTCCCTCGAGC